>Ga0105046_10004425_pt1 | contig 22380 bp, 14 predicted proteins | sample MAT03_FD_78385 | JGI IMG/M metagenome (GOLD analysis project Ga0105046, IMG submission 78385) | Freshwater microbial communities from Lake Fryxell liftoff mats and glacier meltwater in Antarctica - MAT-03 (megahit assembly) | ecosystem: Environmental > Aquatic > Freshwater > Ice > Liftoff...
ACCCGATGGTCGAGATGGAACCAGCCTTCGTCCGATCTACTGCGAGACGGACCTGCTTCCGCGCGTTCACGGCTCGGCGTTGTTTCAGCGTGGCGAAACCCAAGCTTTGATAACGATCACCTTGGGCACGTCGCGTGATGAGCAACGCGTTGACGGATTGCAGGAAGAATTCAGCAAGAAATTTATGCTGGATTACAACTTCCCATCATACTCCGTTGGCGAGTGTCGCCCCATTCGTGGCCCAGGACGCCGAGAAATTGGACACGGTGCCCTCGCCGAACGAAGCGTTGCACCGGTGCTTCCTTCGCCAGAAGAGTTCCCCTACACGATCCGTGTGATCAGCGACATCCTTGAATCCAACGGCAGCAGCTCGATGGCTTCGGTTTGTGGTGCAACTCTTGGTTTGATGGCGGCAGGCGTTCCGATCACCAATCCTGTCGCAGGTATTTCGATCGGACTGGTTCGAAAGTCGAACGACGATTGGTGCTTGTTGACGGACATCCTTGGTGACGAGGATCACTTCGGCGACATGGACTTCAAGATTGCCGGTACTCAGAACGGTATCACCGGCATTCAGCTTGACCTAAAGGTTACCGGAATCAATGACGACATCATTCGTGCAACGCTGAAGCAATCACGCGAAGCTCGAATCGAAATCCTTCGCAAGATGTTGACGACTATCCCTCGCCCTCGTCGCGAAACCGCCCCGTCGGCCCCACGATTGCTGCGAACCAAGATTTCGCCGGACAAGATTGGTGCACTAATCGGTCCTGGCGGCAAAAACATTCGCAGCATCCAAGAAAAGACCGGCGCGGTCATCGAAGTGGATGATGACGGTACCGTCTTGGTCGCCAGCTCAAGTAAGGAAGCGGGTGCGGAAGCAATGCGCCAAGTCGAAGCATGTACCGCAACGGTCCAGATCGGCAAGATCTATGACGGTGTGGTTAGCAGCATCAAGGACTTTGGTGCCTTCGTCGAAATCCTACCCGGTCGCGATGGACTGGTGCATATCAGCGAACTGTCCAGCGGCTATATCAGCAGCGTCGATAAGGTTGTCGGTGTGGGCGATGCAATGAAGGTACTTGTCATCGACGTCGATGAGCATGATCGCGTGAAGCTGAGCCGTCGGAAAGCGTTGGAAGAACTTGGCCTCGAAGACGAAATGGCGGCCATGGTTTCCGAAGACGATCGAGGTGGTGAGCGCAGCGGTGAAGATCGTCCCCCGCGGCGAAGCAATGGAGGTGGAGGTGGAGGCGGCGACCGAGGCGGACGTGGACGCGATCGCGGACCACGCAGTGGCGGTGGCGGTGGCGGTGGCAGTGGCAGTGGCGGTGGCGGTGGCGGTGGCGAACGAAGTGGTGGCGGAGACCGTTTCCGGGACTAGATCCAAAAGTTCGTGCGGCGCTAGCCGTTCATCAAATGAGCATCAGGAGGCGGGCGAGTAATCGACCGCCTCCTTTCGTTTCGTGACTGGAACCGTACGGCCAGGGTCTACGCAAAACGATGTGCAGAATGATCGCGAAGTGCATGATCAAGTCCATCATGACTTAGGCGATCATACACGGATATTTGAACAAATTTTCTCTTGAGCCGCGTCCCTTGGTAGAATTGTCTCTTTACTACTCATTGCTAGAGACTCTTTGATGGCTCCGTTTGAATTTCTTGGCCCGTATCGAATTGGTGAACCGATTGGACGCGGAGGCATGGGCTCCGTTTTCAAAGCGACCCATGAGAAAACCGGCGATGTTGTCGCGGTGAAAGTGATTGCCGCATCGGTCTCTGACGACGTTCGATTTCGTCGGCGATTTTCGACGGAGATCGAGACGTTAAAGAAACTGAAGCACCCTAACATCGTCTCGTTGATCGGCCACGGTGAGCAACACGGTCAACTTTTCTATTCGATGGAGTTAGTCGTTGGCGAAAGCTTGCAACAACGGCTTCGAAGAGAAAAGCGACTTCCTTGGCCGGTGCTATTGGATATTTCAATCGAAATTTGCAATGCCCTCAAACACGCGCACAACTTCGGTGTTGTGCATCGCGATCTGAAGCCTGCCAACCTGTTGATCACGACTGACGGAACTCCGAAATTAGTTGACTTTGGGATCGCAAAGCTGTTTGGTAATAGCGAACAAACCGCGATGGGTTCGGTCTTAGGAACGGCTGACTTTATGGCCCCGGAACAAGCCTGTGACGGCCCAATATCCCCTCGTACCGATCTCTACGCATTGGGGAATGTGATGTACGCGTGCCTGGCTGGCCGGGCGCCTTTTGCGGGACGGTCGATGAACCGGATTATTGAATCTCTAAAGAATGAAAATCCTGCGCCGCTGGATCTTATCGTTCCTGACGTCCCAGATGAGATCACTAAGCTGATTCACGACCTACTTCAAAAGATGCCTGACGATCGACCACCGACCGCCCTTGCGGTCATGAATCGCATGAAAGCGATTCGGGCTGGGCTAGAACGACAAATGTCGAGTGAGGCCATAACAAGGATTGCCGATGGCCAAACGAGAATTAAGGACCAGCCATCTTCAGCCGACGGTCCAACTCATGTCGAAAAATCACTTCCTAAGGCACGAACGCTCGCTTCCAACGAAATAGAACAAACCGGCGAAAATTTATCGCGACACGACCTTACGATCGAAGCATCTGCAGTCGATCGTAACCCATTGGCACGCAAAGCCGGTCATGATTCTGATCTTGCCGTTCCGAGTTCGTCAAGGAAAGAACACTCTGCTCAGCCGCTCATAGAAACCGCAGTGTCGTTCGCAAGTTCAGCTGCGAATGATGTTATCCAAGAACCGCCTGCGACTCACTTTAACACGGTCGATGATCATGATCGAAGAAAGAGCACTTGGGAAATCAATGAAGACTCGACGCGCACCAATCACGTTTGGCAGATACTGTCGATCGCTGCAATGGTAAGCGCACTGATCGGTGCAACTGGGTTGTTTCTTTGGTCCATGCGAAAGCCGGGCGCTGACGAATTATACGCGATGATCCTCGATTCTCAGCAACAAGAAGATTCAGTCTCGATGCGAACTCAAGTTGATCAGTTCAAGCGGCTTTATCCTGCGGATCCTCGTGTGAATGAAGTGGTGCCATTCTTGCAAGAACAAGATTCATCGCGAGTGATGCGCCGCCTACGTTTGGCTGTGGTTCGCGAGGGAGGTGACGAACATCTGGCTGCGCATGAACAGATCTTTCTCGAAGCCATGAGAGACCTCGACCGCGATCCGGCAAAGTCGCAAGCGATGTTCCGCGATTGGCTTGATGTCTACGATCCGCCAGGTAGTAACCAACACTATGAAAAGTCTTCTGAACTGAATTACATGATCCGTGCAGCCCGGCAAGAATTACAACGGTTATCCACCAAGCCACTGCCCCCGGCGGACGTGCGGGCAAATGAGCTGATTTCACGAATTCAATGGGCCGAGGATGCGCTGGACCCCAAATCCCAAGAAAAGCTGCTTCGAGGGATCGTCTCTCTTTATAGCGACAAACCATGGGCCAAGCCGGCACTCCAGCTTGCCCAATCGCTGCTTGAAAAACCCAAAGGAACTCCCGCCGAAAAGTAATCAGGTACCAATCCAGCAGGATTGGTTTGTGTCGCAGCATCGCCTAGTGCATACTTAGTCACCCGCATCCTCGGCTCCTAGACAGGCTATATTTCATGCCTCGCTTTCATCTATTCCTGCTGGTTTTTGTACTTGTCGGGGTTTCGTTGCAAGCCCTCCCCTCGATGCAAGTTACAGCTCGCAGCGACGAGAAAACCAGTCCGGCGCTGGCGACGCCGCCAGGACCTCCCAATCAACCAGGAGTACCAGGCAAGCCTGGTGAAAACAAACCAGAGGAAGGTGGAAAGTCGAAAGACGACATCAAGACGGACGCTAAGCCAGGGGATCAACCAAGTGAGCCTCCCAAAGTGATTCGGCGAGACGAGATGGAGGCTGAGCCCGCGAACGCAGAAGAGCTACGCAAAGCCGTTTTGGGCACAGACGGGAAGGTCGCTTTCGAGTTTCGCAATCAAACCTGGCCTGAGCTCATTCAGTGGTTATCGGCGATCACTGCCGAGCCGATCGACTGGCAAGAGCTGCCAGCGGATCGCGTCAATATTACGACTCCCGGCCGATATGGTGTCGGTGAAGTTCGCGACCTGCTCAATCGTCACCTGCTTGGTCGCGGTTACACGTTGTTGTCACTCGACGGTGGCCTAACGGTTGTCAAATGTGATTCGATTAATCCTTCACTAGTACCACGGGTCGACGAGTTTGAGTTGTCGAAAGTAAGTCCTCACAGTTTCGTACGGTTGTCGCTTGATGTTGGCTGGCTATCTGCGGAAAAGCTTGCCACGGAACTGAAACCGATGATGAGTAAAAACGGCACTCTAAGTGCGCTGACAACGACCAATCGCATTGAGGCCATGGACTCGGCGATTACGCTACGTCACGTTGCGGAGTTGTTGGGCCAAGAACGAAGCGCTGCAAGCCGTGAATCGCTCGCGCCAGAGTTCAAGCTGCGGCACCTCCCCGCTGACGAAGCAAAACGGATGCTGGAACAGTTTCTTGGAATCGAGAAAAAGGAGGAGGAACCGATGACACCTCAACAAATGCAAATGATGCAACAAATGCGTCAACAAAACGGCGGCCAACCACCGCCACCTGCGGATAAGCCCGCCCCGATTGCTGTCGTTGCTAACAATCGACAAAACTCGATCATCATCATGGCACCTCCTGACCGAATCGCGATTGCCACCGAGTTCTTGAAGCGAGTGGATGTACCCAGTAACGCCATCAGTTCTCTTGCAGATGTACAGAATCGGGTCCAAGTATTTCGATTGGCGTCGCTCGACCCAGCGAAGTTGATCGAGATATTGCAAGAGATGAACATACTTGAGCCAACCACGCGAACCCGAGTTGATAATGAGAACCGCGCGATCATCGTTTCTGGATCGGCCGCCGATCGTTACATCATCGATCAGTTGATCCAGCGGCTTGACGGGAGCGGACGAAAATTCGAGGTTCTTCAACTTCGGCGACTGGACGCTGGAGAAGTGGCGGAATCGATTTCATTCTTGATGGGACAGGAAAAAGAAGAGGAAAGCAGTTCAAGCCGAAGTCGCTATTCTTATTACTGGGGTGGGAACGACGAGGATGAGAAAAAGAAGAAAGAGGATAAGTTTCGTGTTGCCGCGAATACGCGGTTTCGCCAGGTGCTTATATGGGCGAATGATATGGAGATGGCTGAGGTCCGCAATCTGCTCGTGAAACTAGGCGAGCTACCGCCACCAGATGGAGACCCGCGAACCGTTCGAGTCATTGAAGCTTCACCGACACCGGAGACGCTGGAATACCTCAAACGCCTGAAGCAGCAATTCAATCAACTTGCCCCGAATCCGATTGAGCTACCATCTGATGACGCGTTTACCGACCCGCTGAAGGAGATGGAGGAGTCAGGGGAATCAGAAGACGAAGCGTCTTCGACCGATGCGGAAGCGTTGCCGGCCGAACCGAGGGAACGAAAGGATTCTGAAGATGCGAAGGACAACACGGCGATCCGGTCGTCGAGCATCGAATATCAGTTTGCCGTAATGCAAAGTCCAAATGATTCAGAGGGTGATATTGTCGACGAAGCTTTAAAGGCAAAAATGCCTGCACTCCCTCAGATCAGCAACGTCGAGGATTTCGATCGTGCCTTTGGACCCGATACAACCGGCCGACAAGGAACGCGTTTTGAAACGCGAACAAGAGATATCGATGCGGAAACGGAGCCCGTTCGAATCGAAGTCGATCAAGCGGGGAACTTACGCTTGAGTAGCAATGACACGGCAGCCCTTGATCGTCTTGAAGGTTTGATGCTGCAGTTTACCCCGCCTCAACGGCCATATCGGGTATTCAAGATTCGTTATGCGTCGGCGAGTTGGATGAAACTCAATCTGGTTGATTACTTCAAAGACTTAGAAAAAGACGACAACGGACAAGAGGAAACTTTCTTTCGTTGGTATTTCGGTGACGGTGACGACGAAAAAAAGAAAGAGCCTTCTGGTTTAGGAAAAGGAAGTAAGCTTCGCTTCGTTGACGATATCGATACGAACACAATCGTCGTCAATGGTGCTGACATTGAACAATTGCAGACGATTGAAGAGTTAATCGCCTTGTGGGATGTTCCTGAACCGGTAAACAAGAGAAAGACTCGCTACACTCGACTGCTGCCGGTTAAGTTTGGTAAGGCCGTAAAAATCGCTGACACCGTGAAAGACGCCTATCGCGATTTACTAAGCAGCAACGACAAAGCGTTTCAACAGCAAGGACAATCCGACGGCGACTCTAGCCGCGACAGACGTCAGACGCCGCGAAACAGAAATGGCAACGGCAGCGATTTAGTCGATACGGGGGGCGATCAAGCAAAAGGCGGTTCCGACTTTACATTCAAAGGAAAACTCTCCGTCGGAGTCGATGAAATCGGCAACACACTTCTGATCAGCGCCGAAGGCGAGCCACTGCTGCAACTTGTTTGTGATATGGTAAAGCAGCTTGACGAAGCATCTCGGCCAAGTGGCGACGTGCAAGTCGTTCAACTTTCCGGCGGACTTAGTCCCCAGTCTCTCGAAGCCGCGTTGCGAGCGTTTCAGACAAAGACCAACGCCGGTCGCGGTGAGAACGCAGGGCGGGGCGAACGCTCTCGCGGCTTTGATGTTCGGGCAACCGATGCCAATCCATAATCGAGTTATTCGTTTAATTCACTCGCCTAAAGCTTAGTCGACCTTGCAACACGAATCGCCATCAGCGAATGAAACGCCCTTAGGCGATAAACTGTCGCGATTCGTCTTTCGTTTTCGGGTCGCCATCGTCCTTGGTTGGATCATTGCGGCAGTCTTTGCCAAATCGTTTGCACCCAATTGGAAGGATATTGCCTACGACGGTGACTTCGATTATCTGCCAGCATCCATGCCAAGTGTTGCCGCAGAACGTTTGCTCGACAAGGCTTTTCCTGCGCAGCGTTCACGTAGTCAGATCGTCTTGATTATCTCTCGTGATGGCTCGTCGCTCGAAGCAGACCGCGTTCTCGATGATGCAGATGAAGTCGTATCACTTGACCTTCTGCGGCGACTCTATCATCGGATGTCGGAGGTTACGTTAGCAAAAGATGAAATCACGATAGCGGATGCAGAGCTCACTTCTGCTCAAGACATGCGATTGGCCGACGCAAGGATCTTTCTAGACGAAGCGATTCGACTGGACCAACTCTATTTCGAAATGCTGACGTCGCTGAAAAGAATCGATGCGATTCCCACCAGTGAATTGCGATTAACGCTTGCCTATTGGGATCGCGGCAACGTCCTGCAGCAACTGGGCGAAGATGATCTCGCGGCTTCGGATACGCAGGCTTCGCTTGTGCTGGAGCCCAATATCGCTGCGATTGCGAAACCTTTCGACCAACGCGACCTGCAGCCGTGGAAAAGCCTCATTGATTTGCACTCGTGGAAAGAAGCGATCATCGGTTCGCAGATGGCTAAGCCGACCGCGAAACTCGCAATCCTGCTTTCGGATGCAGAACTTGCGGCCACAAGTAACATCGACTTTTTAAGTGCCGTGCAACGCATGCGTGACGCGGTGATTTCACGTCACCAGCCACTCCTGCGTCCCGGGCTGGAGATTCTTGCGACCGGATCTGCTGCGGTTGGCGGTCAAACCCTTACGGCGGCTCGTGACGCGATTCGCTACACCGAAATACTCACCGTGCTGATGATTTTGGCGATCCTTGGTATCGTCTATCGATCACCATTACTAATCATCATTCCCGTCCTTTCGATCGCCATCGCCGTCATCGTTTCCAGCGGTGTCGTGGCATGGCTTACCGTCGCCTCCACATGGGCAGAATCGCCGTGGCTCGACTTTAAGATATTCACGACAAGTAGGATCTTTGTAGTCGTGATCTTGTTTGGCGCCGGCACCGACTTTTGTTTGTTCCTCATCTCTCGCTTGCGAGAAGAGGCCGTGCGATGGAATTGGGATAAAGCATGCGAGCGAAGTCTATCGGGAGTTTCGCGTGCTCTGATCGGCAGCGCACTGACAACCATTGTTGGGCTGGCGATGTTAGGGATCGCTGACTTTGGCAAGTTTGCTTACACCGGACCAATCGTTGCTCTGTGCCTAACAATCGGGTTGCTCGTATGCCTGACTTTCACGCCTGCGATCCTTTCATTGGTTGGACCGATGGCGTTTTGGCCATCAAAGATTGTCTCCAAAGAGTCAACTTCGGGAGCGATACCGATCACATCGAAAGCTCCCGCTGGACTATGGGGATTGATTGCAGTCAAGCTAACTCAGTACCCCGTAACGGCAATCGTTCTCGGCTTGGCAATCCTCTTCCCTCCTGCGATTTTGGGTTACTTGCGCGAAGATGAAGTCACGTATGACATCAGTAGCCAGCTCGATAAATCTGCGGAGAGTCGGCGTGGCCTTCGATTGGTAGAACAGCACTTCGATATCGGCAGAATCAACCCGATCACGCTGTTAATCACACTTCCCAAGCCGATTGACGCGAAGAACCTCAGAGCCAACGCCAAAGAACTTTCGGACAAGCTCTATGGAATCGAAGGTGTTGTTGGGGTGCGATCGGCCGATGACCCGCTAGGTGACTTTCCACCCGACCGTGCGATGAGCTTACTTAGCGCTGATGCATGGCGACGGCGTGCATTGAAAACGCATCGGATCGCGCGAGATTACTTCTTCTCAGAAGCGCCTGGTCTTCAAAATCGCCTCGCGAGGTTGGATCTTATCGTTTCTGGCAATCCGTTTGAGATCGCCACGGCCGAAAAAGTAAAGATGATATCTTTAAAGCTGGATGAGATAACGAAAGACGAAAATTCTGTTTGGCATCAAGCAGACGTCAGGCTGGCCGGCACAACACCATCAATCATGGACCTTCGGACGGTCACACTGTCCGATAATCGACGCATCAAAATTGCCGTCGTCATTGCCGTGTTTGCTGCCCTCTGGGTGGTCATCCGACGCGTTTCGCTATGTGTTTATCTAATCGCTACCGTTCTGCTGAGCTTCTATGCTACGCTCGGCCTAACGATCATGTTTTTCCGATTTGCTTATGGGAGCGACTATGTTGGATTGGACTGGAAGCTACCACTGTTCTTGTTTGTGATCTTGGTCGCCGTTGGACAGGACTACAATGTCTATCTGGTGACCCGGATCATTGAAGAACAACTGGAACGAGGCGGTTGGCTTTCAGCGCTTCGCCGCGCTGTCGCTCGGACCGGTGGGATTATCACGGCATGTGGATTGGTGATGGCTGCAACCTTCTTTAGCATGACAGCGTCTGCCTGGTTGCCACAGCTGGCGATCGCATTTGGCTTGGCTGACCAGACGCATACCACTTCGATTCGGGGAATCGTTGAGCTTGGCTTTGCGCTTGGTTTAGGCGTCTTGATTGACACCTTTTACGTGCGGACGATTCTCGTTCCCTCGTTCGTGACATTGATCGATCGAATTCGCAACGGCCATCGGTTGCCGACATTCCCCGACGACTCAGACCACGGATAACGACAACTCGATCGCGGTCAATACTCGGCTCAAATGATTGCCGGTGAAGGAGGATCAACCGGTTGTGTGATCTTCAACATCGCTTCAGCTCTTGCCAGTAAATCCTGGGATCGATCAGTACTGCGAACGTTATCCTCTTGAAAGCCAGCCATGAACTCTGCATGGCAGTGCTGACATGAAACGTTTTGGCCCAACAAACGAGTATGTACCTGCAGACGGCGGCCGCAGGTGGGACAAGATTGAGTGAAGTGAAGAGGCATGAACAGGCACCTTCTTTCTCGGACTTAAGCAAACTACAAGGAACTGATGATAGGCATTAACAACCCATAAGGCAATATTAATTACCACTATTGCAAAATGGAGCGTCTCGTTTAGAAGCGAATTTCATGCCGACGATACTGATCGCGGAGAAAAACACCCCCTCTAATACAAAAAACACTGTCTATTGATCTGTTTTCAAGCACGATTCTCCTAAATTTTGCGCAAACTTCATCGTTCTAAGGGATAAACCGTGCGCGTAATCAAGGCACCGGCAACGGTCTCAGACCAATTCTTCAGCGAAATCATTGAATCGACTAGACTAGCCAGTCGCCTCACCTGCCTTAAGACATGTATTTATCGAACCGGGTTCGCGAAGTATCCGCGATACTTTTCACCATGAGCAAAAGCGTTCTGTTCGTTTGCCTCGGCAACATTTGCCGTTCACCGGCCGCCGAGGCGGTTGCACGCAAATTGGTTTTCAATCGCTCAGCCAAGGCCACGATCGCATCGGCTGGCACGATAGGAGCTCACACCGGAGCCGTGCCCGATAGTCGCATGAGGACAGCGGGGGAGGCTCGGGGGTATCGCTTTTTGTCGGTCGCTCGCCAGATTGCCCGTGAAGACTTGGTTGTCGGCAAAAATACTCTTGTAGTTGCGATGGACCGCAGCAACCTCGCCGACTTGCTGCGGATAGCAACAGGACCCACGGACCACATCTTTCTATTTGGCGAATTTCTGGACGAGAAATCGACACCGGACGTACCAGACCCCTACTACGGAGGCCAGCAAGGCTTCGAAGCCGTGCTCGACATGCTGGAACGAGGCTGTCCCAAGATCCTCGATTTTTTGGATCGATCGGATCGATCGAGTTAGCTCGATAAATCCGGTTATTACGATCGAGACGGCTGCTAAATGCGGGACGCATCGCAAAAAGGTCGGATAACAGTTACTAATGGCGCAATACGACGATAGATGGCTTATCGGAACGAAACTCGTTATTTGGAGCACCGTGATGCGATTCGCTTTTGATAGGAAACTCGTCGTGATCGCGTGGGCTGGCTTTTTGACCGGTAGTTGGAGCATATTCATATCGCCTTCACCATGCAACGCGCATCATCCTGACTACGAAAACAAGCCCGTCCGACTTCACTTCGAGCCGATTCCGCCATGGCTAAACAACATCACGTCGTTCCGAGAACGATACAATCGTCCAAGGTATTTTGCGGGTAAGTTGCTCTATCACATCGAACCAACAAGCCAGGAAGCAATGTCCTGGCATCGGTCTGTCCACCGCGGCTACTACGCAGACCATGCTCCGCGCATGGAAGACCGCTATATTTATCCAAAGCCTTGGCAAATGCTCACGGTCGGGCCGCGAACGCCTGTCGGCAGTGCGGCGGGCACCGATCACGGTATGCTTCCCAGTCCAAGCGACACGAGCGACGTGAACAGTAACGACGAAGTCGATGCCAATCCTCCAACCGAACCATCCGTTGAGCTGCTTCCTATGCCAAAGCTTTAGGCTTATTGGAAAGGAACCGATATCGGTTTTCTATGGGCTAATGGTTCTGGCATCGGTGGGGACCATGTTTTGGTGGTTTACCGCTGGTACGGCTTCGGTCTCAACGCCCGTTGGTTCGCAAGAGGCCATATCGCTTGCGACAAGTACCGACGCCGTGCAGATTGCAATGCGTCGCCGCCGAAATGATTTCTTTGAGTCACAGGTTTTGTCGCAGTTGGAAACGACTGACGATGCAAATCGAGCAGCGGCGAAGCGTTGCCTGATGAACATTCAGCAAAACTTCTCTAGCTATCGACAAAATGTTGACGCTTTCGTCGACGATCTCACCGGCTTTAAGAGCCGATTGGGAATCTTAAAGCGAATGCCAGGGGGCTGGTGGAACGAGGACTCAAGAGTTGCCGAGTTTGTGACCGAGAAGTTTGAAAAACATCTTTTCTCCGAAGCCAAGTTGACGGACGATCTGAGGCGAGCGCTTGAGACATTTCGTAGTGACGTTCGAGCAAACCAACGTGAACTATTGACGCGAACGAGCGCAGCAATCGCTGATTCCGACCTGCCGCCAATTCAGCTTGACAATTACGAGTCTTTCTTCGAAATCGTCAACCAACAAATCACCACTCTTGCCGGCAACGAAGCCGAAACGAGTGTTACCGACGGGCTGAAATCGCTTATCGTGTCAGAAGCCGGCTCGACCGCCGTGGGGATGATCGCCGGACGTTTGGTGACCAGCCTAGCAGCATCGTCCGCAACGGCTGTCGCTGCATCTGGCGGCGCAACCGCAGGAGGCGCCGCAGCAGGGGCCGCAAGTGGATCGATCGTACCAGGCCCCGGAACGATCGCCGGATTTGCTGTCGGGTTTGTCGTCGGACTGGGAATTGATTTCTGGATGAACAAGCAAACGGCCGCAGCACTTCGTCAGGAGTTGTTATTATACATTAATCAAATCGAAGCCGATTTGATCGATGGGACGAGTTCTCAGTCGCGCATTGGCGATGGTCAACAAGGCCTTACCCCGGGAATCAATGCGGCTTGTGAACAACTTCGTGACGGTGTTCATCAGCGATTGTTTGACATCATCGTATTGGAACAGTAGCTATGTCTTATCCGCTTCCAAATCACCTTTCACTGTCGATATGGCTGTTGATCCTAGGCACCAACCTGACTCTAGTAGAACCGTCTAAGCTATACGCGGCAGGGGGAACGACGATTGCTCGTGCCGTCACCAATTACTTTGGTAAAGACTCCGCGACCGAAGCGGCCCAGTGGATGGCTAAGAAAGGTGGTGCCGAAGCTGCCGAACGACTAACTAAGAAAGCAACGTCTGAGGGTGGCGAAGCGACCGTTGAACAAGTGGCAACACTCGCAGGCAAGTATGGGCCTGATGCGGTACGAAGCCTCGACAACGCCCCTGTGTTGCGGCCGGTGCTAGGAGCCATCGACCAGCTTTCGGATAACCAAGTCGGTGCCGCCTTAACTCGGCTCGGAGCTGGCCAACAAGGGAAAGAGCTTGCCGAAACCGTATCGCGCTTCGGGGTGGGTGCGTTGAGAGCGGAGCTGAAGCACCCCGGGGTCGGCGTTCGGTTTGCCAGTAGCCTCGGCGACGAAGGCATCATGCTTGCCGAAAAACTGACGACGGATCAAGCCATCGCGATCGGTCGACATGTTGATGACATCGCCAAACTACCTCCGGTGCAACGATCAGAAATCGTCAGAATGATCAGCGAACAGAGTGAGCGATTTACAGACTTCGCTGGAGGATTTGTCAAACAAAATCCCGGCACGACGCTGTTCACACTCAGCGGAACGGCTTTAGTCCTTGCCAATAAAGACGCGATCTTTGGCGGAGATGAAATCGTTTTTGACAAAGACGGCAACCCTGTCCTGATGTCCAAACAAGGGATGGTCGAACGTGCCGCATCGCGAGCCACTGGCGAAATCAGCGAGCGAGTCGTTTCGCCCGTGGTTCAAATATTCGTACCGTTGGCGGCTACCCTGATTGCTGGCTTCTTCGGCATCAAGCTGTATGGTGTCTGGAAGCGTCAACAGAGCGCATTAGCGAACCGGCAAGATCCGCCAAACAATGCGACGTAACGAGCCGACATCCATCGGGTCGGTTTAAACTGAGAAACGACCGGCGACTTATCGGGTGTTTTCCATTCTGCTTGTGGTTATTCTACTGGAGTCGTCGTATCAATTGGCTCAGCGCTCGCGGCTTCAACCGCTGGTGCTTCAGTTGCCGGACTGGTCTCGACATCGTCGACCTTCGGCTGTTGTACCGCCGGTACCTCGTCGGCTTTACGCATTTCGCCGCCCGTTGCCTTTTCTTCGCCAGCGTTAACCGGTTCAGACTTCTCTGCGGGCTTGTCTTCGGGCTTCCCTGCTGGCTTTGTTTCGGGCTTCTCTTCAGACTTCAGCATTTCGGCCTCCGCCTTTAGGGTAGCTTCTTCTTTCTCACGAAATTTTTCAGCCTGAAGTTTTCTTAAACGATCGTACTCTTCGGCAGAGCGGTCTTCGCTCTGCATTAGCTGGACAAATTGCAACAGCGGGAAGTCTTCAGGAAATTCTTCCTGGTCAGTGGCGATAGTATAGCGACGAATCGAAAGCATTAGGTCATCGCTCAAATCGTCAAGCGTTAACACGGGATAGTCATCAAAGACTTTTGCCCATAGCGCAAATGATTGCTCATACTTTTCGATCGCGAGATCAAGATCGGCTTCGGCGTTCGCCTTTTCAGCTTCAAACAAAAGACGTCTGGCTTGCACCGTTCGATCTTCTTGTTCTGCTCTGGTCAGTGTATACCAGTATTCGTAGTTGATTTGCTTTCGATGACCTTCGGTTTTCTGAATACGGGCCTCGAGATCTTCGGTCTTCGCCGCGAGCTCAATCGCACGAAGCCGAACCGCGGGCGGCGTTTTCTTAGCAACCATCGCTAACGAGGGGGACATTCGATAGTCAAGGGTAAGTATTAATGTTTGCTGCTCTTGCGTACGATCTTCCGGCTTTGCATCCCAGGCTGCGGCCTCTGCCGGTGTAAAGCTGCTGCGAATGATCTTTCTCTCCTGCTCTTGTGTTTCGCCAGCAATGCTCAAGAATTCTTCCCGCGTTTCTTGTAGCTCACGAGTCAACTCGTCAAGGGATCCGAGTTTGATCGTGAACGCTGAAGTCGTTGGAATACTACGCTTGCCGAGCGAATCCCAATCGTCTCCCGCTTGTTGCCATGCGTTTTTCGCTCGATCGTCCAGCACACCTTCGGACTCGATCGCTTCCGCATGCTTGATTCGCCACTTCGGTCCGGTCTCAAAGAAGTTGATCGGTGTCTGATTTCGAATCTTCACACCGTTATCAACGATTTGGTATCCGTGATTGAGCCACAGGCGTCCGACGAGCCAGTTATCCGGCTTTCCTTCTGGACCGCGGGCCATTGGGCTATCGACTTCGATATCATGTTCACGCAAAGAATCGTGAAGAACTTTGTCGTCCGCGAACAACCGACGGAACTGTTTCTTCTCATCACTCATTCCCATCTTCTGTCCGTAGAACCAACCGGTATACCAGACCAGTCGCGGCGCTTTACGGTTTTGCTCGACACCTTTCGTCAGGAATTCGGTTCCTTCGCGAACCATCGCGTATCGTTGCCGATAATCGTCGAACTCGGTCGACACGTTGTAGGAAAGGTTATGTGCTTGGTACTCCCAAACCTTCTCATAATGCGGTTGAAGCAAAGCGATGTTGTTAAGGGTAGCCTTTAGCCGATCCCATTCATGGTAAACACGATAGTCGTGCGCTTTATTCCAAAGCAGCGTCGCCGCAACGCCACGTAGTCCAAGCGAAGCAAGCTTCATCGTTTCGCTCGCCGGGTTGATATCACCCAGTTCGCTTTCTGCGATATTGAACTTTGTTCGCATCTGCGTCAGTTGCCCACCTGCATCTCCGGTGCTTCCGCCCGCGGGCTGACCGAGTAGGTACAAAGGGATCAACGTCGCAATCATGATCGACAAATAGATCAACTTATTACGAAAACCAATCGTGCGGTTCATGCCGCGATCTCTCGAGTCTTGAGGAAGAAATAACTGACAATAAAAGCTAAGATTACGTAACCCAGCGTAGCGACCGAGTGGCGTGCCAACAGCGAGCCGAAGATGTCAAAACCGCTAGCCGCGTACTCTGCAGTACTTACCATCTTCGGAAGGTTAGGTAGCGATGTCGCGATCGCATCAAGAGCATAGATGGCAATCGAATCAATTGTCTTGATGACCTTGTTTGCAACACTGTCCACATCAAGCTCCGTTGTCATCGCATCTTGGCGCAACAGACGGACCATCGACTCAACAGGACCACCACCCATTGATTCACCGCGATCCATGTAGTACCGAATGTCATAGATTTGCTCGGCTGCAAAACCCAACAGTACGCACACGAACGTTGCAACCATGGCAACAGGCCCCGACAAGAACGTGCTGAACATCACGCCAAAGGCAATCACCATCACCATCTGCAACCAAATCGATCCATATGATTTGGTGAGATTCCAGGCGAAGCTGGTTTCCGCTGGTCGCAGATAAATGTTACTGACCGATGTTCCTAGGTACTGCTCGCTGTCCAAGCATTTGATGATTACTTCAAGTCGTCCATCAGCAGAAACAAGATCGTCAAAGAGGCTTAGTTTCCTTGTTTCCGTACCATCGGTACCCTCGATCTCTCGCGGAAGGTTTTCTTCCGCAATCTCATACTCTTGAACCACAAAAGTAATGGGGGTACTTTCCATTTGCTGGTTATCGGGGTTGCGAAGCGTAATCGAACCATTTAACCCCGATACAATATCTCCCTTGATCGATCGATAGGCCCTCAAAGCCATCTCCATCGGAACGCCGTCTTCATTCGGGAAGCGATCTTCCGTGACGTCTTTGAACGTGAAAATCGCCGATGCCAAGGTGCCGCCTTCCATGTAGCCATGCTCGAGCCGGCGGGCACCCTGCGCAGCACCCACAAGCCTCGCGACACCAGCGCTTCCATACCCACCTTTGGTTTTCTCATTCCCGACATCGATACCGGCATCGCGAGCTTCGCCTGCTCGGTCCGTGAACCTCAACTGGCCGTATGAAGGAACTCGAGCCCGTAGTGCGCCGATGGGATCGTCGATGAAATACTTCCCATCAACCTGTCGAACAACATGGCGATGCCCACGGACCATATCGGTATACCCAACCGCTTCACCGGAATCGTCCGCCGGTTGATCGATTGAAAACGTGTGTTCGTGGAACTGGTCATAGCTTGTCTTGCCTTCAAACCGTCCGTCGCCAAAGTCCTTGATGTCAGCGACTTCGTGATCGTGCCGAAGCCCTCGAGTCACAAAGAAATAACTTGCAATCCCCATCGGAACCAACATCAGTGTGCCAACGCCGACAAACCCGATCATTCGCCCGAGAACAATTTCAGTAGCCCGGACTGGCTTGGTCACGATTGTATAAATCGTGCGATTCTTGATATCGGCGGGGAGGCTAAAAGTACTGATGAAGAGCGCCAATAGGAGAATCAGGTAGTTCGTCGCAGTGAGCACGAAACTGATATACAACCTCGCCGGATCGCTACTCCGCGGATCGAGATACCATCCGGCAAACAATAGACCGACAACAAACATCCCAACGACGACCAATACTCGTCGCCTGATCGCTTCTTTAAAGGCTAGCCTGGTAAGTGCCCAGATGCGCTGTAGCGAGGTGCCAGGGAGGTCAAAGCGAACGAAGTCCCTTACGGAGCGGGCAACTGCATAGAAACCCTCGGAAGGTCCATACCGCACTGCCGATACGACATAACCGATCAAAAGCCCCAGCAGGATAGCCAAAATGACAAGGACGATTCCTTGCAATAAGGCACTTTCCAAAAAGGCAGTGGGTCGCAGCAGCCATTCAGCAAATGACCAAAAGTCCTCTGGTTGAAGTGTCATTACTTCAAAGCTCCTGAACTGGCGCCAGTCTCACTGGCATCGCCAGCGGTACCGACGCGGCGTGCTCCAGGACGACGTTCGCTTTCACGGACGATATTTAGGAACAGATCCTCCATCGTGGCCGTTGGATTATCGATCGACTCGACCGTTCCGCCGTGACGTCGGATGACTTCGGCAATCTCGTCCTTCGCTGCATCGCTTAAGCCGCGTGCATGAACTTCGGTAACGTCTTGTACTTTCAAAAGTTCCGAGACTCGCCCAAGCTCCTTCAGTTCGCCTTGATGCAAAATGGCCACGCGATCACAAACGTCTTGAACGTCGGCCAACTGGTGACTGCAAAGAAGAATCGTTTTGCCCTGGTCGCGAAGGTTCAAAATTAAATCTTTCATTTCACGAGTTCCGATGGGATCAAGTCCCGTCGTCGGTTCGTCTAGCAAAATTAAGTCGGGATCATTGATCAATGCCTGCGCAAGACCGACGCGGCGAGTCATCCCTTTGCTGTATTCTCGCAACTGTCGGTGGCGAGCGTTTTGCAGACCAACCATGTTGACCAAGTGATCGATTCGGCGCTTCCGTTCCGCCCCCGAGAGGTCAAAAAGGCGTCCATAGAAGTCGAGCGTCTCGTCGGTGGTCAGGAATTTGTAGAGGTAAGATTCCTCTGGCAGATAGCCGATTCGTTCGTTCTTGCTCGTTTCCGTCGCGTCTTTGTCGAAAACGAGAACTCGGCCGCTGGTCGGAAAAAGCAATCCAAGAATTAATTTAATCGTTGTCGACTTGCCGCTTCCGTTAGGACCGAGAAGTCCAAAAATCTCTCCCTTACGAACTTCGATGTCCAATGACTTGAGGGCCGCAACCTTCTTTCGTCCCCAGAAATCTCGATAAACTTTACTCAAATTACGGGCTTCAATCACCACTTGGCTTGTTTGCGATGGTGATGTTGCGGAGGTATCGCCGGAAACTTCGGCAACAACGAGAGGTTCAGTAGCCACAGGCACACATGATGGGAAAGAGTGGAATGACGAACCGAGATTGGTTAAATTAAACGAAAACGATCAAAAAACGGCGTTCAGCGGCGGGTCGCGGAAAGGTCGTCTTGGTTCAAAGAACCAATGGAAGCTCAATATAGAACGCAGTGTCTGGTAGGCTACGCGGGTACGATGGAATTGGTTCAAAGCCGATTATCTTTGCAACTGAAACCGGTGCCGAATAGGCGTCAGCCCACTCCCTTCCGGTTTGCAACCAATCTGCAACGCAAAGGCCCAACCTGCAGGATCAATGATTAGGCCCCACTAACAGGCCAAACGGACCTTGCGACAACCCGTCGGAAACGCCAAAACATCAGGCGTTCATTTTGCTTCGCCAAACACCTGAATTCTCGCACCTTCAGCGTCGACTTGATGGAACCTACTGGAGCCGAATCGTCGAAGCGAGCTGAAAGGCCTGCCCGGGAAACTGTCGTGGCGGCAAGCTCTCACGAGTATCAACGTGCGATTTCGTACCTGTACGAGCGAATCAATTACGAAAAGACTGCGGATTCCGCACCGTATCCGTTTCGCTTGCGGCGGATGAGTGAGTTCCTGGACCGATTTGACTTGCATGGAATCGCAGGCAAATCCGTTCCAGTTATCCACGTTGCTGGAACGAAAGGAAAAGGAAGCACGGCGACGATGGTCGCATCAATGCTAACCGCTGGAGGATTTCGAACCGGCCTATACACATCTCCCCACCTGATGCGGTTGGAAGAACGATTCACAGTGAACGGCACCATGCCATCGGAATCAGATGTCGTTTTAATGATCGATTTAATCGCCATCGAAGCGGACCAGATGGCCCGAACGAACCTCGGGGTACCGACCTTCTTTGAGATGACGACCGCGATGGCACTGATGCATTTCCGAAACTCGCAATGCAACGCGGTCGTGTTAGAGGTTGGTCTCGGGGGAAAACTAGATAGCACGAATGTCTGCTACCCCGCCGTGACCGCAATCACTTCCATCGGCTTCGACCATCAGCACATTCTGGGTAACACGCTCGGCGAAATCGCGTCTCAGAAGGCTGGAATCATCAAGGACGGTGTACCCATCGTCAGTGGAACGGTTCAAACAGAAGCACGCGATGTCATTCAGCAGATCGCTTCCCGAAAAAACGCACCGTTGTTCCAGATCAATACAGATTTTTCCTGTGAACTTAAGAACGCCATCTCGCCTGACGACTGGACGACAACGTTCGATCTGATTAGCCATCAGGCTCCGGTTCGGAAGCGAACCGACTGGACCACGTCTCTTGATGGAGATCATCAGGCCAGGAACGCATGTGTCGCGTGTGCGATAGTCGATCTTCTTGCTTTGCAAGGATACAAGATCAGTGATGCTGACCAGAAAGCAGGTCTAAGTAAAGTCCCAATCGCGGGACGCATCGAGCGGTTTAGGCTACCCGGCAACTTAGATGTAATCCTAGATACGGCGCATAACACGGATTCGATCGATGCCCTTTGCGATTGCGTCGAACGCCGCGCTCAAGGCAGGCCAGTCACGGTCGTCTTCGGCACCAGTCGTGATAAAGAACACAAACCGATGCTCGCTAGGCTGTGTCAGGTGGCTGATGAACTGATCCTTACGCGGTACTTCGGCAATCCAAGGTATCGCGAGACTTCGGAACTCAAACGCGACTTGCCCAGCGGCTGTTCCGCTTCCGTCATCGAGAACCCTCAAGCGGCAGTGGAAACGGCGATCAGGCGATACGCTAACTCACAATTGGTCGTGATTTGCGGCTCTTTCTTTCTCGCGGCCGAAGTACGACCATTGCTAGAGAAGCTTATTCAACCGTGAGCAAACTGACTGGGAAGGGCTCCAAGGCTTTGACTCGACAACTCGAACAGTGAAGCACCAACAGAACTAAGATTTTTGCTGCAGTGTACAATGTCTTTGAAAACTCGAGTTGGCCGCGAAAAACGGGAGGACATCAGTGGAAGCTTTTTGGCTGGAGATGAGGCTTTAAGAATGTGGCGATGAATGTCGTTCGCTCTGTATCATAGAACGCCGCCCCGCCATGCTTACCGCCTGCGAGGATGATGAACTGCACGGGCAGCTTCTGCGATTCGTAGGCCTGCGCGAACTCCCGCGCCTGCTGCTGCGGCATCTGCGGATCGGCATCACCGTGGATCAGCATCAGCGGCGGATCCTGCTTGTCCAGATGCGAGACTGGACTCGCCAGCTTCGCGAGATCGGGCTTATCGGTCGGTTGACCACGGAGCAGCAACTGCAACGCGGGCACGCGCATCTTTCGGCCGTAGTCCGTACTCTGAAACAGAATCGTGAAGAGATCGCTGGGACGCTGAGCTGCGACTTGTGACACAAGGAGGAACTGACAAAAAATAGGTGACAGAAAAATAGTATTTTCGTTCCTTCTGTTTTTGTGATTCATCTTTCTGTCGCTTTCATGATCCATTCGAGATCGAAGCGTGCGACGGCGATCTTCTTCTCCCCTTCATAAAGGCAGAGCACGGTGCCATCGGGAAGCACAGCGAGATCGGAATAGGCACTGGGGCCAGATTCGAGAGTCTTGCTCACTGGCCAGGTCTTGCCATCGTCGCGGCTGAGTTTGATGGAGAGATTCTCGCGTTTGCCTTTGCCCCGAGGCATTTCTTTGCCATCTTTGTCCATCGGGAGCGTGTGTGGATTGGAGAAAATCAGCGTTCCGGGCTGAGATGGATGCGACACAATGCTGGCCATGCAGATGGGCTCCCAGAGTTGGTTGTGGAAGACGGGTCTGCTCCACTCGGTCGCGCCATTCGGGCTGATGGTGATGATTTTTCGATTGGCACTGGAGACGCTGCGGCAAACGAGCATCGCGCGGCCATCGGACAGTTCGGTGATCATCGTTTCGTTTGGATCGCCAAAGGCACCTGCGCTCGGTAGGCAGAGATCACCCGCCTTCCATGTTTTACCGTGATCATCACTGAAGATCGTGGCGGCGGCGGAGGGTTTGTGATCGCCGGTGTTGCCATAGGCCAGCCAGATGGGAACGACGAGGCGCCCGGTTTTGAGTTGAATGCCATGCCCAGGGCCAGTGGCGATGACCTTCCAGTTCACCTTCACTTTAAAAGGTTCAAACGTGGCCGTGATGTCCACTGGCGCACTCCAAGTGAGGCCATCGTCCGTGCTGCGAATGGAAAAGCATCGGGCGTAATTGATGCAGTAGAGAAACTCGATGGCCCCTGTCTTACGATCTACGATGGCGACGGGGTTGTTCACCGTCTGTTCGTGCTCGCCGCCTTCGCTCTTGCGCGGATTGCCTTCAAGACGATCGCCGAAGTGCGCGATCTGCCTAGCGGGTTCCCAATTCTTGCCGCCATCCGTCGAACGCCGCAGATGGATCTCGATCTCGCCCCAGTCGGACATGGAACTCTTCCTCGCCTCACAGTAGGCGAGTACGGTTCCCTTTGCGGTGACGACCATGCCTGGGATGCGGTAAAACGTGACGCCATTCATGCGGGCGGGAAAAACATCGTTCGTTTCGAGCGATGAATCAGCAGCAAAAGTAAACGTGGAAAGCATATAAAAGAAAATCGAGAGAAAAAGAAGTCGCATTGGAAATTTCGTTTCAACGAACTAGGTCAAATGAATCGTCAAGGCGAGCGTTTGCCGGGTCGGATCTCGCCACTTGGAACAATATACCGATCACCACAACGAATCACGCTGGTGGAGACATGGCTTATGGGGGCTTCGCCAGAAACTCTCCAGGTATCCGTAACGGTGTGATAAGCCAGAATCGACTTAGAAAATCCAGGATTTTTCTCGGGAGGCTGAAAATCAACATGCGTGCCATCGTCGCCGCCTAGGATCAGGAACGTCGATTGCCCAAACGAGGGTGCCGGGGTCGGAGAAGCTACCGCAGCACGCGGCAAGTCAGCGATCTTCTTCCATCCGCGACCCGGTTGGTAACGAAAAGCATCGCGACATATTCGCACAAAACTTTGGCAAGGGCGGAAGTGTGGCGATGCTCAGCTTACCATCTTGCCATTGCATCCGAAAAAAATCCATCTCTAAACTGAAGGTGACTTCTAACCTATACGTTTTCGTTCAAAAACGCCT
>Ga0105046_10004426_pt1 | contig 22379 bp, 23 predicted proteins | sample MAT03_FD_78385 | JGI IMG/M metagenome (GOLD analysis project Ga0105046, IMG submission 78385) | Freshwater microbial communities from Lake Fryxell liftoff mats and glacier meltwater in Antarctica - MAT-03 (megahit assembly) | ecosystem: Environmental > Aquatic > Freshwater > Ice > Liftoff...
CGCAACCGTCAAGCGCTTCCATTACGACAGCCACGACCGGTTGCGCACCCATCTCGCCGACGTCCTGGCAGCCTGCAACTTCGCCCGAAGGCTCAAGACGCCGAATGGCCTCACGCCGTGCGAATACATCTGCAAAATCTGGACATCCGAGCCGGAACGATTCATCCCCGACCCGATCCACCGGATGCCGGGACTAAACAGCTAGACCTCTGGGATGGATCATTAGGATTGGCAACCGTCGATCCGACGAAAGGTTCCTCAGCGGTATCGCCTTGACTGCGACGTGGCACTAAAAATCGGTGTCATTCCTGAGAACTGCGAACCATACCGGGATTTGGATGGTGGCCAGTATGAGTCGCAATACGTCGGCCACCCCAGCCATGAATAGCGAAGAACGACCCGGCCGTGCGGACAGGCGCAGCCAAGATGGCAATCAGACCCTCGAATTTTAGCAGTCCCAACACGGAAGACTATGAAATGAAGTGCTTTTCTATGCAACGACGTCAGCCAAGTTGGCGGAAGTGACAGTTCGTTTCGCCACGCTGCCTGATGATATACAGGGGACCATCAAAATCTGCGAGGGCTCGCGGGGCAGTGATCTGGGCAGAAATTTCCGTTCATCATTCAATATTCAGAACACCTTACGAGCAATCTGCAGATGTACGAGGGACGGGCCATACACACTCTATCGACCAAGGAACCATCCGCCGCGACGCGCGTTTTCCTGCGAGCCAGACTGCTCAGACCCTCACCTCAGGAGCTTTACCAGATGGACCACTCAACTCACGCACCGCTTGATGCGGCCGAATTCAACGAATCCAACCTGATTAATGCGGTCATTTACGGGGCCGACGACGAAAGGATCGGCACCGTTTCGCATGTTCACGGCATGGGGGCCTCTACTTCAGTCATCGTTGATGTAGGAGGCTTTCTAGGCATGGGCGCAAAGCCTGTGTCGATGAACACGAGCAATCTGCACTTCATGCGCGATGACGACGGAAATGTGCATGCGACAACGTCATGGACCAAAGATCAGGTCAAGGCACTGCCCGAGCATCACCACTAATCGTATCGCAGGGCCAGACAGAAGGCCCTGCAGGGTCGCGGGCGCATCGCATCTGATGCGCCCGCAATTCCACCAAGTCAGCCCGCTCGATAAACCTCATCAGAGCCATGAAGCAGTCTTTCTGGCCACCGTCTCTTGTCGATTTGACATCTGTTCTTGTGCCCGCGATTGGTGATCCTGCATCTGTGTTCAGGGTGGCCGCCGAAGGCTTGCAAGTAAATGAACTCGTTGTATATTTTAGAGGCGTTGCTGGCTATAGCCCCGCGAAACGCGGATTTACGGGTGGCTTGCAGGAACGCGCACCCAGAACAAAGTTCAGCTATCAGTCGCATAGGTTGGCTGTGGTTGAGATCGATGACATCGCTAATGGCGAAGGGGACGGGGTAGTGGTGACCCCTGCTGCACGCCCGTCCTCGGTGATCGGGATGGCACTGGAAAAGACGACGAAGGAGAACCATACTTGCTATGAATTGCGCGCAGAGCAACTTCTGCGCGAGGTCCACAAGATAGACGGGGTGTCGTAAAGTGGCTTTGCATCACAACCTGATTGACGGCGCATGGGCGGGTAACCGCTTCGTGCCGAACACAAATCCCTCCGATCTGTCGGAAACCGTGGGCGAATTCGCCTCGGCCACAGCAGAAGAGGCGCAAACGGCCATCGCCGCCGCGTGCGAGGCGTTTCCTGCCTGGTCGCGGTCAGGCATCCTTGAACGCTCGCGCCTGCTGCGGGACACCGCGCAGGAAATCCTGCGTCGCAAGGATGAGATCGGCGCGATCCTGTCGCGCGAAGAGGGCAAGACCCTGCCTGAGGGCATCGGCGAGACGATCCGTGCCGCGCAGATCTTCGAATTCTTCTCGGGCGAGGCGCTGCGGCTGGCGGGCGAGGCGGTCCCTTCGGTCCGACCCGGCGTAGAGGTGCAGGTGACGCGCGAGCCTCTGGGTGTGATCGGCATCATCACCCCCTGGAATTTTCCCATCGCCATCCCCGCATGGAAAATCGCCCCCTCCCTTTGCTACGGCAACACCGTGGTGGTGAAACCCGCAGATGCTGCCCCTGCTAGTACCTGGGTGCTGGCCGATATCCTGCAGCGCAACGGCCTGCCCAAAGGCGTTTTGAACCTCGTGATGGGCAAGGGGTCCGTCGTGGGGCAGGCTTTTCTCGACAGCCCCGATGTGGATGGCATCACCTTCACCGGGTCGGTCGGAACCGGGCGGCGGGTGGCCGAGGCGTGCGCACGCCACATGCGCCGTTCGCAGATCGAGATGGGGGGCAAAAACCCGTTGATCGTGCTCGACGATGCCGATCTTGCGGTGGCGGTGGATGCGGCCTTGAACGGGTCATTCTTCTCCACCGGGCAACGCTGCACGGCCTCGTCGCGGCTGATCGTGACTGAAGGCATCCACGACCGCTTCGTCGCGGCCCTGACCGAAAAGATGACAGCGCTGCGGGTTGGGCATGCGATGGATGCGGGCACCCAGATCGGCCCGGTGGTCGATCCAGGGCAGCTGAAGCAGGACCTGGAATATATCGCCGCGGGCAAGGCAGAGGGCGCACGGCTGATGGCCGGGGGTGAACAGGTCACCCGCGCAACCAAGGGTTATTTCTTGACCCCTGCCCTTTTCACCGACTGCACCCCTACCATGCGGATCATGCGCGAAGAGATCTTTGGCCCCGTCGCGGGCGTGATCCGGGTCCGTGACTATGACGAGGCCCTTTCGGTGGCCAACGGTACCGAATTCGGCCTGTCGGCAGGCATCTGCACGACCAGCCTGAAGCATGCCACCCATTTTCGCCGCAACGCCGAGGCCGGCATGGTCATGGTGAACCTGCCCACGGCGGGGGTCGATTTCCACGTGCCCTTCGGCGGACGCAAGGGATCAAGTTTCGGCCCGCGCGAACAGGGGCGCTACGCGGCCGAATTCTTCACAATCGTGAAGACGAGTTATATCTCTGCTGCCTGAAGACGCGCCAAAGCCGCGGGATTGCCGAGCCAGTCATGAGTATATTTGGCAGGCCCACCGCACCGGGTGACGAAAGCCGGGCCAGGCAGCGGAAGGTTGAGGCGAAAGAGGGAGCCGGTCAGGAAACACGGGGTCAAAAGGCTTGCGAGGTCTTGGGGGAGCCATCGGCACGGGCAGGCTGGATGGGGTCGGCATCTGCGCGGTCGCGCGGGCAGGTGGGCGCGGCTAAGGGCGATGTGCAACCCCTGAGGATGGGTTTGCGATAGAGATGTAGAGGATATCGAGGGCGTCGTCTGCATCGCTGCCGTCGTTTCGGGTCATCGCGTTCAGACGGTAGGTGCGATAAGCCTGCCGCGCCTGAAACCGGGCGCCGTCCGCTACCTGACAAGGCATGCTCCGTCTTACGAGGCCGGACCTGCATGGCCGCGCGTGCCACCCCCCACTTTGACCGATCCCCGTTTCGGATATCGGCTGGCATCGTCCGGACATTCGGAAATCAACTCAGATCGTGATGCCGCCGTCAATGTTTATCGCCTGCCCGGTGACAAAGCGCCCGTCGGGTGAGGCGAGATAGGCGCAAAGGCCTGCGATCTCTTCTGCCGTGCCAAGGCGGCCTGAAGGTTGGCGGTCGATGAAGTATTTCTCGGCGGCCTCCATGCTGCCAAGCTGGGGCACCAGCGCTGCCATGCGCCCACGCAAACTGGGGCTGTCCACCGTGCCGGGGCAGACAGCGTTGAAACGGATGCGGTCTGCCAGATAGTCCGCGGCACAAGCCTTGATCAAACCGATCACCCCGGCCTTGGCCGCGCCGTAAGCTGCGCGGCTGGCAAATCCCCTGGTGGAGGATGCGACCGACGCAATGGCCACCACACTGCCGCCCTCGGCCGTCATCTTGGGCACCACCGCACGGATCACGAGGTAGGCGCTGTCGAGGGTGATGGTCATGGATCGCCGCCAGTCCTGCGGGCTGGTCTGCACGATGCTGCCGTGATGCACATAGCCCACGCAGTGCACCAGCGCGTCAATCCGGGCAAAGCGCCCGGCCCAGGCATTGACCGAGGCTTCGTCCGTCGCGTCCACCGCGGTAACCGACGCGGCAGGCAATCCGGCCAGAAGATCCGCCTTAAGGTCCGAGGCGTGAACCTCCGCCCCTTCGGCGATCAGCCGTTCTGCCACCGCCCGGCCGATCCCTTGGCCTGCCGCGGTGACCAGCACCAAATGGCCCGCAAGGCGGCGCGCAAGATCAATGGTTGTCACGCGGCACCCCATGAGTTTTCGCGATGCGCTGGTATTTCACCGCCGGCTTCAGCACCATGCCTTGCGCCAGCTGATCGACCATGCCGCGCTGGATCTCTTGCCAGGGCGTCTGGTGCGCGGGATAGGCAAAACCGCCCTTCGCCTCCAGCGCCGCCCGCCGCGCGGCCAGAACATCCGCAGGCAACAGGATGTCCGCCGTTCCGCGCCCAAGGTCAACGCGGATCCTGTCGCCGGTTTCCACCAGCGCAAGTCCCCCCATCGCCGCAGCTTCTGGCGAGGCGTTAAGGATCGACGGCGAGCCGGAGGTCCCCGACTGGCGCCCGTCCCCGATGCAGGGAAGGGCAGTGATGCCTTGCTTGATCAGGGCGGCGGGGGGCTGCATGTTCACCACCTCGGCTGAGCCGGGGTAGCCGATCGGGCCCACACCGCGGATGACGAGGATGCAGGCGGCGTCGATGGCTAGGCCCTCGTCATCGATGCGGTGATGATAGTCCTCCGGCCCTTCGAACACGATGGCGCGACCTTCGAACGCCTCTGGGTCGGCGGGGTTCGACAGATACCGATCACGGAACTCGGTCGAGATGACGGAGGTTTTCATGATCGCCGAATCGAAAAGGTTGCCCTTGAGATTCAGGAACCCGGCAGCAGGCTTCAGCGGATCGCCATAAGGGCGGATCACCTCATGGTTGGTTACGCGCGCCCCCGCATAGCTTTCGGCCACGCTCTTGCCGGTCACTGTCATCGCCCCCGGGTTCGGCAGCGCGCCTGCCGCCATCAGCTCTGCAATGACCCCAGGCACGCCGCCCGCACGGTGGTAATCCTCACCCAGAAAGCGGCCAGCGGGCATCAGGTCCACCAGAAGCGGCACGTTCAGCCCGAAGGTCTGCCAATCGTCATTCGTGAGTGTAAGACCCAGATGGCGGGCAAGGCCGTTCAGATGGATCGGTGCGTTGGTGGACCCGCCGATGGCCGAGTTGACCACGATGGCATTTTCAAACGACGCGCGGGTCATGATGTCGGATGGCTTCAAATCCTCCCACACCATGCCCACGATGCGCCGGCCGGTTTCATAGGCCATCTGCCCCCGCTCGCGGTAGGGAGCGGGGATCGCAGCGGACCCGGGGAGTTGCATGCCAAGCGCCTCGGCCAGGCTGTTCATCGTGGTGGCGGTGCCCATGGTGTTGCAATAGCCGACCGAGGGGGCGGAGGCCGACGCCACATCCATGAACTCGTTGTAGTCGATCTTGCCTGCCGCGAGATCCTGCCTTGAGTCCCAGATCGTGGTGCCGGACCCCGCCCGTTTGCCATTGTGCCAGCCGTTGAGCATCGGGCCAACCGACAGGGCAATCGCCGGAATGTCCACCGTGGCGGCCGCCATCAAGAGCGCAGGGGTGGTCTTGTCGCAGCCGATGGTTAGCACCACCCCGTCGAGCGGGTAGCCGTATAGAGTCTCCACCAGCCCCAGATAGGCAAGGTTGCGGTCCAGCGCCGCTGTCGGGCGCTTGCCGGTTTCCTGAATGGGATGCACCGGAAACTCGAAACAAATCCCGCCCGAGGCGATGATCCCGTCGCGCACCCGTTTGGCCAGTTCGATATGGTGGCGGTTGCAGGGCGACAGGTCCGAACCGGTTTGTGCGATCCCGATGATCGGCTTGCCGGACTGAAGTTCTGCCCGGGTGATGCCGTAATTCAGATACCGCTCGACATAAAGCGCGGTCATCCCAGGGTTTTCGGGATTGTCGAACCAGTTTTGCGAGCGGAGTTTCATGGGTGAACCTTATCTTGGATGAAGGGATGGAAAACCCGACTCGGGGTCTTGCCGTGACGCTGTGATCTTCGGATGGAGCAGCGGGCAGATTCAAGCCGAATATTCAGACGTCAGGCGCTGCGGCGGATCACGCGCAGGTGGTCCGTTGCCACGACGACCCCGTCAGCCGCAACCGCGCAGATGATGCCACGCAGGCGAAGCGGGGCATGACCGGGGGCGGTGATGAAATCCGTGGCGGCCTTGCCGTGGCGGGTTTTCCATTTCACACAAGCTTCGTTGAAGTAGCCGCTGACGCGCAGCACGGCTGTGCCCGCCTGCAAAAGCGAGCCCGGCGGAAGGTTCGCTACGCCGAGGTCAAGGTCGGCCACGATGGTGTCGCCCGGATGCGTCGTCGTCTCGCGGGCGCGCCAGATGAGGTTTAGCACCCGCGCCGGCAGGATCGACACCTGCAGGTCGGGGTCTGGCGTCCCGTCGGACAGGCGCTGCCACGGCTCTTTCAACCAGCGGTCGCCGGGGATGCCCTCTGCCTTCGTCAGGGTCAGGCTGGCGGGAAAGGTCCGCGTGCCGCGAGAAGGGCGAAAGCAGAGATGGTCGATGGCGCCCGCGTCCTTCGGCGCGGCCAGGATGTGGGGCAAAGCGGCCATGCATTCGGGCAGGGTGACATGCGCGTCGGTCATCAGAAGATCGCAAGGATGGCGACAACGCCAAGTGTCGCGGCCCAGGCACGCCACAGCGCGGTGCAGGCCGCGTCCACCTCGGCCTCATCAATCGTGCGCAGGCCCTCGGGGTAGACCCAGGGGAAGTCCTGCCGTTTGCCGTCATAGCTGCGCGGACCGGACAGGGCCACGTTCAGCACCACGGCCATTGCAGCCTCTGGCCAGCCGGCATTCGGGCTGCGGTGCAACGGTGCATCGCGCAAGATCGGCCTGGGGTCAATGTGCCCGTGGCTGAGCGCGATCAGCGCAGCCGACAGCCGTGCGGGGATCCAGTTCAACGCATCGTCAAAGCGGGCGGCGGCCCAGCCGAACTCTTCATGCCGGGGGGTGCGGTGACCGATCATGCTGTCGGCGGTGTTGGTGATCTTGTAAAGCAGGATGCCCGGCAGGCCGAGCACGAGATACCAGAAGATCGGCGCCACCACCCCGTCCGAGAAATTCTCGGCGGCACTTTCGATGGCCGCGCGGGCGACGCCATGCTCATCGAGGCTCGTCGTGTCGCGCCCCACGATCATCGACACCGCCGCCCGCCCCTCGGCCAGCGAGGTGCGCAGGCCGGTGGCAACCGCGCGCACGTGATCAACGAGGCTTTTCTGCGCCAGCAGGATCGCCACGACAACGACCTCGATCAGCCCGTAATCCGGGATCACATGCACGATCAGCCCGAGGGCAATCGCCCCCGCCCCAAGCACGGCCATCACCAGTGCCCCCTTGGCGCGGCGCAGGGCGCCGGTGTTCCAGGTCTTGTCCGCCCAGTCCACCGCGCGGCCCATCAGCACGGCAGGGTGGAGATAGCGGTCCCAGATCTGTTTCGGCTCGCCCACGGCCGCATCCAGCGCCATCGCCACGACCAGCACTGCCGCACTCATCCCAAGGCCCTTTCGATCCGCAGCCAATCCGCTTCTGTGCCTGGCAGGCCGAGGCGCAGCCAAGTATTGGAATACGGGAAGATACGCGTCCAGATTTGGGCATTTGCAAGGCGGGATTGCCAGGTTTCTGCATTCGACACGTCATAGAGCCGGAAAAGCGGAGTGCCTCCCACCAGTCTGGCCCCGGCACGCGTCATCAGCCCGTCCAGCCGGTCCGCATCGTCGCCGAGCCTGTTCCGCGTGTCACGGGCCCATCCTTCATCCTCCAAGGCCGCCGCCGCTATGGCCAGTGCCGGCCCCGACACCGCCCAGGGGCCAAGGGATTGCGCAAGCGTCCCGATCAATACGGGGTCGCCGATGGCAAACCCAAGCCGGAGTCCCGCGAGCCCCCAGAACTTGCCAAAGCTTTTCAGGATCAGCCGGCCGGGGCGGGCGGCTTCGGCGATCAGGCTGTCGTCCGGGCAGATGTCGCAGAAGCTTTCGTCGATCACGCAAAGATCACCCTCGGGTGCGGTGTGGCGCCGGCCGTCGGGGTTGTTGGGGTGGACGATGACAGCGGCTTTCGCCCCCGGGCCTGCCATCGTCCAGCCGGCCGCGTGAAAGGCCCGGGCATGTTCGTTGTAGGTTGGCCCCGGGATATGCACCGCACCCGGCGGGCAAAGCCGTGGAATCTGCGCAATCAACGCCGAGGCGCCCGGCGCGGCCAGGATCGCGGCCTTCGCAGGCACCTTCCAGAATACCCGCGCTGCGGCAAGTAAACGCGCTGTGGCACCTGTGTCAGGCAGGGCCGTCCAGGCATCTGCTGGCAACTCGGGCAAGGGATAGGGCCGCGGGTTGATGCCGGTGGACAGATCAAGCCAGTCGCCCCGCGCACCGCCATTGACCATCGCCGCCGCGTCGAGCCCCCCGCCATGATCGGCTGGTGCCTGCGCCTGCGAAGACCGGTCGGTATGCGGGGGCAAGGCGGGCCTTTCTGCGAATCGGTCTGCGGTATTCGGCGGAGTAGGCTTCGGTCAAACCTCAAAGCTTGCGCCCGTGCAATCGCCGGAGGCGCCGCTTGCCGCCCAAGTCGCGACAATTTGGACACGAAAGCATGTCATCATGATCCCGTCCAAGGCCTGCCTTGATTTTATCGTCATCCGGGCGAGACTTGAGAATTGTCTGCTTGTGAAAGTTCCGAGGCTGCCATGCTGGAATTTCTGCCCAAGGATGTTCGGGAAGCTCTGGATGCCGCGCGCAACCAGGAGTTGAAACGCAAGTCCCGCCTTCGCGTTGAGGTTGGTCAGGCGGTGTTTCCCGTGCTGCGGTTCTGGCACGACGGGTTCGCGCTGAACGCCGACCTTTCGCCGCGCAGCCTGCGCGGGCTGGTCGATGTCTACGACGGCTCGCGGCATGTGTTCCAGTGCCTGATCGTCGCCTCTTCGATTGAGAACGGCGAGCTGGTTTGCGACTTCAAGCGCGCGACGGCGGTGACCGACCGTGCCGCTCTGGATTTCTGGCGCGACGAGAATGCGCCGGTGGGGTATCTGCCCAAGGCGTGAATTCGACAGCTCAAGAATTTTCAGTAAAATCCTTGGGCGCTGTGCGCTCCGGTCGGTCGAATCGAGGCGGTGTTTTCACGCCGGCTCGGGCGTCAGGAACGGGCGCAGCAGCGCCATCGGATGCGCCCTCAGCGTCAGCCGCATGGCGACGTAATCCTCCACCACCGCCTCGCCCATCGTCATCTCGCGGAACATGACCGCAGGCTCCACGATCCCTTCTCCGTCGATATCGCCTGCAAACAGCGGCAAGGGTGCCTCCCCCGCAATCGCCCGCGTGGCCCAGAGCGCGTCGCGCCGGGCAAGACCGAGGCCCGCAAACACATCCGCCTCGGCGAGCCGGGTCAGCGTCGCAGGCCCCACGCCCGCGCGGCGCCACACATCCTCGACTGCGAGATAGCCGTTGCCCCGGGTGCTCGCGATCCACAGCGCCTCTTCCTCGACCACACCCTTGATCTGGCGGAACCCAAGACGCAACGCCAGCGGGCCGCGGCCCGTCTCCTCCATCACATTGTCCCAATGGCTGTGGTTGATGCAGGGGGGCAGCACCACCACCCCATGCTCGCGCGCATCGCGCACGATCTGCGCCGGGGCGTAGAATCCCATCGGCTGGCTGTTCAGCAGCGCACAGGCGAAGATCCCCGGATGATGCCGCTTTATCCAGGCCGAGGCATAGACCAGCAGGGCAAAACTGGCCGCATGGCTTTCGGGAAAGCCGTAACTGCCGAACCCTTCGATCTGCGAGAAACAACGCCCGGCAAAATCGGCGTCATAGCCGTTGGCCTGCATCCCCGCCAGAAACCTTTCCTTCAGTTCGGTGACGTTGCCATGCTTCTTGAACGTCGCAAGCGCCCGGCGCAGCCGGTCGGATTCCAGCGGCGTGAAGCCCGCGCCGATGATGGCAATCTGCATCGCCTGTTCCTGAAACAAGGGCACGCCGAGGGTCTTGCCCAGCACCTGCCCCAGAGCGTCCGAGGGGAAAATTACCACCTCCTCACCGTTGCGCCGCCGCAGATAAGGGTGGACCATGTCGCCCTGAATGGGTCCTGGCCGGATGATCGCCACCTGAATCACCAGATCATAGAACTTCCTCGGCCGCATCCGGGGCAAAAAGTTCATCTGCGCGCGGCTTTCCACCTGAAACACGCCCAATGAGTCCGCCCGGCACAGCATGTCGTAAGTCGGCCCATCCTCGGGCGGCAGGGTGGCAAGGGTGTAGCGCTGGTTCAGGTGCTTCTCCAGAAGGTCGAACCCCTTGCGGATACACGACAGCATCCCGAGCGCCAGAACATCCACCTTCAGGATCCCCAAGGTGTCGATATCGTCCTTGTCCCAGCAGATGACAGTACGGTCCTCCATCGTGGCATTCTCGATCGGCACCAACTCGTCCAGTCGTCCCTCGGTGATGATGAAACCGCCCACATGCTGGCTGAGGTGGCGGGGAAAGCCCTGAATTTCGTCCACCAGCTGCATGCATTGCCGCAGGCGCCGGTCGCTGGGGTCGAGCCCGATTTCCTGCAGGCGCTGGTCGGTCACACCTCCCGGCCCGCCCCAGCCCCAGATCTGGCTCGACATGGCGGACAGCGTATCTTCCGTCAGGCCCATGGCGCGGCCCACCTCGCGCACGGCGCGCTTGCCGCGATAGTGGATCACGGTAGCGCAGAGACCCGCGCGGTGGCGGCCATAGCGGTCGTAGATGTGCTGGATCACCTCCTCGCGCCGCTCATGCTCGAAATCCACGTCGATGTCGGGGGGCTCGTTGCGCGCCTCGGACACGAAGCGTTCAAACACCATGGTACCGATTTCGGGCGACACAGAAGTGACGCCAAGCGCGTAGCACACGACCGAGTTGGCCGCCGACCCGCGCCCCTGACACAGGATGCCGCGACCCCTCGCAAAGGCCACGATGTCATGCACGGTGAGGAAATAGGGCTCGTACTTCAGCTTGCCGATCAGCGCCAGCTCGTGTTCCATTTGCGCCTCGACCCGCGCCGAAGCACCATGCGGGTAGCGCCAGTCGAGCCCCGCCCGCGCAAGGCGCGCCAGCCGTCCGGTTGCCGTCTCTCCCCCTGTCACCTCGGAAGGGTATTCGTAGCGCAGCTCGTCCAGCGAAAAGGTCAGCCGCCCCGCCACCTCGCCCGCGCGCGCCACCGCCTCGGGGTGAGCGGCAAAGAGATGCAGCATCTCTGCCTCGGACCGCAGACGGAACTCGGCATGCGGCAGGGCGGCGCGGCCGAGGCAGTCGATCGTGCGGCCAAGGCGGATCGCAGTCATCACATCGGCAAGCCTGCGCCGTGAGGCGCGGTGCATCAGGGGCTGCGCGGAGGCCAGGAGCGGCACGTCAAGCGCGGCCGCGAGGCGCGTAAGGCGGGCAAGGCGCAGGCCATCCTGCCCGTCATAGCGCGGGGCGGCGAGCAGGCTGATCTGATCGGGATAGCGGCGTACCAGCGCCTCGGCCAGGGGGCGCCAGTCGGCCATCCCTTGCTGGGGCGCCTCGGCCACGGGGCGGCCGGGCGGGTGCAAGAGCATCTCGATCCCCGCGCCCCAGTCCAGCAGATCCGACAGCTCAAGCCGGCACTGCCCCTTGACCGCCCGCCGCCGCCCCAGCGTAAGCAACCGGCAAAGCCGCCCCCAGGCCGCCCGGTCGCGCGGCAGGGCGGTGACACTGAAGCCGCAGTTCAGCACGATGCGCGCCGCCGGGATCAGCCGCACCACAGGCCCCCCATCACGCACCAGTTCTCGGGCACGGGTATGGGCGCGCACGATGCCCGCCACCGAATTCATATCCGCCACGGCCAGCGCCGGCATCCCCAGTTCACCCGCGCGGGTGATCAACTCCTCGGGGTGCGATGCCCCGGTGAGGAAGGTGAAGTTCGAGAGGGCCGAAAGCTCGACAAAGGGCATGGGCGCCGGATCATGGAACGAATAGTGAACACGTTAACCCAAAATTCCGCACGCTGCCAGTGAGTCGCGCAAGGCAAGGGGCGCTGCCCCCCTTGGCTGTTCCAGCCCTCACCCCCGGGATATTTATCAATAGATGAAATAGTTTAGGAGAGAATGGTTACGCAGGCCGAAAGCTACTCCGCCGCATCGAAGCGGTAGTCCAGCTGAACGAGCCCTATGGGCAGGACCCGGAAACCAGCAAGACGGGGTTGGCGCGGCGGCGGGCCATCGGTAAAGAGGCGAAGGCCCGTGCCGATCAGGCGCGGCACGAAGCAACGCTCCAGCTGATCGAGCGCGCCCGCGCGGATCAACCGGGCCTGCAGGGCGGGACCGCCGACCACTCAGGCATCGCCGTCGGTGAGGCCACGCAAACGCGCGATCAGCGCGGATAGGCCGCTGTCCCAGACCTCGGCCCCACCTGCGAGCGGAGGGATCAGCCCGCGGCTCAGCACAAAGGCGCGCTTGGCCGGAGGGCCATTCCGACGCGAGAATCAGGATGTGTTCAAGGGTGCGCTGTCAAATGACCACAGTTCCGATTCGGGCAAGGAAGGTTTCAAACCCCCGGTCCACATCGGCGAAGTCACCCAGAAACTGCACGCCGCCATCAGCCCCGGCGACATGACCGTCAAGCGTGGCAGCCATGATGCCGCGAATCATACTGCACCATTGCGTATAAACGAATATTGATTTATAAATGACCGATGCCACGCACAAAGACTATCCCCGACCTCGCAATCTTCGCAGCAATTCGTGGCCTTCTGGCCCGCAAAGGGGACAAGGCCGTGTCCTTTTCGTCTGTCGCGCAAGTGACCGGGCTTGCGGCAGCGACACTGGTGCAGCGCTACGGATCCCGGGACCAGATGGTCAAGGCGGCACTTCAGGCTGCCTGGGACGCCTTGGACGCGCGCACCGAGGCCGCGGCCCTCGCCACCCTGGACAAGGGGCCGCACGCCTTTCTGAAGGCTCTGAGCGCAGAGGCGGACCCGGATGCAATGGAAGAGGCAGATCTGGGCCTGCTCGCAACGGATATGCGCGACGCGGCCCTGCGTGTGCGGGCGACGGCTTGGCGTGCAGCGGTGGAGGCAGCGCTGACCACGCGCATGCGCAGTGGGGAGCGGGGGCGCGACGCCGCGACGATGCTGTTCGCGGCCTGGCAGGGGCAGCTGTTGTGGGAACGCGCAGGTGGCAAGGCGTTCCGCCTCAAGGACGCCGCCCGCAGACTTCTCTAGCGTCCGACGTTCGCGGGGGTGGCTCGGGCCACGTCTCGATTCCCAAGAAATGGACATTCCCTGTCACAACAGATCAACAGGAATGGCGATGCAGACTGCATTAGTTGCGGTTGCAACCGGGCAACGCCCACCAATTCCGCCGAAAACCAAGGTTCTGAGCGGTGACCGGAGTTTCCGGCAAAGGTCAATCATTCAAACCTCTTGCAGGATCGAGTGCAAACCCAACGATCACGCCTTTCTACCGGGCGCCGAACCGGAGCCGGGAATCGGCTACACCAGGCTTGCCGTGGCGTTGAGGGCGGCTGAGCGCGGCCTGTCGAAGCTCGTACTGGAAGGAGGCACGATCTCTTTCGGATGTGACTCCCGTACCGGCGGGCAAACTTCGGCAATCCTGAACCCGGTCTGTTCCGAAATGACAGCACCGGCTCAGATGTGAACCGCGCCGTAAGTGCCCAAGGATCGATAGCGCCCGCCCGAGCACCGAAACCGAGCGCCCAACATGACACCGCCGCCAATCGGTTCTGGAAAGGACACTTGGGCCAAGTGCAAAATGGCCTGGAGAATCTGGGGCCGACCATAAAGACGGCAGGGTGGTGGAAGGGCCCCGCAGATCGGTTCACCCGTGCGAGCCGCAACCAAAGTGCTTGCACGGGTGAGAGGACGGAGAGAGCAACAGAGCACGGCGACGAAACTGAATGACATTCCCTGCCAGATCCGGCCGTAGTCTTTCGGCTACCCCCGATCCTGACGTGGCCTGTCGTCCAATGTCGGATCAAGGATCACTTCCTGGCATCATGGACCGACGCGATCAGACCGATGGGTCCCGCCTTGGCAGCCCCGCTGATGGCCCCGCTGTTGCGTTCGGACTGATGAGCGGTCTAAAACTTGACGCGTTTGTCTCGCAGGGCGGAACCATCTCGGGGGTTCCCTAGCGGGATCGTGCCAGATCAGACCCAGCCTTCGGTCGCCTCGCCGGTATGCCTTTGTGCAGAGCCACGTATTGCGAAGGGATGGTTGCTTGAGCAATGGACCCGCGCTGATGGGGGCAAGCACGGGACGATGCGGGTTGATGGCCGACCGATGGGAAACGTCCCGTTGCCCACGCATCGCGCGACGCGGATGTCGGTGGTCATAAATCTCCCGCCCCTCGGCAGCGCGTCGGACGAACAGAAGCGCGCAAGGCAAGGATGCGATGATCCGCGCAAGATCTCTGACCAGATCCTGCCGAAGCCATGCGAGCGGGCCCTGTGAAGCGCACCGCCCTTTCCCGCCTGCTGCCCGATCTGCCGCGTATCGGGCGCGCTTCAGCGCAGCAGACCGTTCGCAACTTCCGCACAACGTACCGGGCATTCATGGCCAACAGGGCTGTAACGGGGGGCAATCCAGACGTTCTGCCGTTAGCAATCCTTCGGCCACAGCGGTGGCGATAACGACCGCCAACTCGTCGACGCCATTGTCTTCGGGGCCGCAAGTGCCCAAAGGTCAACCGCCCGCGTTCAGGTATTCGCGGCGCAGGACTGCCTGGGCAGGCGGGTATGGTCCGACGTGGCGGAGGAGGTCGCCTCGGTCATAGGCCGGCGATTTCTGAACCCAGGAATGACCGGACTGCAGCCTTGGCCGCAGCGCTGCGCCTGGTTGAGTGGCGCGCAAACGCACCCTACGTGCCATCGCTTCTGCTTGGACGAGGCTCTGTCCTTCGTTCTTTCCGGGTAGCCTTATCCTTTTGCAGGGTTGCAACCACCGCCGTTCCCTGCATGGACCAAAGCCGCCATTCCCTGAATAACACGAGCTTCATAAATTCTCCCGGGGAACGTCTCACGCAACCCGCCGCCCGCTGACCCATGTGCCCCGCACCGCGGCGGCAGGCGGCCCTGCGCCTTCGATCCGCCGAACCCGGATCACATCCGCCCGCCCACCGGGCTCCAGGCTGCCCCGGTCCAGAAGACCCGCGGCCTGTGCGGGCATCCGGGTGACTGTGGCGATCCCGCGCGCCATGTCCGACCAGAGGTCGCTTAACATCAACGCCCCCGACAGCAGCGCCGAAGGCACGTAATCCGAAGACAGCACATCAAGCAGGTCGGCAAGCGCCAGTTCTTCGGCCGCGACATTGCCGGAATGAGAGCCGCCGCGGATCAGGTTCGGCGCCCCCATCATCACCGCAATCCCGGCCGCCTTGCAGGCGGCTGCAGCCTCACGCGTCGTGGGGAATTCGGCAAACTCCGCGCCATGCGCGGCTGAACGCAGGACCTGCGGCCCGGTCGTATCGTCGTGGCTCGCCAGCACTGCCCCATAGCGCCGCGCGGCAGCCACGGCCGCCGCTTCGTGCACACCGCCCACCCGCGCGCGCAGCGCGGTTTGTGTTGCGACATGGGCCTCGAAGCCTGCCTCGTCCAGACCGTGCTTGCCGCAGACATAAGCCTTGAGCTTCGACAGGTCGCGGAACTGCCGCTCTCCCGGGGTGTGATCCATCAGGCTCACCACGCCAATGCCGTCTTCGGGTCCGAACTTGTCCAGCTCTGCCACCAGCGTTTCCGAGCAGATCTCGGCCCGCAGGTGCAAAAAGTGGTTGATCCGCAACACCCCCCGCCGACGCAGCTGCAAGATTTCGTCCGCGAGCGCCCGGGCGTATTCGCCGTAGCTTGTCTTGCTGTCCGACACGATGGAGCCCACGCGGAGCGCGTCAAACACCGTGGTGATGCCGACACTTGCAAACTCTGCATCGTGGGCGAGGATTGCAGCCGCATGCGGCCAGTCAACATTGGGGCGTGGTGCTATGTGACGCTCCAGATTGTCGGTATGCAGCTCCACCAGCCCCGGCAGGACCAGATCGCCTTCGCAGTCCACCACCTCGCAGCCCGGCATACGAGGCACCGCCGAGCCCTCTTCAATTGCAGCGATCATCCCGCCGGACAGGCGCAAGGTCCCACGCCGCACCTCGTTGGGAAGAACGAGGACAGCGTTGCAGAGCAGCGTTTCGGGGGGATGAGACATAATCAGACCTTCTTGACTTGGCCGGCCGCCACATGCGTTCTGGCCACCCGGGACAGTGTCATCGGATTGTGACAGAGCGGCGATAGCAGGGTTTCATGACTTTTCAACGCTTCGCGATCTATTACGCCCCGCCTGAGGGCGTCTTTGCCAGGGCTGCAGCCGAATGGCTGGGCTGGGACCCGGCCACTGGTGCGGCGCTGGCGCAGCCTGACTGGCCCGGCCTGCCCGCCCCGGCCACCGACCTGACGGTCGATCCGCGCAAATACGGCTTTCACGGCACCCTGCGCGCGCCCTTCCGCCCGGGTACCGGGCTGACCGAGGGCGACCTGCGCCGCGGGCTCGACCTTCTTGCCGCGCGCCTCGCCCCGGCCGAGATGCCGGGGCTGGAGCTGATCAACCTCGAAGGATTTCTGGCGCTGGTGCCACATGGCGATGCCACCGATCTTGCGGCCCTTGCCGAAGAGGTTGTACGGGCCACCAACATCTGGCGCGCACCGTTGACCGAGGCGGAGATCGCCCGCCGCAGGCCCGACCGGCTGACGGAGCGGCGGCGCGACCACCTCGCGCGTTGGGGCTATCCCTATGTGATGGAGGATTTCCAGTTTCACCTGACCCTGACCAGTCGGCTGGAGGACGCCGCCGCCCAGGCCACCCGCGCGGTGCTGGCAGCGAAGTTTGCCTCGTTCATGCCCGGGCCGTTTCGCATAACGGAGCTCAGCCTGTTCGGCGAGGCGATGGATGGCAGGTTTCATATCCTTCACCGCGCCGCCCTGTCCGGCTGAAATGCTGCGAGGAACCGGGCGAGGCCTTCTTCGGGTGTGCTGTCGTTCATGACCTCGGTCGCCCAGATCCCGGCGGGCAGCGCAAAGCCGGACCGGGCGAGCCGGGCGGCAATGTCGGTCTCCGTCTCGCGCCCCCGGGCGGCCAGGCGGTGCGCGAGCACTGTCACAGGGGCGGTGACAAGAATCACCTGCAGCCCCGGAAAGACCGCCGCCGCCTGCGACAGGGCTGCGCGCGAACCGTTGAAGATAACTGTACCATCGTGGGCAAACTCGGCCCGGGGGATAGCATAGCTCAGGCCATGCGCGTCCCAGTGCACGGCGAACTCCCCAGCCGCCAGCCGCGTGGCGAACTCTGCCGCGGGGATACCGTCAAAAGCCTCGCCCCCCGCCGCCTCAGGCCGGGTGATCACCCGGCGCGCGCGATAGAGGCGCGGGTCGGCCGCACAGGCGGCGTCGATCAGTGTGTCCTTGCCGGCGCCCGAAGGGCCGACAACCGCCACGATGGAAGGGGCGCGCGCCGTCATCGCACTGCGTGCGCCGCGCCGGGGGTGAAGGAGGTGACGTCCATCACGCGATCGCACACCCGCGCGCGCGCGCCTTCGTCGTGGAAAATACCCAAGATCGCCGCACCGCGCGCCTTCGCCTCCTCGATCAGCGTCAGCACCACATCGCGGTTGGTGGCATCAAGGCTGGCTGTCGGCTCGTCCAGAAGCAGGGCCGGATAGCAATGGGCAAAACCGCGGGCGATGTTTACCCGCTGCTGCTCACCGCCGGAAAAAGTGGTGGGCGACAGAGCCCACAGGCGCTCGGGGATGTTCAGGCGCGCGAGCAATTCAGCCGCCCGGGCCCGGGCCGCCGCCGGATCGACACCGAGGTTCAGCAGCGGTTCCGCCACCACGTCAAGCGAGGGGACGCGGGGCACAACGCGCAGAAACTGGCTGACATACCCCAGCGTCTCACGCCGAAGGCGGATGATTTCGCGCGGACGCGCGCGGGCCACATCCACCGCGCCCACAAGGATGGTGCCCGAGGCGGCAAGGTAGTTGCCCCAGACCATCCGAATCAGCGTGGATTTGCCCGAACCGGAGGCCCCCACCAGCCCTACGCATTCCCCGGGGTTTACCGACAGGGATGCCCCCGCCATCACGCGCAAGGTGATGGAGCCCTGCGTGTGCAAGGTAAAGGTCTTGGCGACGTCGCGGATCTTGATCATGGCTCAGACCTGCAGGACAGAGGAAACTAGAAGCTGCGTATAGGCGTGCTGCGGGTCGTCCAATACCTGATCGGTCAGGCCCTGTTCCACCACGCGCCCGTCCTTCATCACCATCAGCCGGTCAGCGAGCAGTCGCACCACCGCAAGGTCATGCGTGACGATGATAGCCGAAAGCCCCATCTGCCGCACAAGGCCGCGCAAGAGGTCCAGAAGCCGCGCCTGCACGCTGACGTCAAGGCCCCCGGTCGGCTCGTCCATGAACACCAGCCGGGGTCCGGTTACCAGGTTGCGCGCGATCTGCAACCGCTGCTGCATGCCCCCCGAAAAAGCCGAAGGGCGGTCGTCGATCCTCCCTGCGCTGATCTCCACCCGCTCCAGCCAATCCTCGGCGGCGGTGCGGATCTGGCCGTAATGCCGCGCGCCGACGGCCATCAGCCGCTCGCCCACATTGCCGCCGGCACTCACCCCCATGCGCAGCCCGTCGCGCGGGTTCTGGTGCACATAGGCCCATTCGGTACGCATCAGACGGCGCCGCGTCGTCTCGCTGAGGGTCCGGGTATCACAAGGCCCGTCGTTCGAGAGGTAATGGATCTGCCCATCGTCCGGGGTCAGATGCCCGGCAAGACAGGCCAAGAGCGTCGATTTGCCTGACCCGCTTTCGCCCACGATGCCCAGCACCTCGCCGGGGAACAGATCAAAGCTGACATCGGCGCAGCCGATCCGTGCGCCATAGCGACGGGTCAGCCCGCGAACCGACAACAGCGGGGCATCGTCCTCGACGGCCATCGACCGGGATGCGGTGGTCATGCCCCGCCCTCCGCATCGGGTACGCCAAGCCGGCCGAACAGCCCGCGGGCGCGGCGCCCGGCACAAAAGTCGGTGTCGGAACAGACGAACATCCGGCTGCCCTGATCGTCGGTGATCACCTCGTCCTGATAACTCGTGTCCGACCCACAAAGGTCACAGTCATGCATTGCCTTGCTGGCCACAAAGGGATGGTCGTCAAAATCGAGGCTGACCGCATCGGTATAGGGTGGCAGCGCGTAGATCCGCTGCTCCCGCCCCGCGCCGAACAGCTGCAGGGCGGCGTTCTGCCCCAGCTTCGGATTGTCGAATTTCGGGATGGGCGAGGGGTCCATCACATAGCGCCCGGCGGCCTTCACCGGATAGGCGTAGGAGGTGGCAATTTCGCCATGCCGGGCGATGTCTTCGTAAAGCTTCACATGCATGAGGCCGTACTCCTCCAGCTCGTGCATCTTGCGCGTCTCGGTCTCGCGCGGTTCCAGAAAACGCATCGGTTCCGGGATCGGCACCTGATAGACGAGGATTTGCGCCTCGGTCAGCGCCTCCTCCGGGATGCGGTGGCGGGTCTGGATGATCGTCGCCTCTGACGTGGCGGTGGTCACGGCCACGCCCGCCGTGCGTTCAAAGAACTTGCGAATCGAGACGGCGTTGGTGGTGTCATCGGCGCCCTGGTCGATGACCTTCAGCCGGTCTTCGGGCACGAGGCAGGCGGCAGTCACCTGCACGCCGCCGGTGCCCCAGCCATAGGGCATCGGCATCTCGCGGCTGGCAAAGGGCACCTGATAGCCGGGCACTGCCACCCCCTTGAGGATCGCACGGCGGATCATCCGCTTGGTCTGCTCATCCAGGTAGGCAAAGTTGTAGGCGCTTTCGGCCGTTTGCGTCGCGGGCATCAGATGACTCTCCACTCCGGATGGCCGGTCCAGTCCGGCAGGTCGATGGTGAAATGGTTTCCGCCGCCCGCGGGCTGGTCCTCGGCGCGGCTGATCGGGCGGTTCAAGCTGGCGCAGCGCATGGGCGTGCCCACCGCTTCGTGAGAGACGAGGCGGATATCGCCGGGGCTTGGATCCATCTCGGCAATTGTCCGCACGGCGGCAAGGATGCGGGCCTGCGCGGCACGCGCGCTTGCCCAGCCCCGGACGGACTCATCCGGACTGGCGAAGAACGCGTCGGCCATCCGTTCGGTTTCTGCGGGTGGCAGGTAGCCGGTGGCGGAGCGGTCGTTTTCACCCAAGGCCGTGATGGCTTTCGGTGTCAGGCCAAGGTCGGATGCGTGGATGGCTGCCCCCTCCCGGGCCTTTCGCTCGGCGCCGGAGAAGACAGCCGTCACGCCCTGCAGCGCAGGGTTTGCGGCAAACGCCGCATGGCGCGCGCAGCCGCGCGGCTTCAGTGGCCAGTCCGTCACTTGCCGTTCGGGGTCGATCTCTACCTCGGCATGCGTCACAAAGACGATGCGCCGGACGGCGGCCTGCCCCGTCATTCCGCCGCCTTTCGCAGGGTTTCCGCGGTGGCGCGCAGGCGGCGGATCATCTCCAGTTCCGCCTGAAAGTCCACGTAATGCGGCAGCTTGATGTGTTCCAGAAAGCCGGTCGCCTGAACGTTGTCGGCATGGCTGAGCACGAATTCTTCATCCTGAGCGGGCGCGCCCACGAAATCCTCGCCCAGCTCCTGCCAGCGCAGCGCGCGGTCCACGAGGCTCATGGAAATCGCCTTGCGCTCGTTCTGGCCAAACACGAGGCCATAGCCCCGCGTGAACTGTGCAGGCTCGGTCTTCGATCCCTTGAACTGGTTCACCGTCTCGCATTCGGAAACCTCGATCTCGGCGATTTCGATGGCAAAGCCGAGCTCGGGGATCTCCATCTCTACCATCACAGCGCCGATGCGCAGCTCGCCCACAAAGGCATGCGTGCGCCCGTAGCCGCGCTGCGTGGAATAGGCGAGGCCGAGCACGAACCCTTCATCCCCGCGCGTCAGCGCCTGTAGGCGCAAAGGGCGCGTTGCGGGCAGCTCCAGCGGCTGGCGGGTCAGATCGGGCGGGGTTTCGTCGCCCGTGGGCGTCGCCTCGATCAACCCGTCGCGGTTGAGAAAGCTCGCGACATGCGCGACCGTCTCAGGCTCCGCCTGCACGCGCGGGGCAACGGGCGCCTCCCCTTCGGCGGCGAGGGCAAAGTCCAGCAGGCGGTGAGTGTAATCGAACGTAGGCCCCAGCACCTGCCCCCCCGGCAAGTCCTTGAACGTGGCCGAGATCCGGCGGCTGATCGCCATCCGCCCCGTCTCGACGGGGAGGGAGGAGCCAAAGCGCGGCAGGGTCGTGCGATAGGCGCGGATCAGGAAGACCGCCTCGATCATGTCGCCTCGCGCCTGCTTGATCGCCAGCGCCGCAAGGTCGGGGTCATAAAGCGAGCCTTCCGCCATCACCCGGTTGACCGACAGCGCCAGCTGTTCGCGAATCTGCGCGATGGTCAGTTCGGCCACCCCCGCATCGCCCCGCCGCGCCTCGGCCAGCCAGGCATGGGCATTGTCGATGGCGCGCTCACCGCCCTTGACCGCAACATACATCAGACAACCTCCAGGCGGGTTGACCGGGGCAGGCCGGCCAGCCGATCACCGCAGGTCAGGAACACATCGAACCCCAGCGGGAACAGCGCATGATTGGCCTGAAACGCCGCGACCTCGGGCAGGGACAGATGCGATGCCCCCTTGATCCCAGGGCCGGTCAGCCGCGCGCCCTGCGCCACAAGCGTTGGGACCTCGACAATCAGCGTGGCGCTGCGGTCAGGGTAGGCGCCGGTGCCGATGGCAAAGCGGCTCACCGGCTGCAGCGCCTCCCACGCCCCAAGGGCGAGGGTCGCCTCCTTTGCTGCAACCAGAGGCGCGCCGGTGTGAAAGGTGATCCAGTCGCGCACATCGGCACAGTCCGTGGCGCCCGCCAGATGCACGGGCGTAGTGGCATCGGCCAGCGTCAGCACCAGCACGCCCGCCGCAACCGAGATGGCAGAGGGAGGCTCCGCCCCGCTCACCGTGGTGATCGTGCCGGGCCGCGACAGCGCCGTCAGAGCTGCGCGAAAGGCTGAGGCCGAGGCGCGGGCCGCATCGGTAAAACCGCCTGTAAGGATCATGTGTCCTCCCCCCTCACCAGCGTGAAAAATTCTACCCGCGTGGCCGCTGCCCGTTCAGCGCGGGCCAGACGGCGCGCTCGGTCATCCTCGGCCAGGGGCTCGATCACCTGTGCCCGGACGCC
>Ga0105046_10004429_pt1 | contig 22374 bp, 7 predicted proteins | sample MAT03_FD_78385 | JGI IMG/M metagenome (GOLD analysis project Ga0105046, IMG submission 78385) | Freshwater microbial communities from Lake Fryxell liftoff mats and glacier meltwater in Antarctica - MAT-03 (megahit assembly) | ecosystem: Environmental > Aquatic > Freshwater > Ice > Liftoff...
AAAATCCAAATCGCATTTTCACTGGTGCAGGTGTCTGGGTTCAGCCCTCCAAACATGGTGACTCTTGCGGGAGAGGAATAGTTTAGTGACAATGCGGCCGCGAGACCACCAATTCAAGAAGTTGGCAACAGTGGAAGCAGCATTGTTCAACCGTTGTCCGATGCAGAATGATTTGCCTGGAAGTCTCGGCATATTTCGTGGAGTATCAAGCATGGCGGTTCGAGTCGTGATTCTGCTGTCGATTGTATGTTTGATCGCTCCGCATGAAACTCTGCGTGCCGACGAAAACGCGAAAGCCGCATTCCGCGCTGGAGCGGCGATGGTGGATATCACGCCGACGGTGTTTCCTGTGATCGTCAATGGCATGGTCGAAGAACGAACGGCGGAGAAAGCTCACGATACGCTGATGGCTCGGTCTCTTGTGCTGGATGACGGCACGGAACGGATTGCAATCGTCGTGGTTGATAGTCTTATGCTGACTCGAGCCATGCTGGATGATGTAAAAGAGCAGGCCAGCCAACATACCGGCATCCACACGAATCGAATGCTGATTTCTGCGACTCACACGCATTCGGCACCTTCCGCGATGCCGTGTTTGGGAAGTCGTGTTGATCCGGAATATGCTCAGTTTCTTCCCGCACAGATTGTTCGCAGCATTGTGCTGGCGAATGAAAAACTCACACCTGCAAAAGTCGGCTGGAAAGTCGTCACGGATGATCTGCACAATCATTGTCGGCGCTGGATTTTTCGTTCCGATCGAATGACCATGGCTGATCCGTTCGGGCGACAGAATGTGCGGGCGCACATGCATCCGGGATATCAAAGTCCCAATCACATTGGTCCATCGGGCCCGGCGGATACGGATTTCACTTTGTTGTCGGTGCAGACGATCGACGACAAGCCACTGGCGGTACTTGCGAACTACGCGATGCACTATCACGGTTCGCCGCTTGTGTCGGGAGACATCTGCAGTCATTTTGGATTTGCGTTTGCGGAACGCATTGGTGCAGCAAATCAGCAACCGGGTTTCGTCGGGATTTTGTCACAGGGAACCAGCGGTGACAGCATGTGGATGGACTACAGTCAGCCCGCGCGGCCGACTGATCTGGATGCGTATACGAAAGCGATTGTGGAAACTTCATTTCAGGCGTATGACTCGATCCACTATCGCTCAGACATCACGCTGGGGATGGCGGAAGAGACGCTGAAATTCGATCGCAGAGTTCCGGACGAGGCGCGACTGAAGTGGGCTCAGGATCTGGCAGCTCAAGTCGGCGATCGGTTGCCGCGTGGTTGGTCGGAAGTTTACGCCTTCGAACAACTCCGACTGCATGAAGATCCCACTGCGGAACTTAAGCTGCAGGCCATTCGTATCGGCGACTTTGGGATTACTGCAATTCCTGATGAAGTCTACGGAATCACTGGCATCAAACTGAAGAACCGAAGTCCGCTTGCCGGCACGATGAACATCGAACTCGCGAACGGTGCGGAAGGTTACATTCCGCCACCGGAACAGCACAAACTTGGCGGCTACACAACTTGGGCCGCACGGACGGCTGGTCTGGAAGAGCAGGCAGAACCGCAGATCGTGGAGACATTGACGACGCTGCTGGAGAAGATCTCAAGCAAGCCGCGTAGGCCGACGATCGACGAACCGCATGCGTATGCAAAGGCAGTGGTGGATTCGAAGCCGATCGCATTTTGGCGGTTGGGGGAGATTGACGGCAAGATTTCTGCCGACGCAATCGGCAACCATCACGCGATCTATGAAGACGGCGTCGCATTATATTTACCGGGACCAAGAGGCAACGGCCTGAATCAACAGCCGCGAGGCAATCGTGCGGCGCATTTTGCGGGCGGGCGAGTTGCCGCGAAAGTACCAGAGTTGGGTAACGTTTACAGCGCCGAATGCTGGGTCTGGAATGGCTTCCCGAACAGCGATCGAGCAGTCACGGGATACTTCTTTTCCAGGGGTGCGGATGGCGATGCCAACGTCTCAGGCGATCATCTGGGCATCGGCGGGAACTACATGAATCACGGCTGGGACGGGAAGCTATTGCTGTTCAATGGCAATGAACGTGATGAAGCGTTGATCGGACGCACGGTCCTGGAAACTCGCACGTGGCATCATGTTGCGTTCGTCCGAAACGGCATGCATGTCACTGTGTATCTCAACGGCAATTCAGAACCGGAGATCGATGGCGCACTGGAACCGACTTTCGCGAAAAGTGAGGACGTGTTCCTTGGCGGCCGCAACGATGGGATGTTTGGTCTCGAAGGGCGGCTTGATGAAGTCGCTCTGTACAATCTCGCATTGACGGCGGACGAAGTCGGGGCACATTTTGCCGTCGCCGAAGCTTCGCGCGAACCTCAGATTAACGAAGTCGTCGCACTTCCTGACACACCTCCGCTCTCGCCGGAAGAATCCATGAAGGTCACTCATGTGCGAGACGGATTTGCACTGCAGTTGGTGGTCGCTGAGCCGCTTGTGGTAGATCCCGTGGCAATCGACTGGGGAGCTGATGGGAAGCTGTGGGTCGCCGAAATGGCCGACTATCCGTCGGGCATGGATAACAACGGCAAGCCCGGCGGACGTATTCGATTTCTCGAAGACAAAGACAACGACGGACAGTACGAAACATCGACCGTGTTACTTCGGGACGTTTCGTTTCCAACCGGCGTCATGGCGTGGGGCAAGGGAGTCATTGTCACGGCAGCTCCGGAGATCTTTTACGCCGAAGACACAGATGGAGATGGCAAAGCCGACGTCCGCAAGACGTTGTACTCGGGGTTCCTCGAAGGCAATCAACAGTTACGAGTCAACGGGCCGCGTTGGGGGCTGGATAACTGGGTCCATTTTGCCAGCGGAAGTCATCACCCCGGATACGGAGCCGACAGTCAGATTTTGTCGCATGTGACGAATGTAAAGACAACGGTCGGAAGTCGCGACTTCCGCATTCGTCCTGATGAAGGTCTTATCGATCCTCAAAGCGGCCCGTCGCAGTTCGGACGCAATCGAGACGCATGGGGCAACTGGTTTGGCGAACAGAACAGTTATCCCTTGTGGCACTATGTGCTCGAAGATCCCTATATCCGCCGCAATCTGCAGTTCGCACCGCCGGATCCTCGCCGACTGATGACGCCGTCGAATCCTCCCGTGTACGCGGCCGCTCCGCCCGAGAAGCGGTTTCATAGTTTTGAGCAGTCTGGACGTTATACGTCGGCGTGTTCCGGGATGGTGTATTTGGATGAGTTGTTGTTTGGTGATGCATCAAATGCCGTAGAGTGGGACCAGCGAGCATCGCGAGCGCCGGCCCACCGTGACGACGCGAAAGATACGGTGGGCCGGCGCGGCTTGTCAGCCGCTGGTCCCACCCTACAAGAATCGCGGAGTAGCCTTGAGACGCAACACGTCTTCACCTGCGAACCATTCAGCAATCTGGTGCAACACAATCTGTTGATTGACGATGGCGTCAGTTTTCGACTTGAACGTGATCCCGCAGAAGTCGATGCGAAGACCGACTTCTTCGCGTCTGAAGATCGATGGTGTCGCCCTGTGATGGTTCGAACTGGGCCCGACGGCGCGCTGTGGATTGTTGATATGTATCGATACATGATTGAACATCCTCATTGGCTGCCAAAAGAGGGACAGGATGAACTGCGTCCGTTCTTTCGGTCCGGTGATGATCGAGGTCGGATTTATCGGATCGTGCCGATCAGTCTGGCAAACGGCGAGCGGGGCGGCGTCAGCCCCCCGGTCCAGCCTCAACTTCAACAACCAGCGATTCGTACCGGAGGGCTGACGCCACTCCGCTCGCCGGTGCTTCGCATGGAACATCTTTCCACGACGGAACTTGTCGCTGAACTGGAAAGCCCCAATGGCTGGCGGCGTGATACGGCTCAACGGCTGCTGGTCTCCGGACGAGATGAATCCGCCGTGGCATTACTTACGGCGATGGCCACCAGCGGAAAGCGCCCGACCGCCCGACTACATGCACTGTGTACGCTTGAGGGGCTGGGTCACTTGTCGGCCGACGTTGTCGAATCCGCTCTGACCGATTCGCATCCTGGTGTCCGTCGCTGGGCTGTTCGTCTGGCAGCGCAGGCGAAGGTTCCGTTCAAATCTCTCGTGCCGATGATCAGTGATCCAGACGCCAAAGTTCGCCTGGAGCTTGCGTGTGTCGCAGGACAGCCGGGCGAAGTTGTTGCAGCAACCATCCTCGGAGATTTGTTGCATCGAGACACCGATCCATATCTGCGAGCTGCCGTGATGAGCTCTTTGAATGCCGGCAATATCAACAATACGATCGATCGATTTGGTCATATCGTTCAGGAAGAAGCGTCAACTCTGGAACCCGACGTCACAAAGATGCCGGGCTTCACTGCGAGCGACCGTGATGAACTCACCAGCGTCTTGTTTGAGCAGGCCGCATCAATCGCCAACGATGCTGATCTCGAACGCCTGTTGTTGCTGACGGTCGATGAATCCAACGATAGGCTTCAGGCATGGCAGATGAAGAGCCTTGCGAAAATGCTGGACCGATTGAATAGTCGCGGCTGGAAAATTGCAGATCACTTTGCCATCAAACAGGAACAGGAACGGTTCGCGACTGCGTTTGAGATTTCTCGACACATGGTGTCTGATCCTGTTGAACATGAAATCCGCCGAGTCGCGGCAATTCCGTTGCTCCTGCGCGATACCGATCATCCGGAAGATGAAGTGACTCTGCAAAACATGTTGACTCCTCAAACGCCGCCTGCCGTTCAGGAAGCCGCAATCCGCCACCTGAGTCAGCAAAAGAAGGTGTCCATTGCCAAAATTCTGCTTGCCGGTTGGGGTTCGCATTCGCCACTCATTCGTTCTCAGGTTCTGAGTGTGTTGTCCAGCCGATCGGAGTGGACGAGTGAATTGTTGACGCAGATGGAATCTGGCACCGTGGCGGCCGGTGAAATCGACGCGGCGATGCGACAACGGCTGCTGACAACTCGCGATGAAGCATTGCGAGCGCGTCTTGAAAAGATCTTTGCTTCCGGTACATCCGCTGACCGCAATGCCGTGATGGAATCTTTTCGCCCGGCGCTGGGATTGACCGGTGATGTCGCACGCGGTGCGATCTTGTTTGGAAAAAAATGTTCGACGTGTCATAAGCAAGGTGGCGTCGGACATGAAGTCGGACCAAATCTGGCGTCACTCACAACGCGAACTCCGGAATCGCTTTTCACTGCAATCCTCGATCCCAGCGCTGCCGTGGAAACAAAGTATTTGAATTTTGTGGTCGCCACGACATCAGGACGCAGCATCATCGGACTGCTCTCCACAGAAACCGGAAGCAGTATTACCGTATTGGGAGCGGAAGCTAAATCCGAAGCGATCCTGCGCAGTGACATTGAAGAACTTCGCAGCACCGGAAAATCTTTAATGCCGGATGGCATGGAAAAAGATTACAGCCATCAGGATCTTGCCGATGTTATTGAGTACGTAAGGACTCTTCAGAAGTGACGATCCGCAAATTTGACAATCAAGGCGAGCGGCAGAATCAGTTGTACCAGCCGATGTGGCCGTGTCGAAGGAATCCGACCTGAGAGAGGTTGAACTACGCAGGCAGATCTGCCCCGGATCAGCATCCTTCAACATGGTCGATCGCATGTGGTCGCTTGGGCGCGGACTTTTTGTATTGGTAATGCCTTTCCTGCCGCTCGCCTCAGCAGTCGGTAACGCTGCGTCCAGTCCCGTCTTTCACCTGGAACTACTTCACCAGTACTTTCTTGGCGCTGACCTTGACGTTGCGGTCGTAAAGGCTGATCTCAAATTCGGCGGACTTCTGATTTCCAGACAGCATTTGCAGCGTCACCTGCATGGCGACGGTTGCGAACCTCAATTCCGCAGCGTCTACGGAGCGAGGCTTACCGTATTCAATGTAGTACAAACTTGGCCACGTTTCGGACGACGGTACCGGCCAGCCGAATTGTTCCGCAGCCGCAACATCGGCGGGATGCAAAGTGTCCTGAGTATCAATCGAATAACTCATCCCTTTCACCATCTTCGCATTCTGTTCCGGGTCTTCATGTTCGGATTTGAACATCAAACGCACAGTCTTTCGGTCGTCGAGAAACATGATGCCGATTTCCTGACCCATCTGTCCCATCGTTACGGCGACAAACGTCGTTTCCATCAGCTCTGGACAGGTGATTTCCACCGTAAGTTGAGGTTTGACTCGGGTGTAAATCCTTGACTTGTAGTAATCGGCCGAAGCCTTAAAGAAATCACCCATCATGTCTGCTGTCACATTCAGCTGCTGAATGAGTGCCCCGAACGCTGGAGCACTACCAACGTTATGTTCCTGCAGCGTCTTATGCACATGATCCAGCAATTGACATTCTTGCACAATCACGTCGCATCCAATGGAATCGGCGGTCTTTTCGATTTCCAGACGATTGCTGAGCTGACGGACGATGAGAACCGTCGGTCGTGCAACTTCTCCGTGCATCGGGTTCAGGATGGAGTCCGCAATGACTCGAGCAATCATGTTTTCCGTTGGAACAGTCATCGACAATTGCTGCCCGCGAATCGTCCCATCTGCTGGTGCACCCACAAGGATCATCCATGGCTGGATGGGTTGCTGGGTTTCTGGATCGGGAACCCATGTATCAACAGTTCTCCAGTCGACTTCCCAGATTTGCTCATCACTCTGAAGCAATTCAAGGATTTCTTCGAGAGGAAACGGTGTTGCTTCCGGATTGAATCTCTGGTTGCGAAGAAACTGCACCAGCTCCGGAAGTTCGTCTGCAATCTCAACGTCAATCTTCAACTTTTTAAGTGGCTGACGGATTCGCTGGCCAAGGTCTGCGTCAATAATTCGAATTTTCTTCGGGCGTCTTGGGCTGCCGGAATCCGGGTCGGACATTCCCTCGCAGAGTTCAAACAAAACGCTGTCAGCACTCAGAGGAAATTCTCCGGGTGAAATATGAATGGCCTCGTTGGTCGCTTCATTGATGAGCGACATCAACCAATCCTGGTGAGCAACGTCGCTGTTCCAATCGATTTCCAGATTCTGACTATGGTCGTTTTCATCCAGAATATCGATGTCGCAAAACCAAACCTCATTTCCTGAAGGCAACGATTTCGCGTTTTCAAGTTCTTCGGTTGAAAGGTCAGCGATATCCTCCGGCGTCAACTCCGGCTGCGGCGGAGCGAGTTCACGGTGCACAGAACTCAGCCACGGAAGTGCCTCAGGAGTCGATTTCCACAACGCGCGGAAACATTGACAGTACGCATCGGCCTCGTCTTCGTCGCCTGCCTCGAACGATTCGATCTCGTAGGGACTGACACTGTCCTGATCAAGCAGCTTCGCCGAGACGTAGGGATTTTGCTCCAGCTGATTCTGCAGCCTTTCCGCCAATGCCTCGCTGGGGCCGTACTTTTGAAACTCCAGACAAACGCGCGTCAGCGCCATGAATGGAGTGACCTCGTCCTCGTACGCGCCAAGTAATTGCCAGGCTTTATCCATCCAGTTCATGTTGCAGTACCATTCAAGCAACAGCCAGCGAACTCCTTGATTGTCACCCGGATTCAATCGCAGCGTTTCCTCCATGTGTCCGATGGCGTCTTCGTGTTGCCCTTGTGCAATCAGAAAATTGATCAGAGCCACACGAGCTCGCATATAAGGTCGCGTTTCAGCGAGGATCCAGAACAACCCGACGTGATCGCGAAACTCAGCAACCAATTGCTGCTCACCCAGCTTGAGTACGCTTTCGAGCATTTCGAGTGTCTTTTTCGGCGATCGTTGCGCAAGTGCATCTTCGACGAGCTCATCAAGATCGTCCGATGGTCCGCCGGTCTTCTTCTTCGATGACTTTGATTTACCGCCAGACTTCTTTGCCTTGGGCGGAACTTCCTCTAGTTCGTCCATCACCCCGGCTTCTTCAAGGGCAGGCAGCATCGTGGCAAATAATTCGCTGAGATTCATGCCGGAGTTTTGCATGAGTTGCTGCAGCAAGGCCATGGATTCCGGGTCACCCTGTGGCAGCCCCATTTCTTCGAAGATTGCCTGCATGTCCTGCAAGTTTGCCGGGGCAGTCAGATCCTGTTTTTTCGATTTTTTCCTGGCCATCGCGGTGCTTTACAGAACTTTTAGATTGCGTTGTCGTGGCAGATAGTTTTGATCACTGCCAATCAATGTCGTTCCCTGTGCCACGCCATTGAATCGGTTACCCGATTGTAGACGGACATATGCTCGGTCGAAAGCTACATTCGTTAAACGAAAAAACATTCGCCTTTGCCTTGAGGACGTCCGAAGTTTCTCCTGCCTTCACCGAATACGAATCATCCAGCCACCGTGTCGGATTTTTCTTCCGCAAACCTTCTGTCCACTCTTCAATCCGCTTCACCTGCCCAGCCAACTTCTTCTGGGGTGCGTCCCACAAGCTATTCATGGCTCAAGTTGTGCAATCGAGTCCGTTTGATGCAGGAAACTTACAATATTTCCTGAATGCCTGTTATCTCCAGTTTGAGTTCAATGGACATCTACGGGTAGTCAATCTGATCTTTGCGAACTTCCATCGCATCTGCACGTCGGGTTGGTTGCGAAGTAAACGCTATTTCGGCACTCTTCAGTTTTTCGGAATTGATCTGATTGCCGGTGAATCGGTAAATCACCGAGCCGCGTTTTGTTCTGATGATTTCCGTTCGCATTTCCCACGGACGGAATGTCGAATCGTTTTCCAGCGCGCCTCTTTGACCAATTTCAATTCGAACATTTTCCGCAAGATTACTCTCGTCAGAAGGATGCCCAGGGAGTGGGTCGATGCGAACTTCGAATTGAGGTGCCGGGATATTGTCTCGCAGTCGAGTCCATACAGAACAAGCAGGCAGTTTTCTTCCCGCTTCGTCGATTCGAAGCGATTTTTGATAGCCGTCGAAGCTGCTCAACTTGTCCCATCCGATGACCTTATCGGGGATGGAACGTTCCATCTTCCAATGTGCATCGACGAGGAAATGTTTGCCTTTCGTCCACTTGTCAATTGTGATTTTCCATGCAGGTGCTCCGCAGGACGAATCGAACTCCATTTGTACTGAGTTTGGCAGCTCAAGCGTGTCAGCGTATCGTACGACGAATTCGACTTCTGCAGGTTGGCGGACGAACTGGTCTTCACGTTCGTGATCCAGCATAAGGCGCAGCACGGCTTTTCCAAATTTCTGGGAGTCGATGCCGGGAATGTCGGAGACCTGTACGCCCTCAACGGACTTCAGGATCCAGGGACGGTCGTCTTCAAACCTGACGTTTGCAGCCGCCGGTTTCGACGTAGATGACATACGCCAGACTCGAAATCGCTGCTCAGCCAGCAGGATGTCAAGCTGTAATGCGTCACCGGGACTCAGAACCAGTGGACTCTTCTCCGTACCAAGCAGGAACGAGTTGCCAAAGCTGACCGAATAGTCGGCTGCCGGAGGAAGAGACTCTGCAACACTGTCTAATTCAGTTTCGCGCATCGAGTCTGGTTCATTTTGCCGCAAAACCTTAAATTTTCTCGGATCAAGCGATTCCTGAATCTGTCTTGTGAGCTGATCCGGTTCGGATGCATCAACAATTTGAATTCGATTGCCAAACCGTCTGAACGTAGTTTCGAGTCGGGCTCTTTCCGCCGGGCGGGCATTGACGTCGAATGCCACAATACGTACGACGCTGTCCTTTTTCTTTTCGAGAGCCTTGCGAAGGAATTCCGTCTTGTCGGGTTCGTCCTTACCGACGCCATCGTCCGTTGGTTCTCCGTCGGTCACGGCGATGACAATTCCGGAAAGGCCCTTCAAGTCATTCTCCAGTGCGGATCTCAACGAGCCAATCAGGGGCGTTATCCCGGAAGGCAAAGACGATTCGAGCAATTTTAAGATCCTCTCAAATTCCTCTTTATCAGCAGGGAACCGGCCTTCAAATTCATTTTCGATATCGCTGTTGGCATCGATCGCGGCCTGAAGGATCTTGTGTTTGAACTGGGCTCGATAGTTTTCGTTAATTGAAGTGACTATTTCGCCATCCTTTTTTAATGTCTTTGTCCGGTGTCCAAAGACTTTAAGAATGACTTTCGATCCCTGTAATTCTTCCCGCCCAGAGAGTTGTTTGAGTGTTTCCAATGCAACTTCGAATCGCAGCCGTCCGCTTGCCGTTGGCTCCATCATGCTGGCGGAATAGTCCAATATCAATACGACAGGGCGAGGGTCAAATCCGGAGACTTTCACGCTGGCTGTCAGAGGCCGTGCCAGGATTTCTGTTGTGAATTTTTCCGGTTCGCAAGTCGATACAGCAAGCGGAAGTTCAGAATTCCAGTAGCGGCCTCGAAAGAAGAGTGATGGCTGCAAACTGATCGCAGCACAGCCTTCACCGGGCCTGGGTGCTCCTACGCGGCTGATCTGGAAATCGATCGTAGATTTCTTTTCAACGACCGGGATGCTGAGGGGACTGTCGATCGTTACTTGCCCGGCACTATCAGGCGTAAAGATCAAAGCGGCTTCTCCTGATACGGATGTTGGAACGATGCCTGAAATCTGTGCCGTCTCAGTTCGAATGGACGTCGATTCGTCTCCCAGATCGACAAGATCTTTTGTCGTCGGAGTGATGGACATTTTTAAGTTATCCGAATCCTTTAACCTGCTCCTGAGTTGCTCAATTTCGGCGGCAACAAACACAGGTATCGCAGCACCAGGAGTCGCAAGTTCCTTCTGAACAGCGGAGGCGTGCTCCAGCCAATCGTTGAGAGCCTTAGCATACCATCCATTCGCAGAGTACGGCTGTTCCTTGACTTCATCCGGCGCGATCCAGAGTCCTGCAAGAAGTCGCTCGGCCTGCATTTCACAGTAATGCCATTTTCTGAGCAGTCGGAGACGTGCAGACGCTGAGAGTTTCTGAGGCATTTTGGCGTCGAAACCGGAAAACAGCCGTGACTGCAGATCAGCTGCCATCGCCAATACGAATGCGTCGTCTGATGTTGTTGCCAAAGCGGCTTTGACGTTCGTCTGATTCCTTTTCCAGATCTCACGAACGTTCTCGCTGAACTGAGCCACTGCATTATGACGGGCAGTCATGTCTTCGCCGGACATTTGAGGCAGTAAATCCCAGGCTTTGCGACGGGTTAACAGTTGCGACTCTGAACATGGCAGCAGATGGAAGATCTGCAACAGCCAAAGAGCCTCGATTTCTGTCGTCACACTTTGGTTTTCGACGTGAAATGAATTGGTTTTGGCAACCTTGTCATTGCTTGCCGCAAACTCTGTATCGAGCGACTGCAGCTTTTCCAGCACAGCCTTTCGCGTCGATGCTGTGACGCAACTGAAATCGAGTGTGCCACGTAGAAAGCGGTAGAGTTTCACCTTTTCGATGCGTTCAGCCGGATTCAGGTCCAACGCGTACAGGCAACATTTCTCAGCAGCGTCCAGCGTGCGATGAATTGCTTCAGATGTTTCCTTCTGCCATGACTGCAGTTCTGCAGTCTTCTGTTCGAGTTCCGCTGGCTCGTAATCGTGATTTGATTCAGCGGCGTCGAAAGATTCCAGCGATTGACGGAGACCCCTTAAAATAACCGCCAATTGAAAAATCTCGCGGCGAAGTGACGCTGAACGACGAGAGAGTTCTTCGTCACTATCGGTTGGAATCATCTCATTCAAAGCATCAAGTACACCGTTCCTTGATTCCAGCGTAATGTTCTTGTCCAGTGAATTTCCGGCAAGAGCATTCCTCCATTTCAACTCATCTTCGGTATTGAGGAATTGACTGGATCTCGACGCCCAAAGAGTTAGATCCGGAAAAACATCAAGACCTTCCCAGAGCGATGTTTCTGCTGAATCGTGTGATTCAGCAAAAGCTGTCATTGCAAGGATCAACCGATCAAGGTGCGACTCGTCTTCGGGCTGAATTGCGGCCTTTGTAAATCGGCGGTCTTCAGACAGTAGTAAATCGTTTTCCAGTCTGCGCACTGTCGATTTCAAAGTGACCGAGCTGCGAAGAAGCTGAGAGACTGCGACTTCGGCCGCTCTTCGTCGATCAACGACCTTTTCTATCTCAATTGCCTCGTGTCCCTCGCGACTGGCGAACTTTGCGAGATGATCGTTCAGTACTTCCTCGATCAGTTTTGATTCACTCGACTGTTTAGATTCAGTTGCCAGCGGGAACAGCCCCGTTAGTCGGTTTCCTGATGGGAGTTGCTCGATCTGCGTTCGGAAGATTCCTCGGAGTGCATACAGATCTTCGACTTGTGGACAGATCTGCTGTGCCTCGTTCTGGAGCAATTTGATCGCATTTACTGCGCGACCCGGAGATCCATTGTCGAGACCACTTGCCTGCCCGTGCAAGCAGGCACGTTCGCTGCGTTTGAGTTCATCGGTTGCCAACCGCCAAAGTACAGGAGACCAAAGATTCGCTCCGCGCTTTCCAAGAAGTTCGCGTTGCGTCCAAAGATCGGCAAGCTGAGAAATGAACTGCTTAGAACCCGAACCTGCGACAACGATTGAATCCGTAGGCAAAACAACTCCATTGACATCTCTCATCAGAACAAAGGCTTCTCGCTGCCTGCGAAGATTACTGTCTGATGGGAAAACCTGGATCGTCTGTCCGGTCGGATTCCTGTGATTTCTTACCCACTCATCAGTGTGCTCGTCCACATAGCGAAGAAAATCTCCGGCTGTCAGATCACCCTTCGGGTTTCGAGTCGCGAACTGACTGAAACCGAGCGAACAGAAGTGACTGAAGATCGATTGTCCGTCAGAATTCATTGTTCCCGGTTCGCTGTTCGAATCGGATGAACAGGATTGGACGACGAGCAACTGCGGGATTTCCTCGCACCACTTATCAAGCTCTGCAGCGAGGTCGGTGTGTAAAACACCCGTCCGCCATTCCAGTGAAGACGGTGGAGAGTCAACAATCAGCAGGATGTGTTCTGCGGTTCCTGCCTGAGTGAGTTGCGCAATGTCATCCTTGAGTTTCTCGAACTGAACGAATTCGTTTGCTCCCAGGTCCGGAGTACTGTTCGGTACGAGGCAAAGGAACTTATCGTTACTGGCCGGCACAAAATTCGTTTGCAGGAAGATGACAACAACGTTGGCGTCGTTCAGACTCTTCAGCCCTGCCTTGTCATTCGGATCCACAAGCCCTAATGACTTGGGTATCGATCGGCTGACCTCGCGAGTGTAAGTATTCTTCTTTAATGCATCGGGCAACTCAAGCCCTTTGGCGGCGTCGAAATCAATCGACGCCGACCGGAAATTCAAAATGACGAAATGCGTATGCACTGACTTCCCGGGCAACCATAGAATAATCGCGATTCCGGTCAGCAGGATCAGTGTGAAAACGGCAGCAATGATGCTCAGTCTGGATTTCCATCCTCGAGTACGAATCGGTGTGATTCGTCCGGATTTTTTCCAGTCTGGTGTTGGCTTCTCACCAGCCGGTGAGCTTCGCCTTGACCGCCCACCGCGCCAATCCTGATTACTACCTGAGGCCATGTTTCACCTTACTCTTTCAGCTTCAGGACATAGATAGCGATCGACGCCGTAATCATCGTGATGGACCCAACGATGTAGAGCCAGGATAGAATTCCAGCTCGCCGTTTCTGCCGCAGAAGCTCGGGAGTCCATGCGACCATGCCAGGAGATTCCAGAACCTTGTCCAGAACTCCCCGGACAAACCCCTGTTCAGTCGCCGCTCGACCCGTAGCGGAAAAATAGACGCCATGAAGACGAACACCCGGTTGAACAACTTTGTACATCGTCGAATTGAGCAGGCTTGCCAGTTCTTTGCGTCGCTGGCTGATTTCGCACATCATCTGAAACAGTTTTTGGTTGTCGCGATTGTCGAGATCTGTCGCAAAAGCGGTGTAGATCCAGCCTCGAAACCACTCCATGCCCCGATCTACAATCCACTCGGCATTTTTGTCGGTCACCTCAGCCCCCGCCGCATAGCTGGAGCCGGCACGTGACAATCGTATTCCGGGCTGCATCCTTTCCACTCGGAGCATGAAATCCTTGATACCAGAAACATCATCGACCTCTGTTACGACCGCAACGACCGGAAACTGCAACTGGAACGTGTTGTGAACGACCTGCAGATCTTCCCGAATGGCGGGTGCCAGTTTCCGGGAGTATTCCGTATCCGATGCCCATGAGAATGGATAGGCCTGCAGCATACCGTTGATCTGGCAGAATGGATGTCGAGCCTTTGCGATCAGTCCACATAAGAACTGCATTCGTCGAACGCCGATTTGTAAATCCATTGATGTCAGCGGTTCGACACGCTTCTTTCCATATCCCTTTTGAGCACCACGGTTGATCGCCGTCACCGTCTCCATCGCACGCTTCAATCCGCCGGGTGCCATCGTTCCAAAAATGGCACCAAATCCGCGGCCCGGTGAAGGCGATGCGGGCGACGATGACGCTGGGGCTGCCGATGGCGGCATCAGTGCAGGACCTGATGGATTTGTCCCGGTGACGGATCGCGGTGGTGCCGGAGCCTGTCGTGGCACTCCCTCAGCTTTTCTGGTGCCAGTGACCGCAGCAGACGGCTGAAACATTCCGGAAACTGCGGAGACGTCGGAAATCTCAGCAACCTTGCCCTGCTGGATGTTCGTCGTTCCAATGTTCGTGCATGACAGATAGATTGCATCGTCGTTTGCAAAGGCATGAATCGATGCCGATGGTCGATTGTAGGGAGCCCCGTTGACGCGCCATGTGATATTGGACGCAGATTCAAATGCACTTTTTTCCTGATCGGGAGTCAGACCGTTGACAAGAAACAGAGGAAGTTCATCAATGGGCAGTCCTTCGCGTTCCAGAGCAGACAGGATTTCCTTCCAGTCGGATTCGATGTCGGGAAAATCAGACTCGTCTTCAATTCCGAGCAATTGCAACAGCAGCAATACGACTCGTACGATTGCATAAAACAAGAGAAAAAGTACTCCACAGAGACAACCTTCCAACCAAGGCACGGAAGAAAGATGCTCCATCTTTTGAGCATATCCGATAAATCCACGGATTGGATCACTGAACCACCCGAGCAGCAGCGCCATGATCGCAATGAACGAATAGTGGACAATCAAATAGATCTTGCGAGACCCCACCGCAGAACGCGGAAAGATCCCAAACATCCAGCGAACCCACTCCAGTGTTGTATAGAAGGTTGTATAGAAGTACGACATTCTTCAGGGGTCTTAAGTTCGAGTTTGGAAACGAAGTTGAAATCGCATTGAAACTGCGAAGTTGCGAAGGGCAGCACACGACACCAGCTTGAGTCAATTGGCCTTGACCTGAACCGAATCACCACTCTTAACATTCCTGGCGATGCTTCCGGATCCTGCCGACCCCGTGACAGGCTTCCATCGCACCTGATATGTTCCTGGCTCCAATTGTGCAAACGTCACGGATCTGTCTGCCACTTGTTTGATTTTTTTCTGCGTAATTCCATTCGGACCAGTTACGGACACGTCGAACTCAGCGGACGAACTGAACGTCACTTCAAGACTTCCAGGCGGAGCTGGTGCCATCTTCGCTGGTTTCCCTGGCAGGACAAATCTGACTCTCTGCGTCGTTGTCTCTTTCAGGCCCGCTCCATTTTTTGCCTCCACTATCAGATCGACGTAGTCTTCATTGTCTTTTTCAAGCTGTTCGAGTTTTGGAAATCCCCTGGAAGGATCCAACTTAAATCGAGCTGAGACTTCACTGTTTCCGGGAATGAAATCCAGTGACTCCATCAACGACTCCTTCAGTCCGACTCGAATTGCTGAAATACCAGATTCCGGATCCTGCACAGTCACCTTTCCTGTCAACGGCTCCGTCACACGAATGGATTTGCTGACGTCAATAGCTCCCTGTTCGACAACAGGCTTCGAGTCATCAAGAGTGAATTTGGTACTTGCTACAAGTGGATCCAATGAGTGATTTCGTTTGCTGAAACTGGCAACCATTTCATAGCGTCCATTGTTCAGCGACAACGCAGCGGGAGAAAATGTCGCAGTGAACGGCATTGTTTCGGTGGAGAACATCCATAATCCACTCTGACCGGGGGAAACAAGAATCTTCTCAAGGTAACGATGCTTTACCAACTGAGGTTTGTTCGTGATCGGCGTTGGGGTCTTTCGTTCCAAATCGACAACTCGCACAAACAGTTGCATGTCCTCTTCGAAGGCATTGCCATGCAGAAAAATACTCGACCGGAGTCGGGCCTTTTGCCAGCCAGTGCTTAAAAGCAAAGCCGGCGTTCTGCTGACAGGAGTCGCTTCTAAGGGGTTTTCTATCTCCAGAAAAATCCTTGCGCCATTCACTTCTGAGGGTACTCCGCCCTTAAGATCCCACCACCAGGCGTGCGGAATGCCGCCTAGTGAAACTCCGAATTCCGGCCTCTTCGATTCGATCGTGTTTTCAATGGACTCCTTGAATTGCAACTTGAACGTGTAGCCCTCTCCGCTGGGAGTTATACGAGTCCCGGAATCGAGCTCCGCCTCCATCTCCGGATTGAGTATCAATTCTGCAGGAAAAGTCGACGGCGACAGGACAGTGGAATTCGTGACCGGCCTTAGATTCAACGCAACTTCCAATTCATGCGATTCCTCGTTGTAGCGTGGCACGGGAGTTTCAAAGATCTGATTGATGCTCAGCAAAGTGGGTATGAGTACGAGTCTTGAGGTCTGAGGGTCGGGGAGATCGGTCGGAGTGATTTCAAAAACAATCCCATCCCGGACGTCAATTTCAGACGCGACTGGTGGCGACGTTGCTGGCGTAGTCACAGCAGGATTCGCTGCGGGCATTTGCAGCGGAATGTCCACGGTGTTAGTTCCGGCAGGAAACTCCAACGGAAATGAAGTCCACTCCTTCTGGGTTGCGTCGAAGGGGCGAATCGTGATGTTAACCTTTGCCGAAACGCCTTTGTCCTTCACCAGCCTCAGTTTCAGTCGAGTTTTCAAATGAGATTTCGATTCGCTGTCCCATGTTGACGGAAGGAGCGGGAGACGCTTCTCTGATGGTGTGTTTCCGTCGGGCAACGTAATGATTCGTTCCTCTGCTTTGCCCTCTTCGATCTCTGCAACCTCTAGATGCCACAAATTCTGAGACGAAGGCAACAGTCGAATTTGTTCTGTTTTGAAAGGTACTCCTGCCCGATCAACTGCCACGATTTTCAGGATTTGCGGAGAAACGATCGCTGTCGGCGTCTTCAGAGTCAGTTCAACAGAATGTTCAGCAGGTTGCTCAGTGACACGCAATGGAATCCGCAGCCAGTCGCCTTCCACCTGCACGTCCGGCTTCACGATCGAGATGTTCTCTCTGCGAAGATACAAGCTGTCCACATCCCTCAGCTTAATGCTGATGTCGCACGTGAGATTCGGCAGTTGTTCAACCTCGGGCGTTAACACGCGCATCGTGGTCAATGATGCCGAATCGAAGGTCAATCCAAAAGCGTCCGGCAAAGAAGAATAGAGACTCTTGTTGTCAGATGACTGATAACGACGACTGACCTCGCGCCCCAGCAAACCAAGCACCTCCTGATCTGCAGCGAAGACGTCACCGTTGCTGGATGGTGTGAGGCGACTGACAACTTTAATCCATTCTTTTCTCAACCACTGAGCCATTTCGGCACGCAGGAATCGCACGTCCAATGCCTTCGGATTGTTGATCGCTGCCACCATTCGACTCCATGCCTTCCACCCGTCGGGTTGCTTTTCCGGCGACAATGCCTCGAGTAGACGCAGCGACCAGAAACTCATCCAGATTCCGGAATGGCTGGACTTGTCACTTTGAATGCCACTCGGCACATTCGCAAGTCTGGTCAATCCTGACTGCAACGCGTCTCGGTCTTTGACGCTCGGCAGAGCCAGTAACTGCAAATGTTCCAGCGCAGAATCAGATCGATCGGCACGATTCCGCACATACTCGTTGAGTCGTTCGTAGTGCTCGCCGTCAGAGGTGCTGACTGGAGACTCGGAGAAGTTGCGCGTCAACGCCAGCATGGCCGCCAGATGCTCTCGTTCCAGTCCCATTGAGCTCAGTTGTCCGGCAGGAAAATCTTCGAGCACCAGGTTTCTGGTTGTGCATGTCTCTGCCATCTTTGCGATCACGGAACGTTCTTCGTCTCGAATGATTGATTCTTCCTGACGCAGCGCGAGATATTCAATTACAAATGGCAGATCCGTCTTCTGAAGCGTCTCCATCTGAACCAGAAGTTCTCGATCACTGACTTGCTTCCTCAGCAATTCGAGATCATGCTCTGCCTTCCGGAGTCCGGCATCTGCCAATCCAATAGCGTCCGTGCCGACACAAAGCCATCGCTCCACGACGTGGAGAGTTGCCAGCACGATTTCCACCTCGCGCGGAATCTGCACCGCCTGCCATGTTGCCCTGCTGACGGCGCGTCCGTCCGGCCCTATCCCAGATGCCAGGTGGAGAGCTTCACTGCGACATTTAATCAACCGTGACATTGGCGACACGATCAATGCGGCGGGATCCTGTTCAGAATCTCGCAGCACTTCCCTGATCGTTGTCATAGGTTCAGTGAATTGGTCCAGCGGCCAGCCTTTCTCCGCGAGATTGTTGACAAGGAAGTAACATTGCTGAAGTTGCTGTTTTTTTTCCGCAGCATTCGCGTCCGGAATTTTCTTCGCGAAAGATTCAATGTGACGTGTCAGGTTGACGGAAAACTGTCGCCTTATGCTCACAGGCAATCGCAGCTCTTTCGGAAGCGGAGCAGCCTTCAGTGGCTCAACTCCCAATTCATTGAGCCATATGGGAAACTGTTCGAGAACATCATCGTCCGTCGGCAGCGATAACCAATTCTGAACTTCCTGACGCTCTTTCGACATCGAGATTTGACTGTTCGACTTTAACATCTCTACTTCTCGGTGCAGAGCATCGTGAAGCCGATTGAATTCGGGTACGTTTCCGTTCATCGCGAATCGCTCGATCGCTGTCAATCCCGATTGCAGCCGCAAGTAATCCGCCGGACGCAGCAACGGTGCCATCGTTCCTGCCAGAGCATCGCGATCCTGTTTCAGCACCCGCAACCGCCCCTCGGGGCTGCTGTCCGGCGTCGATTGAGAATCCTTTACTAAGGCCAGGCTGTCGCCGCTGTCTGCCGTACTGGTCTGCTGATCTGGATCCTTTTTCTGATCCGCGCCCGATGCATTTTTTCTGGCCGACTCGAGGAGATCTGGAAAGTGGTATCTCACTAACAGGAACTTGCTGCTTGCGGCCTTTCGAGAACCCGATGCAAGCCACACGGACTGCGATTCGCCGTAGTGCTGCGTCACCCAGTCTTTCACATCGGAAGCCAACTGTGTTTGCAGCGTCACAGCACTCTCTCCGTGACCGTCGCGCAGTGCTGATATCAGAAAATGCCCAAACACCGTGCCATCGAATCTCTGAAGGTTTTTGTCTGCGACCGCGACATCTCCATGCGCCACATCTCCAGGTAGAGCAGTCTTCTCAGCGTCCAAAGGCGATGAATCGGCGAAGTACTCCCAACTTCGTTCATTTGGACCACAGGCACATACGATTGTCAACCCCGGAACTTTACTGGCTGATGCCTGCAACTGTTGCCTTAGAACCACAGGCACATCTTCAGAGACAACTCCGGAACCAAGTCCCGATGAACGGCCTGTAAGTTCCAGAATCAGCAGCGTGCGACTGCTGCCTCGTTTCTCGAATGCCGAAAGCATCGTTTCGAAGGAATACGGTTCCGCGTTCGGGTCAGCCGGAAGAAACTGCACGACTGATTTACGATTCGTAGATTCATCCGGAACACACCAAGCGGCACAGGTTAGGTAGACAAATAAGGAATCCTTCTTTATCGGATCGAGAGTCGAAACAAATTCCGATATCGTCGAATAAGCACCAACGCTTCCAATTTCGGCAGGAACATTCTTTGCCAGCGAGTCCGCGAACTCTTTAATGTGTATCGCGGTTGCGGCCGTGCTTCCCGTGGGTGGAGGAGTGAAACGTGTTGGATCGCTGTCAAATTTTCCAACCGAGATAACGGCGATGTGGATTCGCGGAGCCGGCGGATGCAGAATGAGCCACAACACAATGCCAGACAATGAAGCAACTAACGCCGAAAGACCTATAACCCGCAGCTTTCTGGATTGCTTTGCGGCTATTTTTTTTTCCGGACGCCAGGATCGCCCCTGATCGATCGACACTCTGCAGCTCCTCCCCCAACACACGGAAGTGCGGCCGTCCAAATCACGCCAGCAGACAGGCCCCCCATTGGTAAAAACGTCGCCCCTTCATAGTAGCGAATGGCTGACACATAAAACAGTGTCGATCCCTCGATTTCAAATCTCATTAACGACTGCTCAAATTCAATTCCGACCCGCAACATTGAGACACAAACAAAAAAAAGGCCACTCCGGGGGGAGTCGCCTTCTTCGTCGTTTACATCGACACTCTGCACCCTGTGAATTCTCACTCACGAGTCTTAGTGATCTTTACCATTCGATCCTTCTCGTCCTCGCCACCTTCATCGACTGGTGTGTTCGAATCTTTTGGTTCACCACCTTCAGCCTCAGGAACCGGGGCAATCACAATAACTGCGGGCATATCTTCAGCGACATCCGGGGCTTCCACATTCAGAACCAGAATCATCCCAGCGCGAAGTTTTTCGATTTTGTGCTTCTTGAAATATTTCTTTCCGTTTCGAACGACATCGATTTTGATTTCGTACTTGTAGACTTTGGACTGATCATCGACAGAAACAACGAATGAGCGTTTTGCACCCAAGGTTGTCATTTTTTGCCCCTGCAGTGAGACTCCGGCGTCTTCAGGTCCAACGAATTTGATTCGGGCCAGCGAGGCTTCGTACAATTTTTTCGACTGTGCCTCGGGAGTCAGACTCTCAAGATCAATGCCTTCTTCATTCGAGCAATCCCAACACGGGGCAGTGCCACAAACATTGCAGGCCGGTGGAGCACAAGTTTGGCATCCTGACGAACAGGCTGAACCCATTGACGCTCCGCCACAGACATCGCAAGCTTGGTCCTGCTGCGTGAACTCAGCACATGCTGAGGGGCGGGTCTCGTAGATTACGTCGTTTGCAATGGTCAGGTCTGGTTGAACAAGCCCGACTAGACAACTGGCTGCAGCAAAGAAACGACGCATCGGCTCGACTCCAAAGGATCTAATGGCGCGGATATCAGGAAATCGCATTTCTGCAACACCGTAAACTTCCTTAATGAGTGATCGGCAATCTCGCTAAGGACTCTTCTTTACACACCAAAAATATCAGCTTGTAAGGAAAAGGCGGATTCTGCAGGTCCAACGCGTCATGACGCTGGAACAAGGCTTTCTTGCCACTTTTGTAGTGGTCGGCTAAATCTCGTGCATTCCAAAAGTCTGTCTGTGGAATCAAATTCAGAACTATTCAGGGATTCCACTGAATCAGCCACGTACGCTCGAAGAATACCAATTGAACAAGTCGAATGACGGTTGCGATCGTCGCATGTCTCGTTGGCTGACCGCCCTTTCCAAGTCTGAATTTAGATCAGAGAATGGTGTTATGTCGATTTTTGTGCACGTCGGTCCAAATCAGATTCAGATCAGTTTGTCGCACGATGTGCTCCGAGTCTATTTTCTTCAATCGGAACAATTGGGATCGCTGACAAACCGCATTGCTCTGGCAATGGTCAGGGCCGGGCACGGCTCCGGACCCATTCTGAATGGGATCTGTTCTGATGGCATTGCTCGACACTAGGACCGGATTCCGTTCATGTTTTGATCCAATTTCCGGGGCAATTGGAGGAGTCAGGAATAGCCTCCTGATCGGAACCGACGGAGTTGTTCAAGGATCACACAGAAGACGAACTCCATCCGCCCCCATTCAATGGACCCAATGATTTTTCAAACTGCAACAACACCGCTGGTTGCTTCTATTCGAAGGAGTTACTTTGTCAGTTTTTTGATCAAGTCAATGGCCTCAGAAACGTTGAGATTGATCGAAACAGTCACATTGTTGAAGCGTGTATTGTCTGGCAGTGTCATTCGTTCGTAGCCCGCCTTTGCATCAAATAATTTGTTTTCGTACTGCAGACCGCCGCCCGTGATGATCCCGTTGGGGGCGACCAAACTAAATGAAAGCCCATCCACCTTGGGAACTGGGATCTCAACACCAGAGATTTTTTGCAGAGCCCAAGTGCGGCTACTCTGATTTGCGGCAATCCCGGCGAGAAGTGAACCACCGATGACGACTGACGAAGTAATTACGATCGCCTGACCGCCGGTCCCCATTCGATTCCATTGAGACCCTAGCTCGCATTTCAGATCGCTGACGCCAGCCTCTACCATTGGCAATTTCCAGACAGCCTTGAGAACATCCGACACTTCCCCTTTTCGAAGTGAAGGGTTGGGTGGATCAG
>Ga0105046_10004430_pt1 | contig 22373 bp, 18 predicted proteins | sample MAT03_FD_78385 | JGI IMG/M metagenome (GOLD analysis project Ga0105046, IMG submission 78385) | Freshwater microbial communities from Lake Fryxell liftoff mats and glacier meltwater in Antarctica - MAT-03 (megahit assembly) | ecosystem: Environmental > Aquatic > Freshwater > Ice > Liftoff...
ATAATCCAATTTCAACCCAATGCAATTGAATTGAAAAAGAACATTTTGGCTAAAGCCAATGATTGCAATTATTTATAGGCCTCCAGATAAATCTGGAGGCAATTCAAAATCTGGAATCAATCCAAATAATAATCCAATTTCAACCCAATGCAATTGAATTGAAAAAGAACATTTTGGCTAAAGCCAATGATTGCAATTATTTATAGGCCTCCAGATAAATCTGGAGGCAATCCATAATCCACAATCAATCCAAAATCTATAGGCAGCCTAAAATCCTAATGCAATCCAAAATCGAAGACAATTTAAATGAATAACCCAATCACCAAATCAATGAGCAATTCTGAAACTAAAGATTTTGAATGATTTCTAAATTCATATCAATATTTATACTTTTACCTTCTAGTTTAGTGTGCTTCAAAGAACAAATTAAAGACACAAAAAAATGGAAACAGAAGGAACAAAAGAAAATCCGTGGAAATTAAAAACCCCACCATTGACCTCTGAATACGAAATGTATAAAGATGTCAAAGACGGCAAAGAAGTTGTTATGTACATCGTTGGCAAGACCACCCTAATCTATGATGCGAACTGTCTGGCAGATCTACATGAGTTGCTGAAGAAACAAGGAGATTGGATGGCACTGGGTAGTGCAGACAAACAAAAGCCGGCAAAAGACGGAACAGTTGAAGCCTGGGCACGCCCGGAAAACAACCCAAATTCAGGTTGGTATGGTCTTAAAAAAGGACTGCGGGGAAGGTTTGGTATGTATGTTCCTCCACTCATGGAAAAGCTTGGACTCTCAGAAGTCACGCATGATGCAAAGGGGAATAAAATGAGAGCCAGGTAGCTCAACAAACAGTAGCGCTATTTACCAATGATGGGAAACCAGATCTAATCACATTAAAAAACCAAGATGCTAGAAACCCTGCCAGCATATATTTCAGTCGCTTTTGCGTTGACAACCATAGCGACCTTGCTGCTTTTCGTTTGGACAGTCAAGAACTCAAATTCTGAAACGACACGAAAAAAATCCACAACCATTCTGATCGCTTTGTTGATTTGGTTGGTCGTTCAAGCCGTGTTGCCACTGAAAAACATCTATAAAGCCGACATCAATTCATTTCCTCCAAAAATAATGTTATTCGGTGTTTTACCAGCAATTTTAACAATCCTCGTTCTGTTTGCAACACAAGCAGGACGCCGATTTATTGACAGTTTGCCACTCAAAGAATTGACATACCTGAATGTGGTAAGGGTTCCGGTCGAGATGGTGTTGTTCTGGCTTTTTCTTAACAAAGCCATTCCGGAACTTATGACTTTTGAAGGACGAAATTTCGATATTGTTGCAGGCCTATCAGCCCCAATTATTGCCTATTTTGGGTTGACAAAATCCACATTGAGCCGACACACAATTTTAGTATGGAACTTCATTTGCCTTGGCCTTTTGATAAACATAGTAGCGAATGCTTTCTTTTCTACGCCCTCTTCCATGCAGAAATTTGCATTTGATCAACCCAACATAGCAATCCTAAATTTTCCCTTCAGTTGGTTGCCTACATTTATAGTTCCGATTGTCTTATTTGGACATTTAACGTCCATCAGGCAATTGTGGAAATGACAAAAGAGGCTGAAACTTTATCTTAGGATAATTTAAAATTGATGATCAAAAAGTCTTTATTTGTTTTGTTGCTGCTGACTTCATTTTACACTATAGCCCAAACGGACAGCTCAAAAAATCATATAAAAATTAGTGGATATATCGAAACCTACTACGCCTATGACTTTGGCAATCCAGTTAATCATAACCGACCTGGTTTTGCTTATTCTTTCAATAGGCACAACGAAGTAAATCTGAATCTGGGGTTCGTAAACGCTGCCTATCGAACAGAATTTATAAGAGCAAACTTTGCATTCATGACGGGTACTTATGCCAATGCCAATCTTGCTGCTGAACCTGGAGTTTTCAAGAATATATTTGAAGCAAATGCAGGTGTGAAACTCGCTAAAACAAAAGACCTTTGGCTGGATGCAGGCATATTCTCTTCACACATTGGCTTCGAAAGTGCGATAGGCAAAGACTGCTGGAACCTGACCCGAAGTATTTTGGCAGACAACTCTCCTTATTTTGAAAGCGGAGCAAAAATATCCTACACCAGCAATAACGAAAAGTGGTTTTTAAGTGGTTTAATTCTGAATGGTTGGCAACGAATTCAACGGGTAGACGGCAATAATGCACCAGCTTTCGGACATCAACTTACCTTCAGACCCAATTCAAAAATTACGCTGAACAGCAGTTCATTTGTGGGCAGCGATACGCCAGACAGCGCAAGAAAAATGCGGTATTTTCATAATTTCTACGGACAATTTCAGCTACATCAAAAATTCGGGTTGACCGTCGGATTTGACATCGGTACTCAACAGAAAAGCAAGGGAAGCAGTGAATACAACACATGGCACACTGCTGTAGTGATTGCTAAATTTGTGGCAACAAATAAGATAAGCATTTCAGCCAGAGGCGAATATTACAGTGATGAAAATGGCGTAATTATTGTGAAAGGAACACCCAATGGGTTTCAAACCTATGGATATTCTGTCAATCTGGATTACATCATTCGAGCAAATTTAATCTGGCGTGTAGAAGGAAGGGGCTTCATCAGTAAGGATAAAATATTTGCTTTAAACGATCGCCCAGACACACAAAACTATTTTGTAACTACTGCTTTGGCTATTTCGTTTTGATTGACAGACTAAGCCAAAACCATTCAATATTTTCTTAGATAAACAAAAAACTAGCAGAAGAAAGTGTAAGCATGACATCGGTATGAGTAGAAGGTCAGCGCAAAAACTTAAGGACTTGCCTATTTTAGGCACTATTTCTACTTTTTTTCAAAAAGATTGGCCCAGATGGTTTTGAGAATATGGTCCATTTACAAATTAACTTTAAAGGAGCGTCAGTGGACTTCTGGTAGTCAGGCCGAGATAGTAGCACCAATACAAAATCCACCCTTTTGAACCAGTTGATTTAGTGGATTTACCCGCTATGCATAAATCAAAGAATGCTGAATGTGCATTCCGTTTTTTTGCATGGTTGTAATCAATTGTTTCCCTCTTCCTTACCTTTGCCCCATGCGCATTCTATTTAGCCTTATCATTTTTGCATTTATCGGCTTCCAAAATATTGCCATTGGTCAGGCTTACCGTCAAACAGGCTCAAACCATGGCAATAAATTTGAACAGCTAGATTACCTCATTCCAGGTTCGAATGCATACAGAACAGCCAGCGGTGCCCCTGGGCCAAGATATTGGCAACAGCAGGCAGACTACGACATTCAAGCCACTTTGGATGAAAAGAATTTGATGCTTTTTGGAAAAGAAACCATTACATACCACAACAACAGCCCAAGTCCGCTTGAATACATCTGGTTGCAACTCGATGAGAATGAACATGATCCCAATTCTGACAACCATCGTTTTGATCCAGGCAAAATGAGCAGCCAAATGTCGGATGGCGATTTGAATGGACATAACTACAAAAGCAATCTAGCCGAATATGGGGATAAAATATTGGCCGTAACCGATGCTTCGGGCAAGAAGTTGGCTTACACAATCAACCAAACCATGATGCGGATTGACATGCCAAAAGACCTCTTGCCCGGTGCCAAATATGTTTTCAAAATAGAATGGAAATACAAGATCATAGACAGAACCAAGCTTGGCGGAAGGGGAGGACTTGAGTTTTTTCCTGAAGATGGCAATCATATTTTTACAATGTCGCAATGGTTCCCAAGGCTTTGTGTCTATTCAGATTTTCAGGGATGGCAAAACCATCAATTTACAGGAAGGGGAGAATTCGCTCTTGCTTTTGGCAATTACAAAGTAAAGATGACCGTTCCTGCCGACCATCAGGTTTGTGCAACGGGTGAAGGTCAAAACTACAATGCAGTATTGACCAAAACCCAATTGGAAAGATGGAACAAAGCCCAAACAGCAAAAGAACCAGTTGAAATTGTAACCTTGGATGAAGCCAAAAAAGCAGAAGAAAACAACAAAGGAGGAAGTAAATCTACAGCCACCAAGACCTGGGAATTTAAGGCGGAGAATGTACGAGACTTCGCCTGGGGAAGTAGCCGTAAGTTTGTTTGGGATGCCATGGGCATTCAGCAATCTGGCCGCAAGGTGATGTGCATGAGCTTTTATGGAAAAGAAGCCTACCCGCTTTATCGGAAATATTCTACCAAAGTAGTTGCTCATACAATAAGGACATATAGCAAATACACAATTGATTATCCCTACCCGGTGGCCCAAAGCATTGAGGCAAGCAGCGGCATGGAATATCCCATGATTTGCTTCAACTATGGCAGAGCCGAAAAGGACGGAACCTATTCAGAAGCAACCAAGTATGGAATGATTGGTGTAGTTATTCATGAAGTGGGGCATAATTTTTTTCCGATGATCGTAAACAGCGATGAGCGCCAGTGGAGCTGGATGGATGAAGGATTGAACACCTTTGTGCAGTATTTAACCGAGCAGGAATTTGACAACAATTACCCAAGCAGCAGAGGTCCTGCACATAAAATAGTTAGCTACATGAGACTGGCTAAAGATCAGCTGGAGCCGATAATGACAAATTCTGAAAACATTGTCCAGTTTGGTCCCAATGCCTATTCTAAACCAGCAACTGCCCTGAACATTTTGCGGGAAACCATTATGGGCCGTCCACTTTTCGACTTTGCCCTCAAAACCTATGCAAAGCGGTGGGCTTTCAAACACCCTACGCCGGCAGATTTTTTTAGAACAATGGAAGATGCATCTGCGGTAGATCTGGATTGGTTTTGGAGGGGATGGTTTTTCAGCATTGATCCGGTAGATATCAGTCTGGATACCGTTAAATGGTATAAACTCGATCACCCATCCAATGAAATGGCTTTTAGGAAACAATCGTTTAAACACCTTAGCCAGATCAGAAATGGGGAAGACAAAAGCATTCAATTCGCCGTAGATCAAGACACTACCTTGCGTGATTTTTATTATTTCAATAGGAGTGGAGATGATGAGGAAGGCATGTATAGAAGAATGATGCTTGGGCCCGCTACGCCTGCAGCCATTGACAAACAAGCAGATAGCATAAAGTTAAAATGGGCGGGCAAAAACTTTTATGAACTCAGTTTTAGCAATGTTGGGGGATTGGTGATGCCCATAGTAGTAGAATTTACTTTCAAAGATGGCAGCAAAGAGGTGGACAGAGTGCCCGCCTACATTTGGAGAAAAAATGAAGAGAAGGTCAAAAAAACCTTCATGAAAGACAAAGAAGTGGCTTCTATTCGTTTAGATCCTGGTAAGGAAACGGCGGACATCAATGAAGAAAATGGAATGTGGCCAATACAGGAATTGCCAAGCAAATTTCAGATTTACAAAGGGGGTAGATATGGAAGGAATGTTGGAAATGCCCCTCAAAACCCGATGCAAAAGGCAAAGGCGAAATAACTTTTTACTTTGGACCAATACGGACGGAATATTGGTAGAAGACAGAGTAAATATGCCCCGAAAGTGTTTTATGCACAATATATGGGCTGATTACCAAATCTGAGGTTGAATATAAAAAAGCTAAGGCTATGGAAAGACTTTGTAAACATCCTTTCTGTGAACAAACCTAGATTTCAATCAAATTTGAATAGGAGATGTGGGTAATAATTTTTCAAAAACACCAAATCCTGATTGCAATGAAATGATTCCTCCCAGAGTTTAAGAACTATTAAATAAATTTGCCAATCCGATTGAACAGCCGGCTCCGTTTGAATGTCCGGAATAAGAAGAAGAAATGCTCAAAAAATACCTCATCAAAAATGCCACTGTAGTCAACGAAGGCACAAGTATTGTGACCGATGTCCTCTTTTATAATGGTATTATTCAAAAAGTTGGCCACAAATATGCTGAGCCTGACTTTGAAGTCATAAATGGAACTGGCAAGTATCTTTTACCAGGCATCATTGATGGGCAGGTACACTTTCGGGAGCCCGGCCTTACCCACAAAGGCGATCTTTATTCAGAAAGTAAAGCGGCAGTGGCTGGAGGGGTTACCTCTTTTATTGACATGCCAAACACTCTTCCCAATGTGTTGGATATCAAAACGCTGGCCGAAAAATATGAACTGGCTTCAAAAAAATCGCTGGCCAACTATGCTTTTTTTCTAGGGGTAAACGGGGACAACATTGACGAAATTATTAATATCGATACATCACAATTGATGGGTGTTTCGGACGACGGACTCTATTTTACCAAAAAAGGCAACCTGTTGGCTGATAATCCCGAAACGATGGAAAAGCTATTTTCCAACTGCAAATCCATCATTGCCATTCACTCTGAACAGGAAGAATTGGTAGAAAAGTATGAACAAATTTTCAGAAAGAGATTTGGCGAAAAGGTTCCCGTAGAATTTCACCCCATGATCCGAAGCACTGAAGGCTGCTATCAAGCAACAAAACAGGCCATTGGTCTTGCCAAAAAGCACAACGCCCGGCTTCACATTTTGCACCTAACCACGGAAGCTGAAACGCATTTGTTTCAAAACAGTATTCCACTGAAGGACAAAAAAATCACCACTGAAGTCTCCGTACATAACCTTTGGTTTTGCGACAAGGATTATGAACGGCTGGGTATGCTCATCAAATGGAACCCAGCAATAAAATCCGAAAATGACAAAAACGGTTTATTAAAAGCCCTTCTTGACGATCGAATAGATATCATCACCACAGACCATGCTCCACATACCCTGGAAGAAAAAAATAAGACTTATTTTCAAGCCATGTCAGGAGCTCCTTTGGTGCAACATTCCTTGAACTGTATGCTTGAGTTTTACAAACAGGGTAAAATTTCTCTGGAAAAAATAGCAGAAAAAATGTGCCACAATCCCGCCATTTTATATCGGATGGAAAATAGAGGATTCATTAAAGAAGGATGCGCAGCCGACCTTGTTCTGGTGGATATGAATAAATCATGGAAGGTCACAAAGAAAAACATTCTATATAAATGTGGCTGGTCGCCATTGGAAGGTACAACCTTCACCACCAAGGTTTTGCAGACTTTTGTGAATAGCAATCTGGTGTATCACTATGGCCAATTTAATGAAAATATAAAGGGGGAAGCATTGAAGGTGAAACAATCAAACGAATATTAAAATAGTTGAATTTGAAGGTTGTGAAGGGAGCTGGTTTCCCAACCAAACCCATTTCCTGCACCAATGATATTGAGGGTTTACCAGACTATCGGCCCGTCAATTTGTTGGCCGATGTTTCAAAAATCGCAATGTCTCCACCGTGGCTGGTTTCTTAACCAGACACATTTCTTCCACCGTGGCTGATTCCACCGTGGCTGGTTTCCCAACCAGACACATTTCTAGACTGCGTACCTCGAAACCATAGTTATGAGAAAAGTATCAGGTGGAAACGCCTGGCGCCCAATAATAGAATCATGAAATTCGCCAGCCGTGTTTTTCTACTCCAGAGCAAGTTTTATGAGCGAAGTTTTGATCGATTCCAGTTTTTGAAAGCTATTTGAGCGGCCTTTTATGGCACTCCGATAAGCCTGGTACGTGTTCAAAATGACTTTAAAAACAGGGTTTAAAAGATCTACCGGAGGAAACGCTTATCTTGCCGGCGTAATTTAAACCTCAAAAATATTCTTTCTATATACATAAAATCAAACCATGTTTCATCTGCAATACTTCGACAAAAACCAACTGCTCAGCCTTTTTGAATATACAAGCCTGAAAGACGCAATAGCGGCAATCAAAGAAAATGATGTGTGGAATGCCAGCACACGGTATAAAATAACAGATGTAAAATCAGGCATTGTGCAGGCAGAAGCAGATTTTGAGAGCAACGATGGCATCTATAATATGATGTCTGCAGAACCGAAAATTGAAGATGATTTTGGTGTGGAGGCAGAAGATTTTGGAGATTCTGAAGAAGCGTAATTTGAAGTGCCTTAGAATAGAATTGTGATCTGCGTATGAAAAAACAATTTATGGAGATTGGCCTGTCACCAGAAACCTATGTCTGGGTTCTAACTGGCAATCATATGTTTATGATCCATACCCAGTTTTTGATTCACAGCGGGGAAATGGAATTTCATGACGAACTGGACGAAATGACGGATTCTATTCTGACACTAGGGGATAAGATCAACAAAATAAGAGGGAAGACTTTGAAGCTAAGGCTGGTAGAAGAAGAATACCGTTGCCTTATTTTTGCCATTCAATATTGTGCCTGCCTTTTGCTGACAGATGAAGGAGAAGCCTGGTTTGCAGATGCATATTTCCCAAAATATGGCATGGAAGAAATCAGGCACATAAGCATAGAAGAAATGCAACGTGGTTTCATGCGATTTGCAGATTCTTTTTTATCCAAAAATCCACCCCTTCCCATTTTCGTCAAAATCAAAAAGGAAGTAGCCAGCAGGATGGATGAATTATTCCCCTTCGAAAGCTAAACTGTCAACCAGAATCTCTTAACCCTAAACCCTAAACTATAAACTATAAACTATAAACCCTCAACCATAAACTATTAACCATTAACCATCAACCATTAACCATCAACAAAGCCTGTCATCAGAATAACCTACCCCAACTTCCCTTCAAAAACCAGATCTGCCGGTCCTTTTAAATAGATATCGCTAAAACTGCTTTCACCCAGCTTTGTAAATTCTATGCTTAGTTTTCCTCCCGGTGTTTCAATGGCTACAGGGCTGGTCATTCCCAAAGTAGCGGCCACCAAAGCCGATGCTGTTACGCCGGTGCCACAAGAATAGGTTTCATCTTCTACACCCCTTTCGTAGGTTCGCACAAGAATCCTGTCCTTTTTTTGTTCCATAAAATTTACATTGATGCCCTCTTTGGCGTAGGAATCGCTGTATCTGATCACTGCACCTTCTGCTTTTACATCCAATCCCAACACATTTTCTACCAATGCCACAAAGTGCGGTGAGCCGGTAAATAGTTCGTAGCCATTCATAATTGTCTTTATTTCAGCAACATCTATCATTTTAAGCCGGACCTCTCTACCCAAAATCTGAGCTTCATGAATGCCATCTTTTGCTACAAAACGGGTTTGATCTCCTATGATGCCCAGTTGTTTGGCAAAGGCAACCACACAACGTCCGCCATTTCCACAAAACGTACTTTCATTCCCATCAGAATTGAAATAAACCATTCTGAAATCAGCTTCACTTGCATTTTCAATGCATATCAATCCATCCGCACCGATCCCAAATCTTCTGTCGCAAAGCTTTTTGACATGAAAAACTGATTTGTCAAAAACCAGATTCCGGTTATCCACCATCACAAAATCATTACCCGTTCCCTGATATTTCCAAAAGACGATTTCATTCATAGCGCAAAACTAGCAAAGTGTATTGTCCAAAAGTAAGGGAATAGAAAACTATTTGTTTTGTCAGGCAACTCGCCAGAGAAGTTCTTCATAAGTGGATCTCCTCAAAGAAACCATCCAAGTATTACCTTTTGGCTTTAAATCCATATGCCTATTCCGCTTTTTTGATTTTTCGGATATAACTTTTCACCGCCAGAGACCTCAGCATCCGTGCAATCGGCAGGTTTAGTCCCATGTGAATCTGTCGGCCGTTTAGTTTTTTGGCATTGGGATAGTAGTTGTAGTCCATTCCAATAACGGCGGCACCAAAGTGAAAACAAGCTCCAAAATTAAAAAAAGCCTGATTGCCACCTATGCTCGAAGGATCAAAAACATCGCTGTCTTTACTTCTAATGGTATATTCTGCTAAATCTGCTGCGCCATTCGCACTGTTATAACTATAAGTACCAAATTGGCTGATGCCATAGCCCACATAGGGAATGATGCCCACATAAGAAGTAACCGATTTAATCTCTTTGGCCTGCTGGTAACTGTGTGGCTTAAAGTCTGATTTCATGGCCCGTGCCAAAAGTTCAATCCCAATCTGTCCACCAAACTTCATAGAATTTTTGAACTGGCCCGAAAGATTTGGAACAGAAGCTGTGTTAAAGGTTCGCTGCAAGCTGAATGCATCGGCAGGAGATTTTACAAAAACCGAACCGCTTTCAGCAAAGGCATTCACCCACCACATGCCATAGCGAAAGCCTGCGTTTATTCCTAAATTTATTGCCTGTTCCATTTGTTTGTCTGTAAACCAAGTGCTTACCAACCTTGGCCCGATGTATGTAAAAGGGCGTACATCTCTACAGGTTACCCGCTCTTCTTCATAACGATCTGCATAATTGGATTTTATCCATTGGATTTGTTCTCTGCGATAGGTAATCGAGTTTTGGTCCTCTCCAACTTTTCTATTCACATACAAGCCAGAATTTGAACGCTCCGTACTTACCAAATCCTTATAATGCTTTTTACCCATTGCTGTGAACTGAGTAGGATTCATCAAAATGGGCATGGTGGTCATATAAATACCCACATTGGGGTAGTGGTTGAAAAATTTAAAGGCGTTGGCTTCTGAAAAATTATATCCAATATTGGCCGTATAGTTTATTGTTAAAACCAATGGACCGGTCCTCAGTATCAAACCTGGGCTGAGATGGAATGCAACCAGATTGGGGTCTGTAAGATCATTGTCTCGGATAGATTTCCGTCTGTCTTCAAGGCCCATAACACTAAAACCAAATCCCAGGTTGGGGATAAAATTAAAACTTTCACTGTTTACAGAATATAATGGAATCCGAAATCCGAATTGGGATGACCAACCGTTAGATTTATAGATCGTACCAGAATCGGCTACTTCGGCGGTGCCCCTCTGAAAATTGGCGTGGAACAAACCGCTCAAAGCCATGAAACTCGGGCCAAACCAAGGACTTTTAGCTTTGTAACCATACTGCAATTGCGGGTTTGAAAACTCCAGTCCCAGAAACAAAGGATTGTTCATGATCATATTCCAGTTTCGTTCTGAACGTGATTTTTTGACGACGGCATTTTTGGGGAGAGATTTTTTTATTGTGTCATTTGTTGAAGCAATTGAAAGTGTCTCAGCCTTCAGATTTCCCACTTCTACAAGTAAAAAGGAAAAAGAAAAAACAAAGGTCAGAATGGTTTTTGCCAAAAGTATTTTCATGAAGTGTTTATTTGCTGTGTTTAAAGAAACCGTAAAAGATTCGGCAAAGAAGAGGGAATATCTCTAATGTCTATAAATTTGTTTGTCCAGTTCCCTTGCTTTTTATATGGAATTAATCCTGCCTGATGTATACGATTCCATGGCTTTTACCTTGGCCTGGGTTCCCCAAGTATTCAAATGCTGCGGTGGAAGCAAAGTAATTTGTTCAAAAAATTGGCATATAGAAAACCAATTGTATGCAGAGCTAATGCAAGAAATCAATGCAAGCAAAAAGGCTCAAGCAAAAGTAGTAAGTCGGTTTGGATTGCGTAGAGCAGCTTTTGCCCATTTTTTTATTCATCCCGAAGATGGTAACATTGCTTTTCCTATTCTATGAACCAGCCTTTAAACGCCTCTCAAGATCGAAAACTACAATGGATTTACATTGTGCTATGCTCTGTTTTTCTCACAAATGCCATTCTTGCGGAGATGATCGGTGTCAAAATATTTTCGCTCGAAAATCTGATTGGCACCAAGCCAGCACAAATTCATTTGCTCAAAGATTTTGTTCTAGACTTTAACCTCACTGCAGGGGTGGTGGTGTGGCCCATCGTGTTCATAACCAGCGACATAATCAATGAATATTTTGGAAAATCTGGTGTAAAACGGATCAGTTATCTCACTGCCATCCTCGTTACTTATGTTTTTGGAGCGGTTTACATCAGCACCACTTTGCCTCCGGCTGGCTTTTGGCTCGAAGTCAACAAAACCGATATGGCAGGCAATCCTTTCAATATCAACACCGCATTTGCCACCATTTTCAGGCAAGGTTTGGGTATTATCCTTGGTTCAGTTACGGCATTTCTCATTGGCCAGATTTTGGATGCACATGCTTTTCACTGGATCAAATCTTTAACCGGCAGCAAACACATCTGGCTTAGGGCCACAGGTTCAACTTTAATTTCGCAATTGATAGACAGCTTTGTGGTGCTTGTTGTGGCCTTTTATTTGTTTGGGAACTGGTCTTTCAACCAGGTCATCGCCATTGGCATCATCAACTATATCTACAAGTTTTCTGTAGCCGTTTTGTTGACGCCGCTTTTGTATCTCATTCATTATTGGATAGATGAATACCTGGGCAAGACTCATGTAGCTGAACACCCATAAAAAGCCGACTTCCAAATATAAGTTCTTCAATGGAAGCCGGCTGGGAGATCTGCAAAAGGGATCTTGGGTTTTAAGCTTCTTTTTTGCTGAGCATTTGCAAGTCATTCACAATCACTTCTGTTATGTATTTGTCGTTGCCGGTGGCGTCAGTGTATTTGCGGTTTCTTAAACTGCCTTCCACTGCTATTTTCGAGCCTTTACTCAAATACTTTTCCACAACTTCGGCCAGTTTCCCTTTGATGACAATGTTGTGCCAATCTGTTTCTTCCACCTTGTTGCCATCTTTGTCTTTTGAAAAATGAGCCGTAGCGATGGTGCAGTTTGCGATTTTACCTCCGTTTGAAAACGATTTTACAACAGGATCTTTTCCTAAATTTCCCATTAAGCGGACAGAATTTACAAGAGCGTTCATAAGATTTTTTGTTTTTTTTGATTTAAAACTGAATTTGAAAAATGTGTCGTTGTTTTCGACGATGCAAAGGTGAAGGGCAAGATTTCTTCGATTCGGTTGTTAAACATTTATAGTCATTTATATCCGTTTAGAAACGTTTAAAAATGGTTTTGTTGCTGAAAGTAAGCAAGTTAAGTTTTCGATTATTTTTTCAAACTCTAAAAATTATGTCCATGTCATTTTTGTTTTCCTACTTGCTTCCATGAATCTTATCGATCTCAAATCCATCGGCTCTGTCACGCTCATCTTATTCTCTGTCATAGATATTTTGGGTGCAATTCCAGTTATTTTGGATATCAAGAAGAAATCGGGTGGCATTGAACCGCTCAAAGCCACGCTGGTTGCCGGTGCAATCATGTTCGCTTTTTTATACCTTGGGGAAAAAATTCTTAAGCTTTTTGGCGTTGACATTCAGTCATTTGCAATAGCTGGTGCGGTTATCATTCTCATCATGGGCATGGAAATGATTTTGGGTCGCAAGTTTTTTAAAGATACAATTTCTGAATCTTCGGGCGGATCTGTGGTCCCTTTGGCCTTTCCAATCATTGCGGGAGCGGGTACAATGACAACATTGGTTTCTCTTCGTTCCCAGTTTAGCTATGAAAGCATTTTGGTAGGCATTGTCGTCAATCTGGTTTTGGTTTTTCTGGTGTTAAAAAGTTCCCAATGGCTTGAAGATAAAATTGGGGATGATGGCTTAAAGGTGATGGGCAAAATCTTTGGCATAGTTTTGCTCGCCATCGGTATTAAAATCATGACCGCACAGATCTCAAGCATGAAATCCAGCATTCAGGATACGGTAGAAAAAATAGAGAAAACTCTGTTGAAAATAGAATCTATGCATGCAAGAAACCTATATTTGATGCAGCGGCAAGATTCCATTCTGAGCACGAGAGACACAGTGGTCGTGGAACGGATATTGCAATACAAAGGCGGACGTTGAGATGAATCTGAATGAAAAATCAGTAATTACTTTCAATTCCATCTTGAAGTTGAGCCTATTTTCTTTTGTCTTTATAAATCTGATTTCAACTTTGAAATTGAAATTCTCTTTTGGCAACGAGCTGATAGGAAGGACTTAAACCTATTGTAAACCAACCATTTCTAAAGTTCTTTGTCCTCACTTTATCTTCATATTCCATATTGCCGAAAGGCCTGCCACTATTGCGACTTTCATTTTTCTACCTCAATTGCCGGGGTTGACCAAATGGTCCTTGCCATGCAAAAGGAGATCAGGATCCGGGTGAAAGAATGGCCATTTCCTATTTTAAATACCATTTATTTAGGGGGTGGAACGCCATCCATTTTACAAGGAAGCCAGTTAGCGGCTTTGTTTGATACCATTTCGCAAAATTTCGAAATTGATAATTCAGCAGAAATAAGCCTCGAAGCAAATCCAGACGACATCAATGTGGAGAATTTAAAGTTGTGGAAATCTCTTGGAATCAACAGATTAAGCATCGGTTTGCAATCATCGCACGATTTCAGATTGATTTGGATGAATAGAATTCATTCTGCCGAAGAGGGTAGGAGGGCAGTGAAGCTTTCCCAAAACATGGGACTAGAAAATATTTCGCTGGATCTGATGTATAATTTCCCTGAAAGTACCGATGATGAGCTACTTGAAGATATAGATTCACTTGTTTCGCTTGCTCCAAAACATATTTCAGCCTATGGTTTGACGATAGAACCTCAAACTGTTTTTGGTAAAAGGCAAAAAAAGGGCGAACTCCACGCACTGCCAGATGAAAAGGCAGCACATCAGTTTTATTTGGTGAGTAAACAATTGCAATCGGCTGATTTTGAACACTATGAAATTTCGAATTTCGGTAAGGCAGGATTTTATGCCCATCACAATTCAAACTATTGGTTTCAAAAGCCCTACCTCGCCATTGGTCCAGGCGCACATGGGTTTGACGGAAGCTTGCGCTACGAGAACTTGCCCAACAACAACTTGTACATCAAGAATTTGCTTGAATATTCAAAGCCTTATCAAAAGGCGGAAAAGCTGAGCAAGGAAGAATTTGCAAACGAAATTATACTCACCAGACTTCGCACGAAATGGGGGATTAGTTTGCCAGATTTTCAATCACTTACCGATTTGAATCTTCTTGAGTATAAAAGAAAGGAAATTGAAATGCTGGAAAATAAAGGATTAATAGCATTGGAAAATCAATCCATTGTCCTGAGTACCGCCGGAAAAATATTTGCCGATCGCATTGCAATGGATTTGATGTTTTAGATCTTTGCTTTTCAAAAGTTTACATGAAAAAACCGAAACTCGTTGTGCTCTCAGGCGCCGGAATTTCAGCCGAAAGTGGTTTGGCTACTTTCCGTGGTTCCGATGGGCTTTGGGAAGGCCACAAGATTGAAGATGTAGCCACACCCGATGCCTGGCGAAGAAATCCAGAATTGGTTTTGGAGTTTTATAATCAACGAAGGAAGCAGGGATTAAATGCAAATCCAAACAGAGCGCATCTCATTATCAAAGAATTAGAAGCGCATTTTGACGTAGTGGTTATCACCCAAAATGTTGACAATCTGCACGAAAAGGCCAAAAGCAAAAAGATGATTCACCTTCATGGGCAACTTTTTCAAAGCAGAAGCACCAAAAACCCTGAAGCCATTTTTGAAATGAATGGTTGGGAACTCAATTTGGGAGATCTTGCTCCAGATGGTTCTCAACTGAGGCCCAACATTGTTTGGTTTGGCGAGGCAGTGCCCATGATGGAAACTGCCATCGACGAAGCAGCAACCGCTGACCATCTTATAGTTGTGGGCACATCCTTGCAGGTTTATCCTGCTGCATCTTTGGTAGATTATGTACCTCGTCACGTCTCTATTTTTGTAGTTGATCCTGCGTTGGTGGAAGTAAAGAGCAGACGAAAAGTAGTTTATGTACAGGAAATGGCTTCGGTAGGCATGGAGAAGGTTGCCACTATGTTGAAGGCATTATGAAAATAAGTTCAGAGCCAGGAATTGAAGCAATTTCAGAGAAAAAGCTACTCGGAAAGCGTTTGAAAATGTCACTTTCCAACAACCAAACGCACTTTGGAAGAGTTTTATGCCTAAATAAATATCTTTGTACACACCCGTTTTATTCAAAATTTTTATTTTGCAACAAATTTATTTTAAGGCACTTAGCGAAGGATTTCTCCTTGGATTCGGTTTAGCCTTTTTGATCGGACCCGCCTTCTTTGCTTTGCTTCAGGCCAGCATCGACCACGGCTTCGGCGTTTCTGTGGCTTTGGCCCTGGGTGTTGTTTGTTCAGATGTTTTGTTGATGGGCCTAAGTTATGGCCTTATGGCACAGCTCGATACCATTCCGTACTTCAATGTCGGCCTTGCGGTTTTAGGTGGCTTGGTATTGATTTTTTCTGGCATTTCCGCAATGGTAAATTCCCAAAAGCAGGTTGCAAAGATTTCGTTTTCGATGAAAGAGGTGGGAAAGCTATTTATCAAAGGATTCAGCATCAATACTTTCAACCCATTTCCATGGATGTTTTGGTTCAGTACGGCCGCAATGGTCGAAGGTTCTTATGCCCATTATGGTTGGACGGTTCCCTTTTTGTTTTTTGCAGCAGCTGCAATCACAGTTTTTGCCACCGATGCCTTAAAGGCCTGGGCTGCTCAGTTTTTGATTCATCACTTAACATATAAAATCCTTCGCTCTTTTAAAGTGGTAAGTGGAATTTGCCTCATCGGTTTTGGAGTTCGCCTTTTCTATTTTGCTTTTGAAGCGTTTTATAAAAATTAAATTCTATCAAACAAAGTTTGGGTTATGCACTTGTTGAAAAAGTACCAAACAAGTGACGCTGGTTCGTTGATAAGGTATTCTGAAACAATCAAATACAGGGAAACGCAAAACGGTTTCTAACCAGCACAATAGATCCAAGAGTCTTCAAATTCTCCTGAAATCGAATCTGGGAATGGATTTGTAAAATATCATTTCTTCTAAAATTTACAATAAAAAAGGGGCATGCAAAGCCCCTTTTTTATTTGAATTTCCTTCTACGTTTTACCAACGGGTTCTTCTAATTTTTCCATTGATGGTTACCGTTACCTCACCATCGCAGTCGCCATTGCCAAAATCGATTGACTTGGTTTTGTTGTCATTCGTTATGGTAAGAATTCCAGAAACTGGCTTATAAAAACCAAGTTTTGCGCATTCACCTTTTCTGACAAGGTCTTTGCTTACTGACATTACGTAGTTTCTGCCTTTTCTATCCGTTCCATTTTGCTGACTACCCGCTAAAACAGTATGAACTCTTGTCCAACGGTCACCTGAAAGCTGTGTTAAAACTATGTTCTTTGTTCCTTTGTGGGAAAATGAAGTTCCGTCCGTAAAGTTCAATTTCATATCTATTTCTCTTTTGAGCACTATTGATGTTGTTGAAGCTACCTCATTCATGTTTGTTGTCTTTTTTGTGCTTGCATTGTCAACCATCACATAGTTGTCGCTCGAATTTTTTCTGACGCCATAGTCTTTAAATGTTGTCGAGATTATTGCATTTGGGTTTCGTAGTCTGTCTGTGAAAGTCCATTCGATAATTCCTTTTCTGGTTCTTCCATCCGATCCCACGCAGCCCGTTCCAAAATCCACGGTTAATTTTCCAGTTGGGTTCGAGCCTCTTCTTACCAAGGTGACCGTGGCGCAATCGTACGAAAAGTTCGTGTCGCCTTCCGTAGCTGTTCTGGCAAAACTTATGTCGCTTTTGCTCATAATATCATCTTCCAAACCAGAAACATCTTCTGATTCGTGGTCGGCTCTGTTGCCATCTACCGCAACTTGCTGATCAGCAGCGAAAGTGTCTGGCTCAGAATCTTTATCTTTTTTGCAACCAGCAGTTGCAAATACAAGGCCTAAAATGGCGAATTGAAAATACTGTATTGTTTTCATGTTTTATATGGAATTTGTTGCTTGGAATGCAAATGCTTGCCAAGGTTTAATTAAATATTAAAAACCATGATAGAAAAATGAAAACACAGAGTTATCAGTCTGAAATTCAGAATATTAGACTTATCGCTTTATCTGAAGCCAGCTTCTTTCTGAGAGCTGATTTCCCGCAAGATGAATGAAATAAACTCCATCTTCAAGATTACTTCCGTTCCAATCGTTTTGATAATTATCGCTGCTATGCACAGTTTTCCCCCATCTGTTTATGACTGTAAATCTTGAATTTGGATACCAATACAGATAGGGTATAAAATAGCTGTCGTTTTTGCCGTCTCCATTTGGGCTAAACAAATTCGGAAGGGAAATTGCCGGTTTCTGAATGCCTGTTTCAAATGCATCAGACCATGAAACTCTATTAATTCCACTGTTCAACCAACTTGCTTTTACCTTAAAGATGGGTTTTGCGAGGGGTGAAAAATCCGAGATTTTTATGGCAAAATAGGAAGAGGTATCTACTTTTTCGAATTTGCCTGACCCTGCATCCAATTGATAAAGTTCATATTGAATTGGAGAATCTCCATTGCCAAGATATTTGGACCACTTTGTTTCAATTTCAAGATTTTGGCTTGATAGCCTGGCATTTACAGTTCCAGTGATGAGCTGATGTATCTCTGATTTTCGTTCGATGTTACATTTGTCTTTTGCAGTAAGCAAAAATTGAATGGCTTCTTTGGTTGGAAGATTTTCAAGCGTGGTCTCATTAAAAGATTGAAGGTTTGTCTTTTCATTCAAGCTGGAAGTTACATATTGGATGTTTGCTTCCGATCCTGAGGCAATTCCATCATAAAGCAATTCCACTTTGCCACTTTCAATTACCGATGCTGAATAAATTTCTGGCTTCAGTTTAGAAACCAGAATTTGCTTCTTTACCGTATCTCCTTTGCAGTTTTTATCTGAAATAGGCACAAAAGATACTTCGAAATTGCTGGCCAAAGAATCGAATGAAACGCTTGTTGAAAGTGCGTTGTTTGTTCTCAAATTTCCGTTTTTAGAAAACCACAAAGCGGAAGTCGCTTCACCTTGCAGTTGAAATACTTTGTCATTCCAAACACCGGGACAAAGAAAATCTGGCCCTGAAATAAATACATTGACTGGCTTCGAAAGCAAATTTATCCTGAGTTTTTCTCCTTCATTTTTGCATCCATTGCTGTCTGTTACCTGTATCCAAACGGCAGGATCCGGACCTTGCCATTTTACGTTAGCCAATATTGAAGATGCACTTACAATGTTTCCTCCATTTATATTCCAAAGTGTGCTTTGAATTGCCCGGCTTGCCGGTGGGTAGGCATAATTAAAACTGCTATCGGACATACAAATGCTCGTTCTTCCAATTGGTGAAACCACAGCAGGAAGCGGATTTATTTTGACTTTAACAGTATCGAATGCAAAACAACCCGTTGTTGCCGATTCTGCTTTCAATATTAACTCTTGATTTTGAGCACTTTGACTTAAAACATTAAATTGAGTAGGGGAGATGCCTGCATCTATAATTCCGTTTCCGCCAGTCCAACCATGTAACAAATCAAGTTGAGAACTTGCAACGCCTACTGATATCGTATCTCCAGAACAAACATTCTTATCCGATCCTGCATCAGCAATTGGAATTGCTTGTAAAACTATTTTTACGGTATCAATTCTGTTACAAGTCGATGCGGTTTCAGTTGATCTAAGCAAGTAGTTCAAAGTACTTTCTTGTAAAGCATTATACTGAATCGAAAAACCTGGTTTTGCAATTGAGTCTGCACTCAAATTAGAGCTAGAAATCCACTTGTATCTATAGCCAGGCAAAGAATCTGGTCCGATAATTTTAGAAACACCAGAACAAACCCGAAATGGATTGGATACTTGAAATTGAGGCAGGTTCCATACTTTTATATTTACACTGTCTTGGATGCTGCAATTTTCAAGTGTGTTGGTGAGCACATAGGCAAGACTCTGGTTTACAATGCTTCCCGATTTAAAAATAGCTTTTTGGGAATTAAAATCGCTAAGATTTTGTGATGGAGACCAGTTATAAAAATATCCCGGAAAGGCTATTTCTGTTCCCAAAGTCAAGGAATCGCCCGGACAAACCAGCTGATCGGGCGTTCTGTAAATGGCTGGGGATTGCTTAAATCTGATTCGAACAGAGTCGAAAGTGTTGCAGCTTTCCAACTCCGACCAAGCCCGCTTGCGATAGTAAATTGTGTCTTTCGATTGCAAAATTGGAAATCCATAAATCTTTGTCAAACCAAAATTAGAATCGGATATCTGCCATGTATTCTGCCACTGATACTTAAAATGGGATTGAGGAATGGAGCCAATTGTAGCAGAATCTTTTGGGCAAATGGATCTGCTTAAAAGCTGCCTGGCTTGCAGTTTTGGGAAAATACGAATAGAAACTGTATCATCGTTGCTGCAATTGAAATCTTGCCGAACCGCAATTTGCCTTAGCAATATGGTTTGTGGCAGAGAATCGTTTATGGCCACAAATGCCTTCGTAATCCCTGCTTCGCTGTTGGCTATTGTTGCCTTAAAGTTGGGTGCATTTGCTGAAATCTGGAACCAGGAATAGTTGTTTCCCAGTTTGTAAATACTGCCAATTTCTATAGAATCTTCACCACAAATTGAGACATCCTGGCCAGCATCTGCGAATCGCCCAAGTTGGTTCACTTTTATAGTATCGGTTTCGGAGCAGCCTGCTGGATGGGTTGCTGTTACTATATATTTCAATAAATTATTGGAGGTGTCTTTTTTAAAAGCGAGAAAAGTAGGATTGGCAACCGCATCAGAGGATAAAAAGCGTGCCGGCGACCATCGGTAAGCTGTGTTAATTATTCCACTGAAACCAATTGCTTTTCCGTTTTTGGAGCAAACCACAGAACTGAAAGGCATTTGGTTCAGTTTTGGCAAAATTGTGACTTTAACTTCATCTGCAAATGCGCATCGCGGCTCACTGGTTCCAACGGTATCTTTGGTAATAAAATAGGTGATAGTATTTACTTGATTCGCTGTGTTTGTAATTTGAAGATTAGGGTTTGAAATACTAGAGTCAGATAAGCCATTGACAGGAAACCACTTATAAGAATAATTTCCGAAAGTCTCTACTTTTCCAATTTGAGTTGTACCTCCATTGCAAAGGGTTCTGTCTGGTCCGGCATCTGGCGCCAATAGAAGCGGCTTTTGGGTATAAAGCACAAAGTTTTTTACGCTGTGCATGTCGGTGCTGCCACCTGTAGATGCAGTTAATCCAAAATAACCTGCAAAGTTGATCTTGAAATTGCCTGTCAGTTGCAAGGTATCATTGAGGTAAACCGATATATTCCCGAAATCGTACGTAATTTTCACATGGTTATAGGTTGGCCTTCTAACTGAAAAAACCTCATTTTTTGTTGGCTCAGGTGGATTGGGGCATTCTGAATAGTTGGTTTTTCCATCGCCAATCCTAAGTTGAATTTTAGGAATTTTTCCAGTACTGTTGGCACTACAGTTTTGCCATGTATCAAATCCAACAATTAGCCCCAGAGGTTTGGGAGGAATGCCCATTCCACCACCCGCTACATAGCTGGCCGGTGGGTTGTTTAGAAAGAAAAATGAAAGGCCATCCGCTCCTGAGCCTTCCCAAATTCTGAAATCAAACTCGGCATTCCATTTTTGGCAGGAAGTGATGTTGACCGGTTTCTTAAAATAGCATGCGCCAGAGCGAAAGTTGCGGACCGGACAAAGAATCAATTCGTCATCCAGGTTATCTGTATCTCCTTGGGTATCACCTATTTTTGCATCTCCTGCTAAAAACCAGCCTGAGGTGTCTAAAGTGCTTCCTTCTAGTTTTGCAAATGGATAAGTTTGGCCAAAGAGCGAAAAAGTTAAGAGCGTAAATAATATAAAGAGAACAAAAGTTCTTTCTAAATGCATTGGTTATGTTTGGTTAATTAATATACAAAGGTAGCCAAATTAGAATGGCCGAAAACTATGTAATCGGGGTTTGGGCTGAAATGGATAGATTTTGGACGGTAGTTTTTGCTTTTTTTTGAATGCCAGCATGAAAATATCTTGAATTTCAGTCAATTTTAAGCAACGGATATTTCCAGGATTTTTAAGAGACAACGATTTTAAAGTGTTATGTGGTACCCGACTTTGCAGCGAAATTGGTCAATCTTGCTTCATAAATATGTTTGAAATTGGAAATAAGCTCAGATTACGTTCATTCGGTAGAATATCATAACGCATTTGGGTTTTCCTTCCTTTTATCTAGTTTTGCTTTTGTCTAAGTCGTCCTAAAATAGGCCAGTCCCGTTTTTGTCCCCTTCCAGATACATTTCCAAATAAACAAAAATGAAAAAACAACCTTCCTTAGAAAGGCCCTACGCATTGTCAAAAAGCGTCTTTCAGGATGCATTGTCGTCGGTTTATTATGTGTTTATCCTGTTTTTGCTTACTGGCAAAACCGGAACATCGCTGGCGCAGACATCCGATTCTGATCTTTTTCTTCAAGCCAAAGAGTTGAAACTGGATTATGCGAAAGTGAAAGGGTTTTTCTCAATGAAAAAAGGAGATGAAACCACGTTCTACAATGCCGCTGCGAAAAATGAAAAAGCCAGCAAGCAAAATCTAATTGTTCGCATCATAAACCATAGCAATGTAGGTGAAAAATCGGGTGCAATTGCCGCAACCATTGCATTGGAAAAGCAGGAAGCAAGGCTTTTGATGAACCGAAAAGAAAGAAATGGCAAA
>Ga0105046_10004431_pt1 | contig 22372 bp, 14 predicted proteins | sample MAT03_FD_78385 | JGI IMG/M metagenome (GOLD analysis project Ga0105046, IMG submission 78385) | Freshwater microbial communities from Lake Fryxell liftoff mats and glacier meltwater in Antarctica - MAT-03 (megahit assembly) | ecosystem: Environmental > Aquatic > Freshwater > Ice > Liftoff...
AGGAGGCAGAGCCAGCGAAGAATCTGACGAACGAAGAGCGCGGTGTCGACAAACAACTTGGTGAACCCTCGCCTAACGTTCCCAAGCTTGATGGCGTCGCCGCTCGCACCAATCTCAATGAGACGGCCTTCTTCTTCCCGCATCTCGTCGCGGATCAGGACGGCACCGTCCGCCTTGAGTTCACGATGCCCGAGGCACTCACGAAGTGGAAGTTCCTGGGCTTCGTCCACGATCGTGAACTCCGCAGCGGCTACCTGCAAGACAGCGTCGTGACGGCCAAGGATCTGATGGCCCAGCCGAACCCGCCGCGGTTCCTGCGCGAGAACGACAAGCTCGTGTTCCCCGTCAAGCTGACGAACAAGTCCGCAACCGCCCAGACCGGGCGGATCCGCCTCACGTTCAAGGACGCCCGCACGAATCAACTGGTGGATACCGCCCTCGCCAACGCCCAGCCGGAGCAGAGCTTCGAACTCGCCGCGGGGGAATCGAAGACCTTCCTCTGGCCGTTGACCGTCTCCGAAGGCGTCGGCCCGCTGGTGTACAAGGTCGTGGCCGCCAGCGACCGTGTCAGCGATGGCGAAGAGGGCATGCTGCCGGTGCTCTCGAACAAGATCCTCGTCGCGGAATCGCTGCCGCTGCCGATTCGTGGGAAGAGCACGAGGACCTTCGAGTTCAAGAAGCTCCTCGAGTCCGGCAACTCCGCGACGCTGAAGAGCCAGACGCTGACGGTGCAGATGACAAGCCAGCCCGCGTGGTACGCGGTGATGGCCCTGCCTTACCTGATGGAGTTCCCACACGAGTGCAGCGAGCAGACCTTCAACCGCCTTTACGCGAACTCGCTGGCCCGCCACATCGCGGCCAGCGATCCGAAGATTCGCCGGGTGTTCGACCAGTGGAAGAACACGCCGGCGCTCGATAGCCCGCTCGAGAAGAATCAGGATCTGAAGGCGGTGATGCTCGACGAAACCCCCTGGGTCCGCCAGGCGGCCAAGGAGAGCGAAGCGCGCCGCAATGTGGGCGTTCTGTTCGACGAGAACCGCCTGAACACCGAGGTCGGGCGAGTGACGCAGAAGCTCGCCCAGATGCAGAACGCCGACGGCCTCTGGCCCTGGTTCCCCGGCGGCCCGAGCAACGAGTTCATCACGCTGTACATCACCACCGGCTACGGCAGGCTGCGACACCTCGGCGTGCAAAACCTGGACGTCGCGGCGGCGGTGAAGTCCCTGCATGCCCTCGATGCCTGGATGGACAAGCAGTATCAGTGGGCCCTGGCGCACGACCCGGAGAAGAACCACCTCAGCACCACCGTGGCACTTTATCTTTACGGCCGCAGCTTCTTCCTCGCGGACAAGCCCGTGGCCGAGCAGCATCGCCCCGCCCTGACGTACTGGCAGGGCCAGGCGAAGAAGTACTGGCTCCAGATCGCCAACCGCCAGTCGCAGGCGCACATCGCCGTGGGCCTGAAGCGGTTGGGCGACCTCGAGACGGCCAGAGGCGTCATGGCGTCCATTCGCGAACGCTCCGTCTCCAACGAAGAACTCGGCATGTTCTGGCGTGAGACGGAACTCTCCTGGTGGTGGTATCGGGCTCCGATCGAAACGCAGGCGATGATGGTCGAGGCGTTCGACGAGGTCGCCAACGACAAGCAGGCCGTCGAGGATTGCAAGGTCTGGCTGCTCAAGCAGAAGCAGACCCAGGACTGGAAGACGACCAAGGCGACCGCCGATGCCGTCTATGCTTTGCTGCTCCGTGGCACGGACCTACTGAAGTCCGACGCACTGGTCAGCGTGACCCTTGGCGACATGCCGATCAAGCCGGTGAATGTCGAGGCTGGCACTGGCTTCTTCGAGCAGAAGTTCGTCCGCGGCGAGATCAAGCCCGCGATGGGCACGATCACCGTGACGAAGCCCGATGAGGGCGTGAGTTGGGGCGCCGTGCACTGGACGTACCTCGAGGACATCTCGAAGGTGACGCCACACGACGGCACTCCGCTAAATCTGGAGAAGAAGCTCTTCAAGCGCATCTTCACCAAGAAGGGCCCGGTGCTGGAGCCGGTGAACGGTGCCGTCGCGGTGGGGGATGAGATCGTCTGCCGTATCGTGCTTCGCACCGATCGCGACATGGAGTACGTCCACATGAAGGATCATCGCGGCAGCGGCACGGAGCCGGTGAATGTGCTCTCGAAGTACAAGTACCAGGATGGCCTGGCGTACTACGAGTCGACGAAAGATACCGCGACGCACTTCTTCATCGACTACCTGCCGAAGGGAACGTACGTCTTCGAGTACGCCCTTCGGGTGCAGCACAAGGGGGAGTATCCCTCGGGGCTCGCGCACATCGAGTGCATGTACGCCCCGGAGTTCAACAGCCACAGCGAGAGCATCATGCTCGAAGTGAAGTAATCGGCACCTGGCGAACCCGAAGCGTCAGCGCCGGGGTGGGGAAGCCCGCCACTCGGCACCTGGCGAACCCGAAGCGTCAGCGCCGGGGTGGGGAAGCCCGCCACTTCTATCGGCGTGAAAAGAGGCGATAGGGCCGGTCGAAGAAACCGATACGCTTCGGCACCGCCTCCACCGAAGGCATCGGCACATCCGTAGCAGGGGCGATGCCAGTGATCGTCGGCGTCGGGGGTTGCTGGCCGCCGTTGGAGATGGGATCGAGCACAAAGGCCCGCCCCGGTCCGGGCCAGGGCATCGGTGGTTGCGGTCGGCTTCGCCCACTGAGGGCCGTGCCCGGGATCGGTGTCCACAGTTGCGGTCCGCCCCAGCCTCGCCCGGCCAGGGGTGGGTGCCGATCGATGTAAGGATTCCGCGACCGATCGTAGAACAAGTCCTGTGCGTAGGTCGCTGCGGGCCGTGCGGTCTTGGTGTCGATCAGCCCCGCATAGACCAGCATCTCCATCACAAGTTGCACGCAGGTGTATTCGCGGCCAGGGCCGACTGGCTTGCCGGCAAAGCGGGTGATGATCGGGGCGCGAGAGCGGAACAAGGTGAGTTGATTGGCGAACCGCTTCATGTTGTACGCGCTGCCGTCGGCCATCACGGCGAACTCGGTCAGTCGGCGATCCTGCTCCGGTGTTAATGGCACTTCACGACGCCGGACCCAGACGTGGCCCGCATACAGGTTGATGGCGTAGTCCAGCGGCGTGAGCCGTGTCCACGGCGTGAAGCTGAACCCCGCCTCCAACAATCCAAGGCGGCCGTCGGGCATCGTGACGACCAGGGCGGAGTGCCCTGGTTTCCCGTTGCGGGCGAGCACGTAAAGAGCGTCGAAGAGCGGATCAGGATCACTGAGAAGAAGCAAATCCCCCGCCTGGGGGGCGTATTGAGCAGCGGGCGACCGCGGCAACGGATGGAGGTCCACCACGGGTTCGTAAAGGTAACCCGTCGGGGCCTCGGCCGGGACATAAACGGGCGGGTACGCTTTGGGTCCGAAAGGCTCGTTCTTGGCCCCGCCGAAGACATCGACACCCGGGCTCAGTGTCAGAGCAAGGAAAAGAGTCGAGATCATCGAGGAGTTCCTGACGTGAAGCGTTCCGGTGCGTCATGCCGCCAGGGAGCCGTTCGTGCCGACTCCGAGTCTTGCAAGACTTCCGCTCACGCTTTCAGGATAACCCGGGTTTCACCGTGGAGAAGCCACGGCCCTGGTTCCGCGGGTATCAGAGCATTGCCCGACGCCCGCTCACCCGGACAACCGTTGACATGCGTTCCACCGTCGCCACCGTCCTGACCTACTAGCAATAGCGTTTGGCAATGGCGGTCATGGGCTCACAGCGGTGCCAGGAAAACCTTCGTGGCCAGGAATGCCGCGGCGATGCCGCCGACGATGGGGCCGAGCACGGGAATCCAGGCGTAGCCCCAGTCGGAGCGGCCCTTGCCAGCGATGGGCAGGAGGGCGTGTGCGATCCGCGGGGCGAGGTCGCGTGCCGGGTTGATCGCGTAGCCCGTGGTGCCGCCGAGGCTCAGGCCGATGGCCCAGACGAGCGCGCCGCCGATCGGTGCCGCCAGGCCGCGGGCGAGCTCTTCCTTCGCTATCGCTTCCCCGACCAGCACAAGCACGAACGTCGCCAGCATCTCGCACAACAGGTTGCTCGATGTCATCCGGATCGCAGGTGTGTTGCAGAAGCAGGCCCGCTTGGCGTCCGCGTCCTCCGTGATCGCCCAGTGCGGCAGGTAGAACAGCCAGACGAGCACAGCCCCCGTGAAGGCGCCCGCGAACTCCGCAGCCACCATTGCCATCGTTGCGTCAACCGTGAACTTCCCGAGCGCCAGCCCCGCCAGCGGACCGACCGGGTTGATGAAGCCAGGCGCCCCTGCGGCCCTGGCGGTGAAGACGCCCGCCATGACGGCGAAGGCCCACCCCGCGGTGATCGCGATCCAGCCCGCGTTGCGAGCCTTGGAGCGTTCCAGCAGCACTCCCGCCACCACGCCATTGCCCAGAAGAATCAGGACGGCGGTGCCAAGGAATTCCCCGATAACGATGTTCAAGGCGAGGTCCCTCGTTCCGGTCGCCGCAGCCGAGACTTTACCGTGTTCGGCGTCTCGTCGGGCAGCGGCTCGTACGGCAGCGACTTCAGGAATGCCACCAGATCATCGACTTCCGTCGGCTTCAGATGGCTCGTTTTGCCATGGCGGTCGCCCGGATTCGCCGTCGTGAGCACCTCGTGCATCGTCTTCGCCCGGCCATCGTGGAGATACGGGCCCATGCGGTAGATGCCCAGCAGCGTCGGTGTGTCGTACTTCGGGCCCATCTTCTCGCGAGGCTCGTCCCCCGTGCCCACATCGTGCAGCTTGAAGGGCCGCTGAAGCGAACTGTCCGTGAAGTACGGCCCGCTGTGGCACTTCGCACAGCCGACAATGTCGTTGAAGAAGAGCGACTTGCCCCGCTCCGCTTCCATCGTGAGCCTGCCCGGCCCCGTCGCGTGTGGCGAGATCCGCGGCTGGAACGAGTTCGTGTACACCGCGAGCGCGTCCAGGTCCGCGGACTTGTCCGAGAGGTCCATGTCGAGTTCGCTCGCGGGAAGGAAGCCCTCACGCGGCTTCAACCGGCCGTCGAAAAGACCCCGCCCTCGCATCAACGGGCCGCGGATGGTGTACTCGAAGTCCTGCACCTCATCGCGGTCGGCGGAGACATGCAAGGGATGAGTGTGGGCCAGGCCGAAGAGAGCCGTCGTGCGGCGGTTGCCCTCGGGGTTCTCCCACACGCGACCATCGCCAAGGCCGTCCGGATGGCAGGACGAGCACGAGATCCACTTCTGGCTGCCCATCGGCTGCTTCGCGGAGACGAACAGTTCCTTCCCGCGGCGCCACTCGGCCGTGTGCGGCGGCGTGCACACGGGGATCGTCGCGAGCTTCTCCGTCACCTCTCGGTTGTAGACCGCGATCGCGAAGTCGAGCGTGTGGTACACATAGACTTCCTGCCCGTCCGGGCTGGTGCGGATCGCCCGCGGGTGCTTGCCGCGGAGTGGCGTCGGCCGGCCGGTGCCCTTCGCGTCGCGGTACGAGTCATCGAGCGGCGTGAAGACGTTGAGTTCGTCCGTCCCCGCGTGGATCTCGTACAGGATCGAGCCATCCGGCGCGATCGCCACTTCCCACGGATTGCCGACGACGATCACGCCATTGAAGGCGTCCGACGAGTGCGTTCGCCGACGGGAATCCTTCGCCTCCTTGGGGTCCGTCCGCGGCACCAGGTCGCAGACGGCGAGGTGGGAGAAGATCGAACCGCGGGCGTCGAAGCCCGTCACCCGGCTCTTGATGTGCGGCAGATACGCCTTGGTCCACTTCGGATGCAGCACCACGTTGCGGCACAGGTTCTCCGCCTCCTGCCCGGCCCAGGTGTCGACGACTTTCCCGCTGGCGAGGTCGATCGCATGTAGCTTCGCCGTGAAGAACTCTGTGACGTAAAGCGATTTCTCGTCCGCGGAGATCGCGATTCCGCGGATCGCCTGCCCGGCCGGGATCGTGCGGACGACTTTCCGCGACGCCAGGTCAATCTCGCTGACGGTGCCCGGGTAATCGTGGGTCACATACGCCCGCTTTCCGTCGCCCGTGACGACGACGCCGTAAGGTTCATCCGGCACCGTGATCGTGTGAACGACCCTCCCCGTGGCCGCGTCGAGGATGATGAGCTTGTCCTCACCCCAGAGCGTCGCTACGCCGAGCGTAGTCCCGGGAATCCACGACACACTTTCCGGCGTATCACCGACGGGGATCTCGTGAAGCAGCTTGCGAGCCTTCAGATCGACGACGGACACGCTGCCGCTATCAGTGTTGGCGATGAGCATCCGCGTGCCATCGGGCGAGACATCAAGCAGGCTGTTGGAGTTCCCGGCATGGACAGGCATCGCAAGCAGCAAGAAGAGTAACGCGAGGACTCGTCGAAGCATGGGGGATCATCCTGAAATCGGTGGTGTGGCTCAGCGTTCGTGAGTCGTGGCCAGGAGATTATCGTGATGTGGAGCGATAAGGCAAAAGGCTCGAAGAAGTCAAGAAGGCGACCACAGAAAAGTGGTCTGCGGGAGAAACCCCACAAAGGCGATGTGATCGAGCCTATCCTCTGTCTTCTGTCCCCTGTCTTCTGTCCCCTGTCCTCTGCCTTCTGTCCCCCTGTTCCCGGCGTCAGGCTCGCCAGAATCGCGGGAGTTCACGAGTCATGAACGACCACAGCCCGCGTGCGGCGAGCCAACTCTTGGCGGCCTTGGTCGTTCGACCTCGGATCGCCCGCCAGCCGGCCTGGGCCACTTTCGCACCGATCTGCAAAGGCGTGTCGAGCGTCACCAGGATCTTATACACGAGCAACGAGAACGAGCTCGCGCCGGCTTTGCGGAAGTAGTGGACGTAACCGATCGCCACATTCGGGGCCGAGAAGCCGATGTTCTTTCGGCTCGATACTCGGCCATGGTGCAGGATCTCGACGTCGCTAACGTAAACTAGCGGCTTCCGCCGACCGACCTGCGTGGAGAGGTCGAGATCCTCGCCGCCGAAGCGGTAGTGTTCATCCCATCGGCCGCTGTCTTCAAAGACGCTTCGCGGCAGGAACACGGCGGCCCCCATCAGCACTTCCACGGTGCGTGTGCCCTCGGGGTCGAAGTGATCGCGGCGATAGTCGTAGTACGCACTGCGGAACAGCCCCGTCCAGCGTAGCAGACTGACGCGATGGAGCAGGGCCGCCAAAGTGGGCCGACGGCGATAGGAGATTTGGAAGAGGCCATCGGCTCCGCGCAGCCGGGGGCCGACCATGCCAACGCCAGGGTTGGCCAGGGCGAAATCGAGGAACTGCCGCAGAGCGTAAGGCGGCACGACCGTGTCGTTGTTCAGGAAAAAGAGGTATTCGCCGCGAGCGACGGCCGCGGCTTGATTGTTGGCCCGGGCGAAGCCGCGGTTATCCGTATTCGCCACCAGTGTGACCTGCGGGAACTCGGTGCGCACCATCTCCGGAGCGCCATCCTCGGAGCCGTTATCCACGATCACAACTTCAAACGACACTCCTTGGGGCTGCTTGAACAGCGACTCCAGGCAGTGACGCAGCATCGAGATGCAGTTCCAGTTGGCAATGCAAACGGAGACGCGCGGCCCATCGGGAGCCGGCCCTGTATCGAGAGCGGAGTCGGTCGCGGCGGTCGGCTGCGACTTCTTCATCGCCTGCGGCATGTGTAGCATCCTGCGGTAGCCCGCCAGTGACGGGCGCGGTCGAGTCCCTTCGAGCCGCCAACAACATCAGCCGGAATCCCCGGTTCGAGGAGTCCTTCTACCAATCCAGGCCGGAGGATGTCAACCGCACCCGGCCAAAGCCTTCCAGAACGGGTGCATCCACATTCTCTGGGTCTGCAAAGTCGTCCACTCGTTCCGCGAGTGCTCACTTTGCACGGAACGCGAGATCGCATTACCGCTCCGCCGTAATAGGTGGTCGCACTTGGCAACGCTTCATAGCAGGCGGATGTCCTGACATTGAAGGAGTGGGCTGGCGATCGGACCCTCAAGAACTGCTTACAGCGACGATTCTCGCGAGGTCAAACCAGACTCCATTATTGGGTTGGCTGCACGCCACGGTCTGCCAGCTGTCAGCCAAAAAGCCGCTTGGGTGAACCAGTCACGCCGGAAATCGTTATCGAACTCAAGCCACGGGTCTGGGAAACTGGTTTTTAAGGCCAGAGTGTTCTATAGTGGGCAGACGTGATTTTTTGAGGGCCTATTCTTGCTTACGCCCGAAACGCTTCCCTGGAATATCACGAGGCTTTCGGAGTTCTCCCCGATGCGGGTGTACGAGCGCTCATGACTCCCACGTCAGACGCCACAACGGTCGATGCGTCGGCCCTTGTCGAACAACTCAGCCGTTACCGGATTTTCGATCCGGGACGGCTGGCGACGCTGTGCGCGGAGTGCCCCGGCCCCACGGCCAGCGAGTTTGTCTCACAGGTCTTGGCGAAAGGAGCCCTGACACCGTATCAGGCCGGGAAGATTCTGTCGTGGCAGATCCCGGACCTTGTGGTGGGGCCGTATCGCATCACGGACTGCCTGAAGAGTTCAGGCTTCGGAGCCCTTCGCTGGGCCGTGGATGCGAGCGCCAAGCGATCGTTCCGAATTCGCCTGTTTCCTATCCGCAGCCTCTGGCAGGCCCGTGTGGCCAAGAGGCTGGTGCAGGCTCAATCGCAACTCTCCGCCCACCCGGCTCTCATTCCCCTCACGGATGTCGACAGCGCTCACGGCCAGCATTACCTCGTCTGGCCCCGCGTCGAGGGAGATTCTCTGGCGTCGATCGTGCGCGAGGCGGGCCCCTGGGCGGTACCGGACGCCGTGAGGCTCATTCGCACGCTTGCGGAAGGCCTGTCGCAGTGCCACCGGCGCGGCTTTGAGCATGGCTTCCTGCATCCGGAAAGCGTGCTGATTGGCACGGACGGGCAGCCCCGACTCCTGGACCTGGGCGCCGGACCGCTGCTGGCGCTGAATCTCTCCGAAGCCGAATCGATGCTCGACTCGCTTTCCGAAGCGAGCTACTGTGCGGATCTGATCGCGACAGCCGCCCCGGAGTTGCTCGCCGATCCAACATCCCTGAGCCCGGCTGCGGATCAGTATGGACTTGGCGTGATCGCTCATTTCACCCTCACGGGCCTGAAACCTTTCGAGGAAGAGGGGCTGATCCGCACTCTCGTCGTTCGCCAGTCGCCACAGGCCTCGCTTCACGAGCTCGATCCCGGACTTCCGGAAAAGCTCACCGCCATCGTGGATCGAATGCTCTCTTTCGATCCTTCGGACCGATTCCTATCGATGGACGAGGTGATCCAGGCCCTCACGGAATTCCTGGTGGATCAGGGCTCGGAAGCTCCCGCCTCGGAGAAGATCTCGGAGCCCGAAGTGCCTGCGTCACTGGAGCAGATCAGTCATCGCAGCGGCTCGGGCTCCTCTTCGGGCGGGGCGATCTCGTGGTCGAATTCGGGCCCCGATCCCGGTGTTCGCCCGGTGGAGCGAGACGATTCCGCCGAGTCGATCCAGTTCGATCTGCCAGAAGACCGTCCCGTTGTGGCGATACCCGCCGCGCGCGTGCCGAGCCTGCCTCTGGAGCCGTTGCCCATCCTGGCTTCCGCAGCCCCGGATGAGAAGATCGGCTTTAACCTCAGCATGGGCCTCCACGACCAATCGATTCTGGAGACTCGCTTCAACGATCACGATGACGAACAGGACGACGATCTCACGCCCCCGTCGGATCAATCGATCCCCAGGCCGGCGCTCACGGAACAGAATGGCATCTCGAGGCTGTTGGAATCGATCGACGAGGATTTCGAGATCCGCATGCCGGATCTGTCGGGGAACCCGCTGGCCAAATCGCCCACCGAATTGGCCGGGGAGCGTCCGCTGTTGCGGCCGAGTACTCAGAGGGATGCGAAGGATCGCGACCTCACCATGCCGTTTGTGGGCCAGCCGGCGAAGTCGCCTCCGAACCCTGATGCCGAACATGGGTCTCAGTCCGTGCTCTGGAAGTCCGTCAAGCGGAGCGTGTTGTTCTGGCATCTTCCTTCCGACCGCTTGCAGGTGAGTCTCTTTGGTCCGTCCGCGTTTGTCCCTGGCACCACTGTGGAGCTCGAGTTCTTCATGCACACTCCGGATGCGGCCGACAGCGTTCGGACGATGTCGCGCGCCTTCCTTCGAGAGTCCGAACTCCTCGGCTGGGGCCCAGTGGCCCAGGAGGTGAAGCGAGAGTCCACGCTTGCGGTGCACATCGCCCTCGCGAATGCCGGGCTTTCGCAATCGCTCATGGGGCTGCTCTGGCGAGGCCAACCGCATCGAATGCGGCTCACCGTTCACGTGCCCTGGGAAAGCCCGCCTGGCAAGTCGCCTGGAATCATCTCCGTGGGCAAGGACAACGTCCGCATCGGCCGCGTCGATTTCCAGGTGAACATCCTGCCGCGAACGAGTTCGTGATCCTCATTCGCTCATTCCCTTGCCGGGGCTAACCTCGCTGGGTCGTGGTGCGGGCGATTGAGCGTGGACTGCGGCGCCGGCGTCTCGCCCAATGGCACTTACTTTGTGATTCGCTTTGTCTGGAACCCAATCAACGGTTGCCTCGAACTCAAAGTTCGTGCGATGGGGCGTCTCATTGGCGTCTTGCCCGGTGATTGGAATCGATGATGCGGGAAGGTTTTGGCGGCCAATAAACGTTCCCCTCGAAGTCAAAGTACGTGCCATTGGGCGTCTCGCCGGTGCGGGCGATTGATGGTTCCATCGTGCAGAGCATGTCAACGGTTTCTGAGTGGATTCGAGAGTCGTTGAACTTGCAGACGCGCACCGGCTTCGCTAGCACAGCCGGCTGGCCAAAGCCGTGACTCTTCCTCAGATCGCGTAATCCGGGGCGAAGACGTGGGCACGGCGTGGATGCACGAAGACCACGTCCCCCTTGCGGATCGCCAACTCCCTTGAGCGGCCAATGGGCAGGTCCACGCGGATCTCTTTCTGCCCGTCGATGGAGACGGCCACCACGCGAGTGACCGACCCAGCCGGGCGAAGATGCGTCACCCGAACCTGAAGGCTGGCTCCCTCGCTTGGTTCAACGCTGATGTCAAGATCGTGGGGCCGCACGTACACTTTCGCGGCACCGAAGGTCTGGTTCTCCGGCCCAGGGCAATCGAAGACGATCTCGCCGACGTGAGCCTTGCCGTCTTGAACGCGTCCGTGGAACACGTTGACGTTTCCGAGGAAGTCCAGGACGAAAGCACTCGCAGGAGACTCAAAGACGGCGTCCGGCGTGTCGAATTGCTCCACCTTTCCCGCATTCATGACCGCCACGCGATCGGAGACTTCAAAGGCCTCTTCCTGATCGTGGGTCACGAACAATGTGGTCACGGGATATTCGTCATGGAGTCGACGCAGCCACTGTCGCAACTCGGCCCGGACCTTGGCATCGAGGGCGCCGAAGGGTTCGTCGAGCAGCAGCACCCGCGGGCTGGAGGCCAGTGCACGAGCCAGCGCGACACGCTGCCGTTGGCCGCCGGAGAGTTGGGAAGGATAGCGTTGGGCGAGGATGTCGAGCTTCACCAGGGACAAAAGCTCCATCACCCGAGCCTGGACGTCGGCGTTCGCCCACTTCCGCACGCGAAGTCCGAAGGCGACGTTTTCAAACACCGTCATGTGGCGGAACAACGCATAGTGCTGGAAGACGAAGCCGATGTTCCGATCGCGGGGGTTCTGGTTCGTGATATCGTCGGTCCCAAACTGAACCGTACCGCAATCCGCGGCTTCAAGCCCGGCGACGATCCGGAGGAGCGTCGTTTTCCCCGAGCCGGACGGGCCCAGCAACGCCACGAGTTCGCCCTCGGGGACCTTGATGCTGACGTCCTGCAAGGCCGTGAACGAACCGAATCGCTTACTGACGTTCTGGATGACGATGCTCATGCCTTCTCCTGGCTGATCTCGGGGGGCAAGTCGCGTTCTTGCTCTTGTCTCACTCGCGGCTCGATCGAGACTTTCACCACGAGGGTGACCAGCGCAAGCAGCGTCAGCAAGGATGCCACGGCGAACGCGGCTGGCTGGTTGTACTCCTGGAAAAGCTTCTCGACCCGCAGCGGCATCGTATCTGTCAAGCCTCCGATTCGACCGGAGACCACATACACGGCACCGAACTCGCCCATCGCCCGCGCGTTGCAGAGGATCACGCCGTAAAGCAGGCCCCACTTCACGCTCGGCAGGGTGACGCGGCAGTATAGCTGCCAGCCACTGGCGCCCAGGCTCCGGGCGGCGAGTTCTTCATCCGGACCCATCGCTTCCATCACGGGAATCAGTTCCCTTGCCACGAAGGGGAACGTCACGAATGTTGTCGCCAGCACCAGGCCAGGCGGTGCGAAGATCACCTGGTAGTTGTGGGCAAGCAGCCACTCGCCCAGCGGTGTCTGCAATCCGAAGATCAGCACGAACACCAAACCAGCGACCACAGGTGAGACGGCAAATGGCAGGTCGATGAGCGTGATGAGAAGGGTTCGTCCCGGGAATCGGAATCGTGCGATCAGCCAGGCCGCAGCCAGGCCGAAGACGACGTTCAGGGCCACGGCGATCGGGGCGACCATCATCGTGAGGAAGATGGCGTGCCGCGTCTCGGCGTTGCCCACAAGGTTCTGCCAGTACGTGCCAAGCCCCTTCGCAAAAGCCTGGGTGAAGACGCTGGCGAGCGGGACCAGAATGAGCAGCCCGACGATTCCAAACGTCGCGGAGATCAAGATCGCGCGGACGACAGGCGAGCCCTCCGGCCGCCGCCGGGCAGCAGGCGGAGGTGGAGGGCTGATCGGCAGCGTCGAGGGAAGGTGCGGCTCGGCCAGGGATGCCTTATGCATGTCGCTGGCTCCAACGTTCGAGGAGGTTGATCACAACCAGGAGCGTGAACGACATCGCGAGCAGCATCACCGCAATGGCGGCGGCCTCACGGTAAGCGAACGCCTCAAGTTGGGACACGATCAGCACGGGGGCGATCTCGGTCTCGAACTGAATGTTGCTCGAGATGAAGATCACCGAGCCGTACTCGCCCAGTCCGCGAGCGAACGCCAGGGCGAAACCGGTGAGCACCGGCGGCACCAGTGCGGGCAGGAGCACGCGGCGGAAGGTCTGCCCCGGCGTGGCACCGAGAATGGCGGCCGCCTCTTCCGTTTCCACATCGAGTTCCGCCAGCACCGGCTGCACCGTTCGCACCACGAACGGGAAACCGGTGAAGATCAGCACCAGCACGATTCCCAAACGCGAGTAAGCCCCTTCGATGCCGATCGGAACCAGGAACTGCCCGAGCCAGCCGTTGGGGACGTAAAGGCTGGCGTAAACGAGGCCGGCCACCGCCGTGGGCAGTGCGAGCGGCACGTCGACAAGTGCATCCACCAACCGGCGAAAGGGGAAGTCGTAGCGGACGAGCGTCCACGCCACGATCAAGCCGAGCACCGAGTTCACGATCGCGGCCACGAACGAAACACCAAACGTCAGGGCGTACGCGGCCCGCGCTCGCGGCGTCCACACCACGGACCAGAAGTCGTCCCATCCGAGCGACGCCGCCTTGAGAACGCAAGCGATCAGTGGAATCAGCACCAACGCACTGAGATAGAAGACGACGTAACCCAGAGTCAAGGAGAAGCCGGGCAACACCCGGCGGCTGACACCGACACTCATACCTGGGCCTCGCTTCCATTCGAGAAGTCCATCAGATGCTTTCCTCTCATCGCCTCGCGGCGCTCTGAACTTGATCGAACAGGCCGTTCTCGGCGAAGAATTTCTTCTGCACATCGTCCCACTTCCCCGAGGGGACGAGGGTGGTCGCGCGGCGCAGATCCAGATCGGGGAAGAGGCCCGTTCCGTCAGGCTTCTTGCGGTGGCGGTCGAAGATACTCGGATTCGTGGGGCGATGGAAGTGCGTCGCGATCACTTCCTGGGCCTCGTCGGTGTACAGGAACTTCATGTAGGCTTCCGCAGCCGCCTTCGTCCCCTTGCGGCGAACGTTGGCGTCGACGATCGCGACGTGCGGCTCCGCCAGAACGCTGATCGGCGGATAAACGATCTCAAGCTGGCCGCCACTCTCCAGCACTTCGAGGTGAGCCTCGTTTTCCCAGGTCAGGTGCACATCGCCGATGCCCTTCTGGGCGAAGGTCATCGTCGCTCCACGGGCCGCGGCGTCCAGAACGGGCACCTGACGAAAGACTCGAGTAACGTACTCGCGGGCTTCGTCCTCCGTTCCCCCACGCCAGATCACCGATCCCCACAGCGAAGCAAAGCTCCACTTCCCGTTGCCGGAAGTCTTCGGGTTGGGCGTAATGACTTTCACACCCTCGCGAGCCAGATCGGACCAGTCGTGAATGCCCTTGGGGTTCCCCTTGCGAACCACGAATACAATCGTGGAGACATAAGGCAGCGAACGATTCGGGAGCCGATCCTCCCAACCGGGATCGATCAGTCCGCCCTTGCGAACGGCGTCGGTATCCGTCCAGAGGGCGAGCGTGACGACATCACCGGGCAGGCCGTCGACGATGGAGCGAGCCTGGCTGCCGGAGCCTCCGTGCGACTGCCGAATGCTGAGCTTTACGCCAAGGTCTTTCTCGTAATGATCGATGAACCGCTCGTTGATGTCGTGCCAGAGTTCGCGAGTGGGATCGCAAGCGACGTTCAGGAGTTCCACACCCGAGCGATCACGTATGACGCCTGCGGAAATGACCCACGCCGTGGCACCAAGCAGGTAAATCGCGAGGCCAAGAATGAGGAGTTTCACTTTCATGAGCGTCGCTCTCGTGGGGAATTCGCCGTCATTCTTCGGGCTGCGTCCCGTCCGATTCCAGGGTGAAGGCCGTCTTGCAGCGCGAGCAAAGCACCCCGGTTCCGTTGTTCCGTTCTGCGAATCGAATCTTCTGGTTGCAGAAGGGACAACGGCAGGTCTGCGTCCTGTTCCATTCCGAGTCCTCACGCTTGCGAAGGACTCTGAGCCGGTGTACGCCGAGGATCCAAACCATCTCGACGAGCAAGCCGGCGAAGACCGTAAAGCCAAAGATGCGCCCGAGAGATTGATTCGAGCCCGAAGATCCGTTGGATTTCACCGATCCCGTTGTCGCGATCAGCGGCGAGCCAACGACACAGAACTCGCACGGCTTTCCATCCTTGGAAGGAGTGTAAGGAATCTCGGTCGAACAACTGGGGCAGTGCAAGTGCGTGAAACCGGTCTCGGGGATTGCTCCTTCCTCTGCGCTCGCGGGAAGGAAAAACCAGCCTCGACTGAGGATCAGCACGCCGAGACACAGAAACGCCCCTGACAGAGTGAGCGGATCTCGCAGCAGTCGCTTCGGGCCCATTTTGCTCATGACGATTCTCGACAAGGACTCGCCACTCGGATTCAGCGGTTCAGATCGATCGCTTGCAGAGCGTTGCTTCCCGGCTGGATGCTAACCTTGAGTCCCGAGGTTTTCGAGTTCATGTAGCGTGCGGGCACTCGCGATGCGGGCAGTGTGTCCTCGTCGAGTTTCGTCGGGGTTTTGTACCACTGGATGGAGACTTCATATTCTCCAGGTGGTACGCCATCGTCGCTATTGTAAGTGCTCAGCGTGAAGCTACCATCCTCTTTCACAGTTCCCTTCGACTGGGGAACATTCGGATCGCGACGGCCCACGGGGTGAAGCGACACGACGGCTCCCTCGGCGGGTTTGCCATGGAACTTCAATTCGCCGCGAGCGGGATGCACTTCGACTTTCGTGGTGCCGTTGCCTCCGGCTGCCAGAACGCCGACAAGCAGGAGTGCCGCGATGCTCCCGACGCCTGCAAGGAGCTTCGTGCGACTCAAGAAGGCCAGCGATTCCCGCGGGCTGTCCGCCGTCGGCTTCGGTATGGGCCTGGAACTCTTGGGACGGTTCGGCTGCGACGTCGCCGTTGCGGGCGGTGCCTTCACAGCCACGAACGCGGCCTTGCACTGACTGCAACGGACACGCTTGTCCGGTAGCGACTCCGCGGGCAGACCGATCGCCCGGCACATCGGGCACTGCACGACGGCGGGCTGCAAGGCGGGCAAAGGCGACGAATCTTTGGACGACTCCGCTTCACTTCCCAAAGGGGATTCCTCGCCGGCGTCCTCCTGAATCAAGAGATCCGCGGCGGCGTCATCCGCCGTCAAGGCGTCACTCGAATCAGGCTGGTCGGCCTCCACCGCCACCTGGAACAACTCGCTCTCCGTCGCAGGGCTCGCTGATTCTTCCTCATCAGACGCTGCCGGAGACGGGGCCAATGCGACGGGTTTCAGCTTCGCTTCCACCGCAACAGGCTCGGATGTGGCTGCATCTCCGCCTTCCATCGCGAGCAGTGTCTCCACGCCCTCGGTGGGTAATGCCGACTTGAACGCGGCCCCATGACGCACCCGCGAGAGCCGTCGGCCTTCGGTGTACGCCGCCAGGTGGCGAGTCCCACGACGGCGCGAAAGCTCGCTGAGGCCCAGGTTCCAACTCGCGAGAATGCCTCGCTCATCCAGTTGCAATGCATGCTGGAAGTCTGCCATCGCCTTCGCAGAATCCCCCTTGAGACGATGGACAATCCCCCGACTCGCATACGCGATCGCACTCTGGGGTTCAAACGTCAGGAACGACGCCAGATCCGCCAACGCCTCGTCGTACGACCCTCGCTGAATGTAAGCCCGTGCTCGCTCAAGATAAGCCGGCGCGAACCCGGGATCATGCTCGATCGCATGCGTCAGATCCTCGACGGCCGCGAGATACTGCCGGGCGTGCGAGTGGGCCATCCCACGGATCAGGTACGCAGGTGTGAAGTCCTCCACCAGTTCGAGTGCGGAGTTGCTGTCCTCGATGGCTTCGGAGAAACGATCGGTTCGGTCATACGCGATCGCTCGATTGAGATACGCCGGAGCATATTCCGGTTGCAACTCAAGCGATTGATTGAAGCTGCCGATGGCGTTGGGGAATTCCTTCTGTGCAAGCTGGATCATCCCCCGATTGAAATGGGCCTGGCTGTTGTCCGGCTCCCGCCGCAGCACCTCGGAAAAGTCCGCCTCGGCCAGGTCGTACTCCCCGCGAAGTCGGTAAATCGCTCCACGCCGCCCATAGATTTCGACGGCGGAGGAATTCAGGCGGATCACTTCCGAATAATCCGCCAGGGCGCGATCCCATTCTTCGAGAGATTCGTGAACCTGGGCCCGGTTGGCATACGCCACGGGATTGTCCGCGTTCCGCAAAAGGGCCTCGGTGTAATCCGAGATGGCCTGAGCGTGGTTCCCCTGCTGACGATGAGCATGGCCTCGTTGCAGATACGCCGGGATGTAACTCGGCTGTAACTTGAGGACGCGATCGAAGTCTGCGACCGCTTCGCGGACTTCGCCCTTGGGCATGTAGCTCTTGCCACGTTCATAGTAGGCGAGTGCGTCGTGCGGATTTCGCTCGATGGCGGATGTGAAATCCGCGATGGCACGATCCCACTGCGCCAGGTCAGCGTAAGCCGAGGCACGGTGGAAGAGAATCGATCCATTGTTCGGATCCAGGCGAAGCGCTTCGCCGCAATCTTTGACCGCCTCCCCAGGGTGATTCATGAGGCGGTGAATGATGCCCCGACCGAGTCGAGAACTGGCATCACCAGGCTGAAGGCTCAAAGCCGCTTCGTAGTCGGCCAGCGCCTTCGCATGATCACACAGGAAACGGTAAGCGTCCGCGCGGAGCGAATACGCACGAGCGTTCGACGGATCGAAGCGAATCGCCGACGTGAACTGCACCAGGGCCGGCTCGTACTCGGTTTGCTGAAGATAGCGGAGGCCTCGTTCGATCCCGGCAAGCCCTTCCATGGAGCGCTCGCTCGCGACGTTCTTGACGCCATCCCGGGGTAAATCGACGCGAGCGTCCGGGAGCCCAGCCGACTCCTGTTGGGGTGAAACTTCATGAGCGGCGGGATTGATGATGTTGCGAGGCATGGTCGATTCCTTGAAGTTTCGGCTCGCCGCAAACCCGTATCAGGCTCGCCGGAGGTGCATCCGGCGAGTCTGACACGGGCCTTTACGCGGGAGGTGACTCGCGTGGGTGGTTAGTAATTCGGGACCGTATCGTTGTTCGCTCGGGTCGAGATTGCCGCGATGGCAGGAACCGAGATCTTTTCGTCAAGGAATCGCACGGAGCCATCCGCGAACAGTGCGTAAGCACCTCCCGGATGGAACCCGTGAATGGCCCCCGACCCGTCCGTGCCCAGGGCTGGCGTGCCGATCGACAACGGGTAAGCCCCCGCGTGATCGAAGCCGTTGTTCACATTGACCGTGTAAGGCCCACCCAAAGCGGTGCCGTCCTTGGAGGAGCCGATGATCCAGAGATCGCTCGCAGGTCGGCTCCAACCACCGCCGTTGACGCCCTTGGTGCGCCAGTTGGAATTCTGCTTCACCCCTCCCTGATAAAGGAAGGGCTTCCCGGCGGACTCCACAACGTAGATGGTGTTCGAGGTTCCGTCGGTGATGTCCGCGAACGTCACAGTCTGCGTCTTGCTGAGCACCCCGTCAGGGTTCGCCACCGTGAGGGAGTTTGAACTGATGAAGGTGGGATAAAGCCCGTACACGCCGGAGTAATCGCCAACCGCAACCGGCGGGGTGCCCGAAGAACCGGTCCCCGCACCGGTCCAACCACCGCCCGAGTCCGGGTTGCCATCCATGCGTGTCGCTTCCGGGCTGGCGGGGCAGGTCAAAAACTTGAGCGGCGTCGCCGTGAGGGGCGCGTTGGTGGCCGAGTCCCAGTTGGTGGTGTCGTCGTACCGCGAAGCGAGATCATTTCGCTCCAGGAAAGGCAGCAAGCGGACCAGCCAGCGCTGGCGAACCGTCGACGTTGTCGAGGGACGCTGGTTGCCAGGAAAGCTCTTCTTGGCATCGTTGTAGTTGTGGAGCGCCAGGCCAATCTGCTTGAGATTGTTCTCGCACTGCGTCTTCGTCGCAGCCGCCCGCACCTTCTGAACCGCAGGCAGCAGCAACCCCACCAGAACGGCCAGAATCGCAATCACGACCAGCAACTCGATCAGAGTAAACCCACCACGTTTTCGGAGAACCCTTTTCATGTTCGCTCCTCCCGGAATGTCAGACCACAGGCCAACTGAGCACTAGGGCGAATTATGCTATTGTTGATCGTCAAAGTCAATATAAAACTCGACCAAATCATGACTACGTAGATAATCTAGGTATCTAATCGATGTAAAGAGTTAATTGAAAGTGACTTAGGAATTTCAGCTGAAGGTGAATTATTGCAGAGAATTGCTGGGAGGAGGCTGGGCGTCGTCCGCAACTGCATGGCAATCTCGACTACCGCGGTGCAGCCAGGACAGGCCCGACTGTACCGACGGTGTCGTTCTCCACGCGGCAGTTACTATTCCCCTCGGAAGCGGAACGCCCGACCCCCGAGCACCTGATCCGAGGTGATCGTCGGGCAGACGTACTTTTCGATGTGCTCGATGATGAGACGTGTCCCCTCGAAATGTGTGACGAAGGGGGCCTTTTGAGGGTTGTACATGGTATCGGTGAGATCACGGACCAGGACCACGTTCCTGCCGTTCCGGGCCATCTGCCGAAGGCCGAAGGGGCGGCCAAGGACGCACATGTTCGTGTGCACCCCGAGGAGGATCACGCGGTCAATGCCGCGGGCTTCGAGCAGGTTCCAGATCTCGACGCCCGAATCGCTGATGGCGTCGTCGTTGGTAATGGTGATGCCAGCGTGCTGGGCCTTCCACGGCGCTTTGGGGTTGCGGCCCATCGCTGCCAGCTTCGCGTGCCACTCGGCGTGTTCCTTCGGGTCGTCGTCCTCGCCGCCGTCGGTCTGGTCGATCGGGTAAACTCCCTTCTCCTCAGCCGGGATCTTGCGGCACCACTTGTCGATGTCCGTCGGGAGAGTCTTGGCCGTCGGAGCGGACTGGGCTCGCTTGCGAGCGGGGTGGTCCTTGTAAGCGTCCATGCAACTCGAAGGGGCATGGATGATGAAGGCCCCTTTCTCCCGTGCCGCCTTCAAGAACGCCTCCATTCGCGGCAGCATCTCCTCCTCGCGACGGACGGCGTTCAGGCAGTGATGGGCATCCCACACATCGCAAACGATGACGGCCACCTTCTCGCCGGGCCAGGTCTCCAGCTTCGTCGCGAGGTCGTGCTTGCCGTCCTTCTCGGGCCGAGCGCGAAGGGAGAGCGAGAAGTCTCCCGCGAACGCGGGGGAGACGCACAGAGCCGTGAAAAGGACCACGCCAGTAGGTCGCATCGTATACCTCCATGGGTTCAAGGGGTCTGTTGAGGAAAACCTGTGGGACAGTGTCTCACGATGCGGGTGGCATGGCAAATAGTCCCTTGACACGAGACTCGGCGACCCGGACCTCGAAGGCCTTCGAGATGGCGGCTGCGGAGCGGCCTCGTAAGATGACGGCGAGTCCCGTTTCATTCTTCGCTGCCTCCTCGAGCGAGCACTTATGGCCACCCCGCTCACGGTCGTGATCTTCGGCGCCTCCGGCGACCTGACGTCCCGCAAGCTCATCCCCGCTCTCTTCAGCCTGGCGCAGAAGGGCCGGCTGCCCGAGGAGACCCGCGTGGTGGGCGTGGCACGATCGCCTTACACGGACGAGTCCTTTCGCGAACTGATGCTCGGCAAGGTGAAGGAAGCCCTCGCCCAGGACGGCCACTTCGATCAGGCCATGTGGAACAAATTCGCCGCCCGCCTTCATTACGTTGCGACGGACATCACCAAGCCCGGCGGGATCAAGCCGCTCTCCGAGTGGTTTACCGTCAACGAAGGCGACGCCGGCGGACGCCGACTCTTCTTCCTCTCCGTGGCGCCCGAACTTTACCCCGAACTCAGCGGCACACTCGGGGAGGATGGTTACAGCCAGGAGATCGGCGGCTTCCGTCGCATCGTCATCGAGAAGCCTTTCGGCCACAACCTCGCCTCGGCGGTCGCACTCAACACGGCCCTGCACAAGCACTGGCGCGAGGATCAGGTTTACCGCATCGACCATTACCTCGGCAAGGAGACCGTTCAGAACATCCTCGTCTTCCGGTTCGCGAACACGCTCTTCGAGCCGCTGTGGAACTATCAGTACATCGATCACGTGCAGATCACCGTGGCCGAGAAGGTGACCGTGGGCAGCCGGGCGGGATACTACGACACCAGCGGCGTGCTTCGCGATATGTTCCAGAATCACATTCTCCAGGTGCTCACGATGGTGGCGATGGAGAACCCCGGCCGGGCGACCGCGGAGACGCTGCGAAACGAGAAGCTGAAGGTCCTCGCCTCGATCGCGGACCCGAAGCCGGGCTCGGCGATGTCGCAGGTGGTGGTGGGGCAGTACGAGGGCTACCACAAGGAAAAGGGCGTGCCTGCCGGGAGCAAGACGCCGACATACGCGGCCGTCAAGCTCTCGATTGAGAACAGCCGATGGAAGAACGTGCCCTTCTACCTGCGGAGCGGCAAGGGCCTGAAGAACCGCTTTAGCGAGATCATGATCCAGTTCCACTGCCCGCCTCACATTATGTACAAGCTGCCGCCCGGCGAGGTGCTCCAGTGCAACCGCATGCGGCTTATCATTCAGCCCAACGAAGGCATCCATCTGAGCTTCCAGACGAAAGCTCCCGATGTGGAGGGCGTGCGGTTGAAGCCGCGGGATCTGTCGTTCGAGTACAAGGAAGCCTACGCGGACATAACGATTCCCGAGGCGTACGAACGACTGCTGCTCGACGCGATCCAGGGCGATGCATCGCTCTTCATGCGCAGCGACGAGATCGAGCGAGCCTGGGAAATCATGGACCCGATCATCCAGGCGACCGAAGGGCCCGACGCGCCCCAGCCACAGCTTTACACGATCGGCTCGGATGGCCCCGCCTGCGCGGACAACCTGATGGAGCAGGACGGCCGCAAGTGGCTGGCGATCGAGTGAGATGGGCTCAGGATCGGCGCATTAACAACTGTCGGGAGCCCATTGCATCCAGTGGCAACCGCTCCAGACCCATGGTTCCATGAGAGGGTGGGACGAGAGCGGCTGGAACCGGCACCCACCGACCGGCGGTTGTACGGCGATTGACCAATTTCCGGTCTCTTCCCTTCGTCTTCCGCCCCCCGCATTTCGTGACGAATCCCATCAACTGAAGTCGATGGATTTGCCTGATCTGCCCAGCCTTGGGCCCCGCCAGAATATTCTTACGGGACGGCGTCGGCCATAGCAGCCCAGGTCCTGATATGCAGCGTTGAGAAGAAGGTACGAAGAATCTAGATTCCAGGACTATCACCTGTACGTCTGGCTTTGAGTATTTGTCGGATTTTAACACGATCTTCCTGGCGTGCGCTTGTCCAAGATGCGAAGATAATTCGTACGATGTTCGCAACTTTGAGTCTGCACCATCAGTGACGGGTGACGCCCATGACGCCTCGATTCCGCACAGGCGG
>Ga0105046_10004433_pt1 | contig 22370 bp, 19 predicted proteins | sample MAT03_FD_78385 | JGI IMG/M metagenome (GOLD analysis project Ga0105046, IMG submission 78385) | Freshwater microbial communities from Lake Fryxell liftoff mats and glacier meltwater in Antarctica - MAT-03 (megahit assembly) | ecosystem: Environmental > Aquatic > Freshwater > Ice > Liftoff...
AATCCTTGATGGACACACCCCGGAGCACCCCAGTGACCTTTGCATCCCGCACCCTCCTCGCCCTCGCCGCCATCGCCGCTATCGCCCCGAAAGCCTCTGCCCTCGACGTCACCGACGACGACTTCAAACTGGGGCTAAGGCTGCAATTGCAGGTTCGCGCCGAGAAGGGCTGGGCCAAGGGCGCCGACGGCAACCGCTTCGACACCACGACCAATACGGCCAACGTCGAACCGGATGACGTCGATTTCAGCGTTCGCCGCGCCCGCATCGGCTTCATCGGCACCTACAAGGATGTTTATCGGTTCGCCTACATCCTGCGCAATGACGAGCAGGACAAGGCGACTTCGACGCCGACCTCGGCAAACACGGCTGGCACCTCGCAGAATCGGGTGCCGCAGACCCATGTCGCCTATCTGGCCCGCGATTTCAAGGGTGAGACAGTCACCCAGCAAGTCCGCGCCGGCCTGGATTACGCTTTCTTCAACGGCGCAAGCCTGAACTCGGCCGGCTGGTCGCCGCTGGTCGCCGCCCGCGCCACCGAACAAGCGAGAATGGTCGCTCCGCGCGGCGTCGGCGTCGGCTACAAGTACACCGCCCCGAAGCTCACTGTCGGCGTCGATATGCAGAACAACATCAATGACGATGCGGGCAGCACGGCGGGTCAGACCCGCAACGGCGAAGGCCTGTTCTACGGCAGCCGCGTTGAAGCCATCCTGTGGGACGACGCCGAGAAACCGCATATGAAGCCGCAGGAGTCCTTCCTGGGTGCCAGCGGCAAGGGCGTCCTGCTGACCGTCGATGCCGGTACCAACCGCGGCGACAACGTTGGCAATACCACGACGATCAACACCCAGGCCTACGGCAGCGAATTATTCGTCCACCTGGATGCCCTGACCGTGGTCGCCGAAGCACGCATGGCCAAAGAAGTCACTCATGCCGCGACCGAATCAGTGATCGGCCGTCGCATCTACCTGATCCAGGCCGCCTATGCCCTGCCCGCCGGCGACAAGATCATCGAACCGGCCGTCCGCCTGACCCGCATCGACCTCAATGACGCCGCCACCGAGGGTGGTAACTACGGCACCGGCACGCCGGCGGCCGAGTACGGTGCGTCGGGCTACCAGATCGAACTGGGTGCGACCTATTATCTGAACAAGAACAACCACAAGGTCGCGTTTGGATTCCAGCACTGGAAGAGTGAAGGCGGGGCCACTGCTGGCGGCGTCACCAATGCCAAGGCTGACATCGTGCGCGTCCAGTGGGCGTTCGCCTTCTGAACCCAGATCATCTCGTGATCTGATCAAGTCCGCTCCACCACCCCGCTGGGATTCCGGCGGGGTGGTGCCGTTGAGTACGCAGGGCGAAGTGCGCCAACCATCCGCCCCCCCCTGGGCAGGCCCAGTCAGAGCGTCTGATACATCGCGAACTCATGGCGGGTGGGTACCTTGCGGGTCCATCCGGCCTCACCTAGCGTGTCTGTTCCATGCCCGGAGACGTCATGCCGCTGCGCCGCCTCTGCCTTAGTCTGACCACCCTTGCCTGTCTGGGCCAGCCGATCATGGCTGCCGACTCTGGCCAACCGAGTCCAGAATTCCTGGCCGAGAAGACCCAGCTTGAGGCCATGGTCTCTAGCCGGCAGCTCGATCTGTTCGAATTGCAGTTCATTCCTGGCAAGCTCGGACGCGTGCTTATCCGCGACCGCCGGGGTCAGGAGTATGTCTATAACTACCTGACCTTCTCGATCCGGAACATCGCGACCATCGACCCCGCCCAGTTGGCGACCCGGTCGAAAGGCTACAACGAAGTACTGCAGGCGATCGCCCAGCAGTACGAGATGGCCAAGGTCGAGACCGAAGGCGGCGTTAAACTGAAAATCGACGGCGTCGAAGGCCAGGATGGCGTCGTCCTTGAGCGATCCGAAAGCAAGCTGCGCACGCGCACCGTTTCGATCACCGCCTTCGCCTCCGACGAGGACGGCACGCGCATCCGCCTGCTCGACGAACCACCCGGCAGCGGGCCGCAAGAACAGTACGCCTTCCCCGATCTGGGCGAACCCAACTCGGCCAAGGTGATCCAGTCGATTCTCGAAAAGGTCGAAGAGCAAGAAGGCCGCAAACTGCTCTCCACCGAGCGGTTGCGCTCGTTCGCACTGCCCCCCTTCGACGGCGTCACCCGCATCGACGTGCCGAATATCGAAGATCCGGCGCACGACACCAACGGCTGGTTCGTCGGCGAGGCGCACGGGGTGCTGCTGTTCCCACGTCTGTCGGACTATGGCGACCATTTCACCATTCAGATCAACGGCCTGTGCAACAAGATGCGCTTCCGCCATCCGGCGGTCGAGGCCGGCAAGCCTGAGAACTATTTCCAGACCCGCGTCATGCGCCGGACCATGGTCCTGGAATACAACCGGCCTGGCGACGAGTTCTTCCGCGGCACCGATCGCTTCGAACTCGCCTTCAGCGGCTACCGCTGGGTCGAATCGTTCCAGCGCACCGATGTCCGTCGCACTATCGCGTACGCTCGCTACTATCTGGCCAACATCTCGGACGAGAAGGGCGTGCTGAACGCTCCAGTCCAGGAGCAGTTCTGGCCGTACTACGAAGAACTGCGTGCGGCCAACGACAAGCTGCCTGATATCAAGGCCGGACTGAATCAGCAGTGAGCACGGCGACCCACCAGTTGGACCCTGCCGTCGCTCCCGAGCGTATCCTGGCCACCACACCCGCCAGCGTACGTCGGCTGACGACCATCGTCGGCACGCTCTATGCCGGCAACTGGGACGACTGTGCTGAGGACTTGCGTCGGCGCCAGGCCGGCAAACCCTACCTGTACCGGGTCGATCTGCCGGACATTGACGTGTTGACTTGGATCCATCGCCTGAAGACCTACGAAACGGCCCGCGGTGAAGCCCTGATCCCCGCATCGGCCAGCGGACCAGTTCATGGTCTGGCCGGACAGACCGCCTCAACCAGCCAACAGCCCCAGACTGCGGAGAACCGCCCGTGATTTCCCTGAGCCGCACCGTCCTTGCCGCTGCCATCGCCGCCACCTGCCTCCTGCCCCTTGGCTGCGGATCGGCCGATCGTGCAGCACCCACGTCATCTGTCGTCACGGCGATGACTCCGCGCAGCACCAGTCAGGTCCCCTTCGAATTGTCATGGACCCTGCAGCTGCCCGGCACGGTCGAGCGCAGCTGGATCGGCGAACAGTTGCCTGACCTCGTCTTCTTCCAGATGGCGGAGAACCACGAGATCCACTGCATCGATTCCCGCTCGGGTGTGACGCGTTGGGTCAGTGAACCGTTCGAACGCCAAATCCTGGGTGAGGCCTTCGTCCACCACTTGGTCATGCCTGGCGAGCGCGAGAAGGAAATCATTGTCGATGATCGGCTGTACGTGGTGGTCGACGACACCCTCTACTGCCTCGACATCGGCACTGGCCAGCGCATCTGGCACTTCGTGCTGCCCTTCGCACCCAGCACTGGGCCGATGGCGGCCGGGGCCAGCGATGGCAACCTGCGGGTCTTCATTGGTGATTGGAACAACCGCATCCACGTGATCGGGATGCACCAAGGTACCAACCAGAACCAACGGACCTTCCCCTACGTGGTCTGGCAGATGAACCTATCTGGACCGGTCCTGTCGCAACCGACGGAAAGCGAAGAACAGGTCTACGCCACCGATTCCTCGGGCTCAGTCACCTGCTTCAAGCTTGATCGCCGGATCGTCTGGGAAGCAGCCACTGGCGGCGCCGCAGACGGCGGAGCGACAACCCGTGGACGCGTCCTGTACGTCGGCAATGACGGCAATGCGGTGCATGCATTGAACCGGCTGACCGGCGAGCGGCTCGGCCAGTTCAACTTGCAAGGCCCGGTCCACCGCCGTCCCTTCTGGTTCGCCGGTGAATCTGAACGCCTGTATGTCTGGGTCGACAGCCCTGATCTCGCGATTGGCGGCCTGGTCGCCTTGAAGGCCCAGCCCGATAACATCGCCTTCACCGATGGCGGCAAGCATGCCATCGAGGTCGTCCGCCTTGGCGAGGAATGGCGCGTTCCCGGCGCGACCCGCCTGGTCGGCAGCACCCCGCTCCATCTGATGGTTGGCGACGCCAAGCCCGACCTGCTGTGGGCGGTGCATCGCGGAACCGGCGCCATCGCCTGGACCTGGGATTTGTCCAAGGATTGGCCGACCAAGAATGCGAAAGTGGAGCAAATCGTCCCCTACCATGACCGTACCGACCAGCTGCGCGGCGTGATCGCACTGGACGACAGCGGATTCGTGCAGGCCTACCGCATGTTCGGCTTCGTCCCGACTCCGGCCCAGGAGAAGGCCGGTCTGACGTCGCGCAGCCTGACCAACCAGTCTGATGCCAAGAACCCAACCGTTGAAGCAGCCCCCAAGGGCAAGAAGCCGGCCGCGCCGCCCAAGGCTGAGCAAGCCCCGGCCGAAGCCCCGGTCGAAAAGACCGAAACGCCAGCTGCGACCGCGCCCTGACGGGTTGCGCCAGCAGGACCGGTTGAGATCCTAGCGGGCGTGTTCACAGGCATCATCGAGCACGTCGGAACTCTGCAGAGTGCCGAACACGGCCACGCCGGTAGCCGGCTGACGATAGACCTGGGGCCGCTGATCGACGGAACCCGACTGGGAGATTCCATCTGCGTGTCCGGGGCTTGCCTAACCGTGGCTTCCATCGACGGCAGTCTGGTGCTGTATGACTGCTCCCCTGAAACTCGCCGGAAAACCACCATTCCAGGGTGGAAATCCGGTCGGACGTTAAACCTTGAACGCGCCTTGCGGGTTGGCGACCGGCTCGGTGGTCATCTCGTCGGCGGTCACATTGATGGGGTCGGCCGAGTCGTTGAACGTCGTCGCGACGGCGACAGCGAACGGATAACCCTGGTCCTGCCCGATGGTGGCGCGGTCAAAGTGGTCGAAAAGGGCTCGCTGGCGATCGACGGGGTTAGCCTGACGACCTGGGATTGCCGTGGTTCGCGCTGTTCGATCGCCGTCATCCCACACACGCTGGCACGGACCACGCTCGCCACCTTGCGTGCCGGCGATCCGGTCAACCTGGAGACCGACCCGGTCGGCCGGTGGGTGGAAGCGATGCTGTTAAAGCCATGATCCCTCAAGCTGCATTTCGAGAAACAGGAGGCACGAAGACACAGAGGCGCGATGAGGTTTCGTGCAACCCAGCTGTTACCCTGTTAGTGAAGGACCCATTCCTCCCAACTCTTTCGACCCTCTGTCTCTCGGTGTCTCCTGTGCATTCGCTTGCTTTTTCTAAGGTGATCGCAGCCGCCTCGAGTCCGGAGCGCTGATGGCTTGGTATCACATCGCCCGACGGGACATCCGCTCTGCTGCAGGCGCGCCGCTCCTATGGCTGCTGCTCGCCGCCTGGCTGGGCGTAGTGCATGGATCCTTCGCCCTGACCTTGCTGGAAGTTCATGGCCGTTCCGGCGCTGCCGTGACGCCGCTGTACGTCGATGCGCTGTGGTGGGGTGGGCTGGTCCTCGCGATGTTCGCTCCGGCCCTGACGATGAACGCCTGGGCGGCCGAACGGGCCCAGGGCACCTGGCAACTGCTGATGACCGTACCTGTGCGCGAACGCGATCTGGTGATCGGCAAGTTTCTCGCCGCATTCGGTCTGATGCTGGTATTGATCGCAGCCACCGTCTGCCTGCCAGCCACGCTGGCAGTGATCAGCGAAGTGTCTGCTCCGCACGCTTTGGCCTGCTACCTGGGGCTGATCCTGCTTGCCAGTTTTCTGGCTGCTCTCGGCACCTGGATCGGCCTGATGGTCGAGGGGCCGGTCGCAGCCTACATCATGACCTTCGGGGTAATTGCCGTGCTATGGCTTGCCGGCATCGGCGGCACCGACGGCCCGCTTGGCCCGATCGCCAACGCCATTGGACTGGGCGGACGGATCGGACCCTTCCTGTCTGGTCGCATCGCCCTTGCCGACGTCAGCTGGTTCCTCGCCACTCCAGCGATCTTCCTGCTGCTGGCCCACGGCGCGATCGTAGCCCAGCGGCAAAGCACCAGCATCCGCTGGTGGCGCAAGGCCGGCATCATCGGTGGTCCGTCGCTGACCATCACCATCATGCTCCTGGTTGCGGTAGCGGCGGCGAGTCGCAGTGGCGCCTCGATCGATCTGTCAGCCGACCGACGCTTCTCGATCGACCCGGCCCTGACCAAGCAGCTGGCTGCAAGCAGCGGACCGCTCGATCTGGTCGGCGTCTGGGATGATGGCCTTGATGGAGCTCTTTCCGCAATCGGCGATGCGGGCCGCATCATGGCGGCGGCAGCCCCTGGCGGGACGTGGAAGCGACTGGATCCCGTCCGCCATCGGCCTGCCTTGGTTGACTTCGCCAGTCGCTTCGGCGACCCGGGCAATCCGTCTATCTGGGTCGTGAAAGGCGATCGCGCCACTCGCATTCCGTTGACTCGCGCCAGCCGTCTAACGCTGCAACGCGATGTCGCCGGGGCACTCATCACCTTGTCCGATCCGCATCCCCCGACGGTACGCATCCTGCAAGGACATGGCGAACTTCGGTTGGATGGGAAAGGGGACGACGGATGTGGCCAGCTGGCCGGAGCCCTGGCGGCGGCAGGACTGCAGGTGGCTCTGCTCGATGATGCCGGCCAACCCCCCGATCCGGGCGACGTGCTGGCGATCCTTGGACCGACTAGTCCTGTGGGCAGCACCGCCATGGGACGCATCGACGCCCACTTGCGTGACGGCGGCGGCATCCTGGTGCTGGCCGACGATCGTGGGCCTCGTGATCTTGGGGTGTGGCTCCGCCTGCGTGGCGTGTTGGTCAGCGGCGCGGTTCCGCAGGCTCTCGCGAATGCCAAGGACACCGCCAGCATCCTCGACCGTACCGCAGCCGTGCTGCCTGCCCGCCATCTTGTCAGTCTGACCCATCACTGGGCCGGAGCAGAACGCGATTTGCCTCACCAAAATCTTCTGTTACGCGGAGCCGAGAACATCAATCCCCAACATCCCCTGGGGGCGGCCCTGGTCAGCGGCGGTCTGCAGCTGCTCAGCCCATTCACCGCCGCGTGCGAGATCCTCCCGCCCCAGCTGGTCGCCACCGCCGGCACACCGCCGTACGAACCGGTACCACTGCTGTCGACCGCACCTGGGGATGTGTGGGAACGGGCCCGCGGCGAACCGCTTGCTGTTCCCAAGGGGCTTGAGCAAGCCGATGGACGGGCAATTGCGTGGGCAGTCGACTACCAACCCGCTGCAGACGCCGCTTCCGCAGCGCGGTCAGGACGACTGGTGATCTGGGGAAGCCGGCAGGCAGCATCCGATTCCTCGCTGGGGCAGGCCGCCTTCGCCAATGGCCAATTCCTCGCTGGTGCCTGCCGCTGGCTGGCTCACCGCGAAGCGCCTCCCGATGTCCCGGAGGCCGAACTACGCGCCTTCCAGGTCAACCTGTCCGACCGTGGTTTGGACATCCTGCTTGCCGTGTTAGCGATCATCATGCCGGTCTTGTGCATCGGCGGCGCACTGCTGGCCTGGCTGCACGGCAAACGCTGATCGCTGATCAGCCAGGCTCCTTCAACAGAGCGAGCAGGGTGCATGCAGCCGCCGCCTCGGCTTTCTTGCGACTGACCCCGTTCCCGGTGGCGCTGCGATCGGCCACGCTGACGGTCGAGCTGAATTCGGGCGAGTGGTCGGTCCCACCCGAACGCGCGCTAACGTAGGTTGGCAGCTTCTGGTGGTTGGCATGCGACCATTCCTGCAGTGCCATGCGTGGATCAGCATCACCCTGGGTCTGGTCGGCAAGTTCGCTAGCCAACAACCGCTCGACGGCATGAACTGCCGGATCCCAGCCGCCATCTAGAAATACGGAGCCGATAATGCCTTCGACGATGTTCGCTTTCACCGATTCTGGTGGTATCGGCCCGACTTGACCGCCGATCACGGCATGTTTCATCACACCGCAGCGTTCTGCAACCCGGGCGAGCATCGCCCGGGACACCATGTTGGATTTGGCGCGTGACAGCCAGCCTTCATCAACCTGCGGGTTACGCCGATACACCGCGATCGCCACCGCCGCCCCGAGCACCGCGTCACCGAGGAATTCCATGCGCTCGTTGGCACTGCGGCGACGATCCTCAGGAGTCGCCTGCGCCCCCAGCCGGCTGGCGTGGGTGCAGCCCTGGAGCAGCAGTTCGGGATTCGAAAACCGGTGGCCAAGCAAGCGCTCAGCGAATTCCAGGCGGGTCTCGGGTTTGGGTAAGTCGTCCACGTCACAGTTGTAGGCGGCGCGCAGCGTTGGCAAATCGCCCCCAGCTGGCAGGATCAGCACCCATGACGGATGTCGCCGACCTACTCAGCACCTGCAAATACTGCCAGCACGAGTTCCGGGTCCCCTCCCGCCTAGCCGGCAAGCAGCTGAACTGCCCCAGTTGCCAACGCACCATTACGATCGCCGCCGCCAAGACCGAGGACAAGCTGGTCGGCAAGGAACTGGGTGGATGCCGCCTGTTGCGTCGACTGGGTGCAGGTGCGTTGGGTGTGGTCTACGAAGCCGAGCAGATCTCGGTCGGTCGCCATATCGCGATCAAGATGCTGAGCAGTCGTGCTGCCGCCCAGCCCGAGGTGGTCTCCCGCTTCCAGCGCGAAGCCAAGTTGTCAGCCGCCATCCAGCACCCGCATGTGGTCGGCGTCTACGACTGCGGCATGGATCGCGGCGTCCACTTCCTGCTCATGGAATATGTCGACGGCACAACCTTGGCGGGTCTCATCGAGGCTGATGCAAGCGGTCGCCTGGATGCGAAAACCGCCACTGGCTACATCCGCCAATGCGCCGAGGCCCTGCGTTTCGTACACGGCAAGGACATCATCCACCGCGATATCAAACCGGCCAACGTCTTGGTCGGCACCAACAATGTGGCTAAGTTGGCCGACCTCGGTCTGGCCAAACAGATTGACGCCGGTGGAGACGCCGCCGGGCTGACCATGCAGGGCATGGCCCTGGGCAGTCCCGCCTACATGCCGCCAGAACAGATCCGCAATGCGAAGGAAGCCGGCCGGCCTGCCGACATTTACGCGCTTGGCGCAACCTGGTACCAGATCGTCAGCGGCAAACTGCCGTTTGATGGCAAGACCGGCACCGAAGTGCTGACCAAGGTGCTGCGCGAACAGCCGCCCTCGCTGGCCCAATTGGTGCCCGATCTGCCCGTGCCCGTGCGTAAACTGATCGAGCGCATGATGGACAAGGATGCAGCCAAACGTCCGCAGACCGCGGATGAACTGATCAAACTCATCGACGATCTGGACAAGACGCCTGCGGCCGCAGCTTCGGCAGCCAGTGGTGGAACGTCTGGTAAGGGTTGCGCCAGTCGCTTCGGATTGTCCCTGCTGGTCGGCAGCCTGATCACTGTGGCGGGCTGGGCCTTGTTGCGTTGACCAGCGCATAACTGGCATAGCCACGCGCCGCAAAACGACTACGGCACTCCAGCGTATTTGTGCAGCTGGAGACTCAGCCGGCATCCCCGCGTCGTGCACCATTGGACGCATGACGCTAGGTTTGCCGCGTAGATCGGCCCGCCTGGCCCGCTGTCAGGGCAGGTTGGCTGAACGAAGACGGGCTTGCCGCTGGCCAAGGCCCGTTCGATAAACGTCGACTGATCGGGGATCAGGATCTTCCACCAGTCGGGAGCGACCACGATCGGCTGACCAGGCACAGCCTTGGGGCTGCACGAAACGAACACGTTGGCTGGCCGCATTGGGCATGGCCTAGTGCCGTTGGTCTCGACATCGACCCAGGCAAACGAGGCGCCAAGCGCAGCCAGCAACTGGGCATCCGCTTGAAGCAGTGGTTCGCCGCCGGATAGGACGCAGCCCATCGGAACGGCTGGCAACAGAGCGGTGAGCCCGGCCATGAGGGTGGCCAGGTCCATCGCGCTTCCGCCGCGGAAGTCCGTATCACAGTACGGGCAGGCAGACGCAGCACGCGATTCCGGCCGGCCGTCCCACGCATTACATCCCGCGAGTCGCACGAACACGCACGGCATCCCGGCATGCAGGCCTTCGCCCTGGATGGTGGGGCCGAACAGTTCCTTGACCCGATACGTCGAGTCGCGCTGTGGTTCGCCTACTTCAGAACCAGATACCACATTTTCCCCTCGTACTCCTGCACACCGGCGCGCCGCTCGGCTTCCTCGCCGACGCCCATGTACAGATCAGCACGACCGGGGGCACGCATGGCGCCCCCGGTGTCCTGATCGAGGCGCAGCGAGCAGTACGGACCTGAACGGCCAGCGCCGTCCTGCACTGTGGTTTGCACCAACATCAGTGCAGCTGGCGGGAAGATCGCCTTGTTGGTTGCCACAGAGACATCCGCAGTGACGGCTTGGCCCAGTGAGCCGAACGGACCACCACTCGTCACCGTGAAGAACACATGACGGGGGTTTTTGGCCGTATACACTGGCACATCCTGGGGGTGGGCGTCGAAGTAGGCCCGCATGCTGAAGAAGTTTAGCTTGTCCTTGGGAATCTTACCGTCGGCAGCGAGCTGTGCGCCGATACCGCGATACTGGTGGCCGCTGGTCCCATTGTAGCCGACATCGATGACCTTGCCGTCGCCCAGACGCAGCTTGGCTGAACCCTGAATACGCACCACATAGGCTTCAAAGGGATCTGACAGCCACGCTAACTCCTGGCCAGCGAGCATGCCGGACGACTCCAACTCGGCCGCCTCGGGGCATGGACGCAGCGTACCGTCGGGCTGCTTCCACTGCGCCAGTTCGTGCACCGATCCGCCAACCAGTTGTGACGGACGCTTGTAGATCGGGAAGCGGTATGGCCCCTCTTTGGTGTACGAGGCGGCGAAGATCGGTGTGTAATATCCGGTAAACAACACGCCGCCTTTGTCATTCCAACCAACCGAGATGTAGGCGCGATAGCGCGAGCGGATCGCCCGGTCGAGTTCGTCGTCACTGGCGGAAACAAGCAGCTTGGACAGATCCACGAGGGCTGCCTGGACTTGCTCGCGAGTAATCGGTTGCTCGACCGGGAAGCGCTTGGCCGAGGAAGGCTTGGCCAGGAAAGCCTGACTGTGTCGGATACCCTCTTGCAGGCCGGAACGCTCGGCTGCGCTCAAGCGGAAGGGCGGCAGAGTCGAGATGTCGACCTCGCGCAGGGCGCTGGAGCCTTCGGGTAGCGGGGTGGTAAAGTCGGGCGGAGTCTCGGTGACCGGCTTCTTGCGCGACTTGCAGCCGGCGAGAGGGAAGAGGACGAGGATGGCGGCGACCAGGGCGAGAGCACGGAGCATGGCGTCGCAGCATGGAGCGGCCTCCAGGAATGCCAGATTGCCGCTCGATCGGGCAGGCTTCCCTTCCTTGAGCCAGGCTTTCTCATCCATCCATGATCCTCGACCTGCTGGCCAATCACGGCTCCTATCTCACCCTGCATCGCCGCCTGGCCCCCGCCTTCGCCTGGCTGACGGCCCAGGACTGGAACCGCGTGGCCGATGGCAAGACGCTCATCGCCGACGAGGACCTCTTCGGAATCGTTGAAACTGGTACGACTGTATTGGCTGAAACCCGCAAATTTGAAAGTCATCGCCGCTATCTCGACATCCAGTACGAGATCAGCGGTGGTGAACGGATGGGCTGGTGCCCGGCGTCCGCCCTGTCCGCCGGCATTCAGGGTGGACCGGACATCTGGTTCCATCCCGAGCCGACCCTGCCCCAGCAGGTGATCGTTACACCGGGGTATTTCGCCATCTTCCTCCCGCTGGAAGGGCACAAGCCGTGCTGTCAGCTTGCCGACGCTGCCGCGCCGTTCCGCAAATGCGTGGTCAAAGTCGCCTTCGACTGACCGACGGACCCCCCTTCCACCGTCCGAAGCCGCCATAGCCTGCGCAGATGGACTGCTATCTCGTCGACGGCGGCGCTCAGCTCGCCGGCACCATCCACGTCAACGGCTCGAAGAATTCGGCACTGCCGATTCTCGCCGTGTCTCTGATGACCACCGGACGGTGCTCGTTCAGCAATGTGCCGGTGATCCGCGACCTGCAGACCCAGGTCAAGATCCTCAACACGCTCGGCATCGAGTCGCAGTGGGAAGGCCACACCGTGACCACCAAGGTGGTCGACACCTACAACTCAGTCGCCCCCTATGAACTGGTCAAGACCATGCGCGCTGGCGTGTGCGTCCTCGGTCCACTCTTGGGCATGCGCGGCCAGGCCACCGTCTCGCTGCCAGGTGGATGCGTCATCGGTGAACGCCCCATCGACCTGCACCTGAAGGGCTTGACCGCTCTCGGTGCCGAAATCAGCATGGAACAGGGCAACATCCATGTGAAAGCGCCCCGTGGCGGCCTGAAAGGCGCAACCATCTATCTGGGCGGCAAGTTTGGATCTTCGGTGCTGGCCACCGACAACGTGATGTGCGCCGCGGTCTTCGCCAAGGGCACGACCGTGATCGAATGCGCCGCTTGCGAGCCTGAAGTCGTCGACCTTGCCAACTGCCTCAACGCCATGGGCGCTCAGATCGAAGGTGCCGGCAGCCCGCGCATCACCATCCGCGGCGTACGCAGTCTGAAGGGTGTCAATTGGACAATCATCCCTGACCGCATCGAGACTGCTACCTTCCTGATCGCGGGCGCCATTACCAACAGTCCGATCACCATCGCTGATGGTCGTCCCGACCATCAGCTGGCCGTGCTCGACGTGATGCGCCAGATGGGCATCGAGGTGAAGCGCTCGGGCACCAAGATGACCATCGTCCCAGGCGGGCGTCCGAAGGCCACCGAACTGGCAACGCTGCCTTATCCGGCCTTCCCGACCGACGTGCAGTCGCCGATCCTAGCCCTGCTCGCCATCGCCAACGGCACCTCGATCGTGACGGAACGCATCTACCCGGACCGTTTCATGGCCGCCGCCGAGATGAAACGCCTGGGCGCCAACATTGCGGTTAGCAATGGCCAAGCCGTGATCCAGGGAGTCGAACGACTGCAGGGCGCACCGGTCATGGCCAGCGACCTGCGTTGCGGCGCCGCCCTGGTGCTGGCCGGACTAGTCGCCCAGGGCCAGACCCGCATCAGCCGCATCTACCACGTCGAGCGTGGCTACGAACGCTTCGAGGAACGCCTGCGCAAGCTTGGTGCGCGAATCAGGCGTGTCGCGGAGGACGCGCCTGAAGTAACTGCCGCGGGGGCCTGATGAGCTCGCTGGCGACACGCCCGCTTGGCGAACTCGTCCGCGAGCTCGCCGCCCGCAGCCCGACGCCAGGTGGAGGAGCGGCCGCTGCCGTCACCGCCGCCCTCGGCTGCGCCGCCGGTGCGATGGCTGCCCGTTACACCACGGGCAGCAAATGGGCGGATCGCGCCGAGGCTGCCCAGGCTCTGGCGATGGCATTGGATAGTGCCGCTCACCGCCTGATGGCTCTCGCAGACGAGGATGAAGCCGCCTTCGCCAATGCCCAAACCGCCAGGCGTGCCGGCGATGCCGCCGCCCAAGCCGCCGCAGAGACCCAGGCCATGGCCGTACCGCAGCAAGTGCTGGCGCTCTGTGCGGATCAGGCTGTCGCCCTGTCCGCCTTCGCTCCGCGCTGCAATCCTCAGCTCCTCAGCGATGTGCGGGTCGGGGTCCATCTGCTCGCCGGGGCCGGGCGCGCCGCCTGGTCGACCGTCTTGGCCGGCTCTCCCGATGCCGCTGTGCATGCGTCTTCGTCCCCTCTCTTGGCTGCCCTGCGTCAGTCCGAGGAGCAGGTCGGGTGAAACCACTGGTCGCGCTGCTGGCCTGTGCCGTGCTGCGCGCCGGCGATGCACCGCTGCCGGCTCTGTCCTCGACCATCATCGATGGCGAAGTCCTGCACGCCAACACGCTGGAAGTCGCCGGTCTCGCATTCCGCGACGTCACCGCCCGGCCACGCTACGCCAAAGGTCTGCTCGGATTCCTCGACATCGAGGCCAAGGCCTATCGTGGCACTGTGGCTGGTTGGTACGCCATCGACATGGCTGGCAACAACCGGGCGCATACCTGCCGATTCGACATCACTGGGTGCGACCTGTCGACCCTGCTGCGCAGCCTGGGGTCGACCAACGAGCAACTCGGCGGTCGGATCAACGGCTGGTTCGAATTGCGTATCCCCATCGGCGATGAAGGGATCAGCGGTCGGGGACAGATCGACATCAGCGATGCCTCGCTCGTCCAGCTACCCTTGCTGGTCAACTTCCTCGCCGGCAATCCAGCTGCGTCTCGTGGCAAGGATCAGCTGACGGCCCGTTTCCAGCTGCGCGACGGCGGCATCGAGATTATCTGGCTGCGCTTGGAAAGCCCCGCCATCCTCCTGGCAGCGCGTGGCCGTATCGCGTATGATGGCAAGCTGGAGATCGAGATCGCCCCACGGCTGCCCTTCGAGATCCTCAGCAAGCTGCCATTGCTGGGGAATTGGGCGGCAAGTGGGCTGAGTAGGTTGGCCAGCCGCGTAACCCGCGCTTATGTCCGCGGCCATTACAGCCAACCGGTGATCGTGATCGATGCGTTCGGGCGTTGATATTCAACTTCGCCTAATTCCGCACACGGACCCGACCGCGGGCCGGCAAGTTGCGACCCAGGATTATCAGGTCGGCAAACTTGCCATTCGAGTAGTTGTAGCCCGTGAAACGAGCGAGTTGAACCGAGGTCAGCTGGCCCGCTTCGCGCAGGTTGCCGGCAGTCGCCACAACGACGCCGGGGCCGGGTTCGATACTCCAGCGGAGTAGCTCTCCGCCACCATGCAGGGTGGTGATCGGTCCACGCTCGGGTCCCAGGTAGAAATACAGGCTCGGCTCATCGAATCCGCAGGTAGCGATCGGTGTCCCGAGAGGGATCCGTGCGCAGATCTCGGCGGCAACGGCGGGGGCGGGTTTGTAGATCTCTAGGCGTCCGGCGTTGCACACCAGGGCCAGCGCCACGGTCGCCATGCCCAGGGCGGCAGCAGCAGCGAAACGTGGACGGGAACCGCTGGTTACTGAGGCAAGCACGGCGAAAGCGAGCGATAGTGCCAGCGCCGGAGCAGCCAGCGGTGCGAGCGGCAGAGTCACCATCCACAGGATGCCGGTAACCTGGGCAAGGACTGCCAGCGTGGGAACAATCGCCAGGGCCACGGCAACAGTCCACAGCAGGGTCGCCTGCACCCGACGGCCCCAGCGCCACCAGGCCGGAAACCCTTCGCCCTGCCACGCTAAAGCGATCAGCACAGCGACCGGCCAAAGCATCGGAAGCAGGTAATGCGGCAATTTGGTCTGCACCACGCTGACCACGATAAGCACGGGCAACGCCCAGGTCAGCAGGATCAGGCGAGCGCGTGGCTGATCGCCTAGCCCGGCACATGATTCCCGAACCGCGACGAAGACGGCCGGCACCCAGGCAATGCAGCCGACCACGAGGACAGGCAAATAGTACCACCAGCCGCCACCATGGCTCTCGCGTGCTTCCATCGATCGTTTCACGAGATGGTCACCGATCATCACTCGCCAGACCGCACCATCCGTACTGGCATTCGCAGGCAGAAACCACGCCAGGGCCAGGCCTCCACCGATCAGCATTGCGGTGATCAGGACTGCCCAAGTCCGCCAAGTGACCAAGCCGCGGCCAGCGGAACTCCAGGCCCAGGCCCCACACACACCGACGGTGCTTAGTGGCACCAGCACAGCCATCGGCCCCTTGGACAACAGCGCCCATCCGATACCCAGGCCGGCCACTGGGGCATGCCACCAGCGGGCCCCATCCAACATGCAACGCACCAACACCCACATGGTCAGAGCGATGCCCAGCAGCAACGCCGCATCGGTGGTAGCCGCCGAACCGCTGACCAGGACCAGTGGCGATCCGGTCAGTACCAGCATGGCTACGACAGCGGGACGTCCTGGCACCAGTCGACGGGCGGTCAGCCCCAGCAACAGGACAGCCAGAGCCATGCAGAAGACAGCCGGCAAGCGGCAGGCCACATCATATGGCAGCCCGCTGCGCAGGGCTGCGGTCATCAACCAGTACGGCAGGATCGGCTTGTGCAGTCGGGGTTCGCCATCGAAGGTTGGTACTAGCCAAGCGTTATTCGCCAGCATCTCGCGAGCAGCCAAGGCATTCCGGGGTTCATCGCGATCGAGCAGCGTGGTCGCGCAGGCCAGACTAGCCAGCGCCACCGCTAACCCGGCTGCAACCAGCCACAGCGGCGGTTGCCAGGATTCGCGAACGCGCAGTCGCAGTCGCAGCCACGGCCAGACTGCCCAACCTGCGATGGCCGGTCCCCAAACTAATAAAAAGACACGTAGCCAACCGTTCTTGGTGGAGAGGCAGCCCCACACCGCAGCGGCAATCCAAGCGATCAGCGCTAGGGCGACCCAGGTGCGCCGGTCAGACCACCAGCGCCAGGTTGACGGCACGGTGATCCGCGCAGCCACCACGCCACAAAACAGGCCGACCGCTGCACCGCCAAGCACATCTGCAGGCCAATGATAGCCCAGTACAACCCGGGACAGTGCCACGCCCGTGGCAACCAGCATCGTTCCTACACCCCACATGGCCGAGCGGGCAAGCAGAGGCACCAGTGCGAAGGCGGTGCTGGTGTCGCCGCTGACGAAGCTGAAGAGCTGATCGTTCGGACGGATCCGACCTACTCCGACCTTGAAGACCCAAGTTATCGCGGCGCACAGTCCCAAGGCGAGGAGCAGTTGCCCCCCCAGACGCCGACGGCCGCTTGCCGCCACGGCCAGCGCGACCAGCACAGCAACCTCGCCGCGCCCAAATGGTCGTACCAGGTCCAACAACTGGGGTACGCCCTGGAGTCCTGTCCAGGCGCGGATCGGTGGCTGAATAGACCCGTCCCAGGGAATACAGCCCAGGGCAGCCGCTCCGCAGGCAGCAGCCAACAGGCTCCAACCTGGTCGGTTGCGCAGAGCCACAACAAGACCTGTCCACCAGCGCGGCATGGACGAGCAGGGTAGGAGGTCGCGTGGAGACGCCAGTCTCACCCCCTTGCGGCGCCATATTGCGGAGCAAAACACCGGCACCTCCGGAGGCGATATGGCCAAAAAGCGCAAAGACCTGTTCATTGGTAAGAACTTCCTGCTGCACTCCGAGGCGGCCGAGGAACTGTACCATGACTACGCGCGCGACCTGCCGATCATAGACTACCACTGCCACCTGCCGCCCAAGGACGTGGCTGAGGACCGCAAATTCCGCAATATGAGCGAGGTCTGGCTGGCTGGTGATCATTACAAATGGCGCGCCATGCGTTCGAACGGCGTTCCTGAACGATTCATCACCGGTGACGCCAACGACTGGGAGAAGTTCCTCGCCTGGTCAGAGACGGTGCCAAAATGTCTGCGCAACCCCCTCTACCACTGGACCCACATTGAATTAAAGCGGCCGTTCCGTATCGGCGACCGCCTGCTCGACGCCACTACCGCCGCCACGGTCTGGGAGGAATGCAACGAACGCCTCGACGAACCCGGCTACACGGCACGCGGCATCATGGAGCAATGGCAGGTCGCCGTCGTCTGCACCACCGATGATCCATGCGACGACCTCGCCCACCACAAGAAGGTCGCGCGTAGCGGCTGGCATGTCCAGATGCGTCCAACCTGGCGCCCTGACAAGGGCATGATGGTCGAGGATCCGGCAGCCTTCAACGCCTGGCTCGACCGACTGGGGGCATCATCGAATACCGACGTCAAGGATCTGGACGCCTACCTCGTCGCCCTGCGCCGTCGCCACGACGCCTTCCATGCCGCCGGATGCCGCCTGTCAGACCACGGCCTGGAGACGGTCTACGGAGAGGACTACACTGAATCGCAGGTGCGCCAGATCTTCGCCAAGACTCGCGACGGCAGACAGGTCACACCAGAAGACGCCGCCATCTTCAAGAGCTGGATCCTGGTCGAATGGGGTCGCATGGATCATGCCCGCGGCTGGGTCCAGCAATACCACATCGGTCCAATCCGGAACAACAGTTCACGCATGATGAAACTGCTCGGGCCTGATACTGGCTTCGATTCGATCGGGGACGCCAACTTTGCCAAACCGCTGGCCAAGTTGCTCGACCGCCTGGACCAGACCGATCAGTTGACCAAGACTATCCTCTACAACATCAATCCGCGCGACAACGAAGTGCTCGGCACCATGCTCGGAAATTTTCAGGACGGAAGCGTCCCTGGCAAAATGCAATTCGGCTCGGCGTGGTGGTTCCTCGATCAGAAGGACGGCATGGAGAAGCAGATCAATGCGCTGTCCAACCTCGGTCTGCTGTCTCGCTTCGTTGGCATGCTGACCGACAGCCGTAGTTTCCTAAGCTACAGCCGGCACGAGTATTTCCGCCGCACCTTGTGCAACATGCTCGGCCAAGACATCGAGAACGGCCTGATTCCCCGCGACCTCAAGTTGGTCGGCGATATGGTCAAGGACGTGTGTTACCGAAACGCTGCTGGCTACTTCGATTTTGGCCTGCCATCCGAGCCAGAACTGTGGACCGAAGGTCGCGAAAAGCTTAGCAAGAAAAAGAGATAGCCCAGCGTTGTCCGTCTCGGGAATGTTGAGGAGCTTCTCGGTAGAGCGGCCGAAGCGACCTCGAAGCATCACCTGGCTGGCAATCACCGTTGCCTGACGGGCAACCTCTGCCGTCAGGCGCACATTTTCGGCTCGAAGCTTTTCGCGGTCGTCGATCACGATGCGCGGGTTATACTAGACGATTCGATGCGTGTCACCCGACATCAGCACCGTATGCGTTCAGCGCAAGACTCGCTTGCGATAGCGTGCGGATCGGACACCGATGCCTGCCAGCAGCAGGTGCATCCGCGCTGGAGAGCTCCACCCGCGTCGACGTCGGATCGTCGAGCGGCGGCAGACCGAAGGTGCCGGCATCGAGTCGCCGGGCACAGAGCCAATAGCCACCCTCATTCCAGACCAGGACCTTGAGACGCCGCCGATCCGGCCGATGAACACGAAGCAGTCACCACTACGCGGATCGCCATCCAGTTCGCCGAGTACCATCGACGCCAGCGTGTCGATGCCCCGGCGCATGTCGGTGGCCGACCGCGCCAGAAAGATCCGTCGCGATGATGAGAAGCTCAGCATCGCCGACGCTCCAGTCCCAAGACCGCCTCGACAACGGCCCGCACCACGACCGGGGAACTGCTCGATGAGAATCCCAGCCGCGTGCCATCGCGCAGGTCGACCACCACCCGACGATGACGGTCAGGCCGCCCGCGACGTCGCCGCGACACCTCGACCAACACGAATCCAGATCCAGCCTGCATCATTATCGCCGTCGCGTCGTGCAATGTGGAGTGCAGGCCGATGGCGAATGCCGCAGAACGAAATGGCTGGGACAGGTCCCGGCCGCCTTTGGTGAAGCCCATGGTCTCGGAATTATCGACCGCGGCAGAGCAATTACTGCATACTGCATCGCTGCTGGACTCCATTCAGGTGCAATGCAGGGAATATCGTGCCCACACCAGTATTCGGACTTGGCACAGTATGTGCAATGGTCTGAGCCTGAGGCAGCGCCTCCCAACCACGAACAAGGACATCCCATGACCACGATCATCCCTTCCTGCGCCATCCTACTTGCCGGCCTGCTGGCCCTCCCTGGCACCCAGGCGACTGCCGCCGACACAATTACAACCACAACCACAACCAAGGCCGCCGAGAACGTCAGTAACGGCTCGCTCGAGAAGTGGGACGCCCGCTTCCTGCGTAAGGCCGCTCTCTGCAACCTCGGCGCGATCTCCATGTCGGAGATGGCGCTGAAGCGCAACCTCCCGGCTGACGACAGGGCCTTCGCCGAGAAGATGATCAGCGAGCACAAGGCCGCCCGTGGCGAGTTGGAGACCCTCGCTAAAAGCAAGGGTGTCAGCGTGCCTACAGCACTGAATGAGGATCTGCAGAAAAAAGGGCAGGAACTTGGTGCCAAGAAAGACAAGGATTTCCCAGAAGCGTATATGGAGTGCCAGATCGACGCCCACGACGACGCGGTGGACCTGTTCGATGATGCCAGCGACGATGCCAAAGATGCCGACGTCCGCGCCTTCGCCGTCAAGATGCTCCCGACCCTGAAGAGTCATCTCGCCGAGGCCAAGCAGCTGGAGAAGAAGTACTGAAGGCGAGGATTGAGGATTGAGACGCCAGGTCCGATCGCGGGCCGGCACCTGCGATGGCGGGATCAGCGACCTGCGGCCATGCCGCAGGTCGCTGCATGTCCAGTCGCCTTGCGATGCCGAACCGGTCGCCCAGGCTAGGCTGGTCAAGAGTGGTTCGCCCCACACCACCGCCGGACTGCAGGCTCGACAAATCCAGGAGGCGGCGGCTGGCACTTCGGTGACGCAGCTGCCCGACAACCCGGCCAAGGCCACGCCATTATTGCCCCGCTTGAGCTTACCGACGGGCTCCTGCAGCGCTGGCCACTTCGACAGACGGATCCCAATGGTGATAGGTCGACGCGGGGAACGGTGGTGGTCGCCGGTGGTTCGGCGCATGGTGCACCTACCGGCCGCACGCTAATCCTTAGTCCCGCATGTCGAAAGACAGGATGCGCGGAGACACAGTGGTGCGATGAGGTTAGATGTAATTGACCCAGGACCTTTGGTGGTGGTCAACTAGCATGGTCCTGGCGCCGGCACCAGGGGTGATCACCCCATAGGATCAGGAACCGTAATGACCACCTTCCCAGCATGAAAAACCACCGCAGAGGAATCAGATTGGGACTGCTTGGTCTGATCGTCATCGGCGCCGCCGCCGCAAGCGAGACGACTGTGTTGATACCTGAAATCGGCGGGCTGTTCACCGCTATCGAGGCGGGCTTTCTCCGCGAGCAGGCCGCGCGTCCGGCGCCGGCGCCGGAGCCGGCCGGCCACTGGCTGACCGTTCGCGCCACTGCTTACTCACCGCACGACGCCCTTGACGGCACCTACCACCAGAGCAAGGGTGAACGCTGGCGCTGGATCACCGCAGATGGCAGAACCGATGTACGCCGTGTCCCCTACGGTATCGCGGTTCCACTGCTTCCCGGCGGCCGGCCGATCTGGCCCTATGCAACCCGGGTGTTCATCCCGGCCGGCCAGGGCTACCTCGACCGGAGCGGCAGCCCTGCTGACCGAACCTTCGCAGTCGACGACTGCGGTGGCGCCATCCGTAGACGCACCAACGCGAGCGGCATCCTGCATATAGATCTGCGCTTCCGACATGAATCCTCAGCACGCGACTTCGGCGGCAGCCAGGGCTGGCGCGAGTTGCGGGTGTTCGTATTCGACCCGCCGCTGGCGAACCGCTAGCCAGGGTCACCACCTCCAGGTGCACGTCGAACTGCGCGCAGTACACGTCTGGTCCGTTCGTTCGACCCGCCAACCCCTACGCCGCGCTTTCGCAGAACCTCTACAGCGCCGCCAGGATCTCGCCGACCAGCTTGAGATCGCGTGCCCGTTCTGCTCCTCATGGGCCAGAGCGTGGCGTGGGCGGTAGCATTCCCCAAGGCCATCCTTGCCAGGGAGGCAAACTCGCGGAGCCTGGTTTGCCACGGAGCCCGCTATGCGCCTGACCTTCGCTATCTTCGCTATCCTCGCCTTCCTAGCCCTCGTAGCCGCCGGTTGCGGAGTTGTCCGTGACGGCTCGCCCGGCAACTCCGGGAACGCACCCGGCCACAACAAGCACTGAACGACAGGCACAGCGTCTCGCGGATGATCTACAGCGCCACACGCTGATCAGCAACCAATCCGCCCTACGCAGCGATGGAGGCACCCCATACGATAGTTGGGGCCTCCATCACCTCGCCTCAATCCCAGAGGCCATTAATGACTTTTGCATGTACCTGAATACGACATGATGGGACTGCCATTGAATGACATCGATGCCGGTGGCGCGAATCGCATGCGTTTAGGTTATGCCAATATGGTCAGAACGGCTGACGGCTTTGACCGCATACATCAACGTACCGTGTCAGGGGATGCAGCCCTGACGAAACAGATCCGCGATTTCATCCCGACCGTTCATCGCACGACAGTTGGTGGAACCACTGACCAGCGCCCCTTTGATGAACCGACCTTGGGTCTGGTCGGCATGTGGACCCTCGGCGGCGGAGCAAACCCGCATTTCGCCATGGCCTTGGGCCATCTCATGGAGTCAGTGCAACAGCGTCGGATTGCCTGGGACGCCGTATCCGTCCGACCATCATCTTCCGCTGATCAGCCCGGCTTGCTAGCCTGCCGAACTGCGGCCATAGAGGCCGGCGTGATCGCAGCGAGGTCCTGCTTCCGTCCCCGGCGATGGAGCAGCAGGCGCGGGGTGACGGCGGCCAGGTAGTCGGCGGGGACGAGCTTGGCGACGCGGCAGGACTGGAGGACGGTCATGGCCACGGCGTCGCGGTGG
>Ga0105046_10004435_pt1 | contig 22364 bp, 12 predicted proteins | sample MAT03_FD_78385 | JGI IMG/M metagenome (GOLD analysis project Ga0105046, IMG submission 78385) | Freshwater microbial communities from Lake Fryxell liftoff mats and glacier meltwater in Antarctica - MAT-03 (megahit assembly) | ecosystem: Environmental > Aquatic > Freshwater > Ice > Liftoff...
ACGCGTGCGTTCACCGCGACAGCGCGAGACGCTGGCGGCACCGTTGTGACCAGTACGTTCACCTGGTTGAGCAGCGATCCCACCAAGGCGACGATCAATGCCGTGACCGGGATTGCGACCGGTGTGGCAGAGGGTACCACCACGATCACCGCAACGGCGGCAAACGGCGTCGCTGGCACATCGATCACGACCGTCACCGCAGCGGGCGCGATCGCAACCGTGACCGTTAGCGGGGCGACGATCCCCGTCGGATTTCAGACGCAGGTGTTCGGGACCGCCCGCGATGGCAGCGGCACGATCGTGTCCACGACCTTCACCTGGTCGGTGGATGCGGCCGACGCAGCGCGCCTCTCGGTCGATGCAACCGGCGTCATCACCGGACTCGCCAGCGGCACGGCGCGGGTGATCGCCACGGCGCCGAACGGCGTCAGCGGGTCTGCCACGGTCACCATTGAAGCGCCGGTGCTCGCCAACCCGTCCGTCTATGGCAACCACCTCGACTTCGGCACGCCGACGGACGCCGATGGTGCCGACGACTTCCTCATCACGCGGCCGCAGATGGTCGTGAGCTACAATCGCAACCGCGGCGGACCGAACTGGGTGGCGTACAACCTCGACAACGGCCACTTCGGCGCCGAGGATCGCTGCAACTGCTTCACCACCGATCCGGTCGCAGTCGCGCAGGGGTTCCCAGTCATCAAGACGTCGGATTACACCAACGGCGGCTTCGATCGCGGACACATGATGCGCTCGGCGGATCGCACGCTGACCAACATCGAGAACGCAACGACGTTCTATCTGTCCAACGTCGTGCCGCAGACCGCCGATCTGAATCAGGGCGTCTGGGCCAGCCAGGAGATCTTCATCGCCGATCTGGCCCGGGTGAGCAACAAGGAACTCTACATCCTCACCGGCCCCGCATTCACTGGCCCGGTGCGCACGATCAAGGACGAAGGCAAGATCAGGATCCCCGACTTCACCTGGAAGATCGTGGCCGCACTGGACCGCGGTAAGGGTGTCGCCGATATCACGACCTGGGATGATCTGGCGGCGGCGCAGTTCATCACGGTGAGCATGCCGAACATCAACGGCATTCGCGCTGCGAACTGGCGCGACTATCAGATCACGATCGACAGCGCGGAAGCGTTGACCGGTTACGACTTCCTCAGCGCGCTGCCCATCAATTTCCAGACCGCGATCGAGGCCGGTGATCGTCCGCCGGTGGCAAACCTCAGTGGCCCGGGCACCGGTGTTGAAGGCCAGAGCCTGAGCTTCAGCGGCGCCAGTTCGACCGATCCCGACGCTGGAGACGTGCTGACATACCGATGGACGTTCAGCGACGGCACGACCGCCACCGGCGCGACGGTGAACAAGACGTTCGGCGACAACGGCATCTATACCGTGCGGCTGACGGCGATCGATCGCTTTGGCTGGGAGAGCTCGACGACCCAGACGGTGACGGTCTCCAACGCGGCACCGGTCGTCACGCTGGCAACGCCGAACGGCACGTCAGTGGCAGTCAACGCCGGCTGGCTGGTGCAGCTCCGGTTCACCGACGCGGGGCTGCGCGACGGTCCGTGGCGTGTGCGATTCGACTGGGGCGACGGCACCAACTTCTCCAGCGTCGTGACGTCGCAACTGTTGACGCTTCCGCTGCAGCGGGGAAAGATGTGGACCGCGCCGGGGCCCTATGCGGTCTCGGTGACGGTCACTGACAAGGATGGCACCTCCACCACACGCGATATCGCCGTGACGGTGACACCGTGAACACTTCACTCCAGCTCACCATGCGCCCTTCTCTCCTCGCCGTCGCTGTCGCACTCTCGATGAGCGCCCACGCCGCTCTGGCGCAAACCACCACGATCGGTGCGGCGCTGACGACCAGCGTTGGACCGCTCACGCGCAACTCCGCCGGCTTCCAGACGGTGGGCCAGTCGTTTGTGGTTCCGTCACTGACGCCGCGGCTGTCGTCGTTCAGCCTCACCTTCTCGAACTTCAACGAGGGCGGTACGCTGAGGTTCGACGCGTATCTGTACGCGTTCGACGCGGCCAATCGCCGCATCGCGGGGAGCGCGCTGTGGCAGGCGCTGAACAGCGCCGGATCCGCGAACGACTTCGGTTTCGACACGCGACTGTTCAATCTGGGCAACCTGACGCTGTCGCCGAGCGCGACGTACATGTTCCTCGTCACCACATCAAATCTGGGAACGACGATCCCGGAGGATGCGGCAAACCTGCTCGGCGGCAATGACACCAACGGCTACGCGGGCGGCGCGCTCTGGACCGCGTCGAGCGGCACCGATGTCAGCCTGCTCTTCAACACCGGTGCGTTCAGCGCTGTCGATGGTGTGACAGATGCAAACTTCTCCGCGGTCTTCACCGCCGCGGCGACCGTTGTTCCCGAACCGGCGACGGTGTGGCTCACCGGTTCAGGACTCGCGCTGTTGGCGGTGGCTGCAGTTCGCCGTCGCGGTCAGGCCTGACGAAAGGTCTGCCGCTGCATGCCGAGGCGCTCGACGTTGAGCTCCACGGTATCGCCATGGTGCAGAAAGGTCGGTGGTGTCATCGCCATCCCAACGCCAGGCGGGGTGCCGGTGGCGATGAGATCACCCGCTTCGAGCGTCATGAACTGTGACAGGTAGTGCACCAGCACGAAGGGATCGAAGATCATCGACGCCGTGCTTCCGGTCTGTCGGCGAACCCCGTTGACATCGGTGGTGAGCGCCAGCGCACCAATGTCACCAACCTCGTTTGGCGTCACCAACCACGGGCCGGTCGGTGCAAAGGTGTCGCAGGACTTTCCCTTCGTCCACTGGCCACCGCGCTCGGTCTGGAATTCGCGCTCCGACACATCGTGCACGATGCAGTAGCCTGCGATGTGAGCCGCTGCATCGCCCGGTGAATCGAGGTAGCGCGCGTCGGCACCGATCACCACGCCGAGCTCCACTTCCCAGTCCGTTTTCACCGAGTGGCGCGGAATCAGCACGTCGTCGTATGGCCCGACGACGGTGTTCGTCGCCTTCAGGAAGATGATCGGCTCACGAGGTACCCTGGCGCCGACTTCGGCGGCGTGATCGGAGTAGTTCAGCCCGATGCCCACCAGCTTGCCTGGTCGCGGAATGCACGCCGCCCATCGCGCCTCGTCGGGCACATCCGGGAGCATCACCCCGGACGCCAGCAGCGCCTCGAGACGCGCCATCCCGCGATCACGAAAGAACGCCGGCGTCCAGTCGCTCGCATGCGCCGAACAGTCCTTGCGGACGCCGTCCAGCAGGAGTCCGGGCAACTCGGCGCCCGGAGCGCCCCATCGGATCAGTTTCACTGGTTGGCGGATGCGAGGATCTACTGCGCCACGGGAGCGCGGTGTTTCGGGAGTGTATCGCCAACCGAACTGGCCGGAAAGACACACTGCGGCCGGCGGAGGCTTGGCGCGGCATGGTTTCGGGTGGATACTGCAAAGCGTCTTGTGCCGAGCAGGGCGATCCACCCGCACGCTTTCACGTTTCGACACATCTTCTCATGCCGCTCCAGTTCACAGATCCCCGGCTTTCCCGCCAGCTCTACAGCTGGCATTCGTCGCCGATCGGGTTGCACATGCCGATCGTGACGTACGGGCACGCCGGACCGGCGGTGCTGCTCTACCCCACCGCGGCGGCCGACTACCTCGAGAACGAGCGATTCTTTCTGGTGAAAGCGGTGGAGCCGCTGCTGCTGGCGGGCCGGCTTCGACTGTTCTCCATCGACAGCATCAACAGCCATGCGTGGATGGATCGCGAGGTCCCTGTGCCCGTGCAGGCGCGACGACAGGCCGCCTATTCGCATTATGTGGAGGACGAGGTAGTCCCTTACATTCGCCACGTGATCGGCGATGGTGCTGCACGCATCCTCACCACGGGCGCCAGCTTCGGCGGATTCCACGCCGCGAATCAGCTCTTCCGGCGCCCCGACCTCTTCAGCGGCGTCATTGGCATGTCGGCGTTCTACGATCTCTCACGCGCCTACTTCAAGGGTTACAGCGACGACAACTGCTATCGGAACAACCCCGCCTGGTTTGTGCCGGACCTCGGCGGCGATCATCTGTCGCGTCTGCAGCACGACTGCAAGATCATTCTGGCCACCGGTCAGGGCGCCTACGAAGTGCCCGATGCCTCGCAGCGAATGGCGGACATTCTCCAGACGAAGGGAATTCCGCACTGGCTGGATATCTGGGGAATGGATGTGAATCACGACTGGCCGTGGTGGCGTCGCATGATGCCCTTCTTCCTCGAGAAGCTGGGGTACTGATGCAGGCGCGCAGGAGTGTCTTCGCGTGACACTCGTGAAGTACCTCTCAGCGCTCGGCTACGGCACACGGCGAGAGGTCACCGCCCTGATGGCAACACAGCGCGTGACCACCAGCGACGGCGGTGCGGTGCGTGACGGCGATCCGTGGCTGCACGCCGCGCTGCGCGTGAACGGTGCCGCCCTCGACCCCGCACCCGGGGCGGTACTGATGCTGCACAAACCGATCGGCTACGTCTGCTCGACCAACGATGTTCCTCCGTTGATTTACGAGCTGCTGCCCGAGCGATTTCAGCGGCGGCGCCCGGTGATGGCGTCGATCGGCCGACTCGATCGGGACACGAGTGGTCTGCTCCTGCTCACCGACGATGGCGCACTGAATCATCGACTCACGTCACCTCGCTCACACGTGAGCAAGACGTACTGCGCACGGCTGGCGACCCCGTTGCGCGGTGATGAAGCGGTCACCTTTGCCAGCGGCGCACTCATTCTCAGCGGCGAGACGACGCCGCTGGCTCCGGCACGCATGCTCGTGATAAACGAAACGACGGCCGAGCTCACGCTCACCGAAGGGCGATATCATCAGGTACGCCGGATGTTCGCTGCCGCAGGCAACCACGTGATTGCGCTGCATCGCACCGCGGTGGGAGCGATCACGCTCGGCGACCTCCCGCCCGCCGCCTGGCGCACGCTTACCGATGCGGAGCAGGTTTCACTGTCGGCGCGCTGAGAGCACCTTGAATCGCGAACCATTGTACAGCGTGGTCAGATTTCCAAAACGTTCCTTTATCACACGCTCGTAGGGCAAGGTTCGGTTCGCGACCAACGAGAGGCGCCCACCCGGCTTGAGCACCGTCCAGGCGTCGGCGATGAACTGCTGCGGTACATCGAGTGCGGTGGCCTTGCCCACGTGAAACGGTGGGTTGGTGAGCACCTGGTCGAACCGTCGATCCAGCACAGCCGACGCGACATCGCTGCTGAGCACCTCACAGTTGGTGGCTCCCGGGAGCGCAACGGCACGCTGCACACATCGGATCGCCTCGGAATCCACATCGACCAACGTGACCTGCGTGTCGCTCGCCATTCGTGCGGCCAGCAGACCGATCGCACCGCTCCCACAGCCCAGATCCAGGATCGAGTCTCCCGCTGCGATCTCCATCGTGTCGGTGAGGATCGATGTCGCGTCGTCGAGGTGTTCCCAGGAGAACACACCGGGACGCGAGAACAGCTGCAACGACACGCCGCGGAGGGTCACATCCAGCGGATAGAAGGCGTCGTGCTGTACGTAGGCGTGCGCCAACGCCGCGGTGTCGTGCGGCGTCGGCGCACGCTTGATCGCCATCACCGCACGATGACCGCTGTCCGTGCCGAGCACGGAGGCATTGCCGAAGAGGCTCTTGAGGAGCGTGGCGGCTGACTTGATCCCCTCGTTCGTTGCACCGGCAATACAGCACTGGCCACCGATGCGCAGCACCGCAAAGGCGTCGGCGAGCAGTTGCAGGAGGGCGACCTTTTCGGTGGGGATCCGAATTGCCACGAGGTCGGCACGCACCTCCGCACCGAGTGGCGCCGAGCCGTGCCCGAGCAGCACCGTCGCATTGGTGACCGCGTTCGCCTCGACGCTTCGCCGGACCGCTTCGACCGCCACCGCGCTCCGATCGGTGAAGTATACCGCCGAGGCGCGACCGGAAATCGCCGCCGACAATCCGCAGAGCCCCGCACCACACTGCATCTGGACCACCGTCCCGCCGCTCGGCACGACAGCCAGGTTGGCCAGCAGCGACGCCGCCGGATCAGGGTTGCCGTGGCCGATCAGCCCAGGCTTGGTCGCGACCGGGAAGGACTGGCCGTGCATCGTGACGGATCGCGTGGTCCAGCGATGGTAGTCGCCGGGAGTGACGGTGACAGCGCGCGCAGGGGGCATCTGGCTCGGTGGCGGGGCGAAGAGTGGTTGGCTGCCACAGAAGGATACACGCCCCTGCGAGACGGATGGCACGGCCCTGCGCGCCTTCACTGATCTTCGTTGGTGTTTGGTTTGCAATTGGCATATGCCAGGCTCCTCTCAAGGCCACTGGCGCAGCAGCCGATACCTCAATGCATCGCCCTTGGGCTGTCACGACTACAGCACCCGCCAGCTCGACACTTTTCAATTTACGAGGGAATTCCGTGGCCCAGAATCAGGCGACGATGTTGCAACGCGGACGTGCCGACGTCGATCGTATGCTCGGCCTTCTCATTCTCGCACACTTTCCGGTGGCGCTCGGCCTCGCGCTGCTGCACTCCACCTGGCTGGTCGCCGTTGGACTCGGCGGACCGGTCGCGCTGGGCGTGTTCTGGTTGACGCGATCGCAGGCAGGGGCGCCGATAACGCGTTACGCGGTCGCGGCGGCGTTCATGACGTACTCCGCCATCTTCATTCATCAGACGCACGGAATGCTGGAGATGCATTTCCATATCTTCGTCTGTCTCGCCTTTCTCCTGACCTATCGCGACTGGCACGTGCCGATCGTGGGTGCAGCGGTCATCGCGGTGCACCACGTTGCGTTCATGTTCATTCAGAACGCCGGTGCACCCGCGTACGCCTTTCCCATCGGCCATCACGCCGATTTCGGGATCGTTGCGCTCCACGCAGGGTTTGTGATCATGGAAACGGCGGTACTGGTCTGGATGAGCCTCAAGCTCGCACAAGAGGTGAGTGAGTCCGACGCGCTGCAGGCGGTCGCGACGCAACTCGCAAAGGGCAACCTCGATGTCGACGTGAAGGGTGGAGAGATGGCACAATCCTATCGCGAGGTCATCCTTGCCGTCCGCTCGCTTGTGACGGAGGCAACGAGTGTCTCGATGGCGGCGAGGAACAACAATTTCAGCCGCCGCGGCAAGATCTCGCTTTTCGAGGGCTCGTTCCGACAGGTGATCGAGGGCATGAATGCCTCGATGGACTCCGTGCAGGCGGCCCACAAGTCAGCCGAAGTGCAGCGCGATGAGGTGCTCTCCTTTCTCTCGGCGCTGCGTGTCGCCGTCGATCAGATCGCCGACCGGGACATGACTGCGCGGCTCAACGGGGCGTTCCACGGTGATCAGGGCGATGCGCAAAACGCCTTCAACGGCGCGATCGGGCGACTCGAGTCGACTCTCGCGGAGGCATCGACTCTCTCCGCCAAGTGCCGCGATGCGAGTCTGGATATCTCCGAGGGGAGCGGACGGCTGGCACGAGGCGCATCGGAACAGGCTGCCGCGGTGGAGCAGTCGTCGGCGTCGCTGCAGGAGCTGAACTCCATGACGCAGTCCACATCAGCGCACGCCCGCGAGGCCCGCGCACTCGCCGACACGACACGGAATGCGGCCGCCAGCAGTGTGACGGCGATGCAATCGCTGAGTACGGCGATGGACAAGATCAAAAAGAGCGCTGACGAGACCGCGAAGATTGTTCGCACGATCGACGAAATCGCATTTCAAACCAATCTACTGGCGCTCAACGCAGCGGTCGAGGCGGCGCGGGCTGGGGATGCCGGCCGTGGGTTCGCGGTGGTCGCGGACGAAGTGCGCAGCCTGGCCCTGCGGAGTGCCGAGGCAGCGCGGACCACATCGGAGTTGATCGCGGACTCTGTCACGCACGCCGCGGCAGGTTCGAAGCTCTCCGCTGATGTATCGGCGCGGCTCACCGAAATCGATTCACACGTGCAGAAGGTGCGTGATGTAATCTCCGAGATCGCCTCGGCGAACGAGCAGCAGGCCGAAGGGGTGACGCAGATCACCTCGGCGGTGGAACAGGTGAGTCGCATCACCATGGAGACCTCTGGAAGTGCCGAGCAGTCGCAGGACATTGCAGCTGACCTGTCGGCCGAGGCTGAACGGATGGCGCTGTTGCTGGCGGAGTTCAAGGTCGGGCGCCAGGGCGCCGACAATCGACACGGGCATGGTCATCGGGCCCCGTTGCGTGGGTTGGCCCTCGCCGGCTAAGGGGCGATTCTGAGCAGAAGAGTAGAACGCGCCGCACTCGAGGAGTTCCAGTCGAGTGCGGCGCGACTTGCGTACGGGTGTTTCACTGTCGGTGCGGTAACGTGAACGCTACGATACTCGGTTGCGTCGGTGTTCATCAACGGAGAACAGCACCAGACGCGCATCCGGAGTTGTTCGACAACGCTTCTGCGTCCGGAACCCGAGTGCAGAGAACGTTCGTCAGCCGTCGGCGGTGAGCAACGGAAAGACATCTGCGACCTGCGCACCGAGCGTCGACGCAACCGCCTCGATATCGGCGTTCGTGGGGGAGAGTCGCTGGAGCACGAGCGGGTCGATCTCCGCTCGATCCACCGTGCGCGAGTAGCCCAACGCCGCGCGGGCCGCGAGGTGATCGGCGATATGGATCAACGCCGTCAGGCGTCCCTCATGCTCGGCGAGCAGCAGAGGGCGGTGGTGATAGCCGGTGACGAGTGCGAGAGAAGCTGGAAAGCGCCAGGCCGTGCAGAGGGCCAGGCCGAACGCTTCGTGCGTGGCACCGATGTGCAGCGTTTCGGCGTCCAGAAACGACAGACTTTCGTCACCCGCCAGTGCGGCGATCGTGGCACCGAACTCGTCGCGGCAGGCCTGGAGCTCGACGATGATCCCGATATCGTGCATCAGTCCTGCAAGAAACGCTTCACTCGGATCAATTCCCGGTACCGTAACGGCAAGCGCGCGTGCCGCCGTCGCGACTGCGATCGAGTGTTTCCAGAGCTCGCGGGCCTCGAATCCACCGGCGATGGAGCCACCGCGAAACATCCGCGTCAGGCTGGCTGCGATCGCGATGCTCTTCACGGCCGCGAACCCGAGGAGTGCAATCGCGGTGCCGATCGACGTCACCTCGCGACGCACGCCGTAATATGCAGAGTTCACGATCTTCAGTATCCGGGCACTGAGTGTCGGATCGTTCGACAGCACACGATTCAGATCGTCGCCGGTGGCCAGCGGATCTTCGGCAACGCGCATCACCTCGAGCGCGATTTCCGGCAGCGTCGCCAGCTGTCCCGCCCGACTGATGGCGCTGGCGATCATCGCGTCGGTTGTGGCAGCCGCACCAACCGTCATCGCGACTCCGTCATCATCGAAGCGACCTGCGCCATCAGCGCCTCCGAGCTCATCGGCCTGGCCAGCAGGTACCCCTGCCCAAAGGCGCACCCAAGCGCCTGCAGCAGCACGAGCTGCTCCTCCGTCTCGATACCCTCGGCAACCACCTTCAGCCCGAGGTTGTCGGCGAGCGAGACAACCGCATGGAGCAGCGCCGCAAAGTCACGTCCCTTGCCGGCGTTGACGACGAAGCTCCGATCGACCTTCAACACATCGAGCGGAAACTCCTGGAGGCACGACAGGGAGGAATAGCCCGTGCCGAAATCATCCATCGCGAGGCGGATTCCTTCGGAACGCAAGGCACTCAGAAGCTCGAGTGCGGCAGCGCGTTGCTGCATGATCTGCGACTCCGTCACTTCGAGCTGCAACTGCTCCGGTCGCATTCCGCATTCCGCGAGCACGGCGACGGTGCGCGAAACCAGACTGGCGTCGGTCAACTGCACGCGAGACAGATTGACACTGATCTGCCGTGGCGCGTGAGCCCCAAGCCCGGCTTGCCAGCGCATGAAGGTGCTGCACGCCTCACGCAGGATGAAGTCGCTCAACGGCAGGATCAGCCCCGTCTCCTCGGCGATCGGGATGAAGTCCGTTGGCGGAACGTTGCCACGCGTTGGATGCGACCAGCGCACCAGCGCCTCGGCCCCCGTCACGCGGTGCGTCTCGAGATCAACGATCGGCTGGTATACCAGATACAGCTGGGGAGTACCGATGGCATCCCGCAAATCGGTCTCGATCTCGATCCGATCACGCACGGCCTCGCGCATGCTCGCAGTGAACGAGACGTGCCTGCCCTTGCCCGTCGCCTTGGCCTCATACATGGCGATGTCCGCATCACGCAACATCTCATCGGCGGACGTATACCCATCGCCGCTGTGCACGATCCCGATGCTCGCTGACGAACGCACCAGATGCTCCCCGAGCTGATACGGCGCCGCCAGCACACCGAGCATTCGGTCGGCGATCACCGTCGCCACCTCCGGCGTTCCAATACCATCGAGCAGCACCACGAACTCATCTCCGCCCATCCGCGCCACCGTGTTGCCGGCTGCTTCGCGCTGTGAGGAGTCAGTGGATCGCAGATTCGCTCGCAGGCGTCCCGCAATTGACCTCAGCAGCAGATCGCCGATGTCGTGGCCGAGGCTGTCGTTGACGAGCTTGAAGCGGTCGAAGTCGAGGAACATCAACGTGAAACCATATCCATCTTCGGCGACGGTACGGATCAGCGCGCGGTTCAACCGATCGGTGAGGAGCGCCCGGTTGGGCAGCCCTGTCAGCCTGTCCATCCGCGCTGCGGTGGTCAGCTCCCCGAGCATCCGTTGCCGTTCCAGCACGGAGCCGACACGGGCGCGGAGTTCGGCGGCCGTGAACGGCTTTCTGATGTAATCAACGGCGCCGGCTGCGAAACAGGCGGACAGCGTCTTGTTGCTCTCGCTCCCCGTTTCCATGATGACCGGGACAGCAGCCGTCGCGGAGTCTCGTTTGATCCACTCCAGGACTTCGATTCCGCTGGCGCCAGGCATGTCGTTGTCCAGCAGCACCAGGTCTGGTGTCTGCTGCCGGACGATATCGACTCCTTGCTGACCGCTCATCGCCGACACGATGGTTGCGCCCAATGGCTTCAGCATCGCCACAACGAGCGCATGAATTGCGGGATCGTCGTCGATGAGCACGACGCGTGACTCGACGATCGGAGCGAGCGTAGGGGCGATCATGGTTCGTGGCCGTTGGCGTTGATTACTTGTGTGGATGCGGTGCCACTCTGAGTATCGGCAGGTGCCCCGCCTCCCCGAAGCGCCGCACGGCAGGTGGCGCCGAGCGCCGCGATGGCATCGTCCACCTCCCGCTGCGTGCCGCCGGCCGCGGCGTAGCGTTCCACGGTACGTGCCGCCTCGGTGATGGTCGGAAATCCGTAACCGCCGGCAGCACCCTTGAGCCGATGCGCCAGGGATGTGAGTTCGGCCCGCTGCCCGAGCTCTCGCTGCTGCTCGATCAACGCGATCCGTTCCGCCAGCAGCAGCAGAAATCCCTGCACCAGTGGGAACATGTCCGGATCGTCGAGGAGTTCGCTGATCAGCACCGATTCGTCTGCGTCACATGGCAGATCGAGAGGGCTGAGCGCAGCGCCGACGGTCTCCCGGGAGAACTCGTCGGACTGTTCGAAATCCAGGAAATCGTCGCCAACGGCGCCATCGTCGTCAGGCACCAGGGTGCGAACGACCCCCATCCACCGGACGCACGCGGCAATTAGGAGCTTCTTCTCGATCGGCTTGGTCGCGTAGTCGTCGCACCCCGCGTCGAGGCACCGCTGCCGATCTTCCGCCATGGCGTGCGCTGTCAGCGCGATGACCGGCATGGTGGACTTTCGTGCACGCAATGTCCGGGCGAGCGTATACCCGTCCATCACCGGCATCTGCATGTCAGTCACCACCAGGCCGTACGGCTGGCCTGCTGCATTCGCCGCATCGATGGCGTCCAGGGCAAGCTGTCCATTCGCAACGACCGTGACCTGCGCCCCGGCGCGCTCCAGGTGGAACACGATCAGCCGCTGGTTGTCCTCGCCGTCTTCCGCGAGCAGTACGCGACCGCGCAGCGGCGTCTGCATGACACCCCCCGTCGGCGTTGGCTGTGCAGTCGTCGTGGTGCTGTCCGTGAGGCAATGGACGAGCTGCGCCTCGTCGTGTGGCTCGAGCGGTATCTCGAGGACGAAACAGGAGCCACGACCCGGTTCGCTGAACTCAAGGCGTACGTCGCCGCCCATCAGTCGCGCCAGCCGTCGACAGATCGTCAGGCCCAGCCCCGTTCCACCGTGTTCACGCGTGACCGAGGCATCCCCCTGGTGGAACGGCTGGAACAGCTGCGTGGACTGCGCGCGCGTCATTCCCGGTCCCGTATCGCGCACTTCCACACGCAGCATCGGGGCGTCGCGGTGCTCCACCTGGACCACGGCCGCCGACACATCGATTCGGCCCTCGCGGGTGAACTTGACGGCGTTACCAACGAGGTTGAGCAGAATCTGGCGAAGCCGTGTCGGATCGCTCCAGATTCGATTCGGCACCGCCGACGCAAACGCGCTGTGGAGCGCGACCCCCTTTGCCGCCGCGCGCGATCGCATGAGGCTGTCCACATCGAGCATGATTCGTGGCAGATCGGTCTCGACGCGTTCAACGAGCAGCCTCCCCGACTCGATCTTTGACAGGTCGAGCACGTCGTTGATAACGGTCAGCAGATGCTCGCCGGCGCGACGAATCGTCTGCAACGTCGCCACCCGCCGCGTGGACTCGTCATCGACAGCGACCTCCTCGGCGAGGATATCGGTGTAGCCGAGGATCGCCGTGAGCGGTGTACGAATCTCGTGGCTCATGTTGGCCAGGAATTCGCTCTTCGTATGACTGGCGAGTTCGGCACGCGCTGCCATGTCGTTTGCGCGCACCGTTTCACCTTCGAGGAAGGTGTTCATCTCCCGTAGTTGCTCCCCTGCCGCCTCCGCTTCACGCTGCGCACGCTGCAGCTCCGCCCCGCGCTCAATTTCGGCCGTCACGTCGGCAACGGTACCGTACAACCCCGTGACAGACCCGGCATCACTCTTACGCACCTGACCGATCGTGCGGACGAAGCGGACGCCCTTGTGCTGGGCGCGCGTACGAAGAACCAGCGAGTACGGTTCCCCCGTCGCAGCGGTGTGTGCGATGGCCGCCTGAATCAGTATGCTGTGCTCGTCGTCGAAGTCGCTGACCGCCGTTTGATAGTCAGGCGGACCAATGGCTTCATCGCGACCAAAGAGCGCGTAGATCTGCCTGGACCATTCGATCCTTCCCGTCATCAAATCATATGACCAGTTGCCGATACGCGCGACGCTCTGCGCCTCCTCCAGCATCATGGACGCACGCTGCAGCTCTGCTTCGGCCGCCTTCTGCGTCGAAATGTCGAATCCGATCGATACGTACTTCTCGACTTCCCAATCGTTGTTCATGTACGGCACGATCGTACTGTCAACCCAGTACAGCGAACCGTCGTTGCGGCGGTTGCACACTTCACCGCGCCACGCCCGCCCGGATGCGATGATGCGCCAGACGTCGAACCAGAACGCCTTCGGGTGGACGCCGGAGTTCAGGAGCCGATGATCCAACCCGACCAGCTCCTCCCGCGAGTAGCCGCTGATCTGGCAGAACCCGCTATTCACATCGACAATCTGGCCGGCGCGGTTGGCGACCGAGAGAATCGAGTGCTCGTCGAGCGCTGTCCTGAGCGCGGCAATCTCGCGGAGCGCATCTTCCGCCTCCTGACGCGCGTGGCGGAGCGCATTTTCGGCATTGCGCGCGGCGGTGACATCCTGAATCGAGCCGGCAAGTCGCGCGGCGGCACCAGCGCTGTCGCGCTGCGCCGCACAGCGCAGGCGAAACCACCGATAGTCGCCGGAGAGCAGCTGGAGGCGAAGCTCCTCGTCGCATGGGATATCGTCCGCCAGGATCGCATCCAGCGCCCCCAGCGTATGCACGCGGTCCTCGGGGTGCAGGCGTTCGCGGAACAATGCGAGTGTGACGGCCGGATACGGGCCGGTTTCGGGGTAGCCGAGCAGGACCCAGCACCGTGGCGAAAGCCAGATCTCGTCGGAGTGCACGTCCCAGTCCCAGAGGCCGTCGCTGGTACCGGCCACCGCCGCCTGAAACCGCTCCTGCGTCACCCGAACCAACAGCTCACTCTCCTTCGCGGCCGAGATGTCCACGAGGACACCCGACATCCGAAGTGTCTCCCCATCGATGGATCGCTCGGTCGCACGACCGGCTCCAATCATCCACGCCCACGTGCCGTCCTTGCGCAGAAGACGATGTTCGCATCGGTACTCCGGGACCGAACCATCGAGTGCGGCGGCCACTGCCTCCCATGTACGATCCTTGTCGACCGGGTGGATCCGTTCTGCCCAACTCTCGAGCCGGTCCGTGAACTCTCCCGGTTGAAACCCAAGCATGGCGCCGACACGACCATTGAACAGCACCTCGCCCGACGGGACATGCCAATCCCAGGTCCCCAGCCCAGCCGCATTCACAATCAAGGCATTGTCCTGTTCCTGCGACCGCTTCGCAGTGATGTCGCTGAAGCTCGCGACGACGGACGCGATGCTTCCGTCGGGGCCCCGGATCGCCTCTGTACTGACGGAGATCCAGCGACGCGTTCCATCGGGCAGAGAGATCCCGTGGACAAGGCCGCGACATGGAGCTCCCGTCCGCAATGTCACCATCACTGGCACATCCGCCGCACTGAGTGGTAACCCATCCTGATCGACGCTGCTCCACCGCGAATCGATGACATCGCGCCCCTCCAGCTGGGCACCGGTGAGGCCCAGAATACGCTCTGCGGCATCGTTCCATTCGAGGAACGCTCCATCGGCGCCGACAAGGACGACACCTTCTGTGAGCGTCTCGAAGATGCAGGTCAGCCGGTCTCGTTCCGCGACCTGCTCGGTGACGTCCGTTTCGATGGCCGAGAATCCGGTCAGCACTCCATCGATGTCACGAATTGGCTGAATATCGATATCCAACCAGAACTCGCGCCCGGACTTTGCGCAATTGAGGATCGTGCCGCGGAACGGCTGGCCCGCGTTCAACGCGGCGCGCATCGCCGCACTCATCACCGGATCAGTGAGAGCGCACTGCAACAACGCCCCCGGCGGTTGGCCGATCGCTTCAGCGAGGCTGTACCCCGTGATACGCGTGAAGCTGCGATTGACCCAGGTGATCTTCCGATTGGCATCGGTGAACACGACTGCATTCGACGTGCGCTGCGCGGCCATCGACATCATCTCGAGCTCGGCGCTGCGGCGCCCGGCCCTGAGATGTTGCCGTTTGACGAGGCGAACGATTGGCTCGATCACCACGACACCGACGATAACAAACAGCAGCAACGAGGTGAGCAGGGTTGCGAACGCGCCGAGCTGTACCGTGGACACATCGCTCTCACTCAACGCCTGCAGCGCCGCGACACTCTGTTCCATCTGCGGCAGAAACAGATCCGCATTCGTCAGAACGACGCTCGCCACACCCTCGGACCCCGGCTCGCCTCGCGCGAGAACGGTCGCCGCGGCAACCATCGGAGCTCGGTGGCGCTCGGCCTCTTGCAATTGGTTTTGTAGCGGTCGCAGCGAATCAGGGTGTTTCGTATTGATGGCGTGAATCGCCGCGCGAAGCTTCGTCGCCTCCGTATTCATCCGTGTGATCGCCGCCGACAGCCGATCACGATTGCGACGGTGCGCCGGCGACGCCGCCTCGCGCGCAATGACCTGGCTCAGCATGCCCTGTCGACTCGCCGTATTCATCAACCGTGCCGCTGAAGCGGCGTAGGTCGTCACCTCGCGTTGCGCGCACGTCCCGACCAGCAGCGCCGTCGCGAGGACCAGCATCGTGGAGACAAACGCCCAACGTACCAGCCGATGCGGGCTCTCCGATTGGTCACTCGCTGTTTGCGACGACATCCCGCCGATCCCGGCGCGGTACATGTTCCACGCGACGAGCAAAGCCAGGATCATCAGCAGCGCAGACTCGACCAATGCAAGAGTGATCGGCGAGAGCGCGTGAATGAGTACCGACGATCCGAGATGGACGCAGAGGGCAATCGCAAGCAGGGCGCCTAAAAACGCTAGCACATCGCGCACTGGCAGCGGTCGGTGACGCGGCGAGTCAGGCTGCACAGGTGGATCCGTCTCTCGACTCAATCTGGCCTCGTACATTATGGAATTTTGTCTGCCACGAGCAGAGTCCCGCTCGGTTAACTGGATATGTGTATCGGCTGATCCGTGTCCGGACGTGAGTGCCGAGATGGGAAAACACCAACGGCAGCTCGCGAAACTCGCAAGCTGCCGTTCGATGAAGCGCCACATCCGTTGGCAATCAGTCGTGCTGTCACTGATCCACGGAGCGGGTCGAGCGCTCTGAGACTCTCACGAGGGTCAGAACGAGTTCAGGACGTCATCGCCGCTCGAATCATCATCGTCGAACGGGATCAGCGCCGCAGCCTTCGCGCCGGCTGATGCACCGCTGGCGCGCGCTCGCGCAGGCGGTGCGCTCCTGCCTGCCACACCCCGCGCCGACGGTCGGCCCGAGCCAACCGACGCGCGTGACACTGGCTCACGACGCGGCGCGGGTGGTGTGTACGACGACTGCGGCGCGTCACTGAGCTTGAACTGCACCGCGAGATCGTGCATCTCACGAGCCTGTGCCGACAGCTCCGCAGCGGCGCTCGCCGACTCCTCGGCGTTGGCGGCAGTCCGCTGCGTCAGGCTGCCGATCTGCGCCATCGCGCTGGTGACCTCGGCCAGCTCCTGCTCCTGCGACGCTGCACCTTCGGCGATTTCTCGCATGATGGCCGCCGCGCCCTGGACGCCAGTGCGAATCTCTTCCAGGCGCCGCTTGACGCTCTCGTTCATCGTCACGCCCGTCTCCGCCTTCGCCACCGACTCCTCGATCAGCGTGGCCGTGTTCCGGGAGGCCTCAGAGGCGCGGATGGCCAGGCTGCGCACTTCGTCGGCGACGACGGCGAAACCCTTGCCGGCATCGCCGGCCCGTGCCGCTTCAACCGCGGCGTTCAACGCCAGCAGGTTGGTCTGGAACGCGATCTCGTCGATCGTCTTCACGATCTTCGCCGTTGCATCCGCCGAGCGCTTGATCTCCGCCACCGCATCGGCGAGTGCCACCATCCGTTCCACGCCGTGCTCAGTGGAGGTGTTGGCCCGTTCCATGGCAGCCTGCGCTTCGCGCGCACTGGCGACGTTCGCCTTGGTCCGTTCGTCGACGACCTTGATGCGATTCGTGACCTGATCGATCGAGGCCGCCTGGTCGGACGCGCCGTTCGCGAGTTCCTGACTGCCATCGCCAATCTCACCAGCGGCGGAGTTCACCTGCTCGATCGCACCGGTCAGGCTGGCGAACACCTGCGCGATATTCTCGAGCGCGGTGTTCAGCGAGTCCTTCATCGCGGCATGCTCGCCCTGATATGTGCCCTTCACACGGGCAGAGAGATCGCGATTGGCCACGCGCTTGAGCACCTGCTTCGCCTCACTGATCGGCTCCACCACGGCATCCAACATGGTATTGGTACCGTTGATCAGGTCGTAATACGCCCCCTGAAACTGTGCCGCGTTCCCACGCTTCCCGAGGTCACCGTGCTTGGCCGCGTCCGTCACGGTCTTTGCCTCGCCTACGATCGCGCGCAGCGTCTCGGTTGCCCGGTTGATGCTCTGGGACAGCACATCGTGCTGCGAGCGAACCTCGACCGTCGCCGACAGATCGCCGGAGGCGAGCCGGTCCGCCGCCTTCGCCACCCCGCCGATGTACTCCACCAGACCACGGAACGCCGTACCCAGGACGCCGATCTCATCGTCGCTCGTCACGTCGATCCGCTGTTCGATCTTGCCCTGTGCAATCTCCGTCGCCGCGGTCGAGAGCGACTGCATCGCACCCACCACGCTGCGGAGCGTCGCCATGGCGAGGAAGCCGAGTGCCAGCAACGAAACGACCAGGACACCGGCGGTCACGCTGATCGTCGTGGCCTGCAGCGCGGATGCGGTCGCGAACGCGGTGGTGATCCCGGCCTGATATTCGTTGGTCTGCTCGCTCAGGCGCTTTGCCAGTTCGCCATACTTGCTGCGCATGCCTTGCATGGTTCCCATCAGATCTGCGGAATTACCGCCGATCATCCTGATGCTCCCGGCGCGCGCCGAAGTCACGTACGCGTCGTAATCCCTGCGGATTGCCGACAGCGTCGCAGCATCTGCCGCAGGATTGGACGCGAGCGAATCGGCGAGCAGCGCGAAACTTCTGGTGAGCGTGTCGGCCGCGATCACGGAGAGCGTATCGCTGGCGCCGACGGCGTCACGCAAAGAGCGCTGATAGAGCTCGAGCCGCGATTCGAGCCGACGACTCAGCTCGAGTGCCGGTGATGCCTGCTTCTCGATGCGCGTGAGGTCGCCCTGCGCCTTTCGTCCAAGCACCACCGACGTGGCGAGGGTTGTGACGAAGCCGAGCGTTGCCACGATGGGCAGGGCCAGAATCTTCGAGCGAAGCGAGAGAGAGCGAAACATGATGGTGGCGGAGATAGGTCGTGTCAAAGGCGACCGTGGGTGGCCGGACGGCTGCTGCTCGACATTGGTATCGGCGCGGGACGATGGGTCCTGAAGCCCTGCCAACCCTCGATGTGGCCAGCGTACCAACTGAGGCTGACGTATGATCAGCGGTATCACAGGCTCCGCCTCTGCGCGCGTCACCGGCTTCCCTCTCCCGTTGGTTCTGTCTCATGTCACAGCTGATCCCGCTCCGCTCTCTGTCGATCTTCGCACTCGCGTCGGCGCTCGGCACGAGCTCGGCCGCCGGTCAGCAACGCAGCGCGCCATTGACCATCGAGCGGCTGACGGCGACACCGGCGCTGATCGGCACCGCACCCACCGCCCCGGCGTGGTCGCGAAACTCGCAGACGCTCGCCTTTCTCTGGAACGATCGTGGACGACCGGCTCGGAGCCTGTGGCTGGTGGATCGCGCGGGCACTGCACCGCGACGGCTGCTCGCGAGCGCCGACACCCTCCCGGTGCCGGACTTCGCCTGGATCGGCGCCACCACGCAGCTGGTCTACGTGCAGCGCGGTGACATTTACCGGGTGAGCGCCACCGGTGGCGACCCCGAACGACTCACCTCGGACGGCGATGACACGTCCGAGCTCACCATCGCCCCCGACGGTTCCCAGCTCGCCTTCCTGCGAAACGGCGATCTCTGGGTGATGGCTCTCACCGCACCATACGCAACGCGCCAACTCACCCGCGTTGGAGTTGCGCCGATTGGACGCGTGCCGCTCGGGACCTACTACCGACCCGATGTCGAGATTGGTGGTGCCACATGGGGCGGCGATGCGCCGTCGATCGCGTGGGCACCCGATGGGAAGACGATTGCCGTTCACTACGTGGACCGGCGCAACGTGCCGACACTCGCAATGCCCTACTACCTCGACGCGGCGCCGATCCTCAATACGGTGCGGCGCAGTGCACCGGGCGACGTGAATGAGGTACGCAAGGTTGGGCTGCTGGACGTGGCAACGGGCGCACTTCGCTTCATCGAGCTCCCCGACTCCAGCGCGACCCGCATCGTCAACATCGCCTGGTCTAGACTCGGATCGCTGCTGATCGACCGCGAGAGTGACGACGCCATCGACCGCTCGCTTTATCTGGTTGAAGGCAAGGCAGCGACTGCCCGCCGGATCTGGCACGATCATCGCGAGACGCGCATCTACAACGATATCGCGTCGGCGTGGAGCGTCGATGGGAAAAGAGTGTTGCTCACCGGAGACCTCGACGATCGCTACCGGATCTATGTTCTCACCCCCGGTGATTCACTCCCGCGTGCGCTGACCTCCGCCGATTTCGACGTCTCGGGAGCGGCGATCGCAACCGCGGCGACGAAGAGCATCGACTATGTGAGCAACGAACCGTTGCCATCCGAGCGGCATCTCTGGCGAACGGACGCCGATGGCAAACAGCGACGGCGCCTCACGACGATCGCGGGCACACACCGACCGTTCGTCGCCCCGGACGGACGCACGGTCGCGCTGCTGACCACCAACGACGTCACGCCCACCGAACTCTATCTGCTGGATGTGGCCAGCGGCAGCACCGAACGACGCATCACTCGCTCGCAGCCGCCGGAGTTTGCAGCGGTGCCGTGGATTCAGCCGCAGTACGTGACCTTCCGCAGTCGCACCGACACCCCGCCGCTGCACGCGCGCATTCTCTTCCCGCCAGACATGGAGCAGGGGAAGCGGTACCCGGTGCTGTTCGGGCCTGTGTACTCGAACACCGTGCGCAATCGCTGGGAGGGGCGCTACGCCACGCTGCAACAGTACCTCGCCATCGAGAAGGGGTACATCGTGGTGCAGGTCGATGTTCGCGGAAGCACGGGGTACGGCCGCGACTTCAGGGAGAAGTTTCTGATGGACTGGGGCGGTCAGGACCTCGAGGATCTGCAGAGCGCCGTGGAGTACATGAAGACGCTCCCCACCGTCGATCCCACACGATTCGGAATCTGGGGGAGCAGCTACGGCGGTACGCTGACCGTGTACTCGCTGCTGCGAAAGCCGGGCCTCTTCCAGGCCGGCGTCGCGGGCGCCGCTGCCACCGATCCGAGGCTCTTCGGCAGCGATGACGTCGCAATCGCGCGCCGACCGCAGACACACCCCGCCACCTTTCTGCGGGGTGCGCTGCAGTATGCGGGGAACCTGCAGGATCATCTGCTGCTGATCCACGGCATGCAGGACGACGTCGTTCCCTTCAGCACCATGGTCGCGCTGACGGAAGAGTTGATGAAACAGGGCAAGGACTTCGATGTCGCCTTTGCCCCCGCCGCGACGCACGGGTGGACGCAGCGCCCGTACTACGCGACCTACCTCCTCCGCAAACTGGTCGATCACTTCGACCGATTTCTCGGCCCGGGTGGACGTTAGCCCGGACCGACGTCAGCACCGCTGGCTTCAGCGCACCGCCGACGCCATCAGCCGGCCCATCACCGCATCCGTGAACTCGGACGTCGAACAGGCGTCCGTGCCCGGCGTCACACAGTCTGCCGTTCGCACACCGTCGGCGATTGCATCGAACACCGCCGATTCAACCGCCGCGGCATCGTCGTGGAGGCCGAGTGAGTGGCGAAGGAGCATCGCCGCGCTCAGGATCGCACCAGCGGGATTTGCGATTCCCTTTCCCGCGATGTCCGGCGCCGAGCCGTGAATCGGCTCGTAGAGGCCGCGGCGCAGACCGTTAACCATCGCATGACCCAGCGACGCTGACGGCAACACACCGATCGACCCCGCCAGCACCGCCGCCTCGTCTGTGAGAATGTCACCAAAGAGATTCTCGGTCACCACGACATCGAATCGTGACGGCGTCGTGATGAGGTGCATCGCGAACGAGTCCACCAGCGCATGCTCGAGCGCCACGTCAGGAAACTCCGTCGCCACGATGCGAGTGGTGACCTCCCGCCACAGGCGCGACGTCGCGAGCACGTTCGACTTGTCGACCGAGAGCAGACGGCCGCGCCGACTCCGTGCGAAGGTGGCCGCCATGCGCACCACCCGCTCCACCTCTTCGGCGGTGTAGACACACAGATCGCTGGCGCGGCGTGAGGCGCCGTCACTGTCGCGCTCGTGCGTCTTTTCACCGAAGTACAGGCCGCCGGTGAGTTCGCGCACGAAAAGCAGATCGACGTTCGCCAGGAGTTCAGGCTTCAACGGCGCACTCGCCACCAGCGCCGGGTGCACCGCCACCGGTCGCAGATTGGCGTACACACCAAGCAAGGCGCGCAGTCCGAGCAATCCCTGCTCCGGCCGCACGGTCGCAGCAGGATCGCTCCACTTCGGACCACCAACGGCGCCGAGCAGCACTGCATCCGACGCAATCACCAGCTCGCGTGTCGCAAACGGGAGCGGCTCACCGGTCTGATCGATCGCGGTGCCACCGATCAATCCATCGCGGAAGGCGAACCCGAGCCCACTGCGCTCGGCCACGCCCTGCAGCACCCGGACGGCGGCCTCTGTCACCTCCACACCAACACCATCGCCAGCCAGCACCGCAATCAGTGCGTGCACGCCGCCTCCCACGCTTCGATTGCCGGCAGCTCCGCCAGCAGTGCGCCCAGTTCGTCCAATCCATCGATCAGGCAGCGCTTGCTGAAGCCATCGATGGCGAACGGCGCCACGACGCCGCCGGGAAGAGTCACCCGCTGGCCGGACAGATCGACGCTGATCGTGGCCGCCGGATCAGCGCGCAGTGCCTCGTGCAACGCGTGAAGCACAGGCTCATCGAGCGCAATCGTCAACACACCGTTCTTGTGCGCGTTGGACCGAAAGATGTCGGCGAACGACGAGGCGATGATCGCGCGAAAACCCCAGTCGTTCAGGGCCCACGGTGCATGTTCACGACTCGAGCCGCACCCGAAGTTGCGCCCCGCGACGAGCAC
>Ga0105046_10004436_pt1 | contig 22362 bp, 12 predicted proteins | sample MAT03_FD_78385 | JGI IMG/M metagenome (GOLD analysis project Ga0105046, IMG submission 78385) | Freshwater microbial communities from Lake Fryxell liftoff mats and glacier meltwater in Antarctica - MAT-03 (megahit assembly) | ecosystem: Environmental > Aquatic > Freshwater > Ice > Liftoff...
GCGACGGAAATCCCGCTGCGGGTGGTGTTCAACAAGCTCGACTTGGTCACGCCGGAGCTGCGGGCGGAGCTCGAGGCCGAATTCCCGGAGGCCTTCTTTGCCAGCGCCCACGATACGGACGACGCGACGGCGCTGCACGCACGACTCGTCGAATTCTTCGAGCAAGACATGGGCGAGCACGTGCTCGAGGTGCCGTTCAGCGAACTCGGGAAGCTCCACGAGCTGCGCAACCAGGCGCGTGTCGTGAGCGAAGAATACACCGAGGCCGGCATCAGGCTCACTTTGCGTACGAATCGTCAGACGCTGGAGCGCTTCGGTTTTGCCGAACGGAAGCCGGTCGAGAAGGAAGCCTGGGAGGCCTCCTGACGCGCACCAAGCGCTAGGGGGCAACTTTCCAAATTGCAGTAGCCCGAGTTGCGAGCTTCTTCTGCCGCTCGTTGAGCGTGAGCACCGTCCACTCGTTGCGCGCTTGTTCAGCGATGGCTCGAGTGAGCGCATAGGCACTCTTTTCGTAGGAAGATCGCTTGACCGAGTAACCTTCGTTGCCACTGTTTCGGTTCTTGCGCCTCTCCAGCAAGGTCAAGTTCCCGAGTCGAAAGACAAGGTCTTCTTGGTGTTTCGCGGGGATGGTTTCATCCCAACCCGGTGATGGGTTTTCGGGAAGAATGTGTTCAATGGTCGCCGGATCAGTGCGCCAATCACAGGCGCTACCGCTCATCTCGGTCTCGAGTCTGCAAAGGATGTACTTCACTAGCTTCTTCCGCGCACCGCTGGTCCGGAACGACCTCTCTTCGAACGCTCTCCGGAAAGTATCGTCGGTCGGATAGAGGTGACGCAGTGGCTCGAATGCATCTCGTGCTGAACTGAATCGTTCGGACAAAATGCCTTTCGCAACCTCGTGGTAGCGCGGCTCCAGCTCGTTGGGGTTCAAGCTGCCGATCACAGTGTAGCGAAATGAAAATGCGACGAGAATGCGCAAGAGTTTCACGAATTCATCGGGTGCCCACGCCTCGTGGGCCGCAAAGATGGCGGGCATCTGTTGTCGCACTTGGAAGAGTTTGAGTTCTTCGATGAGCGGCTGCGCGTCGGGCATCTCGAGCCAATAGGAATGTGACGGATCGTCCGTTGCGGAAAAAATCTCTCCTCGCCGCTCGAGGCGAGCCATCAGATCGAAAACGCCACTTGCAGCGGGAACTTGCTCTCGAACGATCTTGAAAAGTCTCTGGTGCCGAATCTTGGGCACTTTGCATAGCAAATCGTAGCGCAAGAACTCAGGAAAGCGCTCTTGCTGAACCGTCAGAACCAGGTTCTTCCATCTTCGTCCTAGCGCTTTGAGATCGGCGTCGGACTTGATGAGCGAGAAGAGGTAGTTCTTGAGTAGATCTGTCGCGGAAAGTTCGAGTCCTCGAGAGTTCAACGTCTCGAAAACCGTGTACGCATTCATGTCATCCTCGACGGTGATGAGAATGAACAGCAGTTGCCTAGCTACGGTCTCGCTCAGTAAGCCCGCCAATGAAAGCCCTGAGTCGCGAATCTGCGCGTCGTTGCCGATCACGTTCTTGAAGTGGTTGAAACAGCGCCAAAGGAGTTGGTTCGACTTGGGCAGCGCTCGGATATTCAGAGGGGGACGCAGCTGAATCAAGTTGTCTTGGTAGAAGCCGTCATCGGTTCCGTTGAGGAAGAGCTTGCTCGACTCATTCAGCGAGACTGGATCTTTTTCGCCGATGAAACGTGCGCGCAGAGATTTCGCGCGTTCCAAATTGTCCTCTGTATCGACGCCCTGCGAAGCGAGCTCGCCGAGGCGAGCGATGACTGCCAAAGCGAGAACACTCAGCGTTGCGACGCGTTGCTGACCGTCAATGATCAAGAACTCTCGGTCCGTCTTGCCTTCAACGACGATGGCGCCCATGTAATGACGGGCTTCGGGGCTCTCCCGCAGTGCGACGACATCGGCCCAAAGATCCTCCCACTGCTCGTCACTCCACGAGTAGTCGCGTTGAAACGGCGGGACATGGTAGATTTTTCCGTTCCCGACTAGGTCCAGGAAGCTCTTGGTCTCCGTCTTGAGTAGATTTGCTCGCGACATTGGTTACGCGGCCAGCATAGCCGTTGGTTCGAGCTCGGTCACATCCCCAGCAGTCAAAGCGCGAAGTCCGCGCGAGCCGCAGCGTCCCACGCCTAGCGCACTTCGATGAATTGGGCTCCTGTTCGGCCAAAGATTTCGGGCGCGTACATTTCTTCGGCGCGAGTGGGCGGCAACACGAAGCGCCCCAGCGTCGTGGCGCGCGCCAGGTAGCGGTAGTGAAAGATGCCCGCCGGCAAGTGATCGACGAAAAACAGCACGCGGTCGTCGCGCAGCTCTCGGCGAAATTCACTCGATTGAAACGCGTCCCCGTGAGCGACGGCATCGTCGCTGGGTGGGTCCCAGGCGTCGGAGTTCGAGCCCGAGATTCCGGTCCACGCGGCGCTCGTAGCGAGCCCCGAGTCGACGGCTTCGAGGCCGGCCGGCAGAGGATCGTCGAGCACGACGTAAGAGTGCGGGCTTGGGCTGACGACGACCAAATCGATCAGCACCAAGCTTCCGCCGGGCACGTTGCTGATGCTGCGTTCGGGTATGGGGCCCACGCCCGCGCCCAGTTCGGCGGGAGTGACGGTGCGCAGAGTCTTGCTCAAGAAGAAGCCGCGATCGAGCACGTCGAGCGGCAGCTCCTTGCGGGCATAGCGCAGGCGCGCCTGGTAAAAGAGCGTGCCTTGGCCCTTCTTTTCGAAGACGAGGCGCTCGTTCGTCAGCTGCGCGGTCGGCACCAACTTCTCGAGACTCTGGGTCGAGCGCCCTTGGAACTGGCCCTCGAACAGTTGCTTGTCGCCCTGCCAAAACCGCGCAGTGAAGCTGGGAACGATTTTCTCTTGGGCCTTCTGGTACGCGTCGAGCGCCAAGAGCGCAAAAGCCGTCTCCTGCGTCGAACGCCAAGCGCCCTTGTCTCGCGAGGCGAGCAAGCCGCGCGCCATGAGGCTAGCCAGCGGATGGTTCGGATCGGCCGCCAAGAGCGCGCGCAGCACGAGCGCACCAGTCCGCGTCGGTGAGTCCATCAGCGGCGCGTACTCGCTGCCCAGGTTTTCTACGAAATCCGCGCGATTGCCCTGCACGCGGATACTGTTTTCGAGTTCGCGTGAAAGTGCGGTCACGTCGGCCGCCGGTTGCTTGCCCGTGGCCATGGCGTGGAGCAGGAACGCTCGTGCGAACACGGGCAGTTCCTGGCGGCGCTCGAACAAGCCGTTCATGTAGCCAGCGTCAGGCGCGCCCAAAAGGGCCAGCACGTCCACGTAGAAGGCCGAGCTGACGAAGCCCAAGTGCTCCGTCTTTTCGGCCAGTTTACGGCGCAAAAAATCGCGACCGGCATCGAGGCTCGACTGGGGCACGGCGAAGCCACGCAGCTTGCCTTCGTGGAGCGCCCACAGAGCGTACGGCGAGACCCACAGCGAACTCTCGCTCGATTCGGGCCACATGCCGAAGCCGCCGTCGCCGCGCTGGCGCGCCAGCAGATCGGCCAGGGTCTTTTCGATCACCGCCTCGGGGTTCTTGGGTAAGGCCGTCCCGAAGCTCTGCGCCAGATCGCGCAGGGGCAGCAGAGGCAACAGGCGACTCGTCAGCTGTTCGGTGCAGCCATACGGATACTCGAGCAGTTGCTCGAAGCCGGCGTCGATGCCCACGAGTGCGGTCGAGGCCGCGCCCAGTTCGAGGCTGCCTACGTCCCGGCGGATGCTGGAGAGATCGCCGAGTTGCTCGGCTGCGGCCTGAGCGGTTTCGCCGTAGGTGGCGACGGCTTCGAGCACGGCAGGCGATTGCACGCGCCGCTCGACCACGACCGCGTCCGTCGCCGTTTGACCCGCGCTGCTGGCGCTCACGTCGAAGCGGAAGCTGGCCGCCCCAACCTTGTCGCTGACCAAGGCGAAGCGCACCTCGCTCGAACCGTCGCGAGCAAGTTCGATAGTGCGGGTCGATTCGCCACTGACCGTGAGTCCTTGGGCGGTCAGCTTGACCGTGACTTGGGCCGGGCCGAAGTTCTTGGCGCTGACGACGAGTCCTGCCTCGGCGCGATCACCGGCCCGCAAAAAGCGCGGGAGCGCGGGTCGCGCCATCAGCAGCTTGCTCGTGACGACGCGCTTTTCGGCGTAGCCGTAGCGATCGCCGAGTGAGGTGGCCACGGCCATGAGGCGATAGGTCGTCAGGCTCTCGGGTAACTTGAATCGGACGCGTGCTTTGCCATCGGCGCCCGTCATGACCGCGGGGTTGAAGTAAGCGCTTTGGCGAAAGTCGCGGCGGGCGCCAGCCTCCTCACCACCGCCGCCGCCTTCGCTGCCTTTGTTGCGACCGATCCCCAGGATTTGAGCCAGATCCGCGCTGACTTGCGCCAACGACTCGCGTGACTCCAGGGTGGCCGTGCGCAGAGGGCGCGGCGCGGTGAACACGGGCAGAGGATCGGGCGTCCGGTAGCCGATCAAGGACAGCACCCCCTCGTCGACGGCGTAAACGGTGACCTCGCTGACGGCGCCCTTGCCATTCGGATCCGTCACGCTCAGCGCGACGTCGATCTCTTCGCCGGGCTTGAAGTCGGTCTTGTTCGGAGTGAGTCCGACCTCGAGCCTGCGCGCCTCGGGATCGACCAGGAGTTCGACGTGGCCCGTGCGGAACGTGGGTGCACCGACGTCGGCGCGGCCGGGCGCGGCCGGCGCTGCGCTGCGCGGTCGCACGAGGTGCACGGCAACGTACGCGTTGGGGCGCATGGCATCGGTGATCGGCACGTCGATCGTCGGCGTCGGTCCGCTGAGCGTCATGCGCTTCTGGTAGCGCACGCCATCGCCTTCGATCGTGACCAGGGCGTCCGCCGTCTTGAATGGGGATTTGACCAAGACATGGGCAATATCTCCTGGTTTGTAGAACTTTTTGTCGCGCACCAACTCGACGCGTTGCGCATCGTCGTCCTGCCAGAAGCTCTCACCAGCGCCGAGCGCGTAGGCATCGATGGCTGCGCGGGTCTCGCGGCCCTTCTTGTCCTTGGCGCTCGCCAAGATCAAATAGTAGCCGGGCAGCTGCGTCGACAGCGCGCAGCTGGCAAACGCCGTCGTGCTTGTGGTGGTGCAAGACGAAACAGGTTCATCGACGGCACGCATCTCGGCATGAGACTCGCCGCCCGTCGTTTCGCGCACCAGCGTCCAGCGCCGACGCACGAGTTGGAGCCTGACGGACTGCCCGGCGATGCGCGCGCCGTTCGGCGTCGCCACGAGCAAGCGCGGCTTGAATTCGTGCCCGGCCTCGATGAAGAACGGGTCCAGCGGCAAGAGGCCGATGTAGAAATCGGCTGGATGCACGATCGTGGTCGAGCTGCCGGCAACCGTTTGGCGGGATACGTCGCTGACTTCGGCGTCGAAGCTGACCAGCTCGGCACCGCGTTGGCCCGCCAAATCGAGCTGGAAAGGTCGCTCGAACGCGCCTTTCGCGTCGAGCTTGCCGTCGGAGCTATCGATCACTCCCGAACTCGGCGCGTGCTCCGGGTGCGAGGCGTCGAACGTCGTCGCATCGGTGATGACTTCTTCGAGCCCCGGCAGGGTCCAGCTGGTCTCGCTGCGTGTGATACGAAAGGAGACTGGGGCCGAGCCCATGGGCGCGCCGAACAGGTAGTCGCCGTGGACCGTGAAGCGTGCTCGGTCCCCACGCACGTAGCTAGGCCGGTCGCTCGAGACGGTGGCGGCCATCTCGAGCGGCTTGTACTCGGCCACCTCGAAGTAGGTCATCGCGCCGCGTTCGTCAGAGAGCTCCTTGATTTCGAGACGGTAGCCGCCGAGCGAGGCCGAGCCCGGAATACGCACCTTTCGAGCGAAGGTGCCAAAAGCGTTGGTCTTGATGGGGTAGGTTTCGAGCACGTCCCAGTTGGGCGCGCGCAGCTCGAGCGTGAAGGCTCGATTGCTCAGGATTTCGTTTCCGGTCTCGGCTTCCCGGCGCAAAATGCCTTTGAGTTCCACGGTGTCGCCCGGGCGATAGAGACCCCGCTCGGTGAACAGCAGGCCGTAGCTCTGAGGCTTGCCGAACGGATCGGTCGGGACAGAAGCGCGCCAGGACGAAAGCGCGTCACTGACCGTACGATAGGACCAATCGCCCCCTTTCTTGGCCACGACCAGGAGTTCGTCCGCGTTCCCCCGAGGGTCGGCACCGAGTGCGCCCGGGGCGAGCGTTGCGATGCCGTCTCGGTCGGTGACGACGCTCGCGCCGCGCTCGATGCCGGGTCCGACGACGCTGACTTCTGCGCCTGCGACAGGCTTTCCGCTACCCAGAGCCGTGATCCAAACGACCGAAGTCGAGTCGCGGCTCAGTTTTGCACTGATGCCCAGATCGGTCACCTGGATGATCCGCATCGTGCGCTCCACATCGTGCTTACCCTTGAAACGGGAGGCGATGAGCAGAGGGCCGCGACCGCCCTCGGCTGCGAGCACAACGGCCGGATCGATGCTTTCCTGCGCCGGCTTGTTCTTTTCTTGGCTCGGTCGGATGAGGCGTGACTTGCGATGAGCAGGTGCGACCAAGCTCTCGAAGGCTTTCGACGAATCTTGGTGATTGTCAGCCAAATGTTGGCTGATGTCCGCGAGGCTGAGCGGACTTGCCCACAACGAGTACTGCGGCACGTTCACCGATGCGACAGGTATTCGTGCCTTGTTGCTCGGCTCGAAGTACTGGCCGGAGACGCCGATTTCGACGCGCGGCGCGTAGTCGTCCATGGACAGCTTTTGGCTGAAGGCGCCGCCGAGCGGCTGCCCGTACACGTCACGCAAGCTCCCCGCGACGTGCACCGTGTAGGTCTCGCCGGGCATGAATGGAGCGTTCAGATCGATGTAGGAGGTGGTGTCGTCGTCGTCGCGCCAGTTTTCCCAGGTGAGCGGCAGCGCTGGTTCGATGCGGACGGCGCGCTTGAGATCACGCATCTTGACCGGGTTACTCAGGCTGAGCCAGACGCCGCTGCCAGGCTCGCAGCGGCTCTTGGAGTTGTCACGACTGCAATCCAGATCGCTGACGGTGAGCGGACCATAGGTCTCGAACGACAGCTTCTGCTCGGTGCCGGCGGGCAAGGGCCCCTCGCTACCGCGCAGATTCGGGTCGACGACGATTTCGATCGTGCGGCCCGGTAACAGTGGCAACTGGGGTCGGAGTCGTACGTGCTTCGGTGCCTTTGGATCGGGCACTTCGAGCTGGAACGCGAGCAAGGTGCGCTTGCCACGGGCACTCGCCACGAGTGAGACGTTCTTCTGGAGTTCGGCAAGCGTCACCTGCTGGTTCAGGCGCAAATCGAAGGTCGTGCTGGGGACCAGACCGGTCTGGCCCGCACTCGGCGTCGATTCCGCGACGCGCGGGCGCGGGGTCGTGAACTCGAACACGAAGTCTTCGCTCAGCATTGCGCCGTCGAGTGAGTGCAATTTGCGGGGGACACGGACTTGCACCTGAGTCGCTTGAGGCAGCTTTCCTCCCTCGGGAGCGAAAGCGAGCGCGCTGGTTCCAATCCAACGCCATTGGCCAGCAAGAGCGGGCTCGATCGCGATGGCTGGCGGGGTCTCGTCACCGGCCAGCCCGAGAGCGCGGAGCGGCTTGGAAAACACCAGGCTCAGCTGCGCGCCGCCTGCGACCTCGCCTCGCGGTCCAGCGAACACCACGCGGAACGGGCCGTCGTTGCGCGGGCCCGACTGCTCGTTTCCGAGCTGGAGCGTGCCCGTGGCTGCGACTTGGGGGGCTCGCGCGCTGGGCACGCAGGCCGCGGCCAAGCCGAGCGCAAACACCCAAGGGCGCAAACGCGACAGGCAAGGAACTCGACGAACCCACGAAGCAAGCTGCGGCATCACACCCGGGAGTCAGCAACGAACGTGCCGTCAGCGCAAATGCCCGCACCAAGGGGGCTTTTGCGCCCGTGCGGGCGCTTGCGGGGCAAAGGCCGTGGGCGCCGAACCACTCGGCGTGGCGGGGCGCCCACGGCTGCTTCTCAGAAGTCGTCGCCCTTGCCGGCCTTTTCTTCCCAGGTGTCGGCGGCGGCAGAGACGCTGCCCATGGCGCTGCGTAGTTCCTCGGGATCGAGCGTATCGATCAGCAGGTCGACGCTGGCCACGACCAACAGTTCGTCGTCGACATCGCGGATGCCGTAGCGTGCGAAGTAGAGGTTCTCGTTGCGAGTGAGCAAATCCACGGCAGCATTCTTGCTGATGCCGCCGAACATGCCCTTCTTGTACTTGGCAGCCGGTGAATAGACGCACACACCGTAGCCGCTGGGTGTCTTGATGGCGCGAGCGTAGACCATTTGGCTGCGTCCGTCGTCGAAGCCGTAGCCGGCCGCGAAGCGCTCACCGTCGTCGTCGATCTTGCCTGTGACCCCGGCAAGCGTCGCTACCTCGCTGAATTTTTCGATGGTGGCCTTCTTTTCGGCGGCCGCCGCTGCTTCGTCGCTCATGCTCGAGTTCCTTGTTGGTATTGCTGAATGAGGAGATCGACCGCGCTCGGATGGAGACCCAATTCTCCGGCCAAGAGCGCGAGCCGAGTCTTCTCGTTTTCGGAAAAATTGTCGTCGAGAGCCGCGAATGCGACGAGCTGACGCATCAAGCTGGTGAGTTCGCTGGCGCGCAGTTTGGAGCGGCGGCTGCTCTTGGCCGCCTTGAATTTCTCGAGCGAGAGCGCGGCCAGATCCTGTCCGGAGTCGATGAGCTCGTCGAAATCGACACCTGGGACGGTGAGCGCTTCGAGGCGTGAACGCACGGCCGGGTCGAGCGGACCGTCGGCGGTACCCACGAACAAACCGCCCCAGAGCAAGAAACGACCGAGCAAGCTGTCTTCGCTGCTCGTGCCGGGATGCGTGCTGCCGCTCGAGTCCATGATGCTCAAGAATCGACGGATCTCCGCATCGCCGTTCTTGGTGCAGCCAGCCTTGTAGTCACGCCAGAACGACTCGAGCGCTTTGATGCGAAGCGGAGGGAAGGGGTGCGAGTGCTCCCACAGATCCGTCGCTCCTTCGTCCATCACTTCTTCGATCAACGACTCCCACTGAGCCGTGATCTCGCTCGGCTTGAGGCGCATGCCGTCGAGCGAAAGGCCCGCCAGCGTCTTGACCAGTGCCGTCGTCGCCACGTCCAGCTCCTCGCAGCACAAGAGGCCGACGCGATCGGCGCTGATCTCGGCCGCTCGCTGCCAACTGCGCAAGAGTTTCGAATGATCGTCCGAGACTCTGCCATTTTCCGCCAAGAATCCGGCAGCAACTTCAGTGTGACCGAACAAGGCGTGGCCGAGTTCGTGACCGATCACGAACTCCAGCTCATCGCTAGTGAGCGTCTGGATGGCGCCACTCGACAGACCCACCAAGAATCGCGAACCCGTCTCGGACACGAACGCGTTGATTTCGCTGTCGGCGAATACGAAGGCTTCCAGCGGCTTGCCGACATCCACGCGCGCCTTGATGCGCTCCATCGAGACGCCCACGCTTGGCAACATGCCGTCCGAAACGCGCACGGCACTGGCCAACATCTCGAGGCGCAGACGGCTGCGCGTTCGAAGCACTTCGACGCGCTTCTGCTCTTCTACCAACGTTTTTTCTTTACGGATGAGCTGCAAGAGCTCGACGTCGCCGCCATAGCGGGCAGACACGAGCATGCGCATGTCGGTCGTCTTCATTCGTTTCTCCTGGCGGACCGCACCCGGCCACCATCAAAACGCTATCAGTGGACCCGAGCCCGGGTAAGTCCGGTCGCCGGGCTCGCGCAAATTCGCGACTATTTCTGGGGAGCGAGCCGAGCAGCGTCGAAACGACGAGAGCGTAACCGAGCGCCGAAGTGGGGAGAAGTTCGAAAACACGGAACGAAGTGCGCATGCGCGGACGCTTTCACGCACGCCGGACGCCCGACGTACATTTCGGGGCGCAGGCATTGGCAATTCGGTTGGAAGTGGAATCGAGCTGCTCGCCCTTTACCCAAGCGCCTTTCTGTGTCACCGACGCGCGTGCTTTTCCAAGACCTCGGGCTCATCGAGCCCATTTTGAACGCCGTCACCAAGACGGGCTACACCACGCCCACGCCCATCCAGCTTGCGGCCATCCCTCCGGCTCTATCCGGACGCGACGTGCTCGGCTGCGCCCAAACGGGCACCGGTAAGACCGCAGCTTTTTCTCTGCCGATGCTGCAGCGCATCGACGCCACCGCCAAGAAAGAGCCGAAGCTGCGCGGCCTCATTCTCACGCCCACGCGTGAACTTGCCGCCCAGATTGGCGAGAGCCTGCAGAACTACGGAGCCGATCTCGATCTCTACCACACCGTGATTTTCGGTGGCGTGAGCGATCAGCCGCAAATCAAGGAGTTGCGTCGCGGCGTCGACATCATCGTGGCCACGCCGGGCCGCTTGCTCGACTTGATGGAGCGTCGCGTCGTCTCGCTCGAGTTCGTCGAGATGTTCGTGCTCGACGAGGCCGACCGCATGCTCGACATGGGCTTCATTCACGACGTACGCAAGATCACGGCGCGCCTGCCCAAGCAGCGCCAAACGATGTTTTTCTCTGCCACGATGCCGCCCGAGATCAAGAAGCTGGCCGACGGCCTGCTGCAAAATCCGGAGTTCGTCAGCGTCACGCCCGTCTCGTCGACGGCCGAACGCATCGATCAGAAGCTGTATTTCATCGATCGCGGCAACAAGCGCCGCTTGCTCGTCGATTGCCTGAAGGATCCGGCCTGCGATCGCACGCTGGTCTTCAGCCGTACCAAGCACGGCGCCAACCGCGTCGTGTCCGATCTCGAAAAGGCGGGCATTCGCTCGGCGGCCATCCACGGCAACAAGTCACAGGGTGCACGCACCCGCGCGCTCGACGATTTCAAGAGCGGCGAGATCAAGGTGCTGATTGCGACCGACATTGCTGCGCGCGGCATCGATGTCGACGGCGTCAGTCACGTCATCAACTACGAGATCCCGAACGTTCCCGAGACCTACGTGCACCGTATCGGTCGCACCGCGCGTGCAGGCCGTGAGGGCATCGCTCTCTCGTTTTGCGACGCCGAAGAGCGCCTGTTCATTCGCGACATCGAGCGGCTGATCGGTCGCAGCATTCCGCGCGTGACCGAGCACCCGTACCCGCCGGGCTCGCCTGCGCCCGAGGAAGCGCCCGATCGCGGTCCCCGACGTCCGGACGGTCGGCAGGGGGGCGGCGCCCAGGCAGGGGGCGGCGCTCAAGCGGGTCGACGCCCCGGCGGCGGCGGTCAGCGCACCGGCTTCAATGCTCCCGGTCCCCGTGGCCCTGCCGGCCATCGCGGGCCGCGCCCCAGTCCAAGCCCGGGGGGTGGCGCGCCGCGCGGTCCCGCCGCTGGTCAACGTCGCGCGCCGTCGCGTTGAGGACCGCGCGGGCTCCCTTTTGGGGGGCCGTTTGCGCACGCTTGCGGGCGGCTCAGCCGGCCAGGGCGCGCAGCCCCGGGACGCGGCGTACGACGCTGCCGAGTGCGGCGGACACGGCGAAGATGCCGAACGTCGTCGCGATGGCGAACGGCACAGTGCCGAATCCGGGTTGGTTCCAGAGCCAACCCGCCAGGCATTCGAGCGCGAGCAAGTGCGACAAGAAGACGAAGTATGTCTCCTTGCGCAGGCGCGCGAGCAGGCGTGTCAGGCCTGAACGCGGCATGACCAAGAACGCACCGAGCAGCGCGAGACCCGCGGCGTGGGAAACGTAGCGGCTGTCGACGTGGTGGAACGTGTCGACGATCCATCGCGCGCCTCGAAGGTAGCCGAACTCGACAACGGCAAACGCGCCCAACAGAGCGAGGGCCCGGGCGATTGAAGGCCGCAAAGGCGGTTTCTTGGCGCGCCAAAGCGTGAGACCGAGCACCAGCAAGACAAGCGGAATTTCTTCGATCCAGCGGTCGAGTCGAAACAGGTGCGAGTCGACGATGAACTCACGCGGGATGACGAAGAAAAGAACGCCGTAGCAAAGCAGGTACCCCCCGACGCCGCTGATCGCTGTGGCCCAAGCCAAACGCCGCTCCGACCAGCCTCGCAGGTGCTGCACGAGTCCGACGACGGTAGGTCCCATAGCCGCGGCGAAAGGCAGAAACCACAGGTGGCGCGCTGTTCCGGCGAATGGCCCCCACCAACGGACGAGTTCCTCGAAAGAATTGCGCTGCAGATACGCGTAGTACCCGTAGTACGCGCCGTAGATGAGCGACCACAGCAACAAGGGGCGCAGCAGTCGCTTGGTGGCGCGGAGGAATTCGCCGCTCGGGGTGCGCCCGGGGTGCGACAACGCGCCGCGTGCAGCCAAGACGGTCAGCGCCGCTACGTAGAACGAGGTACCAAAGCGACCGAGAGCCGCCGTGCCCGCCGAGTGCCCCTGCATCTCGACGACGTGCACCCAGACGACGCCCCAGGTGGCCAATACACGCGCCTCGTCGATGCCCTCGAGCCGCCCGAACTTTCGAGGAGCGATCTCGGGTTCCCGGCCAACAACCAGGCGCAAGTCGGGTCGGCTGGAGCTTGGGGCGCGGGCGCTGGACTCGGGCAGGGGGGCTGGCATCGCTTCGAAACTCGGCCGTCTATCATGCCTCGCGTCGCAAACGCGTGACAAATTCATGTCGACGAGGTGCTGGTACTCAATGCCGCAGCCCTGGTGCTTCGCGGCCACTCTCGGCAACGTACTCTTCATAGCCGCCGCCGTACACGCGCGTGCCTTCGGGGGTGACCTCGAGCACGCGGTTGCTCAACGCGCTCAAGAACTTTCGATCGTGGGACACGAACAGCATCGTGCCCTCGAAATTGGCAAGCGCGCGCACCATCATGTTCTTGGTGTCGATGTCCAAATGGTTGGTGGGCTCGTCGAGCACCAGCAGGTTCGGTGGATCGAACAACATGAGCGCCAGCACCAAGCGGGCCTTCTCGCCGCCAGAAAGGACCGCTCCGCGCTTCTCGATGGAGTCGCCCGAGAAGCCGAAGGTACCGAGCAGCGTGCGCAGCACGCCCACACCGGCTGTCGGAAAGTGGTCTTGCGCCATCTGGAAGACCGTCTTTTCGGCCGACAGAATCTCCATGGCGTGCTGAGCGAAGTAGCCAAGCTTGACGTTGGCGCCCAGGCGCACGGTCCCCGCGTCGGGTTCGGTGGTGCCGGCCACCAGTTTGAGGAGCGTGCTCTTGCCCGCGCCGTTGACGCCCATCACGCACCAGCGCTCGGTGCGCCGAATCAACAGATCGAAGCCGTCGTAGATGCGCTTTGGGCCATACGCCTTGTTGACCGCAGAGATGGCCACGACGTCATCGCCCGAGCGCGGCGGGGCACGGAAGTCGAAGTCCACCACTTTCCGCGTCTGCGGCGGCTCGATCTTCTCGATCTTGTCGAGCTTCTTGATGCGCGACTGCACCTGGGCGGCGTGGCTTGCGCGCGCCTTGAAGCGATCGATGAAGGCCTGTTCTTTGGCCAACATGGCCTGTTGTCGCTCGAACTGCGCCGTTTGGTTGGCCTGGCGAATGGCCCACTGCGTCTCGTAGTAGTCGTAGTCGCCCGAGTAACTGATGACTTCGCCGCCATCGATGTCGACGATGCGGGTGACGATGCGATTCAGGAACGCGCGATCATGAGAGGTGATGACCAGCGCGCCCTCGAAGCTCTTGAGGAAACCTTCGAGCCAGATGATCGATTCGAGGTCCAGATGGTTGGTCGGTTCGTCGAGCAACAGGGCGTTGGGCTCGAGCAACAAGACGCGTGCGAGCGCGACGCGCATCTTCCAACCACCCGACAGCTTGCCGACGTCGCCGGCGACCACTTCGGGGGCGAAGCCGAGGCCCGCCAAGACTGCTTGCGCACGTGCCTCGACCGAATAGCCGTCGAGTTCGTCGAAGCGCGCCTGCACCACGCCGAAGCGCTCGACCAACTCGTCGATGCGGTCGAGTTGGTCCGGATCGGCCATCGCCAGCTCGAGCTGACCCAGCTCGCGCCGTAGGTCGGCCAGCTCGCCGGCGCCGCGAATGGTAGCTTCCAGGACGCTTTCGCCGGTCATTTCGCCGACATTCTGGTCGAAGTAGCCGATGGTGGTGCCGCGCTCGACGGCCACCTGACCCGCGTCGGGCTGTTCTTGGCCGACCAAGAGCCTGAAAATCGTCGACTTGCCCGCGCCGTTGGGGCCGACGAGCCCGACACGATCCCCGGCAAACACAGCTAAACTAGCGTCGAGGAACAGGAGTTGGCTGCCGTGGCGCTTGGAGACCGAATCGAGCTGAATCACGCCGGGGCCCTAGCGGGCCCTCCGGGTCCGGGCAATGCGTTAAATCAGATGACTGGCCACTCGTGGCCGCCGACCTGCTCGAAAGCCCCGAGCGATTCCCAAGCCTGCCCCTCGCAAGGCCTCCCTCGGGACGAATGCCCGGCTGAAACAGTCTGGAATCACAGACAGTTGTGCCAAATGTTTCGCGCAGGAGCCGACGAAACGCGCTCGAAATAAGTGGTGGGTTCCGTGGCTCCAGTGTGTGGAAGCCCGGTGAAACTGGTTTTTCGAGCTGGTCCTGTTCCGCCCGAACCAACAGGCTCTGCGCGTACAGTCGGTAGCACTTGGTCAAATATTCCTAGAATTCTCGGGATTTGACCTGCATTTCCCAATTTTCGTGCAGGAACATCGCTTAAAACGACTCCGAAATGTTTCGGCAACACGCGCCCGGATAAGTCTCCATCACCAGTTCGACGTACGTTTCGAAACGGCGTCGAGCACGAATTGCGCGGGGATCCCCGGGCAATCTCGAAACACGGACCACCTAAGGAGAAATCTGATGAGGCTTTATAGAGGTATTCACGCCGGGCTTTTTTCTGGTGTGGGTGTAATGCTTGCCACCGCTAGCGCATTCGCCCAGGACCCCGCTCCTGTCGAGCCGACCGCTGCACCGGTGGAACCAGCACCCGCTCCCGCCCCCGAACCCGTCGCGGACCCCGCGGCCACACCAGTCGTCGTCGTCGAGGAGCCCGTCGCGGTGCCCGTCGTCGTCGAGGAAGAAGAGAAGGACGGCGGCCTGACGCTCATGGCGTTCGGTGACGCTTACGCCAGCGTCCAGACCGGGCAACAGGGTAGCGGCGCGCCGTACCACCGCGCTTACGACTCGTCGAACGGTCTGCTCCAGAACACGGACGGCTTCAGCCTGGCGTGGGCTGGTCTGGACATCATGTACGACAGCAAATATTTTGCTGTCACCACGAGCGCTCGCTTCGGTCAGGCCGTCTCGCAGTTCTACGCGACGCCGGGCTTCGTCCCGTCGGACGTCGGCGCCATCACCCAGGCATTCGTGACCTGGAAGCCCGCCGACAAGCTGTCGCTGGACTTCGGCATGTTCGGCACCATCTACGGCGCTGAAGTCGCCGAGAGTTGGCGCAACTTGAACTACACCCGCGGTGCTCTGTACTACGGATACCAGCCATTCTGGCACACCGGTGTGAAGGCGAACTACGCCCTCACCGACGAGCTCACCATCAAGGCCATGGTCGTCAACGACGTCAATATGAATAGCCTGGGTCAAACGCCAGTAGGTTCGCCTGGCTCGGGCGTTGCCAACGGCGGCAATTTGCAAGCTGGTTTGCAGGTTGCCTACGCCAAGGATGACTTCTCTGCGGCACTCGGCACCTTGCAAACGCTCGGTGACACGAGCACGCGGCTCGGCTTCGATCGCTTCACCGACTTGGTTCTGGTTTACGCCCCCGGCGACCTGAAGATCGTCTTCAACGGCGACATGAACTACAGCGATGCGTCAGACAGTTACTACTACGGTCTCAGCTTGGCCGCAGGGTACCAGTTCGTACCCATGTTCGGCGCAGCGCTTCGTGGCGAGTACATCGACCCGACCGCTGGTGGTGCAGGCCAAGTGGATGACAGTCTCGTCACCGCGACCCTTACGTTCAACTTCCTGCCGGTGCCCGATTCGTCGAACGTGGTCATCCGCTGGGACAATCGCTTCGAGAACATGCCATCGGGAGGCGCGCCGTTTGGGCTGCCCTTCACCAACGGCGCTGGCGTAGCGGTCGACAACTGGTTCAGCTCGACGGTCGGCGTGGTTGTCCACACCGAAGGTCTGCTCTGATTCGGGTGAATCGAGCCTGAATCGGCAGCTGCTTGCAGCGGTCGATGGGTGAAATGTCAGCCGACGGGTCCTTCTGGGCTCGTCGGCTGATGTCTTTTTTGTGGTGGGAGCGGACGGGGGCTATCCTGAGCCGAGGAGGGTTAGTCATGCATTTCAAGATTTCTTCGGTGCTGGGTTTGTCGTCGTTTCTGGTGCTCGCCGCGTGTGGTGGCGCGCCGCCGCCCGCAGAGGCCCCGCCCGAAGCGCCTCCGCCGACCGAAACTGTCGCAGAGCCCGCTCCGGTGCCCGCCGAGCCAGAAGAGGCTCCGCCTCGGGAGACCTCCAAGTCCTCGGGAGTCGAGCCCGACTTCAAGCCCGGTATGAGCGTCAACGAGGCCATCACCGCCGTGCCGCAAGGCGGCGATCGCATCAACGTCGACCAAGAGGTGCTGTCGGAGCCTTTGCTCAAGCACGAGCTCTACGAGCCGTGCATGAAGGGCAACGAGCACTTCTCGCTCAAGCTGGCGGTCTGGAACGGTCGCGTCGTCGGCATCGACATCACGACCAAGCCCAAGAACGAAAAGCTGGCCACCTGTCTGCGCGAGCAGCTCGAGAAGGTGACCTACAAAGACAAGGCCAGGTCCTTGAATACCGTCGAATTCAGTATGTGAGGGCGCTCAGCTCTTGGCTCGTTGCCCGGAGCTGACGCGAAACTGTCGCTCGGTGGCGTCGACCAAAGCGCCCTGTCGATCGCCTTCGAGGGTTTCGAGGGCGGCGCGCACGGCTTCGCGCGGCATGCCGATGGCGTTGCCGTCGCGGATTGACGTGAAGGCGGGCGAGCAAATCTCGACGCCGGCCGCAAAAAACGTGTCCAGGATCTTGCGGTTCAGGTTGGCCTCGGTGAGGTGCAGCTCGTTTGGCAGGCGCGTGTAGGCGCAGATTTCATAGCGAACGTAGTAGTCCTCGAGTGCCGGCTGCAGAACGTAGGGCAGGGGCTTGGCCGCGATGCCGGGCGTGGCCAGGGCGGCTCGTACGAGCAGGGCTTCGACGACCGTGTAGGGCGTGTCGTAGCCGATGGTCACCTGGGCGTGCGCCTGGACGCCGGTCGTTTGGGCAAAGCGACTGTAGTTGGTGATCGCGGTGCCGTGCGCGAAGCTGTTGGGCAAAATGAGTTCTTCGTCTTTGATCGTGCGCAGGCGCGTCGTCACGGGGCCCAGGGCGACGACGTCGCCATAGTGGTCGCCGATGCGCACCCGGTCGCCGACACGGAAGGCCCGCGCGTAGGTGAGAGTGAGGCCGGCGATCGGGTTGGAGACCAAGCTGCTCGAACCGAGCGAGAGCAGGATGCCGAGCATCACTGAAACGGCCTGAAAAGCCTTGGATTCTGCGCCTGGAAGGTACGGAGCCGCCAGCACGATCATCGATACCCACAGCACGAAACTGAGGATGCGGTGGGTGGGCGTTGCGACGCTGGCGTCGAATCCGAGCGTTGCTGCACGGCCGAGCGCGATGCTCTGGGTGAAGGCACGCACCACGGACTGCAGCACCCGGCCGAAAGCGACGATCAGCACCAAGACCACGACGTTCGGCAGGAAATCGGCGAACGCCTTCACTCCCCGGCTGGCGCTCGTGCGCTCCGCCCACGGGTGCGCCAGCCATCGCGTCATGGCTCGATGCTACCGCGTGGGCTTGGCCGGCCAACCCTGCATGCGGGCGCGAGCGCGATGAGCGCGCTCTTACAGAAGTCCCGGAAGTCGTCGGCGAGCCGTGCCGTCGCTTTGAGGTGTGGTTCGGACCAACTCCCTGTACGCTTGGCGTCCTCTCGCAAAAAGTTTCGCGCTTTCCGGAGCTTCGATTCGCGTGGAGCTTCCGGCCACTCGGAATTGGATTGGAAACAATTGCGAAAGAGGCTGAACCCATTGTGCGGGCAGCATCAAGGCCGAGAGCGTTCGACGAAAAGACCCGACCATGGACTTGTCCAGCTACGACCCCGACGAGAAGAGCTACTTCGACGAATTGTTCAGCGCCACCGGTAAGGTGAGGCCAGGGTTCGAAGCATTGATCGACGGTTTGACCGAACTCGGCAGCGCAGTCGTGCTGAGTCGTCAGGCCGCCGCCGAGCAAGCCCTGCTCAAGGCCGGCATCACCTTTACGCTGCGCTACGACGGCGACACCTCGGACACCGAACGCATTTTTCCGTTCGACATCATCCCGCGCGTCGTTTTGGCCGCCGAGTGGACCGGAGTCGAGAAAGGCATTCGGCAGCGCCTCACCGCGCTCAACCTGTTCTTGTCGGACCTCTACGGTCCGCAGAAAATTCTGCGCGACGAGATCGTTCCGCGCGGCTTGATCGAGAGTTGTCCCGATTTCAGGAAGCAGCTGATTGGCGTGAAGCCGCCGCGCGGAATCTGGTGTCACATCAGTGGTACCGATTTGGTGCGCGACCAGCACGGTGAATTCTTGGTGCTCGAAGACAACGTCCGCTGCCCGTCCGGCGTCAGCTACGTGCTCGAGAATCGCCAAATCCTCAAGCGCACCTTCCCCAAAATCTTCGAGCGCATGTCCATTCGCTCGGTCGATGACTACCCCATGCGCCTGCTCGAGATGCTGCGTTACTTGGCGCTCGAGCGCGTCGACGATCCTCACGTCGTCGTCTTGACGCCCGGCCGCTACAACAGCGCGTACTTCGAGCACGCCTACTTGGCGCAGCAGATGGGCGTGGAGTTGGTGGTGGCCGAAGACCTGCTGGTGAAGGACGACTTCGTCTACATGAAGACGACGGCCGGGTTCGCCCGCGTCGACGTGATCTACCGTCGCATTGGCGACGACTACCTGGACCCCGAAGTGTTCCGGCCGGAGTCGGTACTCGGGGTGCCGGGTCTGATGCGCGCTTACTTCAAAGGCAACGTCGCGCTGGCCAACGCGCCTGGAACGGGCGTCGCCGACGACAAGGCCATCTACGCTTACGTCGAGAAAATCATCCGCTACTACCTCGACGAAGAGCCGATCATCCGCAACGTGCCGACCTACATTTGCTCGGAGGACGAGGCCCGCGCTTACGTGCTCGATCATTTGGACGAGTTGGTCGTGAAGGCGACGGACGGCGCCGGTGGCTATGGCATGTTGGTTGGCCCGCACTCGACCAAAGCCGAGCAGGAGGACTTCGCCGGACGCATCAAGGCCAATCCGCGTGGTTACATTGCGCAACCCACGCTGAGCCTATCGCGGGTGCCGACGTTGATTGAGAGCGAGTGCGAACCGCGCCACGTCGATTTGCGCCCGTACGCGCTCCACGGCGAGAAAATCTACGTCCAACCCGGCGGTCTCACACGAGTGGCGTTGCGCAAGGGCTCGTTGGTCGTCAACTCGTCTCAGGGTGGCGGCAGCAAAGACACTTGGGTCCTGGCAGAGTAAAAACGATGTCCCTTCATTTCGAAAAGGTCGAATCCCTATGCTGAGCCGAGTCGCGGACGCCGTTTACTGGGCGAGCCGCTATGTGGAGCGCGCCGAGAACGTCGCGCGCTTCGTGAACGTGAATCTCGATTTGATGTTGGACTCACCCAGCGCTCAAAAGCCGAGCTGGGAGCCGTTGGTCATGACCACGGGCGATCAGGAGTGGTTCCAGGAGAACTACGAGACGGCCAATGCCGACACGGTCACTCAGTTCTTGACCTTCGATCGCAAATACCCAAATAGCATTCTCTCTTCGGTCATGGCGGCGCGTGAGAACGCCCGCACGGTGCGCGAAATCATCTCGCGCGAGATGTGGCAAGAGGTGAATTCGCTCTACCTGACCGTGCTCGAAGCCAGCAAAAAGCCCGGCCGCGGCGAAGAAATGGCCGTGTTCTACGAACGCGTGAAGGTGGCCGGCATCTACTATGCCGGTGTGACCGACGCGACGTTGAGTCATCGCGAAGCCTGGCATTTTTCACGCCTCGGTCGAATGATGGAGCGCGCGGACAAGACCTCGCGCATCTTGGACGTGAAGTACTTCGTGCTCCTGCCGGCGCAACCCGCTCAGGCTGCGCCCGCCGGAAGCAGCCAGTCGCAATCCCAGTCGCAATCCCAGTCGAACGGCAAGCAGTCGCAATCGCAGTCGAACAGCTCGATCGATCAGGTGGGGTGGACCGCGCTATTGAACTCGGCGAGTGCTCTGCAGATGTACCGTCAGCAAATTCACTCGATCAGCCCGCTGGAAGTCGCCGGCTTCCTGCTGCTGGACGCCTCGTTTCCGCGCTCGATTCGCTACTGCATCCACCAAGCGCAGGCCAGCTTGCACGCCATCACCGGTTCACCGATTGGTTCGTACAAGACCGAGGCCGAGCGCCTGATGGGCACGCTGCGCGCGAGCCTCGACTACGCCAACATCGATCAAATCATGGAATTCGGTCTGCACGAATACCTCGATCAGCTGCAAAATACGCTCAATGAAATTAGTGGCGCCGTTCACAAGCGCTTCTTCGAACTCGCCGATTGAGGATCTTCGAACATGGCTGTCCGCGTTGCCCTGACTCACAGGACCACTTACGAGTACGAACGTCCCGCGCAGATGGGGCCGCAAGTCGTGCGCCTTCGTCCAGCGCCGCACAATCGTACTCCGATTCATAGTTACTCGCTGCGCATCCAGCCGGCCGAGCACTTCCTCAACTGGCAGCAAGATCCGCACGGCAACTTCCTGGCGCGCATCGTCGTGCCGGAAAAGACCTCGCGATTCGAGGTCCTGGTCGACATGGTCGCCGACCTGGAGGCTTACAATCCGTTCGATTTCTTCTTGGAGCCGAGCGCCGAGAACTTCCCGTTTATCTATTCGGACGAACAGAAGCACGAACTCACCACCTACCTGGAAACCGAGACTCCGAGTCCGGAACTGCTCGCTTTTCTCGAGAAGGTCGACCGCACGTCGCGGCGCACGGTCGACTTTCTCGTCGATTTGAATCTGCTCGTGTCCAAAGCGGTCGACTACGTGATCCGCATGGAGCCGGGCGTGCAGACGCCGCAAGAGACGTTGTCGATCGGCAGCGGTTCGTGTCGCGACTCGGCTTGGTTGCTGGTCCAGGCGGCGCGCAACTTGGGTATCGCGGCCCGTTTCGTCTCGGGTTACCTCATTCAGCTCGAACCCGACGAGCGGCCCATCGACGGTCCGCCCGGACCGGCCAGTGATTTCACCGATCTGCACGCTTGGGCCGAGGTCTACGTGCCAGGCGGTGGCTGGATCGGCCTTGACGCGACCAGTGGTCTGTTCGCTGCCGAGGGTCACATTCCTGTCGCTTGCGCGCCGACACCCGTGACGGCGGCGCCAATCGAGGGCGGAGTCGAGCAGGTCGAGACCAGTTTCGACTTCGACATGCACGTGCAGCGCATCGTCGACGTCCCTCGCGTGACCAAGCCGTACACCGACGAGCAGTGGGAGGACATCCTCGTGCTCGGCGATCGCGTCGATGCTTCGCTCGATATGCACGACGTGCGACTGACGATGGGCGGCGAACCGACGTTCGTCGGCGTGAAGAATCCCGACGCCGCCGAGTGGAACACCGAAGCCCTCGGCACCGAGAAGGCTGGCATCGCCGATCGGCTGAGCCATAAGTTGCGAGAGCTCTGGGCGCCGGGCGGCCTGTTTCATCACGGCCAAGGCAAATGGTACCCCGGCGAACAGCTGCCGCGTTGGGCCCTGTCGGTCGTGAGCCGCATCGACGGTCAGCCGATTTGGAGCCGTCCGGAGCTGTTCGCGCTGTCCGATCAACCACCGGGTCACACCGACAAGGACGCCGAACGCTTCGTTCGCACCTTGATCGAAGTGCTCGACGTCGACGACGAAGGTCTGATCCCGGCCTTCGAAGACGCCTGGTACTACATGTGGCGCGAGCGACGCCTGCCGACCAACGTCGATCCACTCAAGAGCAAGCTGAGCGACAAGGTGGAACGCGATCGGTTGGCCAAGGTCTTTCGCCAGGGCTTGAACAAAACCGTCGGTTGGGTACTGCCGCTCGGTCACGACGGCTTCGACTTCGTCACGGGCAAGTGGTTCTTGCGCGAAGAGAACTGTTTCTTGGTGCCAGGCGACTCGCCGATGGGCTTCCGTCTACCGCTCGAATCCGTGCCGTGGACCGCCAACGTCGACTACGACGGCGGTATCGATGCTGATCCGACCGTCGAGCAAGGCCGTTTGCCGGAGTTCGCCGAAGTGCGCGGGCGCTTCCGCGGCGACGCTGGGACGACCATTCGCTACCAGACGCCGGGCAAGCCCGGTCCGGGACAACTGGACGACAAGCCGGCTGACGACAAGC
>Ga0105046_10004437_pt1 | contig 22360 bp, 17 predicted proteins | sample MAT03_FD_78385 | JGI IMG/M metagenome (GOLD analysis project Ga0105046, IMG submission 78385) | Freshwater microbial communities from Lake Fryxell liftoff mats and glacier meltwater in Antarctica - MAT-03 (megahit assembly) | ecosystem: Environmental > Aquatic > Freshwater > Ice > Liftoff...
CTCGGGGGCCGCCGGCGCACTACCGAAGAGCGTCGCGAGCCAGGTCGTCAGCAGCGCCGCGACGAAGTCGACCTCGGCCTCGAGCGACGCGAATGACGCGACGCGCGGGGATGCGCCGCTGCGCGCGGCGCGATAGCCGGCGAGTGTGTCGCTGCCGCCATCGAGGTCGTCGGCCGGCGCCTCGCCCAGCAGCGAGACCGCGAAGCGGCTGATCTCCTGCGTGGTGCGGTAGTTCAAGCGAAGCCGCGTGCAGCGCGCGCCGCGGGCGTCGATGCCGCACGCCGAGAGCTTCGCGACGTTGCCGTAGATACGCTGATGCGCGTCGCCGACGAGGAACAAGTCGTTCTTGCCGGGCGCGGCGAGCAGGCGCAGGAAGCGCAGCTCGCCGGGGCCGAGGTCCTGCACCTCATCGGAGAGCACCGCTGAATAGGGAGGCGCCACGGCGCAGGACGCGAGCGCGTGACGGGCGTCGCGCACCACGTCGGCGAACTCGACGAGACCACGCGAATCGAGCGCCGCGCGATAGGCCGCGAGCACCGCCCAGACCTGCTGGCGCTCCTTGCGGTTCTTCAGCGCCCGGCCGCGGCCTCTCCGATCCGCCTGCTCGTAGCCGGCCTGGTCGGCGATGTCCTGCGCTTGCACCACGCGCTTCCACTCGTCGGTATAGAAGACCTGCGGCAATTTCACGGTCTCCGCCCGCATCGCCTCCTGCCAGAGCACGCGCTCGTCGGCGCCGCCGGCGATCTTGTAGGTGCGCTGCTGTTGCCGCATCAGCTCGACCGCGCGCGAGTGGAGGTTGGTCACGTCGATCCGCGCCATCGCCTCGGGCGGGACCATGCTGGCGAGCAGGCGCTTGAGATTGCTGGCGAGATTGCGCGTGAATGTCGTCACGAGAATGCGCTGATGCGACTCTCGCAGGATTTCCGTCGCGAGGTGCGCCGCGCGATGCAGCAGCGCCACCGTCTTGCCCGTACCAGCGCCACCGAGCACGCGCACGGGCCCATTGGCGTTCATGCGCACGACCCGCTTCTGCGTCGGGTGCAGGAAGACGCGCCACGCCTCCAGCGAGCCGGACAACGCCTGCGCGAGACGCTCGTCGGGCTCGAGCAGCTTGAAGCTGCGCTGCGACTCCGGGTGTTGCACCGCGACCGCCAGGTCATCCGCGGCCACCGGTTGCCGCGGCTGCGCGCGCGCGAGTTCGCTCACGGTGCCGGCGAAATCGTAGCCGGCCGCGAGCAGGAAGAGCGCGTCCGCGGCCTCGGGCGGCAGATGCGGCGCGAGCTTGTCGAGGTCGGCGTCGCCATGGAGCGCGCGCACCGCGGGCAGCAGGACCGGCGGCAGACCGAGCTCCACAAGCTGCTCATCCGAGGCCGCGAGGTACTGGACCGTCGCCGTGCTCGGGGCCGCGGGCGCGTTGCGCGCCACCTCGGCCACGTCGAAGACCTGCAGCGACCCGAGCCGCGGATGCACCTCGAAGCGCTTGCCCGCCACCCAGCCCAGGCACTCGTCCGGGGTCCCGACCCACACCGCGATGACCACGTCGCCGCGCGGCCCGCGCACGAAGACGAGCGCGATGTCGCCGCCGAGCGGGCTCATGAACAGCTTGTCGTCGTCCGAGCCGGCGCAGGCGACCGCTTTGTCGAGGAGCTCGCGTGGCGCGTCCGAGAACGCCTCGAGCGCGCTCTCGACCTCTCCTCGCAGGCCGTCCGGCAGGCGCCCGAGCGCCTCCTGCAGCGACGCGTGGAAGGCGACCTGCGGCTCGTCGAGGCGCTCGAGGACCGTCTCCAGATCGGCTTTGGTGCGCGCGAGCTCCGCGCGCTCCGCCGCGAGCTGCTGCTCGAGCAGGCGCTGCCGGGCGTCGAGCTCGAGCCCGCCGTTCGGGACCTTGAATGGCGGCGGCCGCAGCGTCGCATCATGGAAGCGGCGCGCGAACCAGATGGCCACGTTGCGCGCGTAGCCGAGGTGATTGGCCGCCTCCTGGAGGCTGGCGGTGTTCGCGTGGACGGCGCCGTTGCCGGTCATCCGGATCTTGTGGAGCCGGTCGGCCGTCTGTTCATCGGTCGCGCCGCTCTCGCGCAGCTTCACGGTCAGCGTGAAGAAGTTGTCTGCGGGCCCGATAGATCGCTCGAGACGGTGACACGCCTCCTTCACCACGAGTTCGCCGAAGCTGCGCAGCTCGAAGAGGCACACGCGCGGATCTTGGAAGTAGCGCTCCGCCCGTCGGCCCAGCTCCGCGAGCGCGGGCGAGACCGGATCGAGGAACGCAAAATTGGACGTCGGCGTGCTCACTCCGCTTCGGCTCCGGATGTGTCGGCCTCGACCTCGACCGTGACGCCGAGCGCGGCGGCGATCTCCCGCGCCAGCTCGCTCGAGGGCGCCTCGCCACGCGCGAGAGCGAAGGCCGTCCAGCCCGCCGCGCGCAGCACCGCGACCTGCTCGGGGTCGAAGTCGAGCGCCACGCGTGCCTCCTCCCAGACGAGCTCCACCGCGGAAGCGATGAGCGGCTCGCCGATGTCGACCCCGACCTCGGGCCGCGGCGCGTCCTGCGTTTTCAGGCGCGCGATGAGGTCGGCGAGGACCGGGTCGGCGAGCGCGGCGACCTCGCTCCAGCCGGGGTCCGGCAGGTCCGCCAGCTCCGGGCGCGGCCCGACGAGCTCCTGCTCGACGCCTTCGGGCGCGACCCCGGTGATGTTCTCGATGATGGCGCGCGCATAGTACTCGAGCTGCCGCTTGTACTGCTCGCGCGCCGGCGTGCCTTCCTTGGGCAGGCTCGACTTCCAGTCCGCGACGACCCAGCGCTTGCGCTCCGCATCGATCGGAAAGGCCAGGTCGATCTGCCCCGTGACGACCCCGTCGTCCGTCGGGTAGGCGAACGGCACCTCGCGCCAGTGCTCGGGCGCGCGGGCGGCGCGCTCGACGATCGGGTGGGCGGCGAGGCGAGCCGCGATCGCCACCGCGCGCGCCGCGAGCCCGGCCTCGAGGTCGGCGTCGAGCGCGAAGGCGCGGGCCAGGCGCGTCGCCTCGGCGATGCGGGCCTCGAGCGGGGCCTCGAAGCGCAGGCTCTCCATGACGCTGTGGACCACCGTGCCGATCTCGGCGCCGCCGCGCTTGCCGCTACCGTCATGCTCACGCCCGGCGCGCGCGAGCTCGCTCACGCTCCGCCAGGTCGGCGACAGCCGCCGCGCCGCGAAGACCCGCCGACGCCGCTGCGCACGCCACGCCGGCTCCGGATCCTCGGCGTCCAGGTCGGCCGCCAGCAGCGCGTCGATCTCGGCGTCATGCCCCGGAAAGGTCTCGGCGCTCGCGGGCGCCGCTGGCAGCCCCTTGACCTCGAGCACGCGCACCGCGACGCGATCGGACATCGTCTCGATGCGGTCCGGAGCACCGCCGCCGTCCCCGAAGTCGGGCAGCGCCCCGATGAGATCCGGCGCCAGCAGGTCCGGTTCTTCGCCGCGCACGATCACCAGCTGGTCGCGCGCGCGCGTCGCCGCGACGTACATCCACCGCCGCCGCTCGGCCGTGAGCGCGACCTTCTCGTCGGCGACCGCCCGGTCCCAATCGGGCGGGCACAGGTTCGGCCCGACCCGCATCGAGAGCGCGCCGCGCTCATGGTCGACCACGTGCTCGAGGTTAGGCTCCTTGCGCTTCGCGTGCGACAGGATGACGACCGGCGCCTCGAGGCCCTTGGCCTTGAAGTAGGTCGTGATGCGCACCACGTCGGCGTCGGCGGACGCGAGCGGCAGGTCCTCGTCGGGCTCGCGCGCCATCTCGGCCAACGCCGCGACGAGCTCGCCCCCGCTCTTCACATACGCCTCGAGGCCGCGCACCACCGCGCGCAGCTTGTCGACGTTGGCGAGCATCGCGGGCCCACGTGCGAGCAGTCGCCACACTCCCGGTGCGCCCGTCGCGTCGAGCAGCGCCACCCACGAGCGGCGACCGCGCTGACGGCGCAAGCGCGCGAGCACCGCCACTATCGGTGGGATCCGTCGCTGGTGATGAGTTGGCTTCGGGAGGTGACAGCGTGGCGAGCATCGAGAAGCGTCGCACAGGCTATCGCGTCCGCTGGCGAGACCCGGACGGAGCGCCCCGCACCAAGCAGTGTCCGAGCCTCTCGGTCGCCAAAGAGCTCGCCCGAGGGGTCGAAGCCGCGTTCGCGCTCGGGAGGCGCTGGGAGCCTGCCGCCACTATCCGAGTTGCTTCGCTAGAGACGTCGATGGCGACCTACATCACTCGGATCGGCCGGGTGAAGGCTCGGCAGACGTGCGCAACGCGGCGCTCGGCGCTCGTCCGCTTCCTGGCTTTCCTGACGAAGCAAGAGGGCAAGGCCGACGTTTGCACTGGGCGTTGCTCTCCCGAAGGACGCTCGAGCAGTGGGACTCGGACATGGCCGAGGAGGCGCTCGAGGCCTCGACCCGCGCGCAGCACCTCCGCAACGTGATGCACTTCTGGGCTTGGGCCTATGACGACGAGGAGCTCGGACCGCACGTGCCACGGCCGCGCAAGATCGAAGCACCACAACGTGTGCCGAAACCAGTGCGCGCGCCGACATGGTCGCAGATGGACGCGATGATCGCGCACCTCGCGCACGAGGAGGCGAAGCGCTGCGCGATGCTCATGCGCTACCTCGGGTGGCGGATCGGACAGGTCTGCCGGCTCGAGTGGACCGACTTCGATCTCGAGGCCGGCACGCTTCGCCTCCGGGGCGAGCTCGGCAAGAGCCGCGCGGGGAAGGTGGGACGCACCGTGATCATCGCGAAGGCGCTGACCGCCTACCTCGCGACGCTCGGCCGGCGAGAGGGCAAGGTCGTGCGCCTGTCGACGGTGTGGATCCACCACTACCTCGTCAAGGCGTGGGCCGCGTCGGGCGTCGAGGCAGAGATCTGGAAGGGACACAGCGCGCACGCGTTCCGCCGTGGCTTCCGCACCGAGCTCAAGTCGGCGCGGGTTGACTCGGAGGCGATCGAGTTCTACTGCGGCAGGTCGACCGGCGTTCGCTACCTGTACACCGACCCCCGCGCGCTCGACCTGCTCGACCTGGTCGCCAACGTACCGCCGGTCGGAGGGCCACACACAATGCGCAATGTCCCAGCGGTGTCCCTTGACGAGAGGCGACGGCGCAAAAATGTTTGAACATCAGGGGCTTCGATACCAACCGTTCTACTGTGAGGAGAACATCTGGTGCCTCGCGCAGCGCGCCGATCTCTTCGTCGGCCCGACGGAGGTCGTCTTCATCGTCGGTCCCGATCGCCGCGACGCGCGCGTGGCCTGCTGGTATCAGCGCGCTGCGCGCGAAGGCGAGCCGGTGCTGTGGGACTATCATGTCGTTCTCGCCGAGCGCCGCTTGAACGCGGACGGCTCGGGCACCGTGTTCGTCTGGGATCTCGACACCCGCCTGCCGTGCCCGTGCCCAGCCGCCCTCTGGGTTGCCGCGACCTTCCAGGATTCCAGCCGCGTCAATGAGCGCTACCACCCACGCTGGCGCGTCACCGCGAGCGACATCTACGTGCGCGAGCTCGCAACCGATCGTTCCCACATGCGCGACGAGCGTGGCCGTTGGCGACGACCTCCGCCACCGTGGCAGCCACCGGGCGCCCCGGCGATGAACCTCGCGCGCTGGATCGGCATGGAGCCTGGTGGTCCTGCGGTCGTGCTCGATCGTGCGGGGCTCGCGGCGCGTTGGTGCCTCAGCCCCTGACGCATCGCCCATGGTTCAGGGTTCGAGCTCGTCGTCTGGCGTCGGCGTGAAGTCGCAGTTTTCGACCCGCCCAAGGGCGCGGCGCCACGACTCCGGCAGCAGCGTCTTTTTGCCCTCGACGTAGTCGTACGCGACGACGACGGTCGAGCCGACCGCCGCCACCCGATGCAGCGCGACCGACACGAGCTTCAGCTCCATCTTGAACGAGTGCTGGCCCACGGCGAGCACCCGGGCGCCGCACTGGACCTCGTCCGGGTAGGTGAGCGGCGCTTTGAAGCGGGCCGAGATCTGGGCGACGATCGGTCCGACGCCGCTCGCGGCCGACATGTCGGCGACCCCGGTACGCTCGAAGTATGCGATGCGCGCATCCTCGAAGTACCTGAAAAAACGCGTGTTGTTGACGTGCTGAAACGCATCCATGTCGCCCCACGCGACCGGGATCGTGACCACCACGGGATAACCTTGGAGCAGCTCGTCCAGCGCCATCGTTCCTCCGCTTTGCATGCTGGCCCGCGCGGGCCCGGGGGTCAATCACGATCGCCGGCTCTCGCGACCCCTTGACCCGGTCGTAATCCAAAGCGAGGCTCGTACGATGCCGACTGTTCGCCTGCCCGCTCCCTTCTTGCGCTACGCGTGTGGTCGCTCGCTCATGTGCTGCAAGTACCCAGTGCGCGCGCCCTGCGACGAAGACGAGGAGGCACGCATCACCAAGGTGCTCGCTTCGAGCGAGGCGGGCCGGGCCTACATCCCCATCCTGCAGGCTGGGTTCGAGAGCGCGCTCGGCGCGCGCGCCTTCAAACAGAAGGACGAGCACTGCGTCCATCTGGTCAGCGCGTCGGCCGCGCCGGGCGCCTCCAAAGCCGCTTCCGAGGGCCTCCGCCAGGATGGCGAAGCCTCGACTGTAGGCCTCCGCCAGGATGGCGGAGCCTCGACTGAAGACCCTGGCGGCTGCTCGCTGCATTTCCTCGGGGGCCTCGACGCGCTCGGGACCGCCTGCCGCAACTACCCCCGTTGGATTACGAGACTCCCGCCCGAACCCAACTCGGAGGTCCTGCTCGAGGCGGTGTTCTACCTGACCTGTCCTACGGCGGCGCGCATGCTCGTCGCAGACCCGAGCCCCTTTCGCTTCGTCGAGGTGCCGCTCGAGACGTGGCCTTACAGCTCGATGCGCGAAGCGACCCCCGCAGCGCTGGCGCTGGCGACCCCGTTCCGGGCGGGCTGGTGGAGCGTGTTGGCCGATCGGCGGCACGACACCGAGCGCCTCTGCGCCGTACTCGACGCGATGTACACCGACCCGCTGGCGCCTCCGTCGGGCGACCCGATGATCACGTCGTCGCCGAATGAGGGGCTGCTCCAGGGGATCCGGTCCAGTGATGTGTACTTCCTCCACGACGTGCTCGAGCGTATTCCAGAGCGTGGACGCAGCTATGCGTCGCTTCACTGGGAGCTCAAGGTCGACCTGGAGCATCAAGTGACCCGACGCGAATTGCTGGACGCCCTCGACATCGCGCCGGAGCTGCTCGCGGCCTTCATCGATCACATGGTGCCAATTGCCGGCTTGCACGACAGCCGACCTGTGCCTCAGTGGCTGCGTATGGCGGTTCGTCGCACCATCGCGGTGGCACGGTTGGCGGACGCGCTGCTGGCTCGCGTTCCTTTCGGAATCGATACTCTTTTCGGAGACCTGTTCACGGCTGCAATGCACCCCGACCCGATGACGCCGCCGACCGGCGCATCGTCATCCGCGACGCTTGACAAGGGCGTAGGGTAGAGGGCAGGAAGCCGCTTTCGAGCCACCGGACCGTTCTGTCGCGGTGGTCTTGCGCGTTTCGTTCCCGCGCCTCAAGATTACGGCGCAACTTCAGAGAGAAGGCCATGCTGCTCACCGACAACGCCTGGGAACTCCTAAATATCTTCCGCTTCGGTCGCGATGAAGACGAAGAGGTAGAGAAGGAGGAAGACGAAGACGAGGATGAGGACGACGAGGAAGACGAAGAGGACGACGAAGACGAGGAAGACGACCTCGACGACGACGACCTCGACGACGACGAGGAGTTCGAGGAGGAGGAGGAAGAAGACGACCTCGACGACGACCTCGACGAAGACGACCTCGACGACGACGACGACCTCGACGACGACGACGACGACGACGATGAGGTCGAAGAAGAGGAGTACGAAGAGGATCCGGCCAAAGACGAGGACTGAGATTCCGGTTCGGTCGCTACTTTACGGAGCGACCGAGCCGGCTGTTTGAGTCACGCTTCAGGTCTTAGTCAGCGCTCGACGCGCGTCGGGGTCGCCAGCTGGTTCTTCTTGATCTGCGCGTCCCAGTAGGCCGGGAACGGCGGGCGCGCGATGTGCTTGCCGCGGCCGCGCTCGGCCTGGAGTTCGCCGCGGTCCCAGACGACCTCGCCGCGCGACAGCGTCGTCACCGGAATGCCCGTCACCTTCATGCCTTCGAAGAGGTTGAAGTCGATGTTCTGGTGATGGGTAGCGGCCGAGATTGTGCGCGTGCCGTTCGGATCCCAGACGACCAGGTCGGCGTCCGCGCCCACCTGGATGGCGCCCTTGCGCGGGTAGATGTTGAAGATCTGGGCGGCATTGGTGGACGTGACGCGCACGAACTCGCTCGGCGTGAGGCGACCCTTGCCAACACCGTGGTGCCAGAGCACTGCCATGCGGTCTTCGACCCCGGGCGTGCCGTTGGGGATCTTGCGGAAGTCCTCCTTGCCCATCTCCTTCTGCGCGGTCTTGAAGCAGCAGTGATCGGTCGCGGTCGTCTGCAGCATGCCCGACTGGAGGCCACGCCAGAGCGCGTCCTGATGCTCCTTCGAGCGGAATGGCGGCGACATCACGTGGTGCGCGGCGTGGCGCCAGTCGGCGTTGCGGTAGACCGAGTCGTCGATCAGCAGGTGGCCCGCCAGCACTTCGGCGAAAACGCGCTGGCCTTCGAGGCGCGCGCGCGTGACCGCCTCGAGCGCGTCGATGCACGAGGTGTGAACGAGGTAGACCGGCACGCCCAACACCTCAGCGATGCGGATGGCGCGGTTGGCTGCCTCGCCTTCCACCTCGGGCGGGCGTGACAGCGGGTGGCCTTCGGGGCCTGCGATGCCGGCCGCGAAGATGTCGCCTTGGAGCTGGAACACGAGCTCGCCGTTTTCCGCGTGACAGGTCGCCAGCGCGCCGAGCTCGCGACAGCGGCGGAAGCTGCGCACGAGCGTCTCGTCGTCGCACATGATGGCGTTCTTGTAGGCCATGAAGTGCTTGAAGCTGTTGACGCCGTGATTCGCGACGAGCTCGCCCATGTCGCGGCTCACGGAGTCGTCCCACCAGGTGATCGCGACGTGGAACGAGTAGTCGCCGGCCGCCTTCTCGGCCCAGCCGCGCCACTTGCGATAGGCGTCGAGGATGCGCTCCTTCGGGTCGGGGATGACGAAGTCGATGATCGTCGTCGTGCCGCCGGCCATCGCCGCGCAGGTCCCGGTGTAGAAGTCATCGGACGCGACAGTGCCCATGAAGGGCAGCTGCATATGGGTGTGCGGGTCGATGCCGCCGGGCATCACGTAGCAGCCACCGGCGTCGACGACGCGCGCGCCCGGAGCCACAATGTCGTGGCCGATCGCCAAGATGCCGTCGCCCTGCGTGAGCACATCGGCACGATACTGCCCTTCCGCCGTCACCACCGTTCCGCCGCGCACGAGTACCGTCATGGTCGTTCTCCTGTCCCGCGGGCGCCTCATGTAAGCGCCGTCGTCGGGACCGGGCGGACGATACCTTTCCGCAGCCTCGTCGTCACGTCTGGGCTGGGCTCAGCGGCTCAGGCGGCCTTGCGCACCTTGTGGCGCTTACGGGCATTGCGATTCGAGCAGGCGCGGCTGCAGTACTTCGAGCCGTCGCGGGCTGCGTTGCGGCACGCTTCGTAGGCGCAACGCTCGGTGCCAGGAGCACCGATGTAGGCGACCGCGCCGGTATCGGTGAGCGGCATCGGCTCGGGCTCGGGCAGCTCTTCGGGGCGAAGCGCCTCGGCCGGGCGCGTCGAGCAGCCGACCATCCAGCAGCGCGTCGCCGACGCGGGGAGGGAAATCGGGGGAACGTGCCCGAGGCAGCTCCAATGATCGTGATCCTTCCAGCGGCTCCTTTGATTCACCTGAGGTCTCCTTGTGGGCCTGAGCAACGGGTTTGAAACCCGGGCCTGCGGTTCACCATTCCAGAGCGGATAAACTCATTGATTCAGAGCGATTGGGAGCCTTCCCAAGCAGCTGTACTGAGGACGTTCACCGTGGCGCACGCGCTGTTCGATCGCCTCGAGCACCGGCAATACGTCCCCGATACCATCGACCACATAATGGGCGCCGACCCCGTAGAGTCGTTCGTAGGCGCGTGCACGGCGCGCGATCTGATCGGCCGGCGCGAGCGCGTCCCAGTCGGCTTTCGAGAGGCCGACCTCGTTGCCGGTCACCGCCACGCCGACCGACCACATGCCGGCGTCGAGGCCTTCGAGGATGTCGGGCAGCGTGTCGCCGACCTTGATCATGGCGGCCATCGGATAGATGCCGAGGCGCTTGGCGTTCTCGAGGCACATCCACGGAGCGGGCCGCCCGTCGGGCACCTCGTCGGCGCAGACCATCTCGTCGGGCACATAGCCGCGGCTAGCGGCTTCGTCGCGCAGGAGCCTGTTCATCGCGAGCGTGTAGCCGGTCGTGGAGCCGATCTTCCAGCCGCGCGCGCGCATCGCGGCGACCGCCTCCAGGGTGCCCGGCACCAGGTCCGCGAAGCGCGGCAGGATGTCGAGCTGGATCGGCACGAAGACCTCGAAGATCTGGTCGACGTCCGCCTCGCTCTGGGTCTGGCCGTGCACCGCGCGCCAGGCGTCGGCGACGCGGGGGATCTGGCAGATGCGGCGGATGTGCACGGGCTTGTGCGCACCCATCGGCAGGCGTGCTTCTTCGACCGTGATGTCGATGCCGAAGCGCCGGTAGGCCTCGACGAAGGCGGCCGCTGGGGCGAGGCAACCGAAGTCCATGGTGGTGCCGGCCCAGTCGAGCACGATGCCCTGGATCGGACCGACGTAGCGACGAAGGGACCGGAAGCTACCGACAGGAGAAGACATTCGAGACCTCCGCGAGTTCTTGCAGAGTGCTCGTGGCGACGGCGCAGGTAAAGCGCGGCACCTGAACGTGGCCCAATAGGATCAGTGATGGTGCGAGTGCGGCAGCGCGCGCCGGTCCTGGGCCGGGAAGCGGCGGGCGGAGGCGGGTCGGGTGGTGTGGGTTTCGGCCGGCGGTGTCCAGACGCCATCGCCGTCCTGGTCGATGTCGATCGGGTTCGTGAGCGCGTACGGGCTGTCGCCGGTTTGAATCGGCCAGAGGCCGCCCGAGCCGACCACCTCGACGATGTACCAGGCATCCGCGAGCGGCGTGGCGACGAGCTCGTCGTCGTAGCGTACGCCCGCGCGCAGGCCGTCGGGGCGGGCCCAGTCCGCGAGCACCACCTCGTCGACCACGACCCCGTTTTCCAGCAGGCGCACACGGTCGACTTGCATCCAGCTCGGCGCCTCGACCCGCACCGCAAAGTGGATCTCGCCATCGTCCTCGACCGCGGTCTCGCCTCCCATACCGGTCCCGTCGCGCGCAGCGAAGCGCACGAAAGGGCCGCACGAGACGAAGGTCCTGCGTTCGCGAAGAGGTGCGACGACCGCCCGGTGATCGGCTTCGACCGCGCTGCGTTCGACGGCGATCCAGCTGCGCACGTCGCCGACGCCGTTTGCCTCGTTGTGGCTGTCCGAGCCGGACGAGAGGGTCTTCTTCAGGCCAAGGTCGTTCAGGTTGAACCAGTCCTGGAGCGCCTCGGCGTTGCCGCCGCCGGTGCCGCAGCCGTCATTGAAGACTTCGAGCGTGTCCCAGTCGAGCGTCCAGCGCTCGGGCTTCTTCGCCGCGACGAGCGTGGTCGTGTCGAGGCCGATCGAGTCGAAGTAGGCCTGGATGTTCGACGACACGCGCGGGTGGTTGACCTGCACGATGATCTCTCCGTCGTGCTGGGCGCGTATCGCGTCGAACAAGCCGGTGCCGGGCCAGCCGTGCTCGAAGACAGCGCCGCCGCTCGGCAAGGTCGCGTTGTACACGAGCGGATAGGCGCCGAAGTGGCCATACTCGACGGTCGAGACCTCCTGGCCGTGCAGCGGCGTGACCCACTCGGCGACACCGGCCGCCGCGAGCGAGGGTGCGATCGGGCCGATGTAGGTGTGCTCGGTGAAGACCGGCAGCGACACGTCGTTGGCCGCGGCCTGGCGCAGGCGGACAGGGTAGGGGACCTCCGAGTCGGGGCTCCAGAAGGCGTGCAGGTGCAGGTCGGCCGCGCTCCAGCCGGCGTCGTCGACCGTCTTTTCGAGCGTGAATTCGAGGGTCTGCGATGTGCCGGGCGCGACCGTGACGGTCGCCTCGTCGATCTCCCAGGAGTAGCCGCGGCTCGCGACCACACGATACTCGCCGGGCAGGAGCTGAGCCGTGATCTGGCTGTCGACCTGGAACGCGACGACGCTGCGCTCGCGGCCCCAGTCGGGGTCGAAGCGCACTGGCTCGGGCGCGAACGGGCTCGGCGCGTCGACCCGGAAGAAGCTGACCTGGGCCGGGATGGCGTTGCCGTCCGGGTCGCGCACGCGTGCAACGACCTGGCCGAGCCCGGGCAGCTCGAGGTCAATCTCGGGGTCGGACCCGACAGCCGCCGTGACGAGCTTGGGCTCGGATCCGCCGCGGCCCGGGGCGAAGGCCTGCACCTGGACGTCACCGGGCGACACGACCGTGCTCCAGCTGCCGTCGGGCAAGATGGGGGTCAGCGCCAGCACGTCGGCCTCGCGCGTGACGGCCACCCAGGCGCGGCCGCCGGTGTTGCTCGGCACGTCTTCGCCCTCGTCACTGGCCCAGGGGGTCTCGCCGCTGACGCGTCCGTGCAGGGGGGCCAGCGTCAGGCCGTGGAGTGCTGCGCGCGCCTTGTCGATCGTCGTCGAGCCGTCGTCGGAGACGACGAAGTGGAACGAGAAGCTCGTGCTTGCGCCAGCCTCGAGCTGGAAGCCTGGCAGGGTCGAGAGCTGGACGTTCGTCTGCTGGAAGAGGGCCGTCGGGACCATGCCCGCCGGGGGAATGAAGCCGTAGCCGCGCTCGAGTCCGACGCCGCCCGTCCAGATCCAGGAGGTGCCGCCGCTTATCGATGCGAGCCCCGGGCCGGGCGTGTAGGCCGGGGCGCCGTCGCCCATGTTCATCGCGACCGCGGGCAGGCGCACGTCGGCGACATCGGCCTGGTCGTTGTGGAACGAGACGACAAGCTCGAGCGTGGTCGTGTCGGGTGCCAGGCGATATTCGTACGTGAGCGCGAGGTCGATCGGGTCCGCCACCAGCAGGTCGCCGAGGATCGCGTCGACCCAGGCGTAGCGGGTCGTGCGGCCGGTCGCGCGCACGATCGCTGTGCCATCACGACCGTCGGAGGTGACTTCGATCGTATCGGGTCGGAAGGCGCGCAGGTTCCACACGAGCCAGAGCTCGCCCAGGCGGTCTTCGCCGCCGGGCTGCAGGTCGGCGTCGACGAGCAGGCCACCGAACTGGCGGTAGCCGCCGGCCGGCCGGATGCCTTCGATGAGGAAGCGCGCGCTCGCGTTCGCGAGCACGAAGTCGCCGAGCTGGCCTTCGGCTTTCGGTCCGCCAACGAGATCGGCGGGCTTCTCCGCGATGCCGGCGACGACCACGCCGGTCGGGGGCACGAGCGCGAGGTCGATCGGAGGCGGCACGACGACCTCGCCGCTGTCTTGGACCGCGTCGTTGGCGTCTCCGGTGGCGTCGGTGGCGTCCGTCAGCTGGGTCACGTCGGTGGCGTCCGACGCGCTCGGGTCGTCATCGCAGGCGACGAGGGTGATGAGCGCGAGAGCGACGAGGTAGTGATGACGGAACGACGACATGGCAGGAACGTAGTCGATAGCCTGGGCGAAGTCAGGCGTGACGTGCGCGGAGCGCGCCCCGGGTAACGCGGGCATTGTGGCGGCGCCGCTTCTGTGGAAGGTCGCAGGCGTCGACAGGCGAGGTGGGGCGCATGATCAAGTGGAAGGTTCTCGGGCAGGCGCGCAGTCCGGATGGCAGCGCGTTGGTGCTGGTCGAGCACGATGGCGAGTATGTGCTGCGCGTCAATGGGCGCGAGCTGATGTCGACGAAGCGGCACGCGTCCGAGCTGCGGCTCGGGGTGCTGGGTTGCCTGGCCATTGCCAGTCGGCCGAAGGCGCGGGTGCTGATAGGCGGGCTCGGGCTCGGCTTCACGCTGCGTGGGGCGCTTGCGACGCTGGGGGCTGACGCCGAGGTGGTGGTCGCCGAGCTGATGTCGCAGGTCGTGACCTGGAATCGCAATCCGGCGTTCATTGGCTTGTCGGCGAAGGAGCTCGCGGACCCGCGCACGATCCTCGTGGTCGATGACGTGTTCGCGGTGCTCGGCAAGAGCGGTAGATTCGATGCGATCATGCTCGACGCTGACAACGGCACGACCGCGATGATGACCGCTGGCAATAGGGCCCTCTACGAGACGCGCGGGCTGAGGCTCGTGCACGGTGCGCTCAATCCGCAGGGCACGGTCGTCTACTGGTCGGCCACGTCCGAAGACGCGTTCGAGCAGCTCATGAAGAAGGAAGGGTTCGCGACCAGGGTCGAGCGCGTGCGCGCTTATGGCACCGGCGGACCGTGGCACACGCTGCTGCTCGGGCGGCGCGGCTGACCTGATTCGCTGACGCCGTGGACCCGATCAAGCGCGCTTGACGCGAGCCTGGTGCTCGACCGCGATCGCCAGCAGCGCGAGCCCCGCGACCAGCGGATCGGTCGCCTCACGGGCCGCGATCGCCGCCGCGGTCGGGTACAGGTCAGCGATCGGCGTGCGCGCGAACGCGCCGAGCCCATGGCGGATGAGCACCAGTGCCACCCGACCGTGCAACGACACCGGCAGGTTCGCGAGCGCCACCAGCTCTGATGTGTCGGGCACCTCGACGCCGCGCCCACGGAGCGCTTCGAGGTGGGCCGCCAGCTCGCGCTCGGCGTCGTCGCTGTTGATGACGAGCTCGTTCAACGCCTCGGCGATGAGCGACCGTTCGCGCGCGAGCCAGCTCGTGCGTGCGTCCTGGCTCTCGAAGGTGCCGCCGAGCCGCGTCACGATCTCGTGGCGGTACTTCGGATGCGCCGCCCCAACGAAGCCCAGGCCGTGGGCCGAGGTCAGCGCCTCGTTGACCGTCTCGGGCGGTGCCTTCAAGCCGTGCTCGAGACCCGTCAGCAACGTCGGCCCGAGCCTCCCACAGAGCGACAGGCCGCGCAGTGCCACAGGCCAGAACCCGAAGCGGGTCGCGCGGATAGGCGCCGCGCCCTGGATGACGCCACCGGCCGTCTGGCGCAACATCTCGTCGTCGGCCTGCGCGAACAGGGCCTGCAGGTGGCCGACCGCCCAATGCAGCCGCCAGGTGCGGCGGACCTGCTCTTTCTCGCGCAGCTCGAGCCGCTCCTGGTCGGCCAGGAGGCGCTCGCCGCCACGCTTCACGAAGTCGCGCAGCGTGTCGTCGCAGGCGTACCAGAGGGCCGGCAGGCGATCGAACACGAGCGGCAGGAACGGCGTCAGCTCGCGCAGCGTCTCGCGCGGCACGGCGTCGCCGGCGTCCAGCAAGGTCCTGAAAAGCCGCCGGAATCCGGGTGGCGTGTCGGCCCGCTCGGGGCCATCGCCCCAGCGCCCCATCTCGTTCTTCAAGCGCTCGTGCCGCTGCGCCACCGCCTCGAGCTGGCTGCGGGTGACGATTGGAGCACGCGGTCGCGCGCCACGGCGCAGGCACTCGATGGCCGAGCCCTCGCGGGTCGCCACGAGGAAGGGCCCATCGCTTGGATGGTCCAGCGCCAGGGCCACGGTCGGCACGTGCGGCGCCTTCGCCTCGTCGAGCAGAAAGCGCGTCACTGCCGCGTTGTGCGCGAGGTAGAACGCGGCCTCGGTGGCGCGCGCGGTCTCGCGCTCGAGTCGCTCGAGCTGCTCCATTCAGGTCTTCCTTTCAGAGGCGATACGCCCGGAAGACCGAGACTAATCGAGGACCGGCGCGCGTGCCAGCGCGCGCGGCCCGGCCGTTGCTTGGACTCGAGGGATGTTGCGGAATCGCCGTATCGGTCGTGCCCATGAGACCTCCGCGGTTCCGCTCGGTCCGCTGCGCGGCGCTCGGGACCAGCTGCGGTCTGGGGCACGACCTGCCGTTGCTTGGACTCAATGCTGGGCGATCGACAGCTTCACGCAGGTCGCGACCACGCGCGTGGCGGTCTCGATCTCGAGCAGCGACGGGCAGCTCGGGGCGAGGCGGATGTTGCGGTCGCTCGGGTCCTTGCCGTAAGGGAACGTGGCGCCTGCCTCGGTGAGCTTCACGCCCGCCTCGGCCGCGAGGCGCACGACGTTTTTGGCGTGGCCCGGCGGGGTGTCGAGGCTCACGAAGTAGCCGCCGTTCGGGCGTGTCCAGCTGGCTATACCGGCGCCGAGCTCTTCTTCAAGGACCCGCAGGACCGCGTCGAACTTGGGCTTCAAGATGGCCGCGTGCTTCGCCATGTGGGCATGGATGCCGGCCAGGTCCTTGAAGTAGCGCACGTGCCGGAGCTGGTTCACCTTGTCGGGGCCGATCGTCTGCTTCGACGCGTGCACCTTCGTCCACGCGATGTTCGCCTCGTTGGCGGCCATCGCGGCAAGGCCGGCGCCGGCATGGCTTATTTTCGAGGTAGACCCGAAGATGAGCACACGATTCGGGGTGCCCGCCGACTGACACGCGTCGAGCAGGTTCGGGACCTCGTCGTGCGCGTCGCCGAGGTGGTGCACGCTGTAGGCGTCGTCCCAGATGATGCGGAAGTCGGGGGCGGCGGTCTTCATCGCGGCGAGGCGGCGCACGCTGTCGGCCGACACCGACTCGCCGGTCGGGTTCGAGTACTTCGGCACGATCCAGATGCCCTTGATGCTCGCGTCTTCCGCGACGAGGCGCTCGACGACATCCATGTCGGGGCCGGCGCCAGTCATCGGCACCGTGATGAGCTCGTAGCCGAGGTGCTGGGTGATGGCGAAGTGCCGATCGTAGCCGGGCGCCGGGCAGAGCCACTTCACGGGCGCCGCCGACCACGGCCCGGTGCCGCCCGGCACGCCGAAGACGTGCGCGCGCAGGAGCGTATCGAACATCAGCGTCAGGCTCGACGCGCCGCCGATCAGGACCTCGGATGGCTTCACGCCGAAGATCTCGGCGAACAACGCGCGCGCCTCCGGCAGGCCTTCGAGCCCGCCGTAGTTGCGCGTGTCGGTGCCGTCCTTGGCCTTGAAGTCGTGGCTCGTGACGGCCTCGAAGAGACCCTGGGCCAGGTCGAGCTGCTCGTTGGCGGGCTTGCCGCGCGTCATGTCGAGCTTGAGCTTCATCGCCTGGAAGGCTTCGTAGCGTTCGGCGAGGCCCTTGGCGGTTTCGGTCGGCGTCATCGGAGTCTCCGGTCGGGCGCGGGTCGTTCGCTCGGTGCGCCTGGATTTCGTGAGCGAAGGCCTTCGCGAGGATGGCGAAGCCTGGACTGAAGGCCTCACGCAGTGAAGCTGCCCAAGCGATTTCCCACACCGCGCGTCACCTGAAAAGACCGTTCTGCGCCCCAGCGCCGGCGTGGTAGAAGCCGCCCAATGGAAGCGCAAGCCCCGGCTGACCTCCGCCACGCCCTCGCCTTGACACCGGTCCAGTCGCGCCCGGGCACCTATAGAGGTGAGCTCGACCGGTCCTGGAGCTTCATCATCCCGTCGGGCGGCGTTCTCACGTCGCTCGCGCTGGCGGCGATGCGCATGGAGCTCGCGCGCCTGGGCCATGCCGATCTCGTGCCGGCGGCGGCCACCGCGACGTTCTGCTCGGCCATCGCGGAGGGCGCGCTCGACGTCGAGGTGACCGTGCTGCGAGCCGGCAAGACCGCTTCGCAGCTGCGCGCGAACGTGCGGCCACGTGGCCAGAGCGCGGCCCCGGGCGACGTCGGGCTCGAGGTGATCGCGACCTGGGTGCAGCCGCGTCCCGACGCCACGATTCCGTCGCGGGCGTTTGGTGCGCCGCCGAGCTTGCCGCTGCCGGCCGAGTCGGAGGTCTATGACGCGGCCGCGACGGGCATCACGCCGCCGCAGTTCTATCGCAACCTCGAGGTGCGGCGCGGCACAGGTGACGTGTGGTGGGCCAGGACCTGGGCGCCGGGCGCGTCGCGGGTCGCGCGTTGGTATCGTTATCTGGTGCCGCCAGCGCTGCCGGATGGGCGCCTCGACCCGCTGGCACTGCCACCCATCGCCGACACAATGGCATCCTCGGTGCACCAGGCGCTCGGCTCGCGCAACCCGCCGCTCCTGTTCCCGAGCCTCGACCTGACGGTGCACTTCACCGCGCCGCTGAGCGGTCGCGCCGACCAACCGATCCTCGTCGATTCGATCGCGACCTCGATCTTTGAGGGCACCGCGAGCGCCCGGGCCGAGGTCTGGCAGGACGGCGTGCTGCTAGCGACCGCGACCCAGACGATGACGCTCCGGACGATCAAGCCCCGATGAGAGCTGCATTCTACGTCCTGACGTCGTGCTGCATTGCGGCTTGCGGGCCCGCGCCCGCGCCGGCGCCCGCACCCTCGTCCTCGCCCTCGCCCGCACCCGCACCCGCGCCCTCGCCCGCACCCACGCCCACGCCCACGCCCACGCCCACGCCCACGCCCACGCCCACGCCCACGCCCCCGCCCGCGTTCCCGGCCTCGATCCGCTGGCTCGCGTTCGGCGGCGTCGACGGTCCCTGGGAAAACCAACTCTCGATCGAAGACGAGCTGCTCGCGGTCGCGGCCCGCCTCGGCCCGACCGGTGGCGTCACGCTCTACGCGGGCGGCGCGGGCACCGCCGGCGTCCAGGTCGCCGATGCTGCACCACGCGGCACGACCCTCGCGCAGTCGCTCGGCGAAATCCTCGACCCGCGTGGTGGTCGCGATGCCCACTACCAGGCGCTGCGGATCGCCCCACAGGCGGCCGGTACGCGCGCCGCACTGACGGCCACACTCGCGCTCGCGCTCGCCGAGCAAGCCCCCCGGCTGCTGCTCTGGCTCGCCGGCCATGGCGGTCCCGGCGACGCGCCGGCCGACGTGCTCGTCTCCGATTGGATGGGCGACGGCATCGGCGTCGCCGACCTCACCCAGGCGCTCGCAGGCCTACGCCCGTTGCGCATCGTTCAGACGACCTGCTTTGGTGGCGGCTTTGCCGAAGCCGTGTTGGCTCAGCCGACCCGCGCCTGCGGCCTGTTCGCGACGACCTGGGATCTGCCCGCGAGCGGCTGCGACCCCGACCCCGCGCGCGCCCGCGACAGCTACGGCGCGCTCCTCTTGCGTGCGCTCGGTGACCGCGCCAACGACCTCGACGGCGATGGCGTCGTCGGCCTCACCGAGGCCCACATCAAAGCCGCGAGCGACGCGCCCGGCCTCGAGGTGCCGTTGCTCTCGTCGCAAGCGTGGCTCGAGCGCGAGATCGGCGAGCTGACCGCCGCGCCCGACCCAGACGAGCCCCTCCTCTGGGAGGAGCGCACGATCTTGCGCGCGCTGACCGCCCGCCTCGGCGTCAGCGAGGCCGACCTGCCCGCGCGCTTCGACGCGCTCGTCACCGAGGAGGACAACCTCACTATCCTGCTCGGCGACTTCGACAGCGACGCCGACACCGCCCTCCGCACGCTGCGTGCTGCGCTGCTGGACCGCTGGCCGGTGCTCGAAGACCCGTGGCATCCCGACTTCGCCGCGACGCTCGCGAACGAGGGCGCCGCCATCGAAGCGTTCCTCGTGACCAGCGACGCCCACAAGAGTTGGCTCGCCAAGGTCGGCCTCGCGAACGTCGCGAGCGACAACCTCGACGCCCACAAGGTGAAGCTCGCGCCCTTTGACCGCGCCCTCCTCGCCCTGCGCACGATGCAGCGCGGGGCCGTCGCCAAGGCCGGCATCGAAGGTTCGACCTGGGCCACCTTCGAGGCCTTGCGCCGCTGCGAACGCGAAGGCCTGCCGTGAACATCAAGCTGCCCCGTCACGGCGACGAGCTCGAGCTCGTGGCGACCGAGATCGACGACGACGGTCTGGCCGTCGCGCGCGTATCGTTCGACGCCAGCGGCCTCGTCGCCAGCGGCATCGCTTCCTCCGCGCACACTCAGGACGAAGCCACCCCACGCCGCCGCATGCGCGTGAAGATCCGCGGCGCCGTGCCCGGTGACCGCGTTCGCGTGCGGGTCGAGAGCCGCGTGCGCGACGATCTCTACGTGCGCGTCATCGACGTGCTCGAACCCTCTGCCGACCGCATCACGCCCCGCTGCCAGCACGCTCGCTACCACGCCGACCGCCCCTACTGCGGCGGTTGCACCTTGCAGGCCGTCAGCTACGACCGCCAGCTCACCCTCAAGGCCGAGCGCGTGCGGCGCGCCTTCGACGTCGCCGGCGTACGCGCCGAGGTTCGCCCGACCATCGCGGCGCCGACCCTGTTCGGCCATCGCCACAAGATGGAGCTCTCCTTCGCGGCCGACCCGACGGGCGAGGTCGCGCTCGGCCTGCACCCGCCCGGCTACAAGTGGGAGGTCGTGTCCCTCGTCGAGTGCGCGCTGATGTCACCCGCGACCTCGGCGTTCCTGCCCGCCGCCGAAGCGGTCTTCAAGGGGCTCGGCCTACGTTCCTGGGACCCGCGCCGCGACGACAGCTTCCTACGCAACTTCGTTGTGCGCGAAGGCAAACGCACAAGCGACCTCCTGCTCGAGCTCATCACGACCCCCCGCGACCCGGTCGAGACCCGCACCGGTCTGCGCCCCGCGCATGAGCTCGTGGCCGACCTCTTTCACGCCTTGGCCGCCGCTGCGACCCCCCACGGCGTCACCCCGACGAGCCTCCTCTGGACGGTGCAGGACGCCGAGCGCGGCCGCCCGACCCAGATGAACACGATCGTCTTGAAAGGCCACGCCGGGCTCGCCGATGCGCTCGTCATCCGCGACCGCAGAATCGATCTCGACATCGACGCGCGCGCCTTCTTCCAACCCCATCCCCGCGCCGCCGAGGGCCTCGTGCACGAGGTCCTGACACGTCTTGGCGAGGCCCGCGTCGTGCTCGATCTCTACTGCGGCACGGGCACCCTCGCGCTCTCGCTGGCCCCGTTCGTCGGCCGCGTGATCGGCGTCGAGATCGTCGCCCTTGCGATCGCCAATGCCCGCGCCAATGCGCTCCGTAACCACCTCGACAACGCGACGTTCATCGTCGGCGACGTCGGCGTGGTGCTCGCCGATCCGAAGTTCAAGGACAGCCTCGACTACCTCGACGCGGTGCTGCTGGACCCACCACGCAGCGGTCTGTCACCGCAGGCACTCACTGCCGTGACTCAGCTCGGCGCTGCTCGCCTCGTCTACATCTCGTGCAAGCCCGAGTCGCTCGCGCGCGACATCCGCGCCCTGCAGGAGCGCGGCTATCGCCTCGAAGGTCCGGCACAACCCGTCGATCTCTTTCCACAATCGCACCACATCGAGACGGTCGTCTCGCTCGTCCGATGAGGTCATTGCCCCTGCTCGTGGCGCTCGCGCTCGTAGCCTGCGGCCAACCCGAGGCGCTGGTCGAAGTCACCCTCAGCGCGAGCCACGCCCGCGCCGCCGAAGTGCGCGAGGTCTGGTCGACCCGCTTTCGCAATGCCCGCGCTCGCTCGCTCCTGCCGATCGTCAGCGCCTCTGCCCGCCTCGAGGGTCCCGGTCTCGTGCTGGTAGCGACTTTGCGAGTGCCGACCTGCGACGCCTCGATCGCCGACGCGATGCGCCTCGCGGTCATCGACCTCACGACCGCGCGCCATCGGCTGGCGATCCATCGCGTCGACATTGAAGCCGCCGAAGCGCTCGCCACGCGCCTGCGCGAGACGCTCGGCGTCGACGTGCGCACCCCGGTCGAGCTCCCTGGCCAGCTCATCGTGGCGACCCCTTTGGCCGGAATCCCACCCGCCCTGCTCGCGAATGCACACACCATCATCGAACCGACCGCGAGCGGCGCTACGACGACCCTCTGGGCCCTCGAAGCGAAGCCCGCGCTCGACGGCAGCGCCATCGCCACCGCGTCCGCCGACGTCGACGGCGAGCGCGCCGCCGTCGAGCTCACGTTCAGCGACGCGGGCGCGATCACCATGACCGCCCTGAGCGAAGCCGCTCGCGGCGGGTTCCTGGTCATCCTTGTCGACGACAACTTCGCGCTCGCCCCACGCGTGATGGGACGCGTCAGCCACTCCCTGCGGCTCGAGCTGCCCCCCGCTTCGGCCCTCGATGCGAAGTCCCTCGCGCGCGCCATCGCCGCTTCAAACCTGGCCGACCCACCAACGCTCGTCACGTCTTCGGCGCGCTGCCTGCCGAGTCCTTAGGCGCCTCAAAACCACCGGATCGCGCCGTCGCGTCTGGCCCGCGTTTTCTGGGATCGCCCGCTCGGAGAATGCCCGCATGTTAGGCGGCGGCGCGGTTGATCAGGACCGGCGGCAGGGTCGATCGGTCGTGGCGGCGTGGTCGCTCGGTGGTGGCGGCAGGGTCGATCGGCCGTGGTGGGGGCGTCGATCGGTCTTGGCGGTGTCGTCGATCGGTCTTGGCAGTGTCGTCGATCGGTCCTTGCCGAGCACTCGATC
>Ga0105046_10004440_pt1 | contig 22339 bp, 18 predicted proteins | sample MAT03_FD_78385 | JGI IMG/M metagenome (GOLD analysis project Ga0105046, IMG submission 78385) | Freshwater microbial communities from Lake Fryxell liftoff mats and glacier meltwater in Antarctica - MAT-03 (megahit assembly) | ecosystem: Environmental > Aquatic > Freshwater > Ice > Liftoff...
CCTTTGCGTCGTTAAACCACTTCACGGTACCTGTTGCCATTTCTGTAATTCCTTAAGATAAATAATCGGCGGGCGGATGCCCGCCCCATGTTTCATTCTCAAGGACAGAAATCTACAGAACCGTGATCGCTTAAGACCGGGCCGGTACGTACTCTAGCACTTGAAACAAAACACCTTTGGAAGTGTACACGAAATGTCAAGCTTTGGGAATACCCCCGATTTCGGGCTGGCTTGGACCCGGAACAGGGCTGTTCGGGAGGCAAGGCCCCTTGGCGGGCATGGTCGCCACGTTGCTTGACCCCTGCGAAGGCGGCGCATACCCTTGCCGGCGCCTTGCTCCACCACGCTTCGTCACTCCAAATTTCTGCCCATGCCCAAAATTCTCTACGCCGACAACGACTATCCGAACATCGACCTCGAGCGCGACCTTTTCGCGCGTGCGGGCATCGAGATCGTCACCGCTCAGTGCAAGACCGAGGATGACGTCATCCGTCACGGCCGCGGTTGTGCCGCCGTGCTGTTGCAGTACGCGCCGATCACTGCGCGCGTGCTGGCGGGCCTGCCCGAGGTGGGCCTCATCAGCCGCATCGGCGCCGGCTTCGACACCATCGATACGGATGCGTGCGCGAGCGCGGGTGTGTGGGTGGGCAACTCGCCCGACTATGGCGTGGGCGAGGTTTCCACGCACGCACTGGCATTGGCGCTGTCGATGCTGCGCAACATTGTCGCCTATGACCGCGACATCCGGCGCGGCGAGTGGCACTTCATGTCATCGGGCACGTTGCCGCGCACTGGCACGCTCACGCTCGGCATCATCGGCCTCGGCCGCATCGGCAAGCGCATGGCACACATCTCGCGCAACGTCTTCAAGCGCGTCGTTGCCTACGACCCGCACATCATCGACGGCGATTTCCCGGCTTACGTCGAACGCGCCGCCACGCTGCACGATCTCGCGCGGCAGGCCGATGTCATCTCGCTGCACACCCCCCTCAATAGCGAGACACGCGGCCTGATCGACGGGAAGTTCTTCGGTGCGATGAAGCGCGGGAGCTATCTCGTCAACACCGCCCGCGGCGCAGTGGTCGCGCTGCCCGACCTCGTGGCTGCACTCGCGGACGGTGTGTTCGCCGGCGTGGGCCTCGACGTGTTGCCTGAGGAACCCGTGCCGGCTGGTTCACCGTTGCTGTGCGATCCGCGTGTGATCCTGACGCCGCATGCGGCGTTCTACTCGCTCGACGCCGAGGTGGAGCTGCGGCGCAAGGCTGCGCAGAATATCGTCACGTGGCTTGGCACCGGACGCCCGGACTATGTGGTCGTGCGCGGCACGCGCACCGCCTAGCCCGATACCTGCGGCTTGGCCTGCCCCGCGTTCCGGCCGATGGCCGGGGGGATGATGCGGGCGGGGGGCGGGCAGGGAGTAAGATCGGTTTTTCGCGCCACTTTCAGGAGCTTTTCCATGACCATCGTCCAGGACACCATCAACGACCAGCTGGCCAAGCACGGCATCGTGCTCTACATGAAGGGTACGCCGCAGTTCCCCCAATGCGGCTTCTCGGCCACCGTGGCGGAGATCCTGAAGCGTTGCGGCGTCAGCGACTACTTCTCGGTCAACGTGCTGGCGGATGCCGATATCCGCGAGGGCATCAAGCAACACGCCAACTGGCCGACGGTCCCGCAGCTCTACGTCAACGGCGAGTTCATCGGCGGCTGCGACATCGTCCGCGAGATGTATTCCACGGGTGAATTGCAGAAGGTGCTGGCGGGGCAGACGGCCTGACGCCGCCGCAGCCCGATTCTGCCGGAAGGGCCGCCCAAGGGCGGCCCTTCGCAATTCTGGCACTTTGGCGCTACCTTGGGATTCACGTGCGCGCGCGCTGCGCGCGCCGCACGTCGGGTATGTGCTTCAACGCACGGATCACCTGCGCGAGGTGCCGACGGTCGCGCACCTGCACGGCAAAGAACATCGCGAGCACGTCGCCGCCGTCGGGGCGTTCCATCGACACGGCATCGATATTGGCGTCGGCGTCGGCGATCGACGTGGCCAGGTCCGCGAGCAGCCCGCGGCGGTCCGCGACCAGCAAACGCAGGCCCGTCTCGAACACGCCGGTGACGTCGGGCGACCATTCGACATCCACCAGCTCGGCCGGATCGTGACGCTGTTTCTTGAGCGTGATGCAATCGCGCGTGTGCACCAGCAGTCCCTGGCCGCGGCGGAACTGCCCGACTACGGTGTCGCCGGGAATCGGCCGGCAGCATTTGCCGTACTGGATGGCGACACCTTCCACGCCACGCAGCGTGAGCGCGCCTGGCTTGGAGGCGACCGCCACCGGATCGTCGGGCTTGCCGGCCACCTTGGTCAGTGCTTGCGCGACGACGAAAGACAGGCGTTTGCCGAGCCCGATGTCGGCCAGGATCTCAAGCTGGCTCTTGGCGTCGTATTCCTTGGCCAGCGCTTCCCACCGGTCCCAGGTGATGGCGTCCGGCCCGACGCGCAGCGTGGCCAGTGCCTGGTTCAGCAGCCGCTCGCCGAGCGCCGCGGATTCCTTCTGCTGCAGCCCTTTCAGGTAATGCCGGATGCGCGAGCGCGCCTTGCCGGTGCCGACGAACGAGAGCCACGATGGATTGGGGCGTGCGGTGGGCGACGTGAGGATCTCGACGTGGTCGCCGTTCTTCAATTCGGTGCGAAGCGGTAGCAGTTCATAGTTGATGCGCGCAGCCGTGCAGTGGTGGCCGATGTCAGTGTGCACGCCGTAGGCGAAATCGACGGCGGTGGCGCCGCGCGGCAGCGCCATGATCTTGCCCTTGGGCGTGAACACGTAGATCTCGTCAGGGAAAAGGTCGCCTTTTATGTGTTCGAGGAATTCCTTCGAGTCGCCGGATTCGGACTGGATATCAAGCAGGCTCTGCAGCCAGCGCGAGGTTTCCTTCTGCGCTTCAAGCAGATTTAGTTCGCCGCCCGATTTGTAGAGCCAATGCGCGGCCACGCCGGCCTCCGCCACGCGGTGCATGTCGTGCGTGCGGATCTGCACTTCGAGCGGCGTGCCGAAGGGGCCGAACAGCGTCGAATGCAGCGACTGGTACCCATTGGCCTTGGGAATGGCCACGTAGTCCTTGAACTTGCCGGGGATGGGCTTATAGAGCTCGTGCAGGACCCCCAGGGCGGCGTAGCAGGCCGTCTTGTCGGCCACCAGGATGCGCACGCCGTAGATGTCGAACACCTGCGCGAATGAATAGCGCTTCTCGCGCATCTTCTTGTAGACCGAATAGATCGTCTTCTCGCGACCGGTGACCACAGCCATCAGGTTCGACTTGGCGAGGCCCTCGCGGATGACGTCGAGGAGCTTGTTCATCACCTCGCGGCGATTGCCACGCGCGGCCTTGATCGCGCCGGCCAGCACGCGATACCGCATGGCGTTGATGTGCTTGAACGACAGGTCCTGCAGCTCGAGGTAGAGCGCGTTGAGACCGAGCCGGTTGGCGATAGGTGCATAGATCTCGAGCGTCTCGTGCGCGATGCGCTTGCGGTGCGCCGGCGCCATCGCGTCGAGCGTGCGCATGTTATGCAGCCGGTCGGCGAGCTTGATCAGGATGACGCGAACATCACGCGCCATCGCCAGCAGCATCTTGCGGAAACTCTCCGCCTGCACTTCCTCGCGCGATGTGAACTCGATCTGGTCCAACTTCGACACGCCGTCGACCATGTCGGCCACCGGCTTGCCGAACGTGGTCTCAAGCTCGGACTTGGAGACGGAGGTGTCCTCCATCACGTCGTGGAGCAACGCCGCGGCCAGGCCCTGTGCATCGAGTCGCCATTGCGACAGGATGGTGGCCACGGCCAGCGGATGCGTGATGTAGGGCTCGCCCGACTTCCGGAACTGGCCGCGGTGCGCCGACTCCGAGAACTCGAAGGCGCGCGAGACGAGGGCTACGTCTGGCGCGGGCAGGTAGTTGCCCAGGTGCCGGGTGAACTCCGCGATCTCGGACATACGTTACACGTGGGTCCGGGATCGCAGGATGTCAACTTTGCGGCGTCGTGGGAAGCGTCGGCGCAGTCTTCAGCAGCATCTCGATGCCGATCTTGCCGGCGGCCATTTCGCGCAGCGCGATCACTGTCGGCTTGTCGCGGTCGGCATCCACCAGAGGCGTCGCCCCGGAGGTGATCTGCCGCGCGCGATTGGTGGCAGCCAGCGTCAGTTCAAAACGATTGGGAATGCGGGCGAGGCAATCCTCGATGGTGATGCGGGCCATGGTGGTGCTCCGGTCAGGTATGCAATAAATCTGCGAGTAACGCCGCGTGCCGCACCTGCTGCCGCGTGGCGGTCAGCCGGGCCGCTCTGACAATGACTGAAAGATCGTCGACGGCTCTCGCAAAGTCCTGATTCATAATAACATAATCGAATTCACCGCAGTGCCGCATCTCCTCGCGCGCGGCCTCGATCCGGCGACCGATCACCTCCGGTGCGTCCTGCCCGCGCTTTTCGAGGCGCTCCTTCAACGAGGCCAGCGACGGTGGCAGGATAAAGATGTGCACCGCCTCGGGCATCAGGGTGCGCACCTGCCGGGCACCCTGCCAGTCGATTTCAAGCAGCATGTCGTGGCCCTGCTGCACCTCGTCGCGTAGCCAGACGGCGGACGTGGCGTACCAGTTGCCGTGCACGTGCGCGTGCTCGAGGAATTCCCCCGCAGCGTTCAACTTCATGAAGGTGGGCTCGTCGACGAAGTGATAGTCGATGCCGTCCTTCTCGCCGAGGCGGGGTTCCCGCGTCGTGTACGACACGGAGAGCCGGATGCCGCCCTCGCGTTCGAGCAGCGCGCGGACTAGGCTGGTCTTGCCGCCGCCGGAGGGTGCCGCGAGCACGAAGAGGCACCCGGATGCTGGCGGCGCCTTGGTGGAGATGATGGTGCGTTGGGTCATTTGACTCTGTGTTCGAGCTACTCGACGTTCTGCACTTGCTCGCGCATCTGCTCGATCAAGACCTTCAGTTCGAGCGATGCCTGCGATACCTCGATGTCCACTGACTTCGAGCCGAGCGTATTGGCTTCGCGATGCAGTTCCTGCGCCAGGAAATCGAGCCGCTTGCCCGCGCTGCCACCGGCACGCAGTACACGGCGCACTTCGGACACGTGGGCGGTCAATCGCTGCAGTTCCTCGGCCACGTCCACCTTGGTGGCGAAGACGGCCAGTTCCTGCTTCAGCCGATCCTCGTTGGGATCCATGCCCGCTTCGCGCAATCGCGCGGACAACCGCTCGTTGAATGCGGCATGGATGGCGGGAATGCGCGGCGTGACGCGGGTGACCTGCGCGGCGATGCCGTCGCAGGCCGCGTCGAGCATCGCGAAGATCTTCGCACCTTCGCGCGCGCGCGCCGCATCGAGTTCCCGGATCGCGCTGTCCACCAGGGTGATCACCTGCTGGGCCAGCGCGGCCGGCGGGACCGACGCATCGGCCAGTACGCCGGGCCAGCGCAGGATCTCGTGGATGGACAGCGGTGACGCGGCCGGCGCGTGCCGCGACACCGCCGCCGCGGCCGCGGCCAGCTGGTCCACCCGGCTCGTATCGACAGCCAGCGCCGTGCTGCCAACGGCGGTCCGGTTGAGTGACACCCGGCACTCGACCTTGCCGCGTTTGAGCGCGGACCCCAATCTTTCGCGCAATCCGGGCTCGATCGCGCGCAATTCGTCCGGCAGCTTGACGGTGAGGTCGAGATAGCGGTGATTGACCGAGCGCAGATCGACGCTTAAGGCCATTCCGGGCAACTCCGCGGCAACCGCCGCGAAACCGGTCATGCTGAGAATCATAGGAGTCGTCCGGGGAGTGCGGATGCCACGCGGAGGACCCGCAGCAGCCAAAAGCAGCATTTTGTGCCGTTTCGGGCGGTTTACGGGCCCGAAATCCCGACGCCTACGTGTGATTTCTTTACATTGGACGCCAGGTTGCCGAGAATGTAAGAGGATTTCAGTGTCGGCGCAAGCCGCGATTGTCGCGACTGGCATGTGTTTTGCCCTGTCTTGGTCGATTGCGACCCCGCTTCGGCGGTCCACCCGGACCACCGGCACTTGCCCCGGACCCCATCCCATGGCCGTTACCAACCAAGCCCTCGTCGGCGGATATCAGCTCCTGAACTACCGGGTCGACCGGCAGATCAGCCGTGGCGGTTTTTCGATCGTCTACCGCGCGTTCGACACCGACGGCTCGCCGGTGGCCATCAAGGAGTACCTGCCGTCCTCGCTGGTGCTGCGCACCGAGGGCGACATCGTGCGCGCCAGCTCGGCGGAGAACTTGACGTCTTTCCGCTACGGGATGAAGTGCTTCTTCGAGGAAGGCCGCGCGCTCGCCAAGATCAACCATCCCAATGTGGTGCGCGTGCTGAATTTCTTCCGCGCCAACGAAACCGTGTACATGGTGATGCGTTACGAGCGCGGTCGCACGCTGCAGCAGCAGATCCAGATGCGGCAGGACCAGATGTCCGAGCGCCTGGTGCGCCACGTGTTCATGCATCTGCTGAATGGCCTGCGCGAAGTGCACACGCACAAGCTGCTGCACCTCGACATCAAGCCTGCCAACATTTATCTGCGCACCGACGGCACGCCGGTGCTGCTCGATTTCGGCGCGGCCCGGCAGACCCTCACCAGCGCCAAACCCAAGCTGGCGCCGATGTATACGCCGGGCTTCGCGGCACCGGAACAATATCGAGACCCCGATCGACTGGGGCCGTGGACGGACGTCTACGGCGTGGGCGCATCGATGTTCGCGTGCCTCGCCGCCTTTGCGCCTCAGGCCGCCGACGCACGCGTGCAGGAAGACCATCTCGTGTCCGCCAAGAAAATCTGGGCGGGGCAGTACTCGGACAACATCCTCGAGGTGATCGACTGGTGCCTGCGGCTTGACCCGCTCGAGCGCCCGCAAAGCGTGTTCGCGCTGCAGAAGGCCATCCGCGAGATTCCGCAGACCAGGCGCAAGCTCACGTTCTTCGGCAATCTGAAGAAGATGCTGTTCTCGGACGTGCGCGCATAAGAGATCGGTATTTAGATGCGCTTCACGATCTTCCAGGAATCACGCAAGGGCTCACGCAAGGTCAACCAGGATCGCATTGCCTATACCTTCAGCCGCGATACGCTGCTGCTGGTGGTGGCCGATGGCATGGGCGGCCATGCCGGTGGTGAAATTGCCGCGCAGATCGCGGTGCGCCTTTTCATCGAGCGTTTCCAGCAGGAAGCGAAGCCGATCCTCAAGAATCCGCTCAAGTTCCTGCAGGACACGATGCTGCGCGCACATGCGGCGCTCGGCTCCTATGCCAACCAGTTCTCGATGCTGGAAACGCCGCGCACCACCTGCGTGTGCTGCATCGTGCAGGCCGGGCACGCGTACTGGGGCCATGTCGGCGACTCGCGGCTGTATCTCTTCCGGCAGGGTGGCCTGATCGGCGCGACGAAGGACCACTCGAAGGTGCAGTACCTCGTGGACCAGGGGATCATCGGCGCGGACGAAGTGGTCTCGCATCCGGACCGCAACAAGATCTTCAGTTGCCTGGGCGGCCTCGTCGATCCGGTGATCGATCTTTCGCGGCGCACGCCGCTGCGCAACGGCGACGTGATCTTCATGTGCACCGATGGCCTCTGGAGCGTGTTCGACCAGCGCGAGGTGGCCACGTGGCTGACGTCGACGCCCATCCTCACCACCGCGCCGCAGATGATGCGCGAGGGCGAGAAGCGGGGCGGCTCCGACGGCGACAACCTCTCCGCCATCGTCGTGCGCTGGGGGCCGGAGACGCTCTCGGACGAACCATCCACGACGATCACCGAGACATTGGGCCTGGGCGAGTTCCAGACGCAGCTCGAGCAGACGCTGACGCTCACCGATCGCAAGGGTTCGCAACGCGACCTGACCGACGATGAGATCGAGCATGCGATCGAGGAAATCCAGTCGACCATCCAGAAATACAGGCGTTGAAACCCTGACATGCGGCAACTGATCCTCGATACCGAAACCACCGGCCTCGACCCCAAGCTGGGCCATCGCATCATCGAGATCGGCGTCATCGAGCTCGTGGACCGGCGGCCCACTGGCCGCAACCTGCATGTCTACTGCGATCCCGAGCGCGAAATCGACGCGGGCGCGACGCAGGTGCATGGCAAGACCTGGGACGATCTTCGCGACAAGCCGAAGTTCGCCGACGTAGCAGCGGAGTTGCTGGCCTTCGCGCATGGCGCGCAGTGGATCATCCACAACGCGCCGTTCGACGTCGGCTTCCTCGATGCAGAATTCGCGCGAACGAAGCGCGCCGCATGCGCTGCCGTCTACGCGTCGCTGATCGACACGCTGGCGCTGGCGCGCGACGCGTTTCCGGGCAAGCGCAACAATCTCGATGCGCTGTGCGAGCGCATGGGCGTCTCCAATGCGCACCGCACGCTGCATGGCGCATTGCTCGACGCGCAACTGCTGGCTGAGGTCTACCTCGCGATGACGCGCGGCCAGGATTCGCTGACCATCGACATGGGCGCGGCGCCGCTGCGCCACGATGCGACCCAGGGTGCAAGGCTGCCGCTGGCAGGCCGCGTGCCGTTGCCGGTGATCACGCCTTCGGCCGGCGAGCTGTCCGCGCACGACGCCTACCTCGAGGCGCTCGAACGCGATACCAAAGGGCGGTGTGTCTGGCTGCACCAGCCCTCGCCCGCCTGAGCAGGGCGCGGGCGGCTGTCACCCAACCGTCATCGGCGCCCCCTACAATGACCGACCCCGTGGCCAAGCTGATTGTGCCGTTCGCCACCGACGCGGCAGGCGGTACGCCGGCAATCCCTGCCTTGGATGTCTCCGCCATCGCGCCCATCAACCGCGAACTCTCGCTCCTCGACTTCAACCGGCGGGTGCTGGCACTGGCGTGTGATCCCGATGTGCCGCTGCTCGAGCGGCTGCGCTTCCTGTGCATTGTCGGCAGCAACCTGGACGAATTCTTCGAGATCCGCATTGCGGGCCTGAAGGAACTGCTGCGTGCGAAGGGCGCGCCGCCCGGACTGTCGCCCGCCGATATACGCGACCTCTTCGCACGCGTGGGCGACGAGGCGCGGTCGCTGATCGCGCTGCAGTATCGCGTGCTGAACGAGGACGTGTTGCCTGCGCTGGAGAGCGAAGGCGTGCGACTGCGCCGGCGCACCGAGTTCACCAATGCGGAACGCGAATGGGTGGCGCATTTCTTTGCGCGCGAGGTGCGTCCGTTGCTCACGCCCATCGGACTCGACCCGGCGCATCCGTTTCCGCAAGTCGTCAACAAGAGCCTCAACTTCATTGTGGAGTTGTCCGGGCCCGATGCGTTCGGCCGCGACACCGGCATCGCGATCGTGAAGGCGCCGCGGGTACTGCAGCGGATCATCAAATTGCCAATCGACGTGGCCGGCGACGATCACGCGTTCGTCATGCTGTCCTCGGTGATCCACTCGCACCTGCACGAGCTGTTTCCGGGGCGGCAGGTAGTGAGTTACTCGCAGTTCCGTGTCACGCGTGACGCCGACCTGTGGATCGACGAGGAGGAAGTCAAGAACCTGCGGCAGGCCTTGCAGGGCGAACTACCCCAGCGGCAGTTCGGATCGGCCGTGCGCCTCGAAGTGGTGGCGGAATGCCCCGATCCACTGGCGGCCTTCCTGCTCACGCAGTTCGGGCTGACGCAGGCCGATCTCTATCGTTGCGACGGTCCCGTCAACATCGCGCGGTTGACGTCGCTGATCGACCAGGCGGACATCGCCGATCTGAAGTACCCGCCCTTCGTGGCCGGGCTGCCCGACCGGTTGCGCGATACGCCCGACATTCTGACGGCGGTGCGCGCGCAGGACATCCTGCTGCACCACCCGTACCAGTCGTTCGACCCGGTCGTCGAATTCATCCGCTGCGCGGCAGAAGACCCGGACGTGCTGGCAATCAAGCAGACCGTCTATCGCACGGGTGTCAACTCGGTGCTGATGGAAGCACTGATCGAGGCCGCGCGGCGCGGCAAGGAAGTGACCGTCGTGGTCGAACTGATGGCGCGCTTCGACGAGGAGGCCAACATCAACTGGGCGGAGCGCCTGGAGCGCGCCGGCGCGCAGGTGGTGTACGGCGTGTTCGGCTTGAAGACGCACGCGAAGCTGGCGCTGCTGTTGCGGCGCGAACGCGGGCCGCGCGGCGCCGCGCGTCTCGTTCCCTACGCGCACCTTGGTACGGGGAACTATCATCCACGCACCACGGCGCTGTACACGGACTTCGGCCTGCTAACCGCCGACCCGACGATCTGCGCGGACGTCAACGAAATCTTCATGCACATCACGAGCCTGGCGCGGGCGGGCCGGCTCCGGCACCTGATGCTGGCGCCCTTCACCATGCACCGGCGCGTGCTGGAGCTGATCCGCCGCGAGATACGCAACGCGCGCAACGGCAAGCCCGCGCGGATCACCGCGAAGATGAATGCGCTGATGGAGGAAGGCGTGATCCGCGCGCTGTATGCGGCGTCGCAGGCCGGGGTGAAGGTGGACCTGATCGTGCGTGGCGCATGTGCGTTGCGCCCTGGCGTGGTGGGCCTGTCCGACAACATCCGCGTGCGCTCCATCCTCGGCCGGTTCCTGGAGCATCATCGCGTCTGGTGTTTCGACAATGACGGCGTCCCCGACGTCTGGCTGGCCTCGGCTGACTGGATGGGGCGCAACCTCTTCAAGCGGATCGAAGTGGCGTTTCCGGTGCGCGATCCGCAATTGCGCAAGCGGGTGATCGAGGAGGGCTTGCTGGCGTATTTGACCGATAATCATGATGCGTGGGAACTGGGACCCAAGGGGACGTGGTCCAAGGTCAAACCTTGGCGCAACGCCCGTTCGCGTTCCGCCCAATCCGAACTGCTGGCGCGCCTGCAGGCGCCCCGCGCCAACGACTGACACCTGCCATGGACCTCATCCTCTGGCGTCACTGTGAAGCCGAACCCGGCGAACCCGATCTCGGGCGCCGGCTCACGTCGAAGGGCCTGAAGCAGGCCGAGCGCATGGCGGCATGGCTCGACGCCCACCTTCCCGACACCTGCCGCGTGCTGGTCTCGCCAGCGGATCGCGCCCAACAAACCGCGCAGGCACTGCAACGCAAATTCCGCACGATGCCCGAACTGGCGCCCGGCGCCAGCGTGGCCGCCGTGCTGGCCGCGGCCAACTGGCCGGAGTCGCGCGAGCCGGTGCTGATTGTCGGGCACCAACCCACGCTTGGGACCATCGCCTCGTTCCTGCTCTCGGGAGAGGAATCATACTGGTCGGTGCGCAAGGGGGCCGTGTGGTGGCTCTCCAACCGGGCCAAGGAAGGCGGCGCGGCGGTGGTGCTGAAGGTCGTGCAGGCGCCAGATTTCATCTGAAGCCCGCGGCAGGCGCGCTGGCGCGCCTTCTCTTCATCGCAGCATCGCAATGTACTCAGCGCATCATGCGCCACGGGCGTGACAGGGCCGCCCACTCCTTCCGTTCCTTGTCGAGCAGGTGCTTGGTGAGCGGATGCGCCTTCAGCCACCGGGTGGCAACACCGAAACGGATCGGCCGACCCATCGTCAAGGCGATACGGGGCGCAGTGATGGCGCGTCGCGCATGGTGGAACAGCACAGCCAGCCGCAGCGCCAGGATCTGTGCAGCGAAGTCGGCATTCGTCAGCACGTGGGCGGCCTTGGCGAGGCCGCCGCGTGCGCCGAGCACCAGTATCGCCAGCTGCCGCTGCTCCTGCGCCGAGAACCCGGGCATGTCGGCGTTCTCGAGGATGTAAGCCCCGTGCTTGTGGAAGCCGATGTGCGAGACCGTGTAGCCGATCTCGTGCAGCAGTGCCGCCCACTCGAGGCGCTGCGCCGCCTCCGGCACCGGCACGCGGACTGCCTTCAGATACAGCGCCTTCGCCATCGCCGCCACGCGGTTCGCGTGCGCGCGGTCGACGTGATAGCGGTCCATGAAATTTTCTACGGTGGACGTGCGGCTGTCTCGCTGCACCGTACGGCCGAGCAGATCGTAGAGGACCCCAAGGCGCAGGGCGCCGCCCACCGGATTGATGCGCGGGACTGACAGCTCCACCATCGCCGCCAACATGATCGCGAAGCCACCGGCCAACACCGGCGCACGCTCGGGCTTGATCCCGACGAGTGCGAGGCGCGATACGTGGCCCGCACCGATCATCCGCTTCCGCAGCCTGAGCAGCCCGTCGGGCGTAATGCCGCCGGACGAAAGCCCGTTTTCCTCCAGGATGGCGGCCAGCGCCAGTGCCGTGCCGCTCGACGCGTAGGCATGCTGCCAGTGCTCACGGCCGAATTCGCGCGTGATGGCCTCGATTTCGGCGCGTGCGTGGGTCTCCGCGGCCGCAAACGACTCGGCGCGCAGCACGCCCGTGGCGAAGAACCGCTGCGACATGTTGACGCAACCGAGCTTCAGCGACTCGAGGCGCTCGGGTGCGAAACCGCGGCCGATGACGAACTCCGTGGAACCGCCGCCGATGTCGATGACGAGCCGGGGCGCGGGCGAGGGTGGCAGCACGTGCGCCACGCCAAGGTAGGTGAGTCGCGCCTCTTCATGGCCGCCGATCACGTCGATCGGAAAGCCCAGCGCGGCTTCCGCCTGCGGCAGGAAGGTCAACGCGTTTTTCGCGACGCGGAACGTGTTGGTGGCTACCGCGCGCACTGCCGACGGATGCAGGCCCGACAGCCGTTCGGAAAACCGCGAAATACAGGCCAGTGCGGCGCGTCGCGCTTGCGGCGTCAGGTTGCCTTTGGCATCCATGCCGGCACCGAAGCGAATCGTTTCGCGCCACGTATCAAGGCGAAAAATCTGGTCGCCTTCGACCCTTCCGACTTCCAGGCGAAAACTGTTCGAGCCGAGATCAACGACTGCCAGCGTGGCGGGGTCGGCAGTGGCCTTGGCGGCAGGGGCAGGGGCAGGGGAACGCGGCATGGGCAGGTAGCGGACAGTCGTCGCGGTGGGCGCGTGAAGCCTAGCAGAATTGCCCCACACCGCGCCGCTGGATGCGCGCCTGTTAACGCGATCGCCGCAGCGGCGCTGCGTTCCTGCTAGTCTCGCAGAGCTATGGCTATCGACTATCTGCAGAAAATTCTGACGGCGCGCGTCTACGACGTCGCGTTCGAGACGCCACTCGAGTTGGCGCCCACGCTATCGGCGCGGCTGCACAACCGCGTGCTGCTGAAGCGTGAGGATCAGCAGTCGGTGTTCTCGTTCAAGCTGCGCGGCGCGTACAACAAGATGGCGCAGCTCTCCGCAGCCGAGCGCGCCAAGGGCGTGATCGCGGCGTCCGCCGGCAATCATGCGCAGGGTGTGGCACTGGCGGCGCAACGTTTCGGCTGCAAGGCCACGATCGTGATGCCGGTGACCACGCCGCAGATCAAGATCGCCGCCGTCAAGGCGCGTGGCGCGACCGTGGTGCTGCATGGCGATTCCTATTCGGATGCCTGCGCGCATGCCGAGGGCCTGCAACGCAAGTCGGGCGCGACGTTCGTGCATCCTTATGACGACCCGGACGTGATCGCGGGCCAGGGGACCATCGGCGTCGAGATCCTGCGCCAGTGCCAGGGTCCTCTCGACGCGATCTTCGTGCCGGTGGGCGGCGGCGGCTTGATCAGCGGGATCGCGGCCTACGTGAAGCGGGTGCGCCCCGACGTGAAGATCATCGGCGTCGAACCCAATGATTCGGACGCGATGACGCGGTCGCTGGCTGCGGGTCGGCGCGTGACACTCCCGCACGTGGGACTCTTTGCCGACGGGGTGGCAGTCAAGCAGGTGGGCCGCGAAACCTTCAGGCTGGCGCGGCTGTATGTCGACGACATGATTCTTGTCGATACGGATGCCATCTGTGCGGCCATCAAGGATGTGTTCGCCGATACGCGTTGCATCCTGGAACCGGCCGGGGCGCTGGCAGTGGCGGGCGTGAAGGCCTGGTGCGAAAGGCACCGGGGGCGCGATCGTACCTTCGTGGCGCTGGCCTGTGGTGCCAACATGAACTTCGACCGGCTGCGCTTCGTGGCCGAGCGCGCCGAGCTCGGTGAGCAGCGCGAAGCCATCTTCGCGGTATCGATCCCGGAGCGGCCCGGCAGTTTCCGCGAATTCTGCGGCCTCATCGGCAAGCGCAGTATCACCGAGTTCAACTATCGCTATGCCGACTCGAAGACGGCGCATCTCTTCGTCGGCATCGAGGTGACAGGGCCACGCGCGACGGCGGAGCTGATGACCGCGTTTCGCAAGCACCGGATCGAGGCCTACGACCTGTCCGACAACGAGATGGCGAAACTGCACGTGCGGCACCTCGTCGGCGGTCATGCGCCGGCGGCCACGCACGAGATGTTGTACCGCTTCGAGTTCCCGGAACGTCCGGGCGCGCTGATGCGTTTTTTGGACAGCATGAGCAGCGGCTGGAACATCAGCCTGTTCCACTACCGCAACCACGGGGCCGATTATGGCCGCGTGCTGGTGGGCATGCAGGTGCCGCCGTCGGAGAAGGCAGATTTCCGTCGCTTTCTCGAGCGGCTGGGCTACACGTTCGTGGACGAGTCCGACAATCCCGCGTATAGAATGTTTCTCGGGCGCTGAATCTCAACGTGTCCACGCCAGTGCCGCGCGACGCGTTGCGGCCGCGCTCCCCGCAGATTCGCGCCGCACCGCGGCAACCCCTGCCGCAGGGCGGCACTGTAACGGGTGAAAAATTGCCGGGTTATGGTGATTTTCGTGTTTTTCTCCGCCAACGACGATTCCGGCAAGCTTTATGCTCTAGTCAGTTCGCTTGCCCCGTGGCAGACTTGAACACGACAAGTGCGGACTCACATCGGGCCACCGCAACGCTGATCGATGGAATGAAGGGATTATCTTGGCGGAGTCCACCCCGTTGCAGGGCGTGAAGGTCATGGTGATCGACGACTCGAACACCATTCGCCGCAGCGCCGAAATATTCCTGCTGCAGGCAGGCTGTTCGGTCATCCTGGCCGAGGACGGCTTCGACGCGCTCGTCAAGATCACCGATCACCAGCCCGATCTCGTCTTTGTCGACATCATGATGCCGCGCCTCGATGGCTACCAGACTTGTGCGCTCATCAAGAAAAACACCAAATTCCAGCGCATTCCGGTCGTGATGCTGTCCTCCAAGGACGGCCTCTTTGACCGTGCGCGAGGACGGATGGTGGGGTCTGACCAGTACCTGACCAAGCCATTCACCAAAGAGAGCCTCTTGAAGGCCGTCGCCGCCCACGTCAACCGGGCTGCTGCATGAGTCGGTCCAGGGCCGGCATGGCGCCGGTCCGGGAAGGTTTTTGGCAAGGCGTGGTCGTTTTTTGCATGAGCGCGCCGGACCGCTCCAAGCGCGAATACCGGAGCGCGAAGCGCGAAGGCGGGCACCATGAAGCCGGATGATTCGAGCGCGGCGCAACTTGCCCGCGCATTTGCCGGGGCACAGGAACAGGGCAGGAACATGACCATCCGCAAAATTCTGATCGTCGACGACTCGCCAACTGAACGGCATGTACTGAACGATCTGCTCACCAAATCCGGCTACGAAGTGGTGGCCAGCGATAACGGCGAGGACGCGATCCTGAAAGCCAAATCGCTCAAGCCCGACCTTATCCTGATGGATGTGGTGATGCCGGGGCTGAATGGCTTCCAGGCCACCCGCGCGATCAGCCGAGACCCGGAAACCCGCCTCATCCCCATCATCCTGTGCACGTCGAAGAGCCAGGAAACCGACAAGATCTGGGGCATGCGCCAAGGTGCGCGTGACTATATCGTCAAGCCGGTCAACCGCGACGAATTGCTGGAAAAGATCGCCGCGATCGGCTGATCGTCCCCCAATACACCATGGCCCGCGCTGCAAAACTCGACCTCCGCACGTTCCAGAAGGAACTGGCGTCCCGTCTCGCCAACAAGACGGCGGCACAGGTCGAATCCTCGCGGCTTGGCATGGCCTGCGGCGGCGAGCGCTGGCTGATCCGGCTGTCCGACGCGGGCGAGGTGGTAACGATGCCCGAGATCGTGCCGGTGCCGCTGACGCGCCCGTGGTACCTCGGCATCGCCAACATCCGCGGCAACCTCTACAGCGTGGTCGACTTTGCCCGCTTCCTGGCGCGTGATAGCGTGCTGGCCGGCGGTGCGGCGCGGCTCGTCGTGTTCGGCCCACGTGCGGGCGGCATGAACGCCGGCATCGTCGTGCAGAACGTGATTGGCCTGCGCAACATCGCGGAGTTAGCGCCCACCGTTCCGCCCGAAGGCGCGCCCGCGTGGTATGCCCAGCGCTGGATGGATGGCGAAGGCAACGCCTGGCAGGAAATCGATCTCGCCAAACTCGCCCAGGACCCTGCGTTTCTGCAGGTCGGGATTTGAACCGGCACGCCCTGGGCAACGGAGAACCAACGCATGGCGCTTAAATTTTCGAACATCTTCGGTAGTGGTAAGTCGAAGGCTGCCGATATGGAACTCGACATGCCCACCACCCAGGTGAAGATGGGCCAGGCACAGTCGGGTTACGACCCGCTGGCGTCCGTGTCGATCATGGAGCAACTGAGGTCGGCCACCGCCAACATGGCGATGCCGAAGAAACTTCCGATCATCGGCAACATGCCGGTGGTCAAGCAGTTCCAGACGCTTGGCGTGCTGATGGTCACGTTCCTGGTCTTTGCCGCGCTGATGGTGTTCCTCGACGGCCGCCAATCGTCGCAAGCAGCGGCGGCCGCGGCCACCGCAACGGAAATGCAGATGCTCTCGCAACGGCTGGCGCGAGGCACCGCACTTGCAGCACAGGGCCAGGCCAATGCGTTCCCTGCGGTCAAGGACAGCCGCGAGCGTTTCAAGGCCGACCTCGATGCGCTGCTGACGGGCGGCACTGTGCGTGGCGTCAGCCTCGACGTGGCGCAGGACGAAGCCACGATAAAGGGCTTGGACAACATCAAGTCGCGCTGGGCCCGCGTGGACGCGGCGGCGGGCCAGCTGATCGACAACGAAAAGAGCCTGACGTCGCTGGCGAAGAGCCTCGAGGCGCTCAACGCGAGCAACAACACGGTGCTCGAACTGGCGCAACAAGCGGCGCAACAGATCGGGCAGGGCGGGGGCAGCCTGCGAGAGCTCGACTACGCCAATCAACTCGCGGTGTTGTCGCAGCGGATCGCCAAGAACGCCAATGCGCTCGCATCCTCGGACGACATCGAGCCCGATGTCGCGTTCCTGCTGGGAAAGGATACGGGCACGTTCCGCGACATCCTTAACGGCCTTCAGAAAGGCAGCGACACGTTGCGCCTCGCGCCGGTCAAATCCGAAGACGCGCGTGCCACGCTGGCCGAGCTGCAGAAGCGCTTCGCTACCTACGAGGGCAGCATCAACTCGATCCTGTCCAACATGAAGAACCTGCTCGCCGCGAAGACGGCCGCGCGCAGCGTCAACATCGAAGCAGAACCGCTGCTGAACGAAACCACGCTGCTGGCGCAGGGCTATGACTCCGCCACCGCGCGCAAATGGACCGTGGGCGTCGCCATCCTCTTCGCGCTGCTGGCGCTGGCCATGCTGGTGCTATTGGGCAAGGTGTTCCTGGATGACGCCCGCGTGCGCGCCTTCGAAAGCGAAGGCGAGAACAAGCGCAACCAGGAGGCCATTCTTCGGCTGCTGAACGAGATGGGCAACCTGGCCGACGGCGATCTTACGGTGCAGGCTTCCGTGACCGAGGATGTGACGGGTGCCATTGCCGACTCCATCAATTTCACGATCGAAGAGTTGCGCACGCTGGTGCGCGGCATCAACTCGGCCACCGACCAGGTGACGAAGGCCACGCAGGAAACTCAGGCCATTTCCAACCGGCTGTACGAAGCCTCGCAGCGGCAGAACCGGGAGATCCAGCAGGCCTCCGCGTCGGTGCTGTCGATGGCGCAGTCGATCAACGAAGTGTCGCAGACGGCAACGCAGTCCGCGCGCGTGGCCCAGCAATCCCTGGCGGCCGCCGAAAAAGGTGGCGTGGTCGTGCAGAACCAGATCGCGGGCATGAACGAAATCCGCACGCAGATCCAGGACACGTCCAAGCGGATCAAGCGCCTCGGCGAATCGTCGATGGAAATCGGCGAAATCGTGGAGCTGATCTCGGACATTACCGAACAGACCAACGTGCTGGCGCTGAATGCGGCCATTCAGGCAGCTTCTGCCGGCGAAGCAGGCCGCGGCTTCACGGTGGTAGCAGAAGAGGTGCAGCGACTGGCGGAACGCTCCGGCGAGGCCACGAAGCAGATCGAAGCCATCGTGAAGACCATTCAGGCCGACACCCAGGACGCCGTGGCGGCCATGGAAAAATCCACGGTCGGCGTGGTAGAAGGAACGAAGCTCTCCGACGCTGCAGGGCAAGCACTGACGGAAATCCAGAAAGTGTCGCGCGACCTGGCGGACCTGATCTCCCGTATTTCCGCGCAGACGCAGATGCAGAGCACATCGGTCACCGATGTGACGCGCGGCATGCAGGGCATCCTGAAGATCACCGAGGAAACCACCGAGGGCACCAAGCAGACCAACGTGTCCATCGGCCAGTTGACCAAGCTGGCGGCGGAGCTGCGCTCGTCCGTCGCGGGCTTCAAGGTGTAGCGCCGTCCGCGGCGGCATCGGAGACCGGGGCCGACTTCGCCCGTTCACCGGCTCCGGCGCGGAACTTGCTGTAGGGCTACGCACCGAATCATCGCACGAGGAGCGTGACCAGCCGTGGCAACCGAATCCAGCAACGACTTCGACGCCGGCCCGCTTTCGTGGGTCCAGGGCGAGATCGACCAGGCGCTGTCGCGCGGGCTCGAATCCCTGGCGGCCTACCGGGCGCAGCCGCAGGACGCAAGCGCGCTGAAGCACGCGCGCATGCACGTGCACCAGGCGGCGGGCGCCATCCAGATGGTGGGCCTCGACGCCGTCGTCGCGTATACGGACGAACTCGAGCGCCAGCTGTTGCGTCTTGAGGAAGCGCCGCCGATGGACCTCGAGGGCGCCATCGTCGTTATCGACAAGGGCTGCCGCAAGCTCAAGATCTTCCTGGACGAGCTCGTCAACGGCGCGGTGCCGGTGCCGCTCAAGCTGTACCTGGAATACGAGTCGATGCAGATCGCGCGTGGCGTCAAGGCCGCGGCGCCCACGGACCTCTTCTACCCTGATTTGTCACCGCGGCCGCCGCGTATCGCGGCGCGCGAAGTGCTGTCCCCCAATCGCCTGCCGTCGCATCTCGTCAAGCAGCGCCGGCTCTATCAGCGCGGTTTGCTCGCGTGGCTGCGTGGCGACGAGTCCGGTGCCGCTGCCATGCGCGATGCGATTGTCGGCATCGAGGATGTGACCACGCAGGGCAACCTACGCGCGTTCTGGTGGACCGTCGGCGCCGTATTCGAAGGCTTGGTCGAAGGCGGTCTCGACAGCGGGTTCGGCGTCAAGCAACTGGCCGCGCGCATCGACCTGCAGATCCGCCGCGTCGCCGAGGGTAGCGCGAAGGTGGCCGACCGACTGCGCCGCGAAGTACTCTATTTCGTCGCCATTTGCGCGCCTGTCGGACCGCAGGTGCAGGCGGTTCAGCGCGCGTTCAAGTTGTCGGGACTGATCCCGTCGGCCGAGGTGTTGTCCGCCGACGTGGTGCGCTTGCAGCCGTTGTTGCGCGAGGCGCGTGAACAATTGTCCGGCGCCAAGGATGCGTGGTTGAAGGCGGCCTCGGGTCGTGCCGAGAACCTGTCCAAGCTGAAGCAGACGCTGGCCTCGGTGCACGCCAAGGCTGCGGAAATTCACAACGGTACGCTGATGAAACTGACGGCGGCGCTGGTCGAGCGGCTCGACAAGATGCCCACCTCGGGTGTCAGCGAACCGGTGGCGATGGAGTACGCGACGGCGCTGCTGCTGGCGGAAAGCGCGTTCGAGAACTATTCGTCGCTGTCCCCGGATTTCCCGAAGCAGGTGGAAGCAATGCTGGCGCGTCTCGACGCTGCCCGGCAGGGGCGCGCCCCCACCGGTGCGAGCGCGCCGATGCTGGACGAAATGAGCAAGCGCGCGCATGAGCGTGTGTTGCTCGCGCAGGTCGGCCGCGAGATCCAGGCCAACCTGCGGCACATGGAACAACTGCTCGACGCCTTCTTCCGCGATCACACCAAGCGCGCCGAACTGGCCACGCTGGGCAAGGACAGCAGCCAGATCCGTGGCGCGCTGCAGATCCTGGGTCTGGCCGAGGCCGACCGGTTGCTTGCGTTGTGCGAGGAACAGATCGCGACGTATGCAGACCCCGAAACGGTGGTCAACAACGAGGACCTCGAACTGCTGGCCGAGTCGCTGTCGGGGCTGGGCTTCTACATCGAGGCCGTGGAACAGCAGCGCCCGGAACGTGATCGCCTGATCGCACCACTGATCGCCAAGCGCCTCGGCGAGGCTCCGGCGCCGGCGGCCGCCGATGTCGATTCGGTCGAGGCCGCAGTCGCCGAGCTGCGCGCCGCATTGCCGCAGTTGGTCAGCGAAGTCCATCGTGCGCCGGCCGACGCGGCCGCCCGTGAGGCACTGAAGCGCAAGCTGGTAGGACTGCGTGACGACGCCGAGTTGATTGGCGACCCCGTACTTGTGGCCCAGGCCGAAGGCGTGCTGGCCGAACTCGATGCGCGCGGCACGGCCAACCTGGCCGCGGCCGTGGAGGCCATCGCCGAAACGTCCGCGCCGGCGCCCGCCATTTCCGAGGAGACGCAGCGCCTTTTGGCCACCGATGCAGGCGAACTCGATCGCGAACTGCTGGAAATTTTCCTGTTCGAGGCCGCCGAGGTCCTGGGCAGCGTGGCCGAGCAGCAACGCGCGCTGGCCGCCAATCCGGGCGACCGTGAGGCCTTGCGCACGATCCGCCGCGGCTTCCATACGCTGAAAGGCAGCGGCCGCATGGTCGGCCTGACGCAATTGGGCGATGTGGCCTACGAAGTCGAGCGCGTGTGCAACCGCCTGCTGGAAGAAGAGCGCCCCGTCACGCGCGCCGTGCAGACGATGGTCACGGCGGCCGAAGCGAGTTTCCGCCGCTGGGTCGAAGCGCTGACCGGCGCAGGCCGGCTCGACGGCAACGCGCAGGAATTGTTCACCGCGATTGCGGCCGTGGAGCGAGAGATGCCCGGCGCATCGATGTCGGTGGAGCCGTTGCCTTCCAATGTCGTCGATCTCGTACGTTCGCCCACGCCGGCGGTGCTCGAAGTGCCCCCAGCACCGGCACCGATCGACGCGCGTGCCATCCCGCCCGCCAGTCCCGTCAGCGGTCCGGTTGCAGCGGGCACGAGCGGCGCGCCATCTGCGAAGCCTGCGCCGACACTGATCGATCTGCCCGAGCTTGGTTGGGGTGGCGAAATTGGCGCCGGTGTCATGGCGGTTGAGCCCGAGTTTCTCGAATCCATCGACATGCCGTCGTTGCCCGACAGCCCGTCCTTCGACGCGCCGGTGTTGCGACTGGTCGGCGATGCGCCCGTCGCCTCGACACCGGCCGTTCAATCACCCGTTGTGGAAGACATCGTGGCGGCCGATCCGCCGCCGGACGACATCACCATCGGCAACGTGACGTTGTCGCGCTCGCTGTGGACAATCCTCAGTGACGAGGCGGTACAACACGTGGCCGTCCTCGAGCATGAACTGGCCACGCTGCAGTTCGATCCGCTGGCCGTCCCGTCCGCGGCGATGGTGCGGGCCAGTCATACGCTGTGCGGCATTCATCGTACCGGCGGCTTTCCGCTGGTGGCCACACTCGCCCGCGCAATGGAGCAGACACAACTCGCGCTGTCCGACCATGGCGCGCCGATGCCTGGCGCCGCGCAGCCCGTGCTGGCGCGTGCGGTGGCGGGGCTGTCGATGCTGGTGAATCGTGTCCGCGCCTCCGAAGGCTTCACTGCGGGAGATGCTGAAGAAGCTGCCGCCATTCAGGGCGAGCTCGACGATCTGCGCCAGGATGCGGCCAACGGCGCCATTGAATCCGAAGTCGACGCCGAAGCGGCGGCGGCAGCGCTGGCTCGCCTTGAAGAAAAGGCCGCGTCATTGCGGGCGTCGCCGATGTCGCTCGTCATGCCCACGATCGAGGTGCCGGCCGTTGGCGGGGCTTCGGACGACCAGGCGTTCATCGAGGCATCGGAACGGGTGACCGCGGATGCGCTCGACGAGATCGCCGCGCTGGCCGCCCTGCTCGATCCGCTGGCCGACGTGCACGACGACATCGATCCGCAGGTCTTGCCGGTCTTCCTTGATGAGGCGGCCGAACTCTTTCCGCAGGCCAGTGAAGATGTCCGGGCCTGGCGCCGCAATCCGGGTGACGAGCAACCGGCGGCACGCCTTCGCCGCACGCTGCACACGTTCAAGGGCAGCGCGCGGATGGCGGGCGCGATGC
>Ga0105046_10004443_pt1 | contig 22325 bp, 14 predicted proteins | sample MAT03_FD_78385 | JGI IMG/M metagenome (GOLD analysis project Ga0105046, IMG submission 78385) | Freshwater microbial communities from Lake Fryxell liftoff mats and glacier meltwater in Antarctica - MAT-03 (megahit assembly) | ecosystem: Environmental > Aquatic > Freshwater > Ice > Liftoff...
CGTCGAAGGTCTCTAGTAGAAACAGCTTTTTCTCGCTTTAAAGGGATTTTTGGTGATCGATTATTTAGTAAACGTTTTGATAGTCAAGAGATTGAATTGAATATCAAATTCCAGGTATTAAATCGTATGACACGAATAGGAATGCCAAAAGGCCGAATGATTTAAGAAAAAGTCTCTTCTCCAAAATCTTCCACCCCATTCTCTTTTTTTTTAGCGACTTATCCTACGAGGCCCTAAGAGTGATAGTAGGTGGAATAGTAGACTAAAACAACCACTTTTTTTATATCTTATTTTTAATTTCAGTGAATTTCAAACTGTTTTCAGTATTTTTATATCATCATTATTCCATCAAATCTAATAAATTTTGCTTACCAGCACACTAGGCCAATCGATTCGTCGTCAAACATAAAATTACGTTTATAATTCTACAATCTTTTTAAAATTTATTTGCGTGAAATGCTAAAAATAGAATTTTTGAAAAAAATTTGCATATAACTCCTAACATTTAAACTGTTTAGAGCTTATGAAATAGGAATAAGGAAAATGGCCAGGACTGGAATCGAACCAGCGACACAAGGATTTTCAGTCCTCTGCTCTACCGACTGAGCTACCTGGCCATCCAGGATGAGCAAAAGGATAGTCGATCATTCGATTTACGTCTAGTGAGGATCGCCAATGGCGTGGGGGACCGTTTTTTTTTGCATTTGGATCATATCCTTGAGGATATTGAGGGCTTCGAAAAGTTGTGGATCGGGACTGGAAGAGGGGGTAGCTTGACGCACTTGGCTCTTGCGTGTGAGGGTGGAAAGTTGAGACGTCCAGGGGACCTCTTTTTGCTGAAGAGTCGGAATATAATATTTCATATACCACGATTTGAGCCGAGGATTGATGTCACTGAGCTCATCTTTGTAGGAAGAGGGAATGGCATCGGGAGTGATCAGATTGCCTTGTTCGACATACTCTTCTCCAATAGGAGCTTTAGCAAGTGGGCTAGGGACGACAATGTCGGCTTTTACTCCGTTAAGTTGCGGTGTTTTACCCGAAACCGTGTAATATTTTCCCACCGTAACTTTGAAATAGGAGCCCCCTTTATTATCGGTGACGGTCTGACTCTGAATCGTCCCTTTTCCGTACGTTTGCTCATCCCCGACAATCAGAGCCACCCCATAATCTTGTAGAGCTTGCGCCACTATTTCAGCGGCGGAAGCGGTCGCTTTGGATGTGAGGACAATAAGAGGTCCTTCAAAGAGTACTTGATTATCCATATCGCGATAAAAACGTTCTTCCCCATTGGCATACTTGGAAACAAGAATCACCCCATTTGTAATAAAAAGACCCGCGACTTTCACAGCTTGCGAAATGAATCCGCCGCTATTGTCTCGCAAATCGAGAATGATTCCTTGGATGGCCCCTTGCTGACCCAGCTGCTGAAGAGCTTTTCGCACATCCGCTTCAGTTGTGATGCCATTGTCTCCTTGATAGAAGGAATCGAGCTTGACCACCCCAATCACGCCCCCTTCCTCTTTTTGCACGTAGAGATCGGCTCTATCTTCATTGACTTCCATCTTTTCCCTTACCAGAGTGACTGCTTGCTTATGTCCCTGATGAGAAAAAACGAGGTTCAAAGAGGAACCTAAAGGTCCTTCCAACATATTCATCACTTGTTCAAAAGGAACCGCTTCAATATTTTTTCCATTCAACTCCACCAATTTATCATGCACTTCGACATGGCCGCTCCGTTCGGCGGATCCCCCTTTCACTAATCCCACCACCTGAATTCCATCGGCCGTTTTAATAAAGGCAATGCCCACTCCTATTCTCTCTTTTTCGAGACGTACGCGCATTTCATTCGCTTCTCTCTCATCAAAAAAAGTGGTGTGCGCATCTAAACTGGCGGCTAAGGCTTTTAAAATATGAAGGGCGACTTGATTTTCTTTCTCTTCGTTTGCTAACGGCTGCCCTTGTTCATCGACAAGGAGGTAACGATTTTCTAACTGTGTCAAATACAGCTGGTAGGTCGCCACCGCTTCTTTTAAATTTTTGCGCAACAAAGGCTCACCAATCCGACTTTTTTGGATCATCAAATACCGGATCATGTCCTCTTGTTGACGTTTGGACAGTTCCACTAAATTGGTTGCAAATAGAGCAGAAGGGGCGGGCGCCTCTTTATTTAAAAGGGTATCTTCTTGCGCCATGATTTTGGCCCGTTCTTCTCGTGCCCGCAAAATGGCTTTTTGAAACACTCCATTCATTTCTAGAAAAAGCGGGAATGTCCCTTTTTGCATATTGAGCTGTATTTCTTGCAAAGCCTCGGGTGTCAAATGTTGAAAAGGGGCGGCTTCGCTTTCTATTAAATAGAGCCGTTCAGGATCAAACTGTTCCACATAAGCATTGACCGAGGCTTGCAACAAGGCTGGCGTCCAACTCTTTTTATTGACATGCCGCTCCAACAGCTGGTTCATCAAGCTGTTGATATCTGCTTGTTTAAAGGTTTGAGCGGAAAGCAGAAACGTCCACGCTAAGAAGCCAAAAATCCATTTTCCCATAGAATCCTCATCCTATTCACCTCCCCTAAAAAAAGATAGAGAGGAGAAAAAGCTTCTTACATCAATATAAAATGAATTAAATAATTAATTTTATTTATTAATTAAAAAAATTAATCACTAAATTTCTCTTCCTAATTAATAATGAGAACAAGAGTCCCTTTGGGGATACGGGTGTAGAGTGCGCGCACATCCCAATTCGAGAGACGGATGCAGCCATGAGAGGCAGGGGTGCCCAGTTTGGATTCTTCATTGGTCCCATGAATATAGATGCACCGGTTGTAGGTGTCAATGCCAGGACCTATATTGATGCCCGTTTCAAGACCACGGAGAAGAAGAATACGGGTCAGCACTAAATCTTCGGATTGCAGAGTGCCATCCCAAATATCGCCCGTAAAAACCCGTTTTTTAAAGATGCCTCGCAACGGAACACGATCCCCAATTTTTTCGTCGATTTTGTGCCAGCCAAGCGGAGTTTGATAAGAACCCTGCGTATTGCCGATCCCTTTAGCCGCGGTCGAACAGGAATATTCAAAGAGAATTTTCCCCTCTTGAATCCCATAGAGAGTCTGATTTTGAATCGAGACAAGAAGGGCTAATTGATCGCCCACACGTTGATCCCACCCCTGGCGCGGTGTCACGGTCGAAAGAAATAGCGAAATGACCAGTAGAAAGAGGGGCATCAGATGATGAGGCGTCTCGCCAATTGCCGAAGATGGTCATGGGGAATATCATCCTGACATCCACAATCACACTCTTCGTCTCCTCCATCATCTTCCCCAAAAAATTTGCCTATAAACTGAATGTTGGGCCATCCCCAGGTGATATTTAAGTTAGGTAAAGCGGTGGCCATCTCATGTAACGCATAGTCGTCAAATTGCACACCTACAGCCGATAAAAAAGCCAAGTTGGGGCACGATTCCACCACTTTTCGTACACCATTCAAGGTAATGTGAGGGTTGAAATCGAGACAAAGAGACACTAAACGGAAACCATAGGTCGCCAAGGCGTCGAGAGAACGATCGGTTAAAGGGCCTGGAATATGGACGCGTCCCGATCCACTCAATTCAGGTCCAATTAGAGAAGTGGGGTCGAAACACCCCGTAAGGCGAAACTCTTCCAAACGTTTACAACGATGCAACATGATTTCTACACCGACATCGGTAATAAAGGGTTGTTGATAAAAATCGAGAAAAGCTAAGCGATTGCAAGAATCCACAATCAACTGGGCCGTGCGATCGGTCAATTGGCCATGCGTATGCGCGCCTAAAAAAAGGAGGCGCAAATCATGGCAACGGCTCACAAGGGCCGCCACCCCTTCATCGGTAATCCGATCCGCATGGAGCATCAATCCTTCGAGGTTCGGGCAGCGCTCTCCGATCGCAACAAGCAGAGCATCTGTAATTTGACTACGCGCGCCGGCTTCTATCCAAATCACACGCAAATCGGTCGCACTGGGAAGCTGGTCAAGGCGTTGAATAATCGCTTCATCATCCAAAACTTCATTGTCTTCTACAATTAATTCTTGAAGTGTTTGATCCCAACCCATTACTGCAAGGGGGGATATCCAGGATATAAGAGCGAAAGTCATGGATAGATACAACCACTGCATTCAAAAATCTCCTGATTATAGCCGTGTAAAGAGTGTTTTTTGAGAGTCTAGTCCCTAGACGACTAACATGCAACTTTCCTATAGTGATAGCATGTCACCTTTATGCCGCGTCACATTGGATTCATTTGAAGGAGAAATCGCTTTTCTCGTCCATCTTGTGCAAAAGCAAGAATTGGATATTTACCAAATCCCTCTTTTGGACATTTTGAAAGGTGCCCATCATGCGGACCGAAGCGATTTGGACGAAGGGGCTGAATTTATCGATGCAGCGGGTATGTTGATGCTCCTCAAAAGCCGGTGTCTTCTTCCCAAACATGAGCAAGTCGTGGGAGAAGGGTGGACAGCCGAAGAGGAACCTCTTCCTCCTTTAACGGCTTTACTGGATTATTGCCGCTTTCGGGAAGCGGGTAAACAACTCAGTCAGCGAGAAGAGGAACAAAGTGATTTTTTCCTACGCGGGGCTGCCTCTCCTGAGATGGCAAAACCGTTCGGGATTGCTCATTTGTCCCTCGACGATCTTTCTTCCATTTTTCAAAATATTTTAAAAAAAGCTGCTTCAGGACACGGACTCATCCAAGAAGAGGAGTGGCGCGTCAGCGATAAGATGCGGCTGATCCAAGAAATGCTGCAAGAAAATAAACGGTTTCCCTTAGAATTCTTATTTGATCCTAATAAACATCGTCTTGAATTGATTGTGACTTTCTTAGCGACCTTAGAACTCATGAAAGCGGGAAAAATCTGGATCACAAAGCGCGATGAAGGCATTTTTGTGGAGCAACCAGGTGAGTAAAGAGATCAATCTTTTTGAACCAAACCTAGAACCTCAGAAAGTTGCTGCGACTCTCAAAAATTCTCCTAAAAAACCACCCGAAGACGATTTTTTCAAATTCGGACAAATGGCTCTACCAGGCATGAATAAGTTACGTCCTGAAAGAGTGGCGCGACAACAGGTCAAACGGGTGCTTGAAGCTGTTTTATTTGCCTCCAGCGTGCCCATTAATTTTTCCAAATTACGAGAAGTTGCCGATGCCGCTTACCCTTTAAAACCTTCTATTTTACGCGATTTACTCGATGAATTAAGGGACGATTACATCACCTCACAACGCGCTTTCCGCTTAGAAGAGATCGCCGGAGGATTTGCCCTCCGCACCTGTCAAGAGTATAGCCGGTATGTGGAGCTACTGTATCGTCAAAAACGGGCCGAAAAACTTTCGAGTGCCGCCTCTGAAGTGTTAGCCATTATTGCCTATAAACAACCGGTGACTAAAGCGCAAATTGATACCATCCGCGGTGTCGATTCTTCAGGCACATTGCAAAATCTTTTGGAACGACAATTGGTCGAACCTGTCGGCCGTTTAGAAGCCCCTGGAAGACCCACGCTCTACGGGATTACACAAGACTTCTTAAAACATTTTGGATTGCGTGACGTACGTGATCTTCCTAAACTCGATGAGATTTAAACCTTATGTCCGTCCACGTTACTGGGGCTCTTGAGCCACGTGTTCTTCTGCCAGCTCCACCTTCACCCATTTTACCTCTCTTTTTTACCACTCTTCTCAAAAATGGATTTCGTGAAGAGTTTACATTCTTAAGCGATCTTCAAATCTGGAAAACCCTTTTAGAAGAAAAGGGGTTACCTGTCCAGATGGCGTTGGTAGGACGGGGCGCATTCGATCTAGCGGAGGATCAACCCGTCTCTTTTTTGGAATGCGCGATTGCCCTTTCCAAAGAGACCGATTGCCTTTTAGAGTATGCTCACGCCTATTTGAATACGATTGGGAATGCGACCGAAATTTTAAGACACCGTTTTCTCAAAACCTATATGACCGTTCATGAATCGGACCGTCACTTTGTCCGGATGGCCTTTGAATGCACCACGCAAGAAGGGCAAACCGTTACGTTGACATGGACTCTCGGACAACATCCCCGCCTCTTTCTTCCTCTTTCAGAAGCGCCTTATTTACCCTTACAAAATGCATTTCTCAATCCCCCTCAACCTTTAGAAATCACCTCCCGCTTCCCTCTTGAAGAGTGTCGGCGTCAACGAAGAGACCATCTTCTTCAAATTCTCCATCCCGAAGAACTTTCCGGATATGATGTCGCCACGCTTTACCTTCGCCTCAGTCAAGGAGGAGAAAAATGGGTGCACTCTCCTGGATTAGTCGCAACCCTCGTCAGCAAACTCACGGAGCAATCCCTCCATTTCTTTCTTCACTCTCTCGATACAAACTCTGCAGGTTATCTGACCCTTCTCCTCCTTTTAGAACCCCATTTACCAGTTTTGACAGAGCAGTTAAAACGAGCCCTGCAGCAAACATGTCAAATAGAAGGAGGCGACTTGTGGCCATCCTTTCATTTGTGGATTCTCTCTTCTTTGTCTCAATTCAAGATTGTGATTGAAGGAGATCGCGCGTCTATCGAATCTTCCTATTTTCAATATGAAGTAGGGATGGAAGCACTCATGACACGATTTCCTGAGCCCCCGCGTAAACGCTCCCCTTCCTCTATTTTGGATGCATTCTTCACCTGGGGTCTTCAACAACACCATGTCCCCACCATCACTTTTGCTTGGAACCCTCAAATATGGCCTTTAGAGGTCACGGCATTCGATCTTTCTCTTTGGAGGACATGTACGCAATTGCCTCAGGGCGCAGAAAGATGTTTAGAAAGGCTACACAGCCTCATCCCCCCTCTTTCTGCTGATCTACAAGCTTTCAAAGAAGAGCTCCTGTTACAACTTTTAGAAAGTCAGAACTATACCATTGCAGCCACTCATTTAAATAGAGAATCTTCCTCTGCTTTAATTCAAGGACGGATCATCCAAGCCTTGCGAGATCATTTTTCAGAAGCGAAAGGGCTCGCTCCTTTTGCCCATTTAGATGAAACAGGCATTCTAGAACTTCTGGTACCCGCATCGACTTGGCCTCAAGCCATGGAACGTTTACAGCTTTTACGTGTACGTTTAACAGACACCATCTTACACGCTTTGCCTTCACCTTCAAGGAGTCTCACTGCCACGCAAAAGGTAGCTTTAACCGTTTTACTCTCTCAATCACAAACTCAACTGTCTCCATTTGCGTTGGCGCAATATGCGACCCGTCACCACCTCTCTTTATCTCAAGAGCAAAAAAATCAACTTCTCTCTTCGACGGATCAAGGATCCCCTCAGGAAATCGATCAACTGTTTCTCACGCATGGTTTACCGTGTCCGCCCGCTCTTTTGGTCCGTTTGATCCACACGGAAGCGTGGGATTTAGCGATCGCCCGTTATCGGGAAAACCCCTCTTTAATCCAAGGAACTGGATTAGAAGAATCCCTGGCACGTCAGTTATTAGAAAAAGAAGATTACCCTGAGGTGCATGTCTTATTGAAGGACATTTCTCTTTCTGAAGAGACTCAAAATCGACTCCTGCAACACTTAAGCACTCAATTTTCACGTGCGAAGGTTTTGATTCCTTGCATGGCTTTGACTGAGCCTACTGTTTTAAAACTCCTGCCTGACCATTTAGCATACCAAGACATGATCGCACGTTTGGATAGCATGGAAGTTCCTCTCACCGATACGATGGTCTTGAAGCTTCCTCCTTACAATCTGAGAACGCCCTTTAGGCAAAAAAAAGCTCTTCAAAACCTTTTGCACCGTTCTAGTGAAACGCTCTCTTCGCTTTTACTAGCCGAACTGGCAGAAAGACACGGCTGTTCACTTCCTGAAGGACATCAAGAGAAGTTGAGACTGTGTGACGATCAAGGAAATCCCCAGCAAATCCATCAGCTCTTTAAACATTTCAATATCATGCCTTCGCCGCAACTCATTGTACGTTTGATTGAAGCGCACTATTTTGATTTTGCCCTTTTTTGGTGCTCGAAAATGGCGACTCCTGAAGACTATTTACCCCTCTTTATGCAACAAGGGTTTGTCGATTGTGTGTCTCTTTTGACCAAACAAACGCCTGAAGAGAAATGGTTAGAGTGGGCCCAACAGTGCGTGAAACAAGAAAAAACTTCTTTGCCTTTGACTGTTTTAGATCGGGCTCCTCAAGCTTTCATTGACTTTGTCTTTACTCGACTACCCAATGAAGTAGGTCTATTTACAGCTTTAAATCAACACTATATCCCTTCTCCCCCAGTGTTAGAAAGTTTCTTGGTGGGAGTCCTGAATAGAGGGGAGAGTTTCCCTTTACTGATTCGTTATTTTTTAAAAAACAACACGTTTCCTAAGCATTTAAAATCTTTCTTTTTGCAAAAAGCGATTCCGTATGTCATCCAACATCAAAAAGGTGAGCTCAAGCCCTGGATGGAGCATTGCGTCCATCTTGAAGATCCTGTTTTAAAAGAGGAATGCATCCTTTCTCTTTTATTAACCAACCCTTCTCTATGGACTTTAGAAGAGTGGACGCAATACGCTGAAAGGTATTTGAGCCCTCTTTCTACATCCACCCATCGCTTTAAACAAGTGGCGATCTCTCTATATCTTACTTCCCACAACTCTACTTATATCCAAACGGTTCTAGATTGGGTTCAGGAAGACATCTCGCTGTTACTTTCTCTTTTACACTCGCGTGTCCTCCCTTCTTTGGCCATCGAATGGCTTTTACAAACTCCCTTGAGTTTGGAACAATGCGTCTCGCTTTCTTCGCATACACCTTCTTTTGCCAAAAAAGCCGTTTTAATCGCCGCGAAAACGGAACAACTATGCACCCCTGCCTTGATTAAAAAGGCATTGCCTTGGCTACGTTCTCAAGAAGAATTTGCATTAGTTTCCCTCTTATCTTCTCAAAAAGGACCTTTAATTGAGCAAGCCCTTCAACAAGAGGATCTGCAAGTCATCGTCTTTGGATTAACACTTGCGGAGAGCCACTCCTATAAAAGCCCTCAAGTTAACCAAACCTTGATCACTCTTCTTACTGTTCATCATAACTGGGTTCTTTTTATGGAATGGAAGAAGAGGTTGGCCATACCCCCTACTATTTGGATACAGATCCTCTCTCTCCCTCTAACGAAATCACTCCAGAGAGAGGTTTTAGAAGCCGTTTATCATCGTTTAACTTTCTTAATACAGGAACCCAAATTGGAGCTTCGTTTGATTGAAGAGCTTTTCGATCTTTTTGTTTTTGCTCCGGTTTGGCCCACAGAAGAAACGGAACATCCTCTTCATATTCATCGAGGACGCTACCTTTTTAAACAATTAAGAAAGAGGCACTGTTTTTTAGCCTATCCAGATGAAAATACAACGGATCGACTTCTTGTGCCTCCTGAATTGCTGATGCGTTGGCAAGGCCGTCTCTACTTAAATTTTACGCCTCCTCCTGTGATCACGACCGCACATCTTGAGTCGTTAAAAAATCTTCCACCTGAGGAGCGATCCGATCTTAAAATCGTCCTCGATAGGCTACACGGACAATCGTATACATCGAGGATCTCTGATCAGGAACAAACAAAAATCCTGCTATATATACTCCAACGTGTTTTGAAAACCCCCTCGACTGAAGCGGCTTGGTATGCCAGCGCCCTTTTAGACAAGTTGCAGCGCGGGTGCTGCTTGAATCGAGATTTAGTCGTTTGTTACAAACTTTTGACAGACCAGCTTCCCAGCTTCGCCCTTCAAGGCAGTATTGTCACAATGTCAGATAGAAACATCAAAACCTCTTTTTACGATTACCTGAGCAACCTTTTTTTTCAAACGCTCCTCCCTCCTAAAGAACTTCAGGGAGGTCTGATCTATAAAGCATGGGAAGGTGACCTCGGATTAGAGGTGTTCACAGCCTATTACGACCGGATGATTGAGTCTTTTCAGAAATCGACTTCTCCCCAACGCGCCATTCTCTTAAACCATCTGTTTGAAGCTTTGGGATTGTCCACCCAATTCCCTCTGCTTCCACAAGATCGTGGTAAGACTTTCTATCAACTTTTTAACAAACTGATCAGTCTTTATCCCCTTTCTGAATTTTTGAAAGAAGACCTGGCATCCACCTCTACCGAAGAGGCGTCTCCGTTGCTTAATATCGCTTCCGATCCCGTTCTCCATATCCTCACCAAGCTCAAAAACCCTGAAATACGACAAGGAATATTCGCCGAGTTTGTAACACATTGGATCGAACGGTTAATAGAGGAACAATTTCTCGCACATGCCCGCAACGTCTTTCAACACCCCACATCACGTGCAATCTTCAGTTTCCCTGCACACCAACAGTTCGTGACGCGTTGCTGTAGAGCTCTTAAACTCTCATCATCGGATCTCTCTCCCTTTCTCAAGGGAGGGATTTAGGAGGATTAAAGACAGGACGAGGTTGCTCTAATACATAAGCGGTGATGTCAAGCGCTTGTTCTTCCGTTAACGTAGGTTGACCAAATGGCATATTGGCAAAAATAAACCCTGCAAAGAGTTCGGGGCGTGTGAGGCCTGCCCCATCGTTGAACGAATCAGGACCGAAAAGGGGAGGAATGCTGAGCTGTCCCGAGATTTGCGTCCCTTCTCCATTTTTTCCGTGACAGTCGGCACAACATTTGAAATAGAGCTCTTTTCCGTTGACAGGATCGCCTTTATGCGAATTGTCGAAGGTTTGAATCCCGAGCCATGGCATTTCATCCAACTCTTTGACTTGACTAGAGATGTATTCGAGATACGTAATCAAGGCTTTGACTTCGGGGCTATCGTGAGGAGCCGCTTTTCCATTGAGGCTTCTTTTAAAACAATTGTCAATGCGATCGGCTAAGGTAATCGATTTATTATCCCGTTTGGAAAAACGGGGATAGGCTGCTGTCACCCCAACCAAGGGAATCCCCCCCGATTTACCTCCAAAAGTAATCCCCGCTGAAAGATGGCAGCTCGAGCAATCGAGTTTATTACCGATGTATTGTTTAGCAGAAGTTTGACGTGTATCGCAAAAAATTTGATACCCTTTCATGACCTCCTCTTTAATTTCAGGAGGAGCTAACTCGGGATCTAGAAGATTAAAGTGATAGACTTTCCCATTTTGCGTGACCGTGTAGTAATCGGTATGATGCGGCTGTTCGCGTACAAAAGGGGGCCCTTTTCGCTCATAATGATGGGCGATCTCAAATAAAATGCCGACCACCGCTCCTACGATCAGAAGGGGAAGCAAAATCCAATGCACAAATCTGTTCATGCCAAAATCCCTCCTAGTCGTCTTAAATTGCGCAAAATAGAGCGTATAGCAAAGAAATAAACAAAGTAGTTTTGCACGTCAAGCAGTGCAAATTCACGTGTCGAACGACTCTCGCGGAACCGTTTTTGTTCGTCATCAAGACGGGCCTCGGCTTGAGCCAACTCTTCGATGGCATAGCCACTCCCCTCTTTCCGTAATTGTTGACCCATGGCGGTTAAGGAGGTGGAAATTGCACTCCAAAGCGTTTCTGTGGTGTCTTGCAAAGGGGCATCGAGATGATTCACCACACGCGCCGATTCGACAGATTGAATCACGCGGAAATCTTCAGCTAATGTTTCCAAATCATCCTGTACTTCGATCCAGGTTTGCACCTTATTCTCCACTGTCAACGCTTCTAAAGTGGAATCTTCTAAAATCTCCCGATTTTCGTGGAGTAGTTCAACTACCTGGTTCAGCACATCACGTGGCTCACGAAGATGCGGGACAGTCGCGAGCAATTCGACAACATGCGCCGCATTGTCACGAAATTTACGCGATGCGGGAGCAGGAATTAAATGGGCGATGACAAGTGCAATCGTAATGCCTAATGCCGAATCAAAAAACCGCCACAGACTGAATAGCCAAGGATTGCTATCGGATTTGACAGCTCCCACTATCATCACCACTGCCACCGAAAGACACGCAATTCGCAAACTCTCTTTTAAACCCACCAGCGCACAAATCAAGACTGTCAAAGCCGCTCCCAGACAAAAAGAAAGCGGGGTAGAACCGAGAATTTGGATAAACACGCCCCCGCACGCAGTCCCAACAGCCACCCCCAATAAACGATTCCATGCGGCTTTGTAAGTGCCTCCAATATTGGACTGCAAGACAACAATGCCTGCCATCACACACCAAAGACCTCCAATCACATTATCGGGGCGAGACGTGGCATGCGCGAGAGCCCCTCCAATTAAAAATGCCAAAGCAGCTACAAGTCCTGTTTTGATGGCTAAAACTGAATCTGAAAGTTTAAATCCCATTTTTTTACATTACCAATTTTGGCTTTCCAACAAAAAATATTTATCTTAAATAGCTCATAGATTCAGTTTTAGGAGATTTTAAACGCCTTTTCTTATCCTTCTTTCGCTCTTTTCTTGGTTTTTTCCTGAAGGGGAGGTCAAAGCTCCAGCTGCGTCTCTCAATTCTCCCCGTCAACCTTCGTAATGAATGGCGCCAAATAGCGATGGATTTGCCTAGTGGGTGCAGAACAACTTTTCTTGTATTCAAGGACTTGTCAACACCTTAGGAAATGTCAAGGGTGCTGTAAAAATTTCTAATTAATATTTTTTTACTTCTCGTATTTCAATTTATTTATTTAAATTAACTAACTCTATTGCTTACTTTTTCTTTGACTAAAAAGAATTTTTCAATTATTTTGGCTGAAGTGGGCATGAAAAAGCTACTCTTATTAATTATTTTATTCATTTCTTCAGGCATTTCTTTAAATGCTGCGACACTCTTTAGGGTGGTTGATGGTGATACAGCCATCGATCCGAACCATTGGATGGATCAAGATTTGCGACGTGTCGAAAAAGAGGCAACCGTCTTGGCGCACGCTTTAAGTCTCGACTATCAAGTGGTCACTTTAGAAGGGACCCACCTTTCCAAACAAAACGTGTTACAAACAATAGACACTTTACCTATGACTGCGGAAAATCTTGTGCTCTTTTATTGTACGGGACATGGATTTCGGACCGAAAATAAGAAAAGTGTCTGGCCCTATTTATTATTGATGCAAGCCGAACAAACGATTGACCTCGACCCAATCATCCATCTGATTCAAGCGCGACAACCCCGATTCGCTTTGGTGATTGCCAATTGCTACAATAATCCTTTTTCCGATGGATATCGCCTTCCTCCTGGCCGGATGGTCTCTTTTCATCCCGAAAGGACCAGATGTGGAGAAGCGTTAAGCCCTCTTGTCTCTCAATCCGAAGGGGTCGTGGTGATTTCAGGAGCCATTGTAGGTGAATATTCATTGGGGACCTCGGAAGGAGGCATTCTCACTAATGCCCTTTTTGATGCAGCCCAGGAGACTCCTCACCATTGGTGTGAATGGATGGAAGCGATCGTTCAACGTAAAGCCAGAATTCAGCATCCGCAAATGCAAATCTATCCATGAGTATTTCTGGTCCTCTTTCCTCTTCTTCCCCCCTCCCCCCTTTACCTTCTCCCTTTTCTTCGTGTATCTCGCTTACCCATCCGGCCATTCTAAGCCGCTTAAGGAACGTTTTAGATCGACCTATCTTTCCTCATGGAAGCACTCTTCGTATTGGAGATCTTTTATCTTTCTATCCAGGGGTCTGTTTAGAAGGAAGTATTGTCCCCTACATCATCGGAAGACGTGGTTTAGAACAGTTACTGCAGGGACGAAGGGAAGCCTTTGAGGCGCATCGCGCCTCTCCTTTGATCGAACAATTTCCCAAAGATGTCGATGCTGTCTTCCGTTTAACCACCGCTGAAGAGGTCGACTCTTCTATCCAATGGGTGCAGAATTATTTAGAAGTCCTCTTTCCCGGTTTTCAATGGAACAATCAATACAATTTAGTAGGAGAGACTTGCATTGCACTCCGCACGGTGGGCATCCTCGACCTCTCCTTTCCGTGGCGTACTCCTAATCACTTCGTTTTTTTAAAGGACGCCATGCGTCTTCACCTGACAAATCCCCCCACTCTAGAATTTTTAGACACTAATATTACCTCTATTTTGCTAGGAGCCTATTACAATCGCATTCAAACTCCTGTGAACCCGAGATTCATTGGTCAAAACGGCCTTTTAAGAGCCTTAAAATCGATGGCTCTCGGAGGAGAATGCACACAATCGGGTTTGATTGCACAGCTTGCCATGGAGTTTCAAAATAGATCGGAAGAGATCATGTGGCGCGAAGTTCTCCGTTTTATTCCTCTCCAAGTTATCAATCCTTATGGACTGCGTGTTTTGCATGCTTTAGGACCTCATTTACCCCCAGAGGTATTTAAAGAGTGGGTCTCCCGTTATCCTTGGGAATATCCTATCGAGAAAGAAGTGTCGTTTCTTTTGTCACAGCCTACCTTTCCCGCTCTTCAATTACTCAATCTGGTTAGACGTTTAAAGGGACATGCAACGCTTGGCGAACAGGATCCTAATCCGATGCTAAATGCCGATGCGTTAAACGACCTGATGGAGGGGAGTCCCCCTCTTCACCCTGTTGCGATGCCCCCCAATCTTCCCACCTCTCTTTTAGCCACCTGGATTGGACTTTCACAAAAAGCGATTTCTCCTCAATGTGTCGAATATCTTCCTTTTTTTGCCGCTCGTTATCTCAATCTCCGTCCTTACTTTTACCGTCCCCCTCCACTCTTAAGAGACCCGCATCTATTACAAGAGGCTTGGGTCATTTGGTGTGCTCAACAAACAAGCGGCTCATTCTTACAGACTCTATCAAGTCAAATTCGGCATTGTCGTCACGCACGGCAACCAGAAATTGTCGATACATGTTTAAAACATCTTCTCTCTCATGCTCAAATACGTGCCTTTCGTCTATTTCAACAGTGGCAATTTTCTCTAGATGCAGAAAGACAAATGCATTGGTTGTTTCAGTTTGCAAGAACTCCATGGCACAAAACAGAACAGGATCATGTCTGGCTCCATCATGAAATTGAAAAATTTTGGGCGTTGACCCCTTGGCAAATACGCAACCAAATGGGCTCTTGGATCGCCTATTCAGAATGTCGCACCTCTCTTCTTTCAACATCCACTTTAATCGATTGCGTCCATCTCTTAACACCTCCTCCAGAAGAGATTTGGAGCATTCTGGCAACCCGTTCTTTGACCGAGGAACAGAAACAAAAAGTGTTATCTCGAGTGGCAGAACTTCCCCCCGCAGGAACCGCCGCCCATTTACTCGATTGTTGGGGACACGCTCCCCTTTCAGGTACCATGTTTCAACAGAAGCTTCTAGAGTGGATTCCACATGTTTCAAATTCTTTGGATTTGATTACCTGGGTTTACGAAGAGGACCCTCTTCCCTCGATTTTTTATCAACAGGCTCTCTCTTTGGTCGCGCATTTTGTAGATAAAGAGCCGTTTTATTTCTATTTAAAGCGTCGTCTTAATGCTCCTCCTTCCTCTTTTACACCAGCCGCATGGGCGGCTTACTGTTTAGGCCAACGACAAGTGGCAGCCGCTTTTTGCATTTGGAATGCATTACCCCGTTCCAGCGAAAAAACAGCCCTCGCGTTGCAAATGGCTCTGCAAGATCGTCATTTAACACCCGTTTCGTTTCTCAAAGCCCACGCGGAACATCTTCCTGATATTGGGCCCGAATGGCTAGCTTTAGCTACCACGCAGGAGGAATTCGAATTTCTGATCCCTCTCCTTCCGCAAGCAGCGCTTGCAGACTATCTACACATTGTGAAACTATTTCCCGCTTTACGCTTAGCTTTTAACGCGCAATTCAAGCTCTCTTTTCTTACCCCTCCTCTCAGTTCTTCTCAGTGGCTTTTTTGGTGTGCGCAACAAACAGCAGAACCGATTTTTCAAGCTGTCTGTTTACCTTTAAAACATGCGCCTTCGCCTGCTATCGCACGGGCGCTCCTTTCACATCACCCTGAAAAAGCCCACTCACTGTGGGCTCAATCTTCTCGCAATGAAGCCGATGATAGCCTTTTTATTCGACTGTGGTGGCAACTCTCACGTGCATCGACATCTGAAATGGGGCAGATTTGTCTCAAATGGTTGCAAGAGGGAAAACAATACGCGTTAGTGACACAGTGGTTAATCGAAGTCCCGCACGATGATACACGACAAGCCGCCACACCCCGTAAGCTTCTCAAAGCCTTAATCGCTCGCACGCCCTCTTCTGCTGCCTTGCGAGCCATCAGTGACTGGAGTCATCCTTCTTATCTATTCCAAAATGATTTTTTCAAGACATGGGGCAATTGTCTTCCGTTTTTAAGACCACTTGAGCAAATCAGAATTTTGCAATATGCAGCTGAACCCCATGTATGTTCCTCTTTCCTCTCTTCTGAAGCGCGCCGTATGCTCCTAAAAATAACGTTGGAGCTCGTGCAAAAAGAGGATCCTTCTGTGGAACAATGGAAGAGTTTATGTCTCTCTTTAGCTCCTTTTCCTGAAGGAGCTCAAAGGATTTTGCAGCTTCCCCCTGCGGAGATAAATGCCTTTCATTTTATATTAGCAGAACGTTTGGATGGGCGCTCTCTTTCAGTATTAACTGAACGTCTTTTAGATGCCCAGTGTCCTTTCCCGACAGGTGTGATGACCATTTTATCCCAAATCCCTCTTCTCGAAATGCTCGAAAGTCGAAACGCCATTCCTCTCTCTTGGAAACCCCTTGTGATGGCGCAGAAAAATCATCATTGGAAACAACTGATTGGAAAACTTCCGCAAACACTGCCTCAAATCTGTTCTTTAATCGAAATGGCAGTGGATGGCCCTTTCCATCTTGCCCCTTTAGCTCCCCATTTTCACCAACTTACTTTATCACCTGCTTTACGCATGCGTCTAGCTCAAGCGCTAGCCGGAACACTGGCTGATATTAAACTTAAAGACTGGTTAGAGGTGCGCAAGCAAGTCCCCTTCACAGAAAGCGCGCTAGAGGCTGTTCAACATGCAGAATTGGTTCGCTTTGGATCAAGCGCCACACCAGTCGAACGGATGTATGCGGCGGAACAGCTACTTGTTCAAATCCATACCTTGCCTCGGGACAAATGGCTTCCTCATCTACGTCTAATAGGAGCCTCGTTTTCTCCGTATATCGATACACGTGATGTGGAAATTTATGTGGGGAAAATCGGAGATTTATTAGCCGAAAAAAATGAGCGAGACGCCTTAGAAGAATGGATCCTGATTGGTCTCTCTTCGACACATCCGAAAACTTTGCTCTTTCTCTGGAAACACATAAAAAACCATTTCCTCTCTCATGAACGTATTGTACCCCTCTTGATCTCCCGCTTATCGGTGGCTCCCTATTTTCCTCTTTTGCGCGAACTTGTCTCTCTTGATACGTTATTCTCGTCTACTTTTGATTTGTTCCTTAGCTGTTACAAGGCAGAAGATCCCGCTTTACATGTGTGGACAATGCAAAAAATAATTACCCAGATTCAAATAAATCCTCATTGGCTGAATCAACCCGATACTTTACGTCATATAGGGGAATTTCTCATTAAAGGCCTTTACACTTTTTTCGACCTGGAACAATTTACGCAAAGCCTTAACTCAATGGCTGCCAGCTTTCCATTTTTCGTCAAAAATCCGTTTATAAAGGCTTCCTACCCTGTTTTTACTGATAACACAGTGATTAAGATTCCCGTTATTCCCCTTGAAAAGCCTGCCGATCCTCTCTTGTGGACCTTGAGCCTTGAAATTTCAAATGCCGCCCTCCGTTTTCCCTGTTCTGGTCACTTTTTCGAAGCTTATGGACTCAATTTTGTCATGGTGGCCCTGAAATATTTATGCGCTCTCATTCCCGATACTACAGCGCGGCAAAAATGGCTCGACTTACTCATCGCATATGTTGAAGTTCCTCTTTTTCATTCTAATGTTTCAATCAACCATGCCTCGGTTCTCCAAACACTATGTGAAATTTTCAAGCATCATATCATCCTTCCCTCTGGCTTAAAGGCTATTATTCAATCCATGAATAAAGAAACGATTTTTCTTGGAACGCTTTCCGATGATGACCCACATATTTTTCGTCTGATCCAACAAAGCCACAAACCTGCGGCTTCTAGCACAGGGGGCCTTAGAATGTTGGCCTATTTAGCCAAGTCTATTTCTGCCCACTTCCCTCATCTTTCTAAACATCTGTTAATAGAATGTTTAAATCTCCTGCTTGAGAAAAACCCCTCCCCTATAGTGCCTGAAGTTAGTTTTATAAGCGGTCATATCTCCGGAATGATGCAAAAACATACGGGGATGGTTACAGATTTATCTAATCGATGGGTCCAGACGATTTTACAACTGACAGATGTCTCCCCTACGCAAAAAATAGGATGGGTCATCGCCCCGACTCTTTTATTTAAAGCGCATTTTCCAGAGGAAAGATTTTGGGAATTAATTAAAACCTTCTATCCTACTTTTCTTCTTCTCGGAAAAAAGGAAACCATCGAAGCATTATCCCTTCTTTTTAACTTTACCACTCACACAAAAAGTTCTTCAAAATGGCGGGCCGAAGCAGCCAACGCATGGCTTCTCCATTTAAGCCAACATACAACTCTAGTAAAATGGATGCAGGTTTTTGGAGAAACTGTGACTCTATTTCAACAGATAAAAGTGTATGAAGGACATCGGATCGAAATGGTGACTCCTCAACCCCCTACCACCTAACCAAAGGTGGAAGCGAACAGAGAATCGCCTCTGGATTGCCTCCCGATAAAAACCCAAATTTTGTTCCTCTATCATAGAGCAAATTAAACTCGACATACCGTCCCCGTGCCTTTTCTTGCTCCATCCGTTCTTCGGGCTGATACGCCTGATACACTCGCTTGCGATAGATGGGAAGAATCCCTTTCAAAAAGGTATCGCCTACCTGTTTCCAAAGGGCCAAATCAGCCGCAAAATCCCCTGTATTGTAATGGTCAAAAAAAATGCCCCCGACTCCCCGCTCCCGCTTCCAATGGGGAATATAAAAATAGTCACGGGCTTGTTGGCTAAATTGTTGATAAATCTCCTCTCCCAGGGCTTGTCTCGCTATCTCATGAAAGTGTTGCGTGTCTTCCTCATAGGGAAATCCCATTGGCGTTAAATCATAGCCCCCTCCAAACCACTGTTTTTTTTCTGTTTGGATAAACCGAATATTCATATGCACAGTAGGTGCATGAGGATTGCGCATATGGGTAATCAAACTCACTCCGGTCGCAAAAAAAGCTCCTTCTCCATCCCGCATTGGATATGCATCGCCGCGTACTCCCGACCAGTTCACTGCCGCTTTTTCAAACACGTCTCCTCTTAACAGGGCCATCTCGCCGCCGCCCCCGCCTGCGTGATCCCACTTTTTCCTTTCAAAGCGCGCGCCCCCTTCCAGTTCTTCAAATGCGGCCATAATCGTCTCACGCAACTTTTGAAGATAACTGACAATCGCTTCCATCGCATTTTCTCCCGCTTTATGGATAAAGAATAAGACTTTATACCATTTCTAAAAATAAAGCCTTTCCTATGTAGAGAACACTACCATTAACTACTTAATTACAGACGAATTATTCTAGTTTTTGAGTGGGGATGTTTATTTTTTAAAAAGGGAGTATATCTGTGGTATGGCACTTCCCTTGTTAAACGCTCTTCTTGGCCAGGTCCTTTAATGGCCTCGGAACCGTTTTTTGACCCCGTCGTCATCGAACAAATCGACAAACTGATTGCCGATTGTGGAGGGAACCCCGACACCTTTGATCGGGAACTCGTCTCCCAAATGATTCAAACGAGCCTCAAATTGTTATTTGAAGGGCATGACACAGGCCAACTCAAACTCATGTCACGCGCACTCAGAGAAATGCGTTACGCCTACCGGGTTTTCAACCAATATGGGAAGAAGGCGCGACGCTTGACGATCTTTGGATCTGCGCGCACACCAGAAACGCATCCCGATTATCTCACCTGCAGCATGTTGGGACAACTAGCTGTTGAAAAAGGGTGGATGGTGATGACGGGAGGAGCCAATGGCATCATGAAAGCGGGATTAGAAGGTGCTGGAAAAGCCAATAGCTTTGGTCTTTCGATCCGCCTCCCTTTTGAAATGGAACCCAACATCATTATTGACGGGGACAATAAATCGATTATGTTTCGCTACTTTTTCACCCGCAAGCTGATGATGGTCTCCCATGCCGATGCCCTTGTCGCTTTTCCAGGTGGCCTTGGGACGCAAGATGAATTATTTGAAGTTTTAACTTTGATGCAGACCGGTAAATCCCACATCGTTCCCGTTGTGTTACTTGAAGGAGGTAACAGCGCGTATTGGAAAGAATGGGAATCCTTTGCACATACCGAACTTCTTGACAAAGGGTGGATTAGCCCTGATGATTTAAACCTCTATCACATTGCCACATCACCCCAGGAGGCTCTCGATCATATCCTGCACTTTTACTCCAACTACCACTCAAGCCGTTATGTCAAAGATCAACTCGTGCTTCGCCTCCAAAGGACCCCCTCTCCCGCGACGATGGAAGCCCTCAATCACGAGTTCCAAGATCTCTTGGTGAGTGGAACCCTCCTCCTCTCTTCCGCTCTTCCCGAAGAGAATGGAGAGGCTGAGGGACTCCCTCGCCTCGTCCTTCATCACAATCGACGGCATATTGGAAAAGTCAGAAAATTAATCGACCGTATCAACGATGCAAGAACCTAACGCTCACATTGGATTTGTCGCTCCCGATACATTCGAAAAAGCGCTCGATCTTGATACGTTATTGATTCATCATCCCGCGGCGACTTTTTATGTGAAAGTAGAAGGGAATGCGATGGAAAAAGAGGGGATTTTAGTGGGTGATATTTTGATTGTCGACCGTGCTTTGACTCCCAAACCCCAAGGATTCGTTGTCGCCATTATCGAAGGGGAATTTCGTATGCAACGATGGAAAGAATTACAAAAAAAACCTCACATTCAAGTGTGGGGTGTTGTCACCTATGTGATTCATAAATGCGCGCACTAGTCGATTGCAACAACTTCTTTGTTTCGTGCGAAAGGGTTTTTAATGCCCTTCTAACAGATCGTCCTGTCGTTGTTTTATCTAACAACGATGGATGTATCATCGCACGTTCGCAAGAAGCTAAGGCCATCGGCATTCCGATGGGGGCTCCTCTTTTTCAAGTGCAAGATCTTGTTCGTTTGCATAATGTTATTTGCTGTTCATCTAACTTTGCTTTGTATGGGGATATGTCCCAGCGAGTGATGAATATTCTCTCCCGTTTTACACCGGATCTTGAGGTCTATTCCATTGACGAAGCCTTTCTCGAAATCGATTCCCTTGCTGTAGCCGAGGAGATCCGTCGCGTAATTCTACAATGGACCGGCCTGCCTGTCTCGCTTGGAATTGCCTCCACGAAAACATTAGCGAAAGTGGCCAGTAGCTGTGCTAAAAAGGGAAATGGGATTTACTATTTGGAACATCCACAACCTATTTTAGAAGCATTACCCGTGGAAGATGTGTGGGGTATCGGAAGAAAAACCGCCGATTTTCTTCATCGTCAGAACCTCCACACAGCCTGGGAACTTGCTTCACAAAACGACCTTTGGATCAAAAAAAACCTCACTGTCAGGGGACTGCGCATGGCTTACGAACTACGTGGAATTCCTTCTCTTTCCCTAGACGAACTTCCTTCCGATCAAAAATCCATTCTGCGCTCCCGCTCTTTTGGGCGCCCTGTTTCAACGCTTGAAGAGCTTTTAGAAGCGATCGCTGCCTATACCACAGTGGCAGCCGAAGAAGTGCGCCTCCTGGGTAAAAAGGTCGGATGTTTGGATGTCTTCCTCCATACCCATCCCCACAAGGCGGGGGACTATTACTCCAATAGTGCCCATTTCACTTTTCCCGAACCCACTGCCTACACCCCCACTCTTATCACCGCCGCTAAAGAATCCCTACGCAGTATTTATAAACCCCATCTTCTCTATAAAAAAACGGGGATTATCTTCAGCCATCTGGTCCCTGAAACCAGTTTTCAAACCGATTTTTTCGCCCCTCCTTCTTCCAAAAACTCCCCTCTTATGGACGTTCTCGATCGCATCAACCGCACCTACGGGGACAAAACACTTCGCTTTGCTGCCGAAGGGATCGCCCAGCCCTGGAAAATGAAAAGTGAAGGTCGCTCACCACGCTACACCACCAATTGGCACGAATTGTTAACGGTACGTTAAAGATGTTCTCTCCATTAATATTAAAATTATTTTTAATATTAATGAAATATCTCTTATTTCCGGCCTTGTAGGATAAGTCTCACGTAAAGAATCTGAAGAAACTCAAAAATCTAAGAAAAATCTTGTCGAGGGGAATAAAAAAATTGTAAGCGTCTCTC
>Ga0105046_10004445_pt1 | contig 22315 bp, 17 predicted proteins | sample MAT03_FD_78385 | JGI IMG/M metagenome (GOLD analysis project Ga0105046, IMG submission 78385) | Freshwater microbial communities from Lake Fryxell liftoff mats and glacier meltwater in Antarctica - MAT-03 (megahit assembly) | ecosystem: Environmental > Aquatic > Freshwater > Ice > Liftoff...
CGGCGTCGTGCAGCGCTTTCCAGGCGCGGGTGGAGGGCGTCTGGAACATGTAATCGAGGTGCTGCCCCGGCAGGCGGTGCGGCTGGTAGTTGCGGACGTACACATACCGCCCATCGGTGGCGCTGCGCACCAAGTCTTGCCGTTCGTCCATCCGCCCGCGGAAGCCGTAAATGAACGGCTGCTTGGCCGGGTTCTTGCCGAGGAACGCACGACCCTGCATCCACGCGGGCGGGGTGAGGCCAGCCAGCACCAGCACCGTCGGGGCGAGATCGACGAAGCTGACCAGCCGATCCGACGCGCCACCCGGCTTATACTCCGGCGGGGCCAGGTGGCGGTACTTCTCCGGGATGTGAACGATCATCGGCACCCGCAACCCGGAGTCGCACGCCGACCGCTTGTTCCGCGACATCCCTGGCCCGTGATCGGCGTAGTAAAAGACGAGGGTGTTTTCGAGCAGCCCGTCAGTGGCCAGTTGCTTCATCCAGTTGCCGGCGTCCGCGTCGGCTTCGGTGACGGTGTCGTAATACTGCGCCCAGTCTTGGCGAACTTCCGGGGCATCTGGGTGATACGAGGGAATGCGCACCTTGGCCGGGTCGTGGATCGCCTTGTGCGGGCGGACCCACAGCCGGCTTTCGTGGCTTTTGGTCGAGTTGAAAACGGCGAAGAACGGCTGCCCGGCCTTGCGGTTCCGCCAGTGCGCCTTACCGGACGAGTCGTCCCACACGTTGCCGGGTTTCGTTAGGTTGTAGTCTTCCTTCACGCGGTTCGTGCAGTAGTAGCCGGCGGCGCGGAGGAGCTGCGGGAACATCTCCTTGCCCGTCGGGTACGGCACCATGCTGCGCATGTGTTCCGAGCCGGTGGACGGCGGATAAAGCCCGGAGATGATGGTGCTACGGGCGGGGGCGCACACCGGCGCGTTCGACCAGACGTGCGTGAACCGCATCCCCTTGGCGGCCAGCGCGTCCACGTTCGGGGTGGTGGCGTACACGTCGCCGTAGCAGCCCATGTGCGGGCCGTGGTCCTCGCTCGTCAGCCAGAGGATGTTCGGCGGCGGCGGTTCGGCGGCGGCGAGTGGCGCGGCCAGGGCCACCAGCAGGAGGAGAGGCAATCGGGACATGTCGGCCCTCACGGGGGAAAGGTGTGGGTCATGGTATCCCGCCGCCGTGGGCGTGTGTGATTGGTCAGCGGAAAAGCCACCCCTCTGCCGGCCTGAAGGGCCGGCTCTTTCAGCCCAGACCGCGAGACCTGGGGTTCACAAGTAAGGTCAGCGGTTCGGCCGGCCGGCGGCGCAGGAAGCGCCGTTCGCGTTCAAGGGGATCGGGCCGGTGGTGGAGACGCTGACCGTCGCCGGCATCGCCCGCCCGGTGGCCGAGGTCCGTCCACTGCTGACGGTGAAGGGGTGACAAGGGTCACGGCACCAGCGGTTGCGTCCAGGCGGTCTCGGTGTCGCCCTTCTGGTACGGGTTCGGGTGCGGCTTGCTCGAAGTCACCTTCGCGCGGACGTAGAGTTCCTTGCCGGTCAGCTTGTAACTCGCCTTCAACTCGGTGGACGTGGCGACCACCTTGCCCACGTCGGCCGAGTACCGGCGGGTGACGGCCAACTCCTTGCCGTCGTTGTCGGTCGTCGGCTGGGAGTCGAGGTCCGCGTCCTTCATGGTGGCGAAGAACTCGGTCTTGTACGTCACCCCATTTTCCCCCTGGATGTCCACCGTCAGCGTGCCGTCGGCCGTCCGCACGTCGGCCAACGTCACCCCGCTGCCGAAGTAGAAGTCGCCCGCCTGCATGGCGCGGACGACGGCCTCGGCGCTCAGGTACGGTGCCCGCACCATGCACCAGCCGCGGCCGGGGTTCACCTTGCCCGCGCCGAAGGCGTGGTAGCCGTGGGCGTCGTCGGTGCCGACGCCGTACACCACCGGCATCTTCAACTTGCCCAGCCGCAATGCCAGGATGATGTCCCACAACTTCTCCGTACTGGCGTGGGTGGCATCGCCGTAGTTCCGCACACCGGGGTGCCCATTGAACACCTCGAAGAACTTCAACTCCTGGATGGCCAGCATCTCCTCGGCCGTCTGCCCCCAGCCGAAGTTCGGGTGGTTCAGGAACACCAGCCCCGGCCAGCCGGACTTCTTCCCGGCCGCTTCCGCCTGCCGCATGTTCGCGCGGACGGTCTCGGTCACGTCGGCCCCGTCGATGGGCTTGATCGGGTCGCGCAGGTTGATGCCGTTCATGTGGACCGGCTTGGTCTTGAACTTGTGCGTGATTTCCTCGGCCGGGATGAGCAGGAACTTGGCCGGCTCCTCCAGCAGGCTGCGGAACTCGCGGAGCGGCTTGAGCCGGACTTGCGCCCGCTCCGTCGCCGTGTCCTTGCCTTTGTCCTTCGCCGTCGTCACGCGGCGCTCGACCCACGCCTCGCCGAACCGCTTGACGTACTTGGCAACGGCCAACTTCCGCACCGGGGTGGTGTCGGCGGCGGTCCACCGCTCGCCGTCGGACAGGACGTTGTGGTCGGTCAGGGCGAGGAAGTGGTAGCCGTGCGACTTGTACCAGTCGGCGATCATCTCCGGGAAGTCGTCGCCGTCGCTCCACAGCGAGTGCGTGTGCAGGTTGCCCTTCCAGAACTTCGGCCCGCCGGCGGTCAGCGGCGGCGGTTCGGACGGGGCGGCGGGCGGTTGCTCCGGCGCGCGGAAGGCGACGGCGGCCGAGAACGCGGCGGCCGTCAACAGAAGTGCGAACACCGACCGGCGAGAGGCAGGCATGGGGGGAACCTCGCGGGGAAAGATGCGGAGGTTCTATTCGCGGCGGGTTGTGAGGTCAGATCGAATTCCGCGGAATCGTGTCCGTTCGCGGTCGCCGTTGGTACACCTCTCCCCGTTGGGGAGAGGTCGGTTGCGAAGCTACCGGGTGAGGGGTTTTTCCTTGCAGTTCTAAAGGAAAGACCCCTCACCCGGCAACTGCGTTGCCGACCTCTCCCCAGCGGGGAGAGGTGGGAAGACTCCACCGCCTGCGTCACGACTCAACCGCATTCGGTATCACCCGCCGCTCCGGCCGTCACCACTGGCGTTCCATCATGTTGACGATCTGCGTGGCCAGTTTCTTGATCGCCGTTTGGTCGGCGGTGGCGTTGCTCTCGCCCAGTTCGGCCAGGGCGCGGCCTGTGGCAACGATCTGCACCGGCGTGATGGTGTCGTTCGGGGCGTCCGGCGGGGGCGGCTCGCGGCTCGGGTCGAACGCCGACGGCGGGGCCGGCGGGCGGGTCTTCGCCGGCCGCTTCGGGTTGGTCAGCACGTCGCCGCTGCGCAAGTCCCGCCACAGCACCTCGGCGACGATTGTGATTTCCGCCTCCCGCGTCAGGTTCTGCTGGTTGCGGTTCTGCACCAGCTTGGTTACTTGCGTGATGGTGCCGATCAGTTCCGTGTCGGCGGTGTCGCGGTTCGAGGTGACGCGCATGGGCGACTTGCGGGCGGACAACTCCCGCACGAGCGCCTCGGTCAGGTCGCGGTCGAGGAACCGATCCGGGGTGGTGACGAACGCGGCCAACTTGAACGCCGGGACGTACACCGTGCGGATGTTCGGGTCGAACGGCGGCTCGGTCGTGTACCCGAACAGGCGGATCGGCCCCTGACAGCCGACGGCGATGCCGGCAACGGCGACGAGCAAAGCGGCGGTCAGTCGCATGGGAAATCTCCGACGGGTTTGCGAGCCGCGACCGCAACGGAGCGGGTTCTGTCGGTCGGAGCCGGGAGCGTGAGCGACGGCCTGTTGCTAACCGTCGCTCACGCTCCCGGCTCGGATGGGGAAATCACATCCCGGCGGGCGAGGCGGTGGGCAACGGTCCTGTCGGCCCGCTCAGGGGCACCGTGCGCGGGTCGCCTTTGCTGCGGTCGCTGCTGAACATCGCGTCGATGTTCTCGTTCAGACGGTTCCAGGTGGACGGCGGGGCACCGTCGGCGGCCGCCCGCTCCTTGCGAATCCCTTCGATCTCGCGCAGCCGCGTCTCGGCCTTCTTGGCGAAGGGGCTGCCCGCATACCGGCGCGTCACCATGTCGTAGTAGAAGTAAGCCGAGCCGGGGCGGTGGGTCCGCATGTAATACTCGCCCATCTGGTAGTCCTTCTCCGCCTGCTGGTAGCGGATCGCCATCTTCTGCTTCATCAGGAATTGGGCCTTGGGGTTCTCCCCGCGGTAGTCCGGGTCGGTGGCCTCGATGTGGTTCACCAGTTGCAGCGCCTCGGCCGCCTTGGTGCCGTCGTACACCGCCCCGCCGGTACTGTTGTTCTTGCTGATGACGGCGTACTTCAGCGCCTCCGCGCGGAACGGGCTGTCCTTGTGGAACTCCACCAGTTGGCTGAACAGGTGGTCGGCCTCGTCGAACCGCTTGCGGGCGTAGTGCAGGTACCCGGCCCAGAACAGCGACCAGTCGGCCACGCTGGAGTACGGCGCGTTGGTGGAGATGTTCTCCAACGTCTTCACCAACTCGCCTTCCTGGTCGATGAACGGTCGCGTGCCGTCGAAGGCGTTGGGCAACTTCGGCAGCCGCACCATCGACGTCTTGCCGGACTCCGACTTCTCGATGTCCGCGACGGCCTCTTCCAGCCACTTCTTGGCGATGTCAGCCATCCGCCGGGCCGACTGCTCGGTGTAGGTGCCGACGGTGAAGTCCTTCAGCAGCCGGTTGTACGCGCTCACCGCCTGCGGCAGCTTGTTCCGCATCCGCAGGCACTCGCCCTCCATGAACCGGCTCTTCTCCAGCACCGTCGCCGAGTTGTAGGTATTCTCCGCCAGTTGTGCGTACTGCCCTTGGGCGTCGGGGTAGTTGCCGGCGGCGAACAGTTCGTCCGCCCGCGTCAGTTTGTTCTCCGCTTCCGGGTCGTGGTACGAGGTGATGACGACGGACCGCACGGTGTCGTAGGCGCGGTCGGTGAAGCTCTTCTTCTTCTTGCCCGGCCCGTTGCAGCCGACGGCGGCCGCGACGAGCAACAGGGCGGCGATTCGGGCGGCGCGGCGGGCGGGCATGGGTTCTGGCTCCCGAATCGGTTGGGGGGCGGTCGTCCCGCTCACCCGTCGAGGTAACTGAGCATCCGCGGGCGGCGGCCGAGGACGAAGCCGACCGTCTGCCCGAGCACCTGTCGCACTTCCCGGCGGACGGCCGGCGGGAGGGGGGACATCGGTTCGCGTGCGGCCGTCGAGTCCGGACGGAGCGCCTTCAGCGCGGCCCACGCGGGGGCGGAGAGCGGTCGGCGGTCGCGCGCCGCCGGCTGGCAGCTCGGGCACACCACCCCGCCGGCGTCGGGGCTGAAAGCGACCCGATCCGATTCGGATGACGGCACGGGCAGCCCCCGCGCGCACACGGCACACTCGTCGAGTTGCGGCGAATAGCCGAGTTCCCGCAGCCAGACAAGCTCAAACGCGGAGACCATTTCGGGGATTCTGCTGGTCCCCCCCTCCCCCGGCGGGAGGGGGGAGGGGGTCGGAGTAACCGAATCCCCCTCCCCCCTCCCGCCGGGGGAGGGGGGAACCAGCAAAGACAAATCCCGCAGCACCCCAATCGCGGCGTCGAACAGCGCCGGGTGCGGGTCGTACTCTTGCGTCCCGTCGGACAGCAACTCGGCGACGTAGTAGCCGACGTTCAGTGCGGAGATGTCGGTCCGCAAATGAGGGAACCGCTCGGCCACGCGGGCCTCGATGAGCAGGTCCAGCCCGCCGTTGCCCTTGCGCAAAAAGACGACGTGGCAGACGGTCAGCAGGTCGAAGGCGATCTCGAAGTTGGAGCGCAGCCGGCGACCGCCCTTGGCCAGCCCGCGGACCTTGCCGAACTCGCGGGTGAACAGGGTGGTGATGCGGGACGTTTCGGACCAGTCGGTCCCGCGTACGACGAGGGCGAGCGCTTGTTCGGACATGCCGCCACGTTAGCCCGCCGGCCGCCGGGCGCGAAGGGGAGGTGGTGTTCGGACGTGGCAATGGATCGTGGCGCGGGGCGGTTCGGGGTTGGAGTTGAGAATCGCTCCGACCTCCAGGGGGAATGGCTCCCTCTCCCGAGCCGCCGGAAACTTTCGCCCGGCCCGATTCTCGAAAACGACACAATTGCAATCGCGCGCGACAGGGGTATCATCGGCAAGGGTATTCACATCAATCGGTCCTTCGGCCGGCGGTCCCCCGACACTCTCTCAGGTAGGAGCTTCCGATGTTCAAGATGCAACGGGTTCACCTCTTCCAAGCCGACGTGGACGACAAGCCGGGCGGCACGGCGGCCAAGCTGAAGGCGCTGGCGACGGCCGGCGCGCACTTGGAGTACGTCACCAGCGAGCGGTCGGCCACGCCCGGTGTGGGCGTCCTGCTGGTGGCCCCGCGACAAGTGAAGGCCGAGATGGAACTGGTCAAGAAGGCCGGCTTCCACGAGGTGCAGGAGCCGATCGTCATGCGGTTCGAAGGCGACGACACGGCCGGCCTGGGCAGCCGGGTGACGCTCGCCTGGGAGGAAGCCGGCATCAACCTGCACGGGCTGACAATGGCGGTGGTGTCCGGCAAGTTCGTCGGGTACGCCACCTTCGACCATGCGGACGACGCCAACAAGGCCGCCGTGCTGCTGTCCGAGATGGGCACCAAGGGGTGAGTTCCCTCGTTCACGAAGACCCCACCCGGCCCGGTCACTCGCCGGCGGTACTTGCTCACGGCCTTCCCCATGCCGACCTTCGCCGTGATCTTGCCCGCCGCCGGCCAGTCCACCCGCTTCGGCGGGCTGGAGAAGAAGCCGTTCGTGTCGCTTCGCGGTCGCCCGATCTGGCTCCGGTCGGCGGAGTTGTTCTGGACCCGCCCGGACGTGAGCGGCGTCTTCGTCGTGGTGTCGGAAGAGGACGAGGAGTTGTTCCGCGCCCGGCACCAGGGGACGTTGACGTTCGCCGGGGGAACGCTCGTGCGCGGCGGGGCCGAGCGGTTCGAGTCCGTGGCGAACGCGCTAGCGAAGGTGCCGGAGGCCGCGGACTTCGTGGCCGTTCACGACGCCGTTCGGCCACTGTGTACCACCGCCCTGATCGACGCCGTGTTCGCGGCGGCGGCCACCCACGGGGCGGCCATGCTGGCGGTGCCGGTGGCCGACACGCTCAAGCGGGTGGACGCCGGCAACCGCGTCGTCGGTACGGTGGACCGGGCCGGGGTGTGGGCGGCGCAGACGCCGCAGGTGTTCCGCCGGGACTGGCTGGTTGAGGCTTACGCGAAGCGGGGCGAATTGACGGTGCCGGTCACGGACGACGCGCAACTGTTGGAGGCGTGCGGGCGAACCGTGGTCGCGGTGCCGGGGTCGAACGGGAACTTCAAGATCACGACGAAAGCGGACCTGGAATTGGCGACGGCGGTGTTGACGGCCCGAACTGGAACCGCACCGCCGCCGCCCGCGCGGGCGTTCGGCGACGAGGCCGAGTGGTGAACCCACTCACTCGGCGATCACTTTCTGGATGGTGTCGGCGACGAGCTTGTTGCCGGCGTCGTTCAGGTGAACACGGTCGCGGGTGAGTACGTCCTTTTCCTTGTTATCCTTGTTGTTCGCCTTCAAGTGATCGACGAACGCCTTCCGCAGATCGACGAGCGGCAGTTTCAACTCGGCGGCCAGCTTGCGGGTCACGTCGCTGTACTCGTCCAGTTGCTTGTCCAACTTGTTCTCGGCCTTCTCGCCGATGACGGTCGGGGTGCAAAGGACCACCCGCCCGCCGCCCGCCGTGATCTTTTCGATGATGGACCGCAACCCGCCCTCGAAGTCGGCCTTCGACGTGCCCCGCTTCGGGTCGCTCTCGCCGTGCCACACGTCGTTGATGCCGATGTAGATGACGACCAGCGCCGGCTTCTTGTCGAGTACGTCCTTCTGCAACCGCTTCTGGAGGTCGGGCACCTTGTGGCCGCTGACGCCGGCGTTCACCACCTCGACCCCGGCCGGCTTGTAGTGGGAGCGGATCAGTCCGACGTACCCTTTCGGGCCGTTGCCGCCCTGGGTGATGGAGTCGCCGAGGAAGACGACTTTGTCGCCCTTCTTGAGCGGCGGGGCGTCGGCGGCCAGGCACGGGGCGGCCAGCGCGAGCAGCGCGGCGACGGGCAGGGAGAGGTTCGTCACGGGAGGGGACTCCGGGAAGAGAATTGGGGTAGGCCTGTCACTATCCACGGGGCGGATGGCAACGAAGGAAGGATACGCCCGCCACCCCGCGTCGTCACTCCTCGGTCAGTCGTCCCGGTCCCAGACCACGATCCGCACATCCGTCCCGCCGACGGCGGCGCGCGTCCCGTCTCGGGAGAACGTGGGGGCGACCGATGACCCGAACGCGCCGAGGTGTCCGGGGTGATTCAGGGCCGTTCCGTTGTTGGGGTTTCTTCTTGTGGCACCGGCTTCCGGTCGGAAGCCGGTGCCACAAGAAGAAACCCAGGGCAGCCAAACCCGATGACGGAATGGCCCCGCTCTTACTTGAACTCGACGTGATACGGCAGCAGCATTTGCACCGGGGCGTTGCGGGCGTTCAGCACCGGGGCCATCAGCCGCAGGGCCTTCTCGCCGCCGGGCAGCGACCGCAAGTCCGCCAGCGCCTTGCCGAACGGCAGGCCGAGGTCGCCGTCCGCCAACCGCTCGAACAGCGACGAGCCTTTGGGCAGCATCAGCAGTTCCAGTTCCTGCGCCGGGTCGAGGCCGGCCTGCTTGGTGGCGTAGGCGACGGCGTCGTCGAGCGTGCCGAGTTCGTCCACTAGCCCGTTCGCCTTGGCCTGACGGCCGGTCCACACCCGCCCGCCGGCCAGCGCCAGCAACTTCGCCTTGGTCATCTCCTTCTGCCCGGCGGCGACCCGCCCGGCCACGGCCTTATCGGTGAACTGGTCGTAAATCTCTTCAATGGTGGCGGTCATCGCCTTCCGCTCGCTCTCGGTCCAGGGGAAGGTGGACGAGTTCACCCCGCTGTTCTTCCCCCGGCTAATCACTTGCGTGCGGACGCCGACCCGCTCTTCGAGTTTGCCCGTCACGATCTTCATGCCGAAGACGCCGATGCTACCCGTCACGGTGCCCGGCTCCGCGAAGATGCGTTTGGCGTTCATGCAGACGTAGTACCCGCCGCTGGCCGCCACATCGCCCATGCTCGCCACGACCGGTTTCTTGCACACCGCCAGCGCCCGCCAGATGACATCCGACGCCAGGGCCGACCCGCCGGGCGAATCGACCCGCAACACGATGGCCTTCACCGTCGGGTTTTTGTCCGCCTCTTGAATGGCCGCGACGACGGTGTCCGACCCGACCGAACTGCCGCCCGTCAAGCTGAACCCGCCCTTGCCGGACGCGATGGCCCCGACGACATGCACCACGGCGATCTTGGGGTTCTTGGTCTCGGCCTTCTTCTTCGGCGACATCAGTTCCATGAGCGCGGCCAGCCCGCCGGCGTCGGCCTGTGCCTTCGGCTTGCCGTAGTCGCGCTCCAACTTCACCTCGGCCACCTTCAGCGACTTGGCGAACCCGGCTTCAAACTGGTCCTCGTATTGCAGCGTGTCCACGAGGCCGAGCTTGCGCGCCTTGACGGCGGTGTACGGGCCGTCGTCGATGAGTTTCTCGGCGTCGGCCGGGGACAGCTTCAACTTCGGCCGACCCTTGACGATGGCGGCCACCAACTCCTTGTCGAAGTGGTCGTTCATCATGCTGGTGATCTGCTCGCGGTTCTCGGCGCTCATGTCGGTGCGGAGGTACGGCTCGACGGCCGACTTGTACCCGCCCATCTTCAGCACGTCCACCTCCAGGGTGGCGAGGCGGAGGGCGTCCTTGTAGAAGCTGACCTCGGCCCGCAGCCCGACCACGCTCAGCCCGCCCGACTCCGGCACGGTGATGGAGTCGCACGCCAGCGCCACCAGGTACGCCTTGGTGTCGAACTCCTCGGCGTAGGCGAACACCTTCTTGCCGGCCGCGCGGCAGTCGGCGACGGCCTTCCGCAGCTCGTGGACCTTGCCGAACCCGACGGACAGGTCGGACAGGTGCAGGGCGACGGCGGACACGTTTTTGTCCTTGGTCGCCTTCTTGATGCGGTCGAGGGTGGTCCGCAGGGTGGCCCCGCCGCCGCCGAACGGGCCGTCGGCCGGCGCGCCTTCTTCCAGGTCGCCGCTCAACTTGATGTGGGCGACGCGGGGCAGTGGGACGGGGGCGTCCTTCTTCTTCGGCTCGTCGGCGGCGGCGACGGCCGGCAAGAGCAACAGGGCGAGGGCGAACGGCAGGCGTAGCATGAAGGAGACTCCGGATTCCGGTTGTGGCGGTCGGGGGAAGGGGGCGGACGCTCCGAACGACATTAGCGCGTTGCGAACGCCGCCCGGATGGGTATAGTAGCGTGACGCTTGGTCCCCGTCGCCGCCCGTGCCGTCATGATCTACCGCCCGTTCCGCAACACCGACCCGCCGGCCCTCGTCGTCGTGTGGAACGAGTCCCTCTCCGGCCGCGGCTCGTACCCCCTTCGTACTCCCGGCGTGTTCGACCGCTGGCTGCTCGGTAAACCATTTTTCGAACGCGAATCGCTCATCATCGCGGTGGACCCCGACACGAACGAGGTGGCCGGGTTCGCCCTCGCCGGGTTCGGCCCGAACGAGGACCGCACCGCGCTGGACCCCACCGGCGGCGTCATCTGCTGCGTGATGGTGCGGCCGAAGTACCAGCGGAAGGGGATCGGCCGCGAACTCACCCGGCGGGCCGAGGAGTACCTGACGAACCGCGGGGCGGAAGTCGTGGTGTTCGGCTCGCAGCGGCCGTTCAACCCGTACCTGTTCGGGCTGTACGGCGGGGCGAACTCGCCGGGCATCCTGGCCAGCGAGCCGGACGCGGACGCCTTCCTCCGCAAAGTCGGGTACGAGCCGGCCGAGTCGCATCTGGTGTTTCAACGCAACCTGGAACAGCCGCTGCAAGTGGCGGACGCGCGGTTCGTCGGCCTCCGCCGGCGGTACGACATCCAACTCATCCGCCCGACCTCCAGCGCGAACTGGTGGGAGGAGACCGTGTGGGGCACCCTGGAGCCGACCGAGTTCCGGGTGGTGGACAAAATGACCGGGCAGCCGGCCGGCCGCGCGGTCCACTGGGAGTTGGACGGGTTTAGCTGGAAGTGGAAGCGGCCGGCGGCGGGCCTGTTCGACGTGGAAATTCGCGCCCATCTTCGCAAACAGGGCCTCGCCAAGTTCCTGATGGCCAGCATCTTGCGATTGCTGCAAGACCAGTTCTTCGCGGTGGTCGAGTTGCAAATCTGGGCGGACGACCCGGCCGGGCTGGGCATCTGTCAGTCGCTCGGCTTCGAGCAAGTGGACGTCGGCTACCGCTACCGCAAGGCCGGCACCTGGGCCGGAGCCAACCCGCAACCGCCGGAAACCCCACCGACCGCATGACCTACGTAGTCTGCTACCTGATCCTCGTCGTCGTGATGAGCGCCGTCGCCTTCGTCGTCTACGGGCTGGACAAGAAGCGGGCGGGCGTCCTCGGTGCCCGCCGGGTGCCGGAGCGCAATCTGCACGCGCTGGGGCTGCTCGGCGGGTGGCCCGGCGCGCTCGCCGCCCGTCGGCGGTTCCGCCACAAGACCCGCAAAGGCTCCTTCGTGCTGGCCTTCTGGTTCGTCGTTCTCCTGCACGTCACCATCGTCGCCGGGCTGGTCTATCTGTTGACGGGACCACTCGGCGGCTAACTCCGGCGGGCGAACACCGTCGGGCACCCCGGGCCGCCCTTGCCGGGCGACTCGGAATGCGGGAAGATGCCCTCGCTGCCCTCCTCCTACGGAGTTCCCCTCATGCGAATCGGACTGGCTTTACTCCTCGCGCTGCCCGGCGTGGTCGGCGCGGCTGATCCACCGGCCGTGGCGGACGCCCTGAAAACCATTCGCGCCGTCAAGGCGCAAGGCGACGGCAACGCGGCCGCCGCCAAGGCGTGGAACGTCGTCGTGTCCGCCGGGGCGGACGCGCTCATCCCGACGCTGACCGGCTTCGACAACTGTACCCCCGTCGCCGGCAACTGGCTCCGCACCGCCGCCGACGCCATCGCCGAGGCGGAAGTCGCCGCCGAGCGGAAGCTCGACGAGAAGGCGCTGACCGCGTTCCTGAACGACACCAAACGGCACCCGGACGCCCGCGAGATCGCCTTCGCCTGGCTGACGAAGCAGAACCCGACGGCCGCCGCCGCGCTGCTGCCGACGTTCCTGAACGACCCCAGTCTGGTGTTGCGGCGGAGCGCCATCGAGACGCTGTTCACCCAACAAACGACGCGGAACAGCCTGCCCGACGTGGCCGTCCTCCGGAAGTTGTTCGCCGCCGCCCGCGACAAGGATCAGGTCGAGTTGATCGCCAAGGAACTCGAAGCGCTGAAGGCTCCCGCCGACATCGCCAAGCACTTCGGGTACGTCACGGAATGGCACGCGGTCGGGCCGTTCAACAACAAGAACGGGGCCGGGTACGCCGCCACCCACCCGCCGGAAAGCGCCGCGGACCTGACCGCCAAGTACCCGTCCGCCGCCGGCGATGCCAAGATCGGTTGGGTGTACACGCAGTCCGATCAGAAGTACGGAACCATCGATTTGAACGCCGCGCTCGGCAAGCACAAGGAAGCCGTGGCTTACGCCTACGCGGAGATCGTCGCTGACGCGGACACCCCGGCCGAGTTGCGGGTGTCCAGCCAAAACGCCATCAAGTTCATCGTGAACGGCAAGGCGGTCCTCGGCCGCGAGGAGTACCATCACGGCCAATCGATGGACCAGCACATCGCCACGTTCACGCTGAAGAAGGGCAAGAACGAAATCCTGCTGAAAGTGTGCCAGAACAACCAGAAGGAGAGTTGGGCGCAGGCGTGGGGCTTCCAGGCCCGGCTGTGCGACGCCACCGGCGGCAAGCTGCTACTCAAGCAGCGGCTGTTGAAGGACGGCCAGGAAACGATCACCGAGTTGGGCGCGCGCAAGCCGTCCGCCAAGAAGGGGGGCGACAAGTGAAAGCGCTTCTGTTAACGCTCCTGCTTGCCGCGCCCGCCCTCGCCGACTGGCCGCAGTTCCGTGGGCCGGACGGGTCGGGCGTGTCGGCGGACAAGAACCTGCCGGAGAAGTTGGACGACAGCACCCAAAAATGGGCGGCGGACCTGCCGGGCCGGAGCGTCGCTTCGCCCATCGCGTTCGGCGGGCATGTGTACGTCGTCTGTACCAGCGGCAGCCGGGGCGACCGGCTGCACGTCCTCGCGTTCGACGCCAAGACCGGCAAGAAGCTGTGGCATCGCCGACTGGCCGCCACCGGCAGCACCGCTTGCCACCCGAAGTCGTCGATGGCCGCGATGACCCCGGTCGCGGACGAGAAGGGCGTGTACGCGCTGTTCGCCACCGGCGACCTGGCCGCGTTCGACCACGCCGGCAAGCTGCTGTGGTATCGCTCGTTGGTGGGCGACTACCCGACCATTTCCAACCAGCTCGGTCTGGCGTCGTCGCCGGCCTTGTTCCAGGGCAAGCTGATCGTGCCGATGGACAACGCCGGGGAGTCGTTCCTCGCCGCCCTCGACACCGGCACCGGCAAGAACCTGTGGAAGACGGCCCGCCCGGCCGACATCAACTGGGTGACGCCGGTCGTCCGCCCCCTGACCAGCACGGACGCCGAGGTGCTGCAACTGGGGCCGAAGGGGATGACCGCCTACGACGCGGCCACCGGCAAGAAGAAGTGGGAACACAAGTCCGTCAGCGGCGGATCGACGACGCCGACGCTGGCCGACGGGCTGCTCGTCGTGCCGTCCGGCGGGGTGAGCGTGTTCAAGCCGGGCGACGGCAAGTTGGAAGAGGTGTGGAAATCGCCCAAATACCGCACCGGCTATTCGTCGCCGCTGTACTTCGACGGGCGGGTGTACGCGGTCGCCGCCGGGCGGGTGTTCAGCGCGGACGCCAAGACCGGCAAGGACGTGTGGGCGTACACCCTGAAAGGCAAGCAGGGGACGATGTACGCCTCCCCGGTGGCCGGTGACGGGAAGGTGTATGTGATCGGCGACACCGGAGCCGTGACGGTGTTGAAGGCCGGCGGAGCTACCGACGAGGAACTGAGCGTTTCGCAGTTGAAGGCCGAGTGCATGGGCACCCCAGCCATTAGCGGTGGGGCCGTGTTCGTGCAGACGGACAAGCAGTTGCTGTGCTTCGCGGCACGGAAGTAGCGGAGGGTGTCCATCCATCCGAGCCGGATGCGTGAGCGACGGTCCATCCATCCGAGCCGGACGCGCGAGCGACGGTTCTTTTGAAAGACCGTCGCTCGCGCGTCCGGCTCGGACAACACTGGGGGAACTCATGGCCTTGCGGATCGAAGATTACGCCATCATCGGCGACTGTCAGACGGTGGCCCTCGTCGGCAACGACGGGGCCATCGACTGGCTCTGCCTGCCCCGGCTCGACTCGGACGCCTGCTTCGCGGCCCTGCTCGGCACCCCGGACAACGGCCGCTGGAAGCTCGCCCCGGCGGACGCCGTCACCCGCACCCGGCGGAAGTACGTCGGCGACACGTTGATACTCGAAACCGAGTTCGAGACCGACACCGGCACCGTCGCGGTGATCGACTTCATGCCGATCCGGGAGACGGTGGCGGATGTCATCCGCATCGTTGAAGGGCGGCGCGGCACAGTGCGGATGCGGTCGGACTTCGCCCTCCGGTTCGGCTATGGGTCGGTGGTGCCGTGGGTGCAAAAGGACGACGGCGGAGTGACGGCCGTTGCCGGGCCGGACGCGGTTCACCTCCGCGCCCCGGTGCCGACACACGGCGAGAACATGACCACCGTCGCCGAGTTCGATGTGACGGAAGGGCAGCGGCTGCCGTTCACCATGTGCTGGCACCGCTCCTACGACCCGCCGCCGCCGCCGATTGAACCAGAAAAGGCACTCCGCGAAACGCGGGAATGGTGGGAGGAATGGGCCGCCAAATGCGCGTATACCGGCTACCGGAAGGAGTTGGTGCTGCGGTCGCTCATCACCCTGAAGGCGCTGACCTACGCGCCGAGTGGCGGCATCGCGGCCGCCGCCACCACGTCGCTGCCGGAGTTCCTCGGCGGGGTGCGGAACTGGGACTACCGCTTCTGTTGGCTGCGGGACGCCACCCTCACGCTGCTGTCGCTCATCAACGCCGGGTACATCGAAGAGGCGAAGGCGTGGCGGATGTGGCTGCTGCGGGCCGTCGCCGGCGACCCGAAGGAGACGCAGATCATGTACGGGCTGGCCGGCGAGCGGCGGCTGGCCGAGCATGTGCTGCCGTGGCTGACCGGGTACGAGGGGTCGCGGCCGGTGCGGGTGGGGAACGCGGCGCACGCCCAATTCCAACTGGACGTGTACGGCGAGGTGTGCGACGCCCTGTATCAGGCGGCCGTCGCCGGGCTGAAAGAAGGGGCGGACTGGTGGAACCTGCAACGGGCCCTGGTGCGTCAGGTGTGCGCCGTGTGGGAGGAACCGGACGAAGGCATCTGGGAGGTGCGCGGCCCCCGCCGCCACTTCACCCATTCCAAAGTGATGGCCTGGGTGGCCCTCGACCGGGCCATCAAGTCGGCCGAGAAGTTCGGACTGGAAGCCCCGCTGGACGAGTGGCGGGCGGTGCGCCAGGAGATCCATCAGCGAGTGTGCCGCGACGGGTTCGACGCCGAGGGCAACACCTTCGTGCAGTCGTTCGGCACGACCCACCTGGACGCCAGCCTGCTCATCATCCCGATGGTCGGCTTCTTGCCGCCGGACGACCCGCGCGTGAAAGGGACCGTCGCGGCGGTGGAAAAGCACCTGCTGCGGGACGGCTTCGTCATGCGGTACGACACCACCAGCGGGGAGGACGGACTGCCGCCGGGCGAGGGGGCGTTCCTGCCGTGTACCTTCTGGCTGGCCGACAACTACGCCTTGGCCGGCGACCTCGACAAGGCGCGGGCGCTGTTCGACCGCCTGACCGGGTTGTGCAACGACGTGGGCCTGATCTCGGAGGAGTACGACCCGCACGCCAAGCGGCTGGTGGGCAACTTCCCGCAGGCGTTCACGCACGTCGGGCTGGTGAACTCGGCGATGAACCTGTCCCGCGTGAACGGCCCGGCCGAACAGCGGAAGCACTCGTGAGCCGGGATGGCGAAACCGCCGTCAGTTGATCATCACGACGCCGCCCTTCAGGGTGAGCATGCCGTCCCCCTTCACGGTTGTCATCGGCGACTTGACTTCGGCGGTCGCCTCCCCCTGAACCGTCACGCTCACGCTCTTGATGGTGATGCTGCTCGGCGTCATCTTGATCTCGCTCGCCCCACATTTCAGCGTGATCGACTGCGCCGCCTCGATGGTGCTGCCGCCGGCACTCACCTTGATCGTCTGGTTGCCGGCCTTCACCGTCAGCGTGTCGTTGCCGGTATCGACGCTCACGTCGCGGTTGCCGGTCTTGACGGCGTGGGTGTCGTTCCCGGTCTCGACGCTCACGACGCGGTTGCCGGTCTTGATGGTGTGCGTCTGGTCCCCTTCGACGGTCACGGTTCGCGTGCCGGTCTCGACGGCGAGGGCGTCGTCGCCGGTCTTCACCGTGCGGGTGCGGTTGCCCGTCTCGATGGTGATGGTCTCGTCGGCGTCCTTCACCGTGAGGGTGCGGGCGTTCTGGATCGTGATCGTCTGGTCGTGGCCGACCTTCAGGTCGTCGTCGTTCTCCACCACCCGATGGGCGTCCTTCTGGGCGTGGAAGTAGATGTCCTCCTCGCCCTTCTTGTCCTCGAATCGCAATTCGTTGAAGTCGTCGCCGCCGCCGCCCTTGCTGCTGCGCGACTTGATGCCGCTCTGCGTCTTCATGTCCGGCAGGGCGTACGGCGGCATCTGGGTGGCGTTGTACACGCGGCCGGTGACGAGCGGGCGATCGGGGTCGCCGTTGAGGAACTCGACGATCACCTCCTGGCCGACGCGGGGGATGAACACGCTGCCCCAGTTCTTCCCCGCCCAGCCTTCGGTGACGCGGACCCAACAAGAGCTGTTCTCGTCCTTCTTGCCAACCCGATCCCACACGAATTGCACCTTCACCCGACCGTACTTGTCGCAGTAAATCTCTTCCCCGCTCGGCCCGACCACGACCGCCCATTGCGGGCCGACGGCGTGCGGCCGGGGCGTCGTCCGCGCGGGGCGGTACGGCACCGTTGCGGGGATGCAGTCGAAGGCGTTGGCGTACTCACCCCGGCCGGACGCGACGCCGGGCAGGGCCGGTTCGCTGGCCGTGTGTTCGACGGCCACGAACGCGAACCGCTCAGCGTCGTCGGTCGGGTGTTCGGTCAGCGTGTACGCCGCGCCGGGCCGGAACGACGAGCAGCGGCCCGACCCGCGAACCGTGTCGTACCCGACTTCCTCCTCCCCGATGCGGAGGGTGGCGCGGGCGGTCCCGACGCCGGCGGCGGTGTACCCGCCGGGGAACTCGAACCGCTCGAACGACTTCGGCCCGTCGAGCGGCACCACCGTGTCGGTCGTGGCCAACAAGCTGGTGGCCGGCGTCTCGAAGTTGTAGTCGGTGTGCGCCGCCTGCCCGGTGACGAAGGCGTACCGCCGCTCCCAGCTCTGCACCACCTCCGCATTCTCCAAGTCCGGGCGGTACTCGGCGGTCGCGTGCGGGTCGCAGTCCTGATACGCCGACACGTCGTCGAACAGCACCAGCGTGTGCTTGCCTTCCTCGTAAGTGAACGTGTACGCGATCCCTTCCTCTTCCATCAGCCGGGAGACGAAATCGAACGCCGTCTCGCGGTACTGCACGCAATACTCGCGCGGGGCGTAACTGCCGGTCAACTGGTCTTTGAAGTCGGAGAACCCGTAACGGGCGAACACGTCTTTGAGGATGTCCGGGACGGATTTGTTCTGGAAGATGCGGCAGTCGGCGGCGCGGGTGAGGAACCACAGCCACGGCACCACTTCGATGCGGTACTCGCGGAGGGCGCGGCCGATCATCGGGCCGAGGGCGAGCGACCGCACCAGCCCGTGAAACTGCCGGGGCGTGTCGGCCGGGAAGGTGACTTGCCAGGAGACGGCTTTCCCGACGAGATCACTCGCGGCGACCTTCTGGTCGGTGGCCAAGTCCAGTTGGAACGAAAACGGCCGGGACAGTTCTTCCCGGCCGCGAAACCCGGTGAGGAGGACGGCGTCCGCCCCGAGGGGCGTGTTCACCGTCAGCAGTCGGCCGGTCTGTGGCAGTGGCATGGAGACCCCTTCGCCCGTGCGGATCGGAAACCGAATGTCGGCTGGGAAAAAGTCATCCCCCGCGTGACGGCCTCGCGGGGGATGTCCGGACGGCACCAGGCATGGAACCGCGTTACACCTTCTTCGCCGAGGAGATGTCCCACCCGGTCTTCATCGGCGACGCCCCGGTGTTCTTCTTGTCCATCGGGATGTACTCGTACTCGATCTTGGTGAAGTTCAGGCTGATGCTCTCGGACGGCTTGTCCCCGCCGCTGCTCACGCTGTACCCGCTGACCATCGCGTCCGTCAGCTTGTAGGTGCAGTACACCTCCAACTTGTCTTTGTCCGTCTTGCAGAAGTCGATCTGCACGGCCACCCCTTCGCCATACAAGGACTCTTCCATCCACGAGAACGACGACTTGTCCATATCCTTCGTGACGACGATCTCGCTCACGCTGGGGGCGCTGGACTCGCGGTCGTCCCCGCCGCCGGTCGGGGACGAGATGCCGCGGCCGACGCCGAACTGGAAGCTGCCCACTTCGACCCAACCGTCGGTCCCCTTGTGCCCCTCGGCGGTCACGTCGCCCTTGATGTCCCCGTACTTGATGTAAATCGGCATGGTCGGCTCCCTCGGATAGTTGGCGCGTCCCGCGTGTGGTGGGGCCGCCGGTGCTGGATGGTCTGGCTCGCACTCGCGAACCGTCTCGCCAGACACTACGCCGCGATCCCCCGCGTTTTATCACCGCCGCCGGGAATTTCTCGAAGGGGAACGGCGCGGCGTCCGCCCGCCGGAGACAAGAACCGGCGGGCGGACGCCGCGCCGTTCGCCGGACGAGGCGGGAAATGTGACACTACCACGGGAACCGTCAGTCGGTGGGGGCGACCGCCAGCATCGACCGCAGGGCGGCGTCCAGATCGCGGGCCGGGAACGGCTTCACGAACAGCGGCAGGTCGGACATGCGGCCGAAGGCGGTGGCCGTGTACGGGCGGAGGTCGGCGGACATGACACAGCGGATCAGGTCGGGGTGGCCGTCGGCAAGTTCGGACAGTGCCCGCGCCCCCTGGAGGCCGGGCAGTTGCAGATCGACCATCACGGCGCGGATGGCCGGCCCGTGTTCCTTCATCTGAATCGCGGCGGACTCGGCCGAGTCGGCCTGCCAGACCCGCCAGCCCAGCCCGGCGAGGTCGGCGCTCAACGCGGCCCGGCCGACCGGATCGGGATCGACGACCAGTAGCCCGTCGGCAGGCTCCGACCGCGCGGCCACCACCACCGGCGTTGCGAGGTCGGAGTCGGCCGGCCGCGCGGTCAGTGGCAGGTGTCGGGCGGCCAGCAACCGGTCGGTCAGGTCATCGACGACGGCGGCCAATTCCGCCGGGGTCGCCAGCCGCACTTGCGCGACCGCCGGGGCGTCCGCGCCGACGCCGACCGACACCCCGCCGGCTTCCGCCACGACGACCATCCCTTCGGCGTCGTTGGCCGCGTCCCCGCAGTACACCGGCAGCGGGGGGGTGCCGAATTCGCCTTCCATGTCGGCCAGAATGGCGATCACCGCCGACCCTTTATCCCACCCGTCGGCCGGCGTCACTTCAATGGACTCGGACACGACGCGGAAGCGGAGTTCGGCCACGGCCGCGAGCAGGTTCGCCGCTTCGACTCGGAAGCAAATGGCCGACAGCGGGAGCAGACCGCGATAGTGCATGGCCAGCGCGCCCGGCTTGCGCTCCAGCCAGGTGCCGGGGAACTTCCGCAAGAGGTCCAGGAGTTGGTCTTCTAAAATGGCGAACAGGGCGTTGGCGGTTTCCACCTGCCGGGACCGGCGGAGCGTCCCGCGCAAGTCGATTTCCAGCCCGCCGGAGCCGGCGTAGTACACCCCCTCTTGATCGACGAGAATGCGGAGTTCGGCCAGCGCCCGCCCGCTGATGAAGCCGACCCGCACGTCGGGCAGGTCCGCCAACCGGGCGAGGCGGTGCCGGGCGTCCGGCGTCAGGCGGGCCAAGCTAGGGTGGCGGACGATGGGCGTGAGGGTGCCGTCATAGTCGAATAGCAGGGCGAGCGGCCGGCCGCGGCCGTACTCCGCCGCGACCCGTTCGATCCATCCGGGCGCGGGGGCGTCGTGCGGGGGCATGGTTATACCGAATGATGTTGATTCGTGATGGTTCGGAGTCCCCCCCACCCGCTCCTAGCCTGCGGCTCGGATCGACCTCCCTCACTAGGGGGGAGGTGGGGCGTAGCTGGTGCGAACTCCCTTATCCGATCAGGGAAAAGGCCCCACCTCCCCCCTAGTGGGGGAGGTCGGCCGAGGTGCGCAGGCTAGGAGCGGGTGGGGGGGATCTTCCCACGCATGGTATCGGGATGAACCAAATTCGGTATTACACCCCCGCGAGGGTCTCGACGGGGCCGGCGGCCCCGCCGCGAGAGAGTGGGGTCTCTCGATCAATGTCCGCCAGCGGGTTGCCGTTAAGTGGCGCGTCTTCGGGCGGGTCGGGCAGCATGTCGTCGGCGATCTTGCCGACCTCGGACAGCAGCATCCCCGCCCACCGGTAGATGTTGTGGTCTTGCACCTGCGCCCGCATCTTCCGCATCCGCCGCCGCTGTTCGTCGGCCGGCATCGTCAGGGCGGCGTACAGGCCGGCGGCCATCCCCTTCACGTCGAACGGGTTCACCAGCACCGCGTCCGGCAGTTCGCGGGCGGCCCCAGTGAACTCGGACAACACCAACGCCCCCTGTTCGTCGGAGCGGGCGGCGACGAACTCCTTGGCCACCAAGTTCATGCCGTCGTGCAGCGAACTGACCACGCACCCGGCGGCCATGCGGAACAAGAGCGACACGTCGGCCGCGCCCAGTTGCTCGTTCAGGAACGTGACCGGCTGCCAGGTACTCGTCCCGTGCTTCCAGTTGATTTGCTCGGCCCGCAGTTGCACCTCGTCGTTCAGGTCGCTGTACGCGGCCAGGTGGGTGCGGCTGGGCGCGCCGGCCTGGAGGAAGTGGAATTGCCCCTTCAACTCCGGGTGCGCGGTGAGCAACTCGTCCACCGCCGCCAGCCGCTCCGGGATGCCCTTGGTGTAGTCCACGCGGTCCACGCCCACCAGCACCGGCCGGTTGCCCAGGCGGTACTTCTTGCGAAGCTTGGTCGCCTTCGCCTCCCAGTCGGTGCCGAGGGCCTTCTCGGCCGCGTCCGGGTCCACGCTGATCGGGTGCGGGCGGACGGCGGTGTTCGACCCGTTCCGCTGGACGGCGAACCGCTCGCGGTCGATGCGGCACTCGACCATCCGGTCCACCGTCTCGAGGAAGTTGTTGCAGTGCGATTGGATGTGGAACGACATCAGGTCGTTGCCGAGCATGCCGTCGAGGATTTCCTTCGCCCACGGGCACACCTGGAAGGTCTCCGGGTGCGGCCACGGGATGTGCCAGAAGTGGGCGACCACGAGGTCCGGCCGCGCCTTCTTGAGCAACGCCGGGAGCAGGGCGAAGTGGTAATCCTGGACGAAAACGAGTGCCGGGCCGTCTTGCGCTTCCTCAAGAACGGCCGCGGCGAATAACTCGTTCACTTCCCGGTACGCCTCCCAGTGGGCCGGATTGAACGACGGCAGCCGGTAGACCTGATGGCACAGCGGCCACAAGGTACTATTGGCGAACCCGTAGTAGTATCCGTCCTCCTGCTCCCGGCTGAGCCACACCCGCCGGAGGGTGTAGTTCGGGTCGTCCGGCGGCACCCGCAGCCGGCCGAACTCGTCGGCCGTCTCGCGGTCGGCGTTGCCCGACCCGTGCGCCACCCACGTTCCACCACACGCCTGCATGACCGGGTCGAGAGCGGTCGTCAACCCGCCGGCCGGCCGCACCCATTCCACTTCGCCATCGCGGTAGTGGTGGACGTACGGCTCCCGGTTGGCGACTACGATCAACTTGCCGCCGCCCAATCGCGTCTGGGCGACGTGTTCGAGGCGCTCTCGGTCCCAACTCATTGCATGCCCTCGCGTGGTGCGACACCGACGGGACATCCGGCCCCAGGCATCTGGAATTGTTCAAGATTTTGAAGATCGCAACGCCGGTGCCAAAGACGGAAATCGGGCGACGCGGATCGGCGTGGCGACAACACCGCCCCGACGGGAATGACGGAAAGTCCTTGATTCCGGGGCGTTTAGGTCGAGTCGGAGGCCGAGATTGACGGGAACGGGATCGAATCGC
>Ga0105046_10004449_pt1 | contig 22304 bp, 20 predicted proteins | sample MAT03_FD_78385 | JGI IMG/M metagenome (GOLD analysis project Ga0105046, IMG submission 78385) | Freshwater microbial communities from Lake Fryxell liftoff mats and glacier meltwater in Antarctica - MAT-03 (megahit assembly) | ecosystem: Environmental > Aquatic > Freshwater > Ice > Liftoff...
GAACGCCGCGCATGTCATCCCGGGAGCCCTTGTGCGAACGGGAAACTCGCTGGCGAACGCCGCGCATGTCATCCCGGGAGCCCTTGTGCGAACGGGAAACTCGCTGGCGAACGCCGCGCATGTCATCCCGTGAGCCCTTGTGCGAACGGGAAACTCGCTGGCGAACGCCGCGCATTTCATCCCGGGAGCCCTTGTGCGAACGGGAAACTCGATGGCGAACGCCGCGCATGTCATCCCGGGAGCCCTTGTGCGAACGGGAAACTCGCTGGCGAACGCCGCGCATGTCATCCCGGGAGCCCTTGTGCGAACGGGAAACTCGCTGGCGAACGCCGTGCATTTCCAGCACCAGCCTTCAGCAGATAGGAAGCCGAAATGCCTGCAGTCATAGACGGCTGCCACATTTATTGTATGGTCGAGCGAAGCCGAGACCAGACCAACCGTCACGGTGAGCGGAGCCGAACCACAGACCAAACATTACAAAAAACTTGTCACCAAGTCACCTAGCCCGGTTCAAAATAACCCACACTTCCCCCAACCCAGGTTTTATTTAAATTAAATTTCACACCTATCATTTCACCTTTACTCAATCGTGCCATGTTGGTAATTAATCGCGGGTTCGTTTCTCCCGGTGTCCAGCTATACAGCATTCTGATTTCGGTTTTTACATTGCCGTCGGTGGAGGGAATAACAGGTTCATAATTTACTTTGCGTTGCAGTATCCAGTTTTCCGGATCTTTTACATTTTCAATATCTTCTTTAGTGACATGAAAAACCACGCCACTTCCTGAAAAAGAAAATAAAGGTTTTAAAACATAATTCTCCAAATCAACCGGTAATGATTTTACCTCGTGAAGAAATTTTGTTTCAGGTACAAATGGATTTTTTAAAAAAGGCATGATAAATTTACTGATCCTAAAAAACCAATTGGGATGTCCTGCCCACTCTACGTCCACTTCTTCGGTGAGATTAAATTCACAAAATAAATCTTTGCGTTGTTGAAATTCATCAAATATCACTCTGTTGTAAATTCTCTTGATCTCTGTTTTTTTTCCATCAAGATCGTAAAACAAATTTCGCCCTTCACGTTTAACTTTACTGATACAAACCGGACGAATTCCTGTATAATTGTAGGTGGCAATAAAATCAATCCTTGTATTTTGTTTTTCAGGTTCTACCTCCAGCAAAATAACATGGTCGGGGTGGTGACCATTTAAGAGTAAAGTCGACATGTGATCTTCGTATTCTTTCTCCGTCATTCCATTCAGGTGAGAAACATCGTTGGTAATTCCATAATGCTGCCTATATTTTTGACCAAGTAAATGCTGGTAAAAAAACAACGAAGGGAATCCTTGCATTTCAATTAACTGAGGATCCAGTTGCCAGTTGGCATCACGACAAATAGCAAAATCAAAAGCCATCCACATCGATTGACCTTCCACTCCGGGAACTCGTAAATTTTCCGGAATGGCACGGTTGGTCAGTTCCAAATAATCGGGTCGCTTTATTACTTCAATAATCTCTGAACAAGCGCGCTCCAGCTTCTGCTTAAGCGTAAAAGGTATAAAAACCGGTGTCTCAGCAATTCTAAAAGGAATAGCTTCACCTGCATAGTCGTGCAAATCATGAATAAAAGTGTGATACTTATCGATGTGAAAATTCGAATTAAAATGCTCGCGAAGAATTGGTATCATGAGATTGCGTTTTAAGAATTAATACTTTCACGATTTCAAAATAATGAATTAAGGAATAAAATCAGCAGACTTCAATCAGTAAATATATCACTTTGAAACTAATAATAAAAACTAGAATGAAAAATTTCTCAGCTTCTTCACCGACAACTGCAAAAATCCGGGCAGGATAGAACTGTTTGTAAGAGCGATTTTGTTTTTGTCTTTAAGATAATCAATCATTTCATGATACTTTTTTTCCCCATAGGTAGCTACAACCTGCTTCCTTTTGTCGGGGCGCTGAAAATAGAGATTCATCCCAAACTCATCGGCTTCGGGATGAAACTGAAACCCAACAAACTCATCCGAAAAACGAATCCCCATAGTTGCTCGTTCCAATGGAATATGAGCACGCTCTTTTTCAATGCACAACAATTTGGCACCCCGCTCTTCCATGGCTTCCTTTCGCGGTTGAACAACTTGCCAATCGCGAGAGTCAACAGCATAAAAAGGTTCCGGCAATCTGGTTAAAAGAGATTCATTTTCACCCGCATCTGTTTTATGGATAGGGAAAATTCCGAAGGCAGTCGATTTCCTTTTAGTGATATCAGCCAGTTTCCAATGATGAACCATCATTTGAAAGGAATGACAAATAAGAAAAACATATTTTTTAACTACTCCCGGTTGCAGATTGTGGTTCCAAATTGAATCCATAAGATCAGTCCATCTCTTATCCCATTCCTCTTCGCCGGCAAGGGGAGATCCGGGTCCTCCTGTAGAAATATAGATGTCGTAATCCAAACCCGGCAATTCATTTTTAGCCCTGACATTAAAAACTTTCCAATTATGCGGAAAAACCTGATCTTCCACAATTTGCTTAATACCCCTCATCCCCTGATTTGGATGATTGTCATACATATCCAGAATAGCAATACGTACGGGCTCTTCTGTATTAGAGAGGTCTTTGAATTCGTTTCGAAATGGCATTTATGAGGTCAGGATCAATTTGGGTGCAAAAGTACTAAAATGAACCGTATAAAAATTGGTTGATCTATATGTATATTTCCATTTACAATCCTCTATTTGTTTCAGCAACAATGTAGTCAACCACTTTCTTTAAATCACCGGTTTCCTTAAATACCTTTAGTTGTCTGTCGGCACCCGAACCCTCTTTTATCATAGTACGTATGTAATTGATCTCTTCACGACTGTTCAGTCCGTCTACCACATCATCCACAAAGGATAACAGTTCTTCTGTGAGTTCAGCGATAGGAACTTCCTTTTCTTTTCCAAAATCAATCAATTTCCCTTCCATACCATAACGTGCCGCCCTCCATCTGTTTTCCATAATCAGTGCTCTTCCGTACTGACGAAAATCAAGATTCAGCTCCATCAGTTTCACCAGCTTAGCAATAACTGCCTGCATAAGTGCTGCAAGAGCAATCGTTTCTTCAACACGCATTGGTATATCACACATCCTGAATTCAATAGTGTTAAAAAACGGATGCAAACGAATGTCATACCATATTTTTTTACCATTATCAATACATTTGGTTTTCACCAGTAGATTTATGTAACGATCATATTCTTCGGCACTCGAAAAGAAATCAGGAATACCGGTTCTTGGAAATTTATCGAACACTTTTACTCTGTACGATTTAAAACCGGTATTTCTTCCCTGCCAGAAGGGAGAATTGGTAGACAATGCGAAAATATGCGGAAGAAAATATCGTGCAGAATTCATGAGCTTAATTCCTTGTTCACGATTTTCGATTCCAACATGCACATGCAATCCAAAAATAAGATTAGAACGCGCAGCATCCTGCATCTCATTAACAATTTCATGATATCTTGGATTGTCGGTGATCAGCTGCTCCTGCCACAATGAAAATGGATGTGTTCCGGAAGCCGCAATAACCAGATCCTGCTGCTTAGCCAACTCTGCCACCATTTTACGAAGATAGAGCACCTCTGTTTTTGCTTCCTTAATATTTCTGCAAATATTTGTTCCAACCTCAACAACCGATTGATGCATTTCGGATTTCACCTGTTCTTTTAATATCATTTTTCCGCCTTCAACAATTTGATGCATATGCGAACGCAATTGTCGTGTTACCGGATCAATAACCTGGAATTCCTCTTCTATTCCCAATGTAAAAGGCGGAAGATTAATTTGATTCTGTGCAGTTGCCTCAATTATTGGCTTATCGGTTACAAGTGGTTTTAAAATCGGTTCTGACATATAGCGTATTTAATAATGTAGATTTAGAATAGTGTGTTTTATCAAATAAAATTTATTATGCAATTGTGTGTGCATTACCAACTGCAGAATGAGTGCTTCCGATAAGTTTACCTGATGTTGAGTTTCGCATAAAAGTTCCCCAATTCAAATTATTTTTTCCCGGCTGATGTTCATGTGCTCTACGTATAACCATATCCGTTACAGCCTTCAACAACCAATCAAAATTATGTTGACCCACTGAATCAGGGTTTGCATCGGGTGCAGGATTTGTGAAATCGATAGCATAAGGAATGCCATCTCTCATTGCAAATTCAACAGTATTGATATCGTATCCCAATGCTTTATTAAGAGTAATAACATAATCATGGATCACTTGCTTTTGTGCGTCGGTTACATTTGGAAAATCGGCGACATATCTTTCATTATGCGGGTTGCGAGGCTCGTAAGGCATTATGTGAACATCGGTACCTCCAATGCAATAGCAACGGAAATAGGCATCAAAAATAATTTCTTCCTGCAACAACATTACCAGAGTGCCTGTTTCCTGGTGTTTTTCATATAACTCTTCAGGACTTCTGAGCTTATAAACATTTTTCCAACCGCCGCCTGAAAATGGTTTCATATATGCCGGGAATCCTATGTGACTGAAAATTCCTTGCCAATCGAGAGGCATTGCCAGGTTGCGGAATGAATTGGCATTAGTATCTGTAGGATGTTGATTAGATGGAAGTAAAACCGACTTTGGAACCGGAACACCTAAATGTTCAGCAACCACATTAGCCAGTAATTTCTCTTCGGTATCTAACCAGTATGGATTATTTAAAACTGCTGCACCAAAGGCCGCTGCATTTTTCACCCAAGCTCTGTAAAATGGAACATCGTGTGAAATACGATCCACAATCACATCGTATCCTGATGATTGCCCTTGTACAAACTTGTCGATGCTCACCATTTCAGCAATAATGCCCGGTTCATTTCTTTCATTAATACTGTCGATTAGGGCTTGAGGAAAAGTGTTTTCCTGCCCGCGTAATACTCCAATTTTTTTCATGCAGATTTTAATTATTTATTCTTACTCGGTAAATTAATTTTGATTAAATTTTATTCTTACTAATTGAACAACTCTTTACTATGATTTCTAATTAAACTTCATCATTCCTAAATACTTTGGAAACATTTCCCTCCAAACGGGCCAGTCGTGCTCGGCACCCTGAATAATATCTAAAAAATGTGGCACTCCTTTTTGATTGAGCATATTCGACATTTGCACATTGGCTTCCATGCACATATCATTAGTACCTGTGCCAAAAATTAATCCTATTTCTTTTAGTCTGTGATCATCCAGCCCTGGTAAATAGTCGGGAGGATTATTAAAATACACATTTTCGTCATAGTACCCTTTAACCCGGTCTTTGATATCAAATGCTCCGCCCATATTAATTATGTATCCGGTAACTTCCGGGTGACGCATTCCGAAATTAGTCGCATGGTAAGCTCCAAAACTGCATCCTACGAAAGCAGCTTTTGAATGTCCGGTTTCGTGAAGAGCAGGTTTCACCACTTCTTCCATCATAAATCGGTCGTACAATACATGATTTCGTACTCTGTCGGCAGGATGAATTTTTTCGTTATACCACGATTCGTTATCGATACTGGCCGGAGTATAAATTTTTACCAGTCCATTATTAACGAACCACGACACCGCTTCGATGAGATGGAAATCTTTGTTTTGAGTAAAACTTCCCATCGAGGTGGGAAATATGATGACCGGGTACCCGGATTCTCCAAAAATAAGCATGTCCATGTCTTTTCCAAGTATAGGAGAATGCCAGCATTTATGTTGTTCTTTCACAATTTCTACTTTTTCCAAATATACAAAAAGGTGCATTTAAAATAATGTTGAAAAGTTTATCGCCAAATTAATTCTACCAATACTAAAAAATCTGATCTTACGTAGGTGAAATCGATTATTGAAGTTGTTGAAAATCAGGCAGTAAATTTGGAGTCGCCACCCGAAGTACGAATCCTCTACTCCTCTTTCCTGAATCGACAGGTAAAATTAGAACTAATTGATTTTAAGGCAAATAGTTTTTCGGGGAAACGTGGGCTTTTACTCCTGAATGATGGTCAGGACCTGGAGAAAATGAGAATTTTGAAAACCACAGAGCAATTATCACTTTCAGGAACCATAATTCCCACCACAGTTGTATGTATCACAGCCGGCGAAAGAAAAAGCGAATACGGAGTGGCTGGTGAACCTGATTATTTGGGCAGGGGTGCCAAAGCCGGTCTGTATAACAACTTCATTATCCATGAATTGATGCCTTTTATTAATTCATTCACCGGAACCTATTTCCCGCCCGAAACTACTGCTTTTGCTGGATGTTCTCTGGGTGGACTATCGGCGCTCGATATTGTTATCTCCAATCCTGGTTACTTTGGAATGGCGGGTGTTTTTAGTGGTTCACTTTGGTGGAGAAGCAAAAGCTATCAAGATGGATATACCGATATCGATAGAATAATTCACAATAAAGTTAATCAAACCACACTCAAAAATCACTTTAGGTGCTGGCTCATGGCTGGAACTTACGACGAAAATACCGACCGTAACAGAAGTGGTGTAGTTGATGCAGTTGAAGATACACTCGATATGTTTGAATTATTGTCGGAAAAGATGAATGATCCTTCAAAAAATCTTCACCTCAGAATTATTAATGAGGGAAGTCATTCTACCGAAACGTGGGCCAATCATTTTCCCGATTTTTTACATCACTGCTTTGGAAAACATTTATACTGATTCATTTCAAATAAATTTAATATTTCATCTCTTTGAAGCCGGTACTTCTACAAATTAATTTTTCTCAAGACAACCTCCTTGTCCTTAATATTTGTTTGGCTCTAATTATGTTTGGCGTTGCGCTTACTATTCGCAAAAGTCACTTCACACAATTATTTAATGATAAAAAAGCAATCGCTACCGGGTTAATTTCACAGATATTCCTGTTGCCGGCGCTCACTTTTTTACTGGTGCTGACTCTTCCGGTAAGTACAGGAACCGCTATGGGAATGTTGCTCGTTGCATCGTGTCCCGGGGGTAATGTTTCAAATTATTTTTCCATGGTTGCTAAGGGTAATTTGGCACTATCAGTAACACTCACAGCCATATCATCTGTACTTGCATTTGCCATTACACCACTCAACTTTTTCTTCTGGACTTCACTCATACCATCCCTTTCGGGAGAAATGAAATTGCTTGATGTGAGCATTATGCAGCTATTGCTCAACATGGTGCTGGTGCTTCTTTTGCCTTTGGTAGCGGGTATGTGGCTGGCTGAGAAAAAATCATCTCTGGCCGAAAAAATAGGAAAGCCTATCCGCACTTTGTCAATGGTAATTCTGTTCTTATTTATTGCAATGGCTTTTTATAATAATTATGAAGCTTTCAGCAAAAATTTTCTTAACATTTTCTGGATCGTTCTGGTTCATAACGCACTTGCATTCATTGGAGCTTATTTTTTTAGTAAACTCCTTAAAAATTCAGAAACTGTTAACCGAACCGTAGCCATTGAGACCGGCATTCAGAACTCAGGATTAGGTCTGGTAATTATATTTACTTTTTTCAATGCTAATTTTGAAATGGCTCTAATTGTTGCCTGGTGGGGTATCTGGCATTTGATTGCAGGATTTGGTTTTGCTTTGCTGATGCGAAACAAAAAAAATATCGAAATTCAATAACCATGTCTTCATTATTCTACAGGTTATTAAAAAATTATTGCAAAAATGCTTTGAGCTTCTATTTTAGTAAATGGCAGATTGAAGGTGCTGAAAATATCCCTTCCGGGCCTGTTCTTTTTGTTCCCAATCATCAGAATGCATTTTTAGATGCAGTAGTTATAGCATGCAGTTCAAAAAAAAATCCGTGGTTCATGACCAGAGCCGATCTATTCAATAGCCAATTAGTTAAAAAAATTCTCTACCTTCTTCAAATGCTTCCTGTGTTCCGTTTCCGGGATGGCTTTGGAACATTAAAGAATAATGATAAATTAATAAATACGTGCATACAAAAATTAAACAAGGGTGAAACTTTAATAGTTTTTGCTGAAGGTAACCATGGTGATAAATACCATCTGCGAAAGCTTCAAAAAGGATTTGCAAGAATTGCGATGGGAACAGAAAAAAGTGCGGGTGTTACTATAGTTCCTGTAGGATTACAATACGATTCGCATACTGCCTTTCGCTCGAGACTTCTTGTTAGTTTTGGAAAACCTATTTTACTTGTAATCTCTTCCAATGACGAACAAAGTAAACAAAAACAATATGAAGCCCTCTTATCGCAAGTAGAAAATGAACTCCGAAAATTAATTCTTCATCTCGAAATTGAAGAGTATCAACAACGATTGGATCACCTTAAATTTCACAAGGAAATACATACTGATCTTGCCGTGCAGCTTGAAAGTGATAAAAGTATTTCATCCAAATTTCCCCAACAGTTAACTCAGCAAAACAGTTCAGAGAATAAAAATATTTTTAACAAAATAATGCGTTGGTATTTTGACCTCAACACTTTCCCGGCCCGGAAAATTATTCGCAACATTATTTTTCCAAAAATAAAAGATCCCCAATTTGTGGGATCAATAAAATTTGCTGCAGGTATGCTGTTGATCCCGGTGCTATCAGTAATTCAGTCGCTTTTGTTAATGGCAGCATCCGGGTCTGTGTTATTTGGCCTCATTTACCTTTTTTCGATTCCGATATCCATACGGTTATCCTAATGCGTTTTAGGAGCAAAACCTCATCATTTCTTCATTAAACTCACGCAGTTGAAGGGTACCCAATTCCTTACTCTTTCGTTTTGTATATTTGCACTAATATTATATCTGTTTATTTATGAATCAATACCTAAAAATTACCTTTATTTCATTTTTAATTCTGCTATTTTCATGTGAACTAAAGGCGCAACAACCATCGGCTTCATTTATATTAAAAGGAAAAGTTGTCGATGCATCAACAGGATCTCCTCTGGAATTTGCAACAATCGCATTAAAAAAATTGCGTGATTCTTCACTGGTTGCTGGAACCATTACCTCATCTACAGGAGAATTTAAACTCATCGACCTTTCTCCCGGAGGATATTCTGTTGATATTGCTTTTATAGGATATGAGAAATATACAAACAAAATATTTTTCAAACCCGGCAGCGCACCTGTCAACGATTTGGGTGTTATTAAAGTGAAACCATCAGCTACCATGCTGGAAGGCGCTGAAATTTCGGCAGAGAAAAGTTTTGTGATGAATAACATCGACAAAAAAACTTACAATACGGAGCAATTAGCAGTTACTACAGGTGGAAATGTGAACGATGTGTTGCAAAACATCCCCAGTGTAGAATTGGATCAGGATGGGAATGTGAGTCTGAGAGGAAATGAAAATGTAACTATTCTTATTGATGGAAGACCTTCAGGGCTAACGGGAAGCGGGGGGAAGTCGCTATTGGAATCAATTCCCGCTTCTGTTATAGAACGTGTGGAAGTAATCACCAATCCATCTGCAAAATATGATCCCGACGGAATTTCCGGTATCATAAACATCATAACCAAGAAAAATAAATTGCAGGGCTTTACAGGAACTGTAGGTGCAAATACCAGTTTCGAAAACAGATATGGTGCTAATCTGAGTCTTAATTACAGAAAAGGTAAATGGAATTTTTATACTAATTACGGGTTCATCAAAGATGTCCGCAACAGTACTGGCGACTCTTATCTTGAAACCTCCTTTGGCGATGATCTAAATATTGTGCAGCAAGATGAGACAGGTCAAAACAATCGCATCAGCAATAACCTTAAAATAGGAACCGACTTCAATATCAATGATCGCAATTCCATTTCAATAAGTGGATTTTACAACAACGCAAATAATGATTCATGGGAAAATATTAACTATTACCTCTCTGAAAACAACAGTTCCTCCGACAGCCTTTACAAACGAAACACAAATGGTAAAGAAGACAATCAAAATCTGGATTACGATCTCACCTTCAATCATTATTTTAAACAAGAAGGTCGTAAATTAACTATTCAGGGATCGGGCTCACTAGAAAATTCTGATAACAATAATGAATACGATCAATTGGGATATTTAAACGATATCACACCGGTACCTTTTCCGGCTACTCTTGAAAGAGACTTCAACACCGACATAAATACCGTGTACACCGCATCAGCAGATTATGAACATCCACTTGCCACGGATAAAAAAATTGAAGCTGGATACAAAAGTACATTCCGTAATTTTGATGCAGATTACAGAAATGAAAATTATGATGAATCAACCGGTGAATATTTGAATGATGTAAATAAAACCAATCAATTTATATACAGTGATCAGCTTCATGCAGTTTATGCTCAGTACCGGCAGACCATTAAAAAATTCGGTTACCAGGTTGGAATCCGTAGCGAATATGCAACCACCGAATCGGAACTGGTTACCACTAATGAAATGTACACCAAGGATTACTATTCATTATTCCCAAGTGCATTTGCGACTTACAAACCTGATAACAAATCGCAAATAAAAGCAACTTACAGCCGGAGAATAAATCGTCCAAGAAAAAATCAACTCAACCCTTTTTCCGATTTTGAAGATCCTTTAAATATCCGCAAAGGAAATCCTTATCTCGACCCTGAATACACCGATAGCTATGAATTGGAATATAGCAGATTTCTGGGGAATCTTTCATTAACTACTACAGGTTATTACCGGCAAACCAACGATTACATTCAAAGGTATCGTGAAGTGAGTACAGACGGTGTTACCACTACCACTTTTGAAAACATGAACCAACAGCGAAACCTCGGTGTTGAAATAATTTTAAATGGAAGTATCGTCAAATGGTGGACGTTCACTTTGAGTTCTAATTTGTACTGGAACGAACAGGATGCTTCCAACATTCAGGAAGATTTGAGTTCAAGTGCCTTTGCGGCATCAGGTAGAGTTTTCACTACTATAAAGCTACCGTACAAAACCGAATTCCAGCTCACCTATTCGTATAGGGCACCATTGAAAGTTTCGCAGGGAACAATGAAAGAAATGCAAATGATGAATTTGGCATTGAGCAAAAAAGTTCTCAAAGATAAAGGAACTGTTTCTGTGAGAGTTTCCGACCCGTTTAACTTCCAGCAGTTTGGTTTTGAATTTGAAGGCGAAGATTATTATCAGGACTTTACCCGAAAAAGACAAAGTCAGATTGTTACTGTTGCCTTTAGTTATCGCTTTGGCGAATTAAAAGATCGCGATAGCCGCCAAAGGCCCGATCAAGGCCCAAGGGAAGAAATGGATATGGGATTTTGAGGGTAAGTGCGCAATTTGCCGAAAATTTCGCTGTTTTTTTACCTTGTATGGTTTTGTATTTGATTAATTTTTATACTATTGTATTGAAATTATGCCCTCTCCAATGAAAAAGTATTACATCTTTAGTATTGCTATTCTAATCCAATTGGTATTTTCTACCAATGCTGTTGCACAGGCAATCGTAATTAATAACAATCACCCACTCAACTCGTACAATCACTTTTAGGGCCGGGCATTGTTGTTTCCAACGTAACCAGCCAGATTTCGACTCTTTCGGTTGGCTCCTTTACAAATACAGGTGTACAAGGATTTTCAATGCCCTCCGGTATAATTCTCTCTACAGGCAATCTGAATCAATTTTCCGACCCTCAGGCTACGTTCAACTCTACAGATTTAGGTTTGGCGGGCGATCCTGATCTTAATGCTTTAGTAGCACCTGTTTTAACTGATGACGCAATAGTACTTGAATTTGATTTCAGGTGTGCTTCTGATTCCGTTGAATTTGAATTTTTATTTAGCTCTGAAGAATATAATGAATATGCAAACAGTACTTTCACCGACGTATTTGGATTTTTCGTTACCGGACCGGGCTTTGCTCCCAATACAAATGTGGCGCTAATTCCGGGTACCACTACACCTATTTCCATCAACACTATAAATAATGGAAACGCAGCCGGAACATCAACGGGGCCTTGTTTGAATTGTGCAATTATGTCGACAATGTTAACACCAATGCTGTTTCACTTAGTCATGATGGATTTACTGTTCCAATAAAGATAAAGTTTCCTGTATGGCCTTGCTCCAACTACCATTTTAAAATCGCTATTGCAGATGTGTCTGATGCAATTTATGATTCACAGGTAATTATTAAAGGTGAGAGTTTTCTGGCTTGTTCCAATTTGCAAATTGTTGCAAACAATGCTCCTGTTTCAGGTGTGCAGTATATTTGTGCCGGAGGGAGCTTAACTCTCACCGCTCCGCCAGGCCCTAATTACCAATGGTCTACCGGCGATACCACCCAAAGTATAATTGTTACCCAACCCGGAACATATTCAATGTTCTTTAATGAAGGCAATTGTTTTGTCTTTTCTGAACATATAACTGTTACACAACAAGGATCCATTCAAACTCCGGTGATAAGTCAGTCGGGTACTTCATTTATTTCAACTGTAATACCTGCCCCGGGCCTTACTTACCAATGGAACTTAAATGGTGTTCCAATTCCGGGTGCAACACAAAGCACGTTGCCAATTACATCAAATGGTTGTTATACGCTTACCATTTATGAAGGTACTTGCGAATCTACATCCAATGTGGAATGCATCACTAATACATCCCTGCCCGAGCTTCAGGCCAACTCAATTATTGTTTACCCAAATCCTGTAACCGGAACCTCACAAATCGAAACTCCTTTTGCATCCGGCACCGTAACACAAATTGAGTTGATTGATTTTACCGGAAGAATTGTTTGGTCGGTAACTCAAATTCAAGACAATAATTTGCAATTTGAAAAAGGAAAATTGGCAACCGGTGTATATGTTCTTAAATTGTTCAATAGCGATTATGATAGTTCTGTTTTTAAGAAAATAATAGTTCAATAATTTTTGAAATAAATTTATTGAACGAGTCATATTAGGTGGTAAGTGGTAGGTAGGTTTCCTAAGAACTTCCGTAAAGGAAAGAAACGGGAAAATGGTTAGCTGAAAAGTGACTTAAAAACTTCTTCCACTTTCGATACTGCTACCAGTTCAATATTGTTGAAGGATTTTTTATCGAGGCTTTGCATATTATATTTTGAAAAAAATATTTTTTCAAAACCCATTTTCTCTGCTTCTTTTATACGTTGATCGATTCGGTTCACCGGTCGTATTTCGCCACTCAAACCAACTTCTCCTGTAAAGCAGACGCGAGAAGGCAAGGCAATATCTTCGCTCGATGAAAGTATAGAACAAATAACAGCAAGATCAATCGCAGGATCTTCTACACGCAATCCACCGGCAATATTTAAAAACACATCCTTTGCAGCCAATCGAAACCCGCATCTTTTTTCTAGCACGGCCAATAACATACTCAATCTTCTCAAATCAAATCCTGTTGAAGATCGTTGCGGTGTTCCGTACACTGCCGAACTAACGAGTGCCTGAACTTCTATCAAAAGAGGGCGTGCACCCTCCATTGTACATGCAATTGCGATTCCGCTTAAGTTTTCATCTATGTGTGAAAGCAATACTTCCGAAGGATTTGATACTTCCGAAAGTCCGGTGCCGCTCATTTCATAAATACCAATTTCAGAAGTGGATCCAAATCTGTTTTTAGTAGATCTTAAAATTCGGTAAACATGGTGCCGGTCGCCTTCAAACTGCAAAACGGTATCAACCATATGTTCCAATACTTTCGGCCCTGCAATACTTCCATCTTTGGTAATATGACCAACTAAAAAAACAGGTGTGGATGTTTCTTTTGAGAACTTCAGCAAATCCCCCGCACACCCCCGTATTTGAGATACCGTTCCGGGTGTCGATTCAATATCGGGTGAGAATAATGTTTGAATAGAATCAATAATTAGTAAATCGGGTTTTACTGTTTCGATGTGTCGGAAAATTGCGTGGGTATTTGTTTCAGTGAGTATATAGCAGTCGGTATTCACATGGCCGATGCGTGAGGCGCGAATGCTTATCTGCTGTTCACTTTCCTCTCCCGAAACATAAAGAATTTTCATTCCCTTTGCACGCATGGCAATCTGAAGCATGAGTGTCGATTTCCCTATTCCGGGCTCACCGCCTACTAATACAAGAGCACCGGGCACCAAACCGCCTCCCAAAACACGGTTTAATTCCTTGCCGGGAAGATTAATGCGAACCAATTTATCGGGTGCAATATCACCTAACAATTGCGGTGTCGCCTGTCGACCTATTGCATCGCCTTTTCCAGACGCTCTCCATGCAGGAATCTGAGATGCCGAAGAAGCAACCACCTCTTCAACATAAGTATTCCATTCATTACATGAGGGGCACTTGCCGATCCACTTTGCGGATGGCGCACCACAATTCTGACAAAAAAATGTTGTTTTAACCTTAGCCATCAAAAAAAGCTGCTTACTTTATTTTATAAAACTCGAGTTGTAATACAGCATTGGTTTGTGGATCATCGGTGGCCAGATACAAGACACCATCTTCAAGCGTTACAAATTCCCATTTATCAATGAACCTGGCTGTATCTCCGTAAATAAGCTGGAACTTTATAAATGCATCGAGAATTTTTGCATCAATCTTAAACTTAGTAACAATACTGGTATCCTGATTATCAGCAAGTGTTGAGTCCGGAGCACCGTTATCGTAAATATCGGGAAGATCGTCCAGCCTTAAAACAGTGTAAAGCTTGTCACCCTCAAAAATCCATTGCTCCTGAAAGTGAACTGCGGTATCTCCCAAAAATTCCCGCTGCCAGGTTCCTTGCAACTCCTCTTTCATCTTCTTTTCGGAACGCAGAATCATATTGTCTTCACACGAAGACAATATAACTGCCATAATTCCAAATAAAAATAACCTTTTCCACATAATTTAAAGGTAACCCAACAAAGTTAAAGAGAAATTCGTTGGATTATTGCTAATTGGTAAATATATTTCACTGAGCATTTTTCCTGATTTTTGCTTCTATTGCACTGGTTGAATAACCGGAGACAAAGTCAATTGTCTGTACCATACCGCCTCTGGCCTTCACTACATCATATCCTACAATTTCCTCCACCTTATAATCACCGCCTTTCACAAGAATATCGGGCTGCACCAATTTTATCAATTCCAGAGGGGTAGGTTCATCAAACAAAACTACTGCATTTACAAAAAAGAGCGAAGCCATAATGTGTAATCGCGAAATCTCATCATTAATAGGCCGATGTGGCCCCTTAATCCTTGCTACTGAAGCGTCTGTATTCATCCCTACAATCAGCACATTTCCCAAAGAAGCGGCTTTTGATAAATAATCGATGTGGCCCAAATGGAGTAAATCGAAACACCCATTGGTAAATACAATTTTTTTATCTGTAAATCGCCATAACGCTACTGCCTTTGACAGTGACTTCCAATCGTGAATTTTTTCTTCAATGATTTCATACTTATTCATTTGCAGATTTTTTTTTGCCGGTAACGAACAACATTCCCATTGCGTATAACCCTAATACCACCACCAGTAAGGTTTGAGTAGTATGAACCAATGTAGCATATACGATTCCATCTGTTGATGAAACACCAAACAATTGCAATCCTTGTGATACAATATAATGATAGGCGCCAATTCCTCCCTGAACAGGGGCCGACATTCCCAGTCCGCCCACTACTAACACAAACATACCTGCCTTCATATCGAGATGCGCTGTTGACTCCAAACAAAAAAAGCATACCCAAGTCATGAGGAAATAAAATGTCCAGATCAGAAAAGTATGAAAAATAAACCATCCTGTATTTTTCATTCTTAAAATGGTTTTAAATCCCTGTGCCACCTCGTGTAAAATACCTCTTATTTTAACAACCAATCCACTCTCTTTCTTCCCTTCCATTTGCCTTCTGGTAAATTTCCACAACAACCAAAATATTAAAATAAAGAAAAAGAGAATTCCTGATAAAACAAAAGGATTATCAAGAAAAGTAAACTTCATTATTAATGGATCAACAATTTTTTCGGAAAGAAAACTGCTAAGCATATCGTATTCAAGTATCGCCACCAGCAACATGGAAAAGAAGAGCATTACCAGATCGATTACACGTTCCACTATAACGGTTCCAATTAAGGCATTAAAAGGCACTTTTTCGCTGGTGGTCAATGCTCCACATCGGGTAATTTCTCCTATTCTTGGTATGGCCAGATTTGCAAAATAACCCAGAAAAAGCGCCCTCAAGGTGCTGCTTAATTTGGGTTTGTAACCGAGTGGTTCCATCAGCATGATCCATCTTACAGCCCTGCTATAAAATGCTCCCAGTGCAAGTATTACCGAAAGCCCCAGCCAGAAAGGATTAGCTAATGAAATTTTATGAAATATCTCCGAGAGATTTTCATTTCTGAAGGTGAGCCATAATAAAACCAGTCCTATAGAAAAGAGAAATACATATTTAAACCCGGAGATCAGCTTACTTTTCAAAATCAGCTTTTGACAATTCTATTATTGGAATCAGGAAATACAAGAGAAGGTTTGAATGTTTTCGCTTCTTCAAAATCCATCACTGCATAAGAAACGACAATTACCAGATCACCAACCTGTACTTTTCGTGCGGCAGGTCCATTCAGGCAAACTGTTCCTGTTCCTCTTTCACCTTTTATTACATAGGTTTCGAAACGCTCCCCGTTGGCAATGTTAAGTACCTGAACAAGTTCATTTTCAATTAGATTAGAAGCTTCCATGAGGTCCTCATCAAGAGTAATACTTCCAACATAATTCAGCTCTGCCTGTGTGACACGAGCACGGTGAATTTTAGATTTTAAAATCTGAATTTCCATAGAGCTGCAAATGTAGGGAATTTCTTTCCGACCGATTTAAAGCGACACATTGTCGATGAGCCGTGTTTTGGATGTTAACACCGCTATACAAGCTCTTTGTGATTTTTGGTGCTGCCACTTCGAAATTGGCTGAAGAGTTTCAGAATGAACGAATTCGAGGTACTGAACCTTAAATCCTTCAAAAGACTCAATCATCAATTTAACTTCAGTTTTTATGTTGTTCAACTCTTCGCTTCGAACATAGTTTTGTGCAAAAAGTAACGCCTTATATATTAGAGGGGCCATCTTACGCTCTTCCGCATTGAGATGAATATTTCGGGAACTCATCGCCAAACCATCTGCTTCACGCAAAGTTGGACAACCTACAATTTCAATTCCTGTTTGGAGCCTCCGGTTCATTTCACGAATAACAGCCAACTGCTGAAAATCTTTTTCACCAAAATAAGCACGGGTAGGTGTTGTAATATTAAATAAGCGAGAAACAACTGTGGCCACCCCTTTAAAATGGCCCGGTCGAAATTGTCCCTCCATAACTGTTTCAAGATCACCGAAATTCAACTCCAAAAGCTGATCGTCGGGGTACATTTCGTCCACAGTAGGCGAAAATACCAAATCACATCCTGCGCTCTCCAAAACAGCATAATCAAGTTCCGGAGTACGTGGATAATTTAAAAGGTCCTTAGGATCATTGAATTGAGTAGGATTCACAAATATAGAACCCACTACCAGATCATTATTCCTTTTAGCCAATTCAATCAACGATTTATGACCATCGTGCAATGCACCCATTGTAGGCACAAACCCAATCGATTTCCCATTTTGAATGGCAGAATCCAGAAAATCCCGAAGCAGGGATATGGTGTGTGCGATGATCAATTTGTATTAAAACCGGCAATGTTAATCAAATTTTTTAAACCATTCACCCTAGATTCAAGGAGGGTTATTTGCTTTAAATTGTAGTTCAAAATATTGATTTACTGCATTTTATCAGTATTCAACGCCTGCCAATTCTATTTTCGAAAGGCCTTGCTTAATTGCAAAAGAAGAATAATTTACGTACCTTTGCATTTGAAAGTAAAATTCCTACTATGAAAAAAGCCAAAGTTCTTTACATCTCACACGAAATTCACCCATATCTTGAAGTTACAGAATTAGGAAAAATATCCAGACAGCTTCCTCAGGGGATCCAGGAGCGCGGAAAAGAGATCAGAACTTTCATGCCTCGTTTTGGCTTGATCAATGAAAGAAGAAATCAATTACACGAAGTTATCAGGCTTTCAGGTATGAACCTGATCATCGACGATACCGATCACCCACTTATTATTAAAGTTGCTTCAATCCAATCGGCCAGGATGCAGGTTTATTTCATCGATAATGAAGAATATTTTCAGCGCAAAGCAATTTTCAGAGACGCTAAAAAGAAGTTTTTCAAAGATAACGACGATCGTACCTTGTTCTTTTGCAGAGGGGTGCTTGAAACGGTAAAAAAATTAGGCTGGAGCCCTGATATTATTCATTGCCATGGCTGGATGACTAGCTTGATTCCTTTAATGATAAAAACCAGTTACAAAGACGATCCTGTTTTTAAGGATGCCAGAGTGGTTTATTCTATTTATGATGATAACTTTGAGGAATCTTTCAGTGATGATTATTCTCATAAAGTGACGATGGAAGGAATGACTGCAGCTGATTTGAAAGATTTAAAAACTCCGAATTGGGAAGGAATTACTATGAATGCCATCTCTAAATCGGATGCTGTAATTCAAGGAAGCGAAACACTCAGTCCAACACTGAAAACTTTTATCAAAAAGAATTCGAAACCTTTCCTGGATTTCAAAACAACAGAGGAATACATTGATGCTTACAATAGCTTCTATGATGAACTGCTTGTTGAAGAAACTATTCTTATTGACTGAAAAGGGAAACTTCTTTTCTGATCAAATACCATTTCGCTGCCAAATTGCGTTAACACAGATCTGATTTCAAATTCATTTTTAAGGAATGATTAATATAAAGAATTGGCTCCACACCGCAATGGCTGTTGTTGGTGCTATAGCCATTGTTTCCTGTTCAGAACCCGATTCTGTTGGAATTGAAGTGCAACCTGCCGGTGATCAGCCGGGTCTATTTTACACCGACACCATAACTATTGAAGCATCAACAATCATTGAAGATTCTTTGCGTAGTGATGAAGCCGTTGCCGCTTTTAATCTCGTTGGAAGTTACACCGATAATGTTTTTGGTCTTTCGAGAGCCTCCTTTTATACTCAGTTCCGATTGCCAAACAACGCCACCAATTTTACATTTGGTATCGATCCTGTTCTTGATTCCGTTGTGTTGACATTAGCTTACGCCGATTATTATGGCGACACTTTAACTCCCATGACATTGGAAGTGCTTCGTTTGGAAGAAGCGATGGTGCTTGATTCCAATTATTATACTCATGATGTTATAGTCACAGGTCAGCAATTATTTCCTCCGGGAGTGGTTTCGGTAAATCCGAAAGACAGTGTTGAGGTGGATTCGGTAATGAGAGCTCCGCATTTGAGGTTAAAACTCGACCAGGTTTGGGGAACAGAATTTCTGACCAGCGGAGATGCCAATTTTATTGATAACAATATCTTTGTCTCCTATTTTAAAGGTTTAACCGTTCGGGCTGCCGATGTTACTGCAGAAGATGATGGCTGCATTATGACCTTCAATTTAGCAGCTTCCATCTCGAAAATGACCTTCTATTATAAGAATGGAACAGATACGACCCGGAAAACAGCCAATTTTGAAGTTAACTCCGGCTGTCCGAGATTCAACCATTTTGAACATGATTACACGTTAGCCGATTTTGGCAACACCTTTCCGGTGTCGGGTGACAATCGATTATTTATACAATCAATGTCAGGCCTTAAAGCCAGAATTAAATTTCCACATATCAGGAACTTAAGTGCCCTTGGTTCCGTATCAATTAATAAAGCAGAACTGGTGTTATCGGTAGAAGACAATTCCCTTTATAAAAGCCATACAAACCTCCTGGTATTTGGAGTTGATTCAGCCGGCACAGAGGCTTTGATTCCCGATCTGCTCGAATCTTCTTCTTATTATGGAGGATCATTCAACACCACCGACAACAACTATAAATTTAACCTGGCCCGATATATTCAACGACTGGTATCAGGAAGAACATTAAATGATTACGGATTAAGTGTAGTATCTTCTGGTGGAGCAATTAGTGCCTTCAGAAGTATTGTACCCGGTCCATCTTCCAGCGGAAATAAATTACAATTAAGAATTACCTATTCAAAACTAGATTAACACCATGTGTGGAATTGTAGCATATATAGGACACCGTCAGGCGTTTCCTATCATCATGAAGGGTTTGCAACGGTTAGAATACCGTGGCTATGACAGTGCAGGAGTTGCGTTATTAAACGGCGATCTCAACGTTTATAAAAAAGCGGGTAAGGTTTCTGATCTTGCTGAATTTACTAAGGATAAAAATGTTTCAGGAACTCTCGGTATGGGACACACGCGGTGGGCAACTCATGGTGAACCCAACGACAAAAATGCACATCCTCATTTTTCGGAATCGAAAACTTTTGCGATCATTCACAATGGAATTATCGAAAATTATTCGTCTATAAAAACAGAGCTCATCAACCGTGGACATACTTTTAGCAGTGACACCGATACCGAAGTGCTTATTCATTTGATTGAAGATGTTTACAACAATCTTAATGTTGATTTGGAAGAAGCTGTTCGTTTGGCGTTAAGTGAAGTAATTGGCGCATACGCAATTGTGGTTATTTCAAAAAAAGATCCCAACAAACTTATTGCCGCCAGAAAAGGCAGTCCTATTGTTTTAGGTATTGGTAAGGATGAATTTTTTGTTGCTTCCGATGCCACTCCAATTATAGAATATACAAAGAACGTTGCGTATTTGAATGATGGTGAAGTTGCAATAATTTCAGATGGCAAACTCACTGTTAAAACTATTGAGAATCAGATCAAGATTCCATATGTTCAGGAACTGGAAATGCAATTGGAGATGCTCGAAAAGGGCGGCTATGAGCATTTTATGCTTAAAGAAATATATGAGCAACCTCGTTCCATCTGGGATAGTATGCGGGGTCGTATAGATGCAAAAAACCGAAGACTGCGCTTAGGCGGATTGGGTGATTATGAAAATAAATTTATTAATGCCAAAAGAGTAATCATAGTTGGCTGTGGTACCTCGTGGCATGCCGGTTTGGTAGGAGAATATCTGATAGAAGATCTTGCCCGTATACCGGTAGAAGTGGAATATGCTTCGGAATTCCGTTATCGCAATCCAATCATCAATGAAGAAGATGTGGTGATTGCAATTTCTCAATCGGGTGAAACCGCCGATACGTTGGCGGCAATTGAACTTGCAAAATCAAAAGGTGCAACCATCTTTGGCGTCTGTAATGTTGTTGGATCAAGTATCCCGCGAGCTACACATGCAGGTTCGTATACTCACGCCGGCCCTGAAATTGGAGTGGCTTCAACAAAAGCTTTCACCGCACAGGTAACAGTGCTCACTTTACTCGCTTTGCAAATTGCCCGCAAACGCGGAACCATCACCGAGTCAAGGTTCCATGCTTTGCTGAATGAACTTGAAAGCATTCCTGCAAAAGTTGAAACTGCTTTAAAATCTAATGATCTTATTCGTGACCTCGCATCAAAATTCAAAGATTCACGCAATGTGCTTTATCTTGGAAGAGGTTATGGTTTCCCTGTAGCTCTTGAAGGTGCACTCAAGCTAAAAGAAATTTCGTATATTCACGCTGAAGGGTATCCTGCAGCTGAAATGAAACACGGCCCTATTGCCTTGATTGATGCCGAAATGCCTGTTGTTGTTATAGCAACTAAAAACAGCTCTTACGAGAAAGTTGTCAGCAACATTCAGGAAGTGAAAGCACGAAAAGGAATTATTATTGCCGTAGTTACTGAAGGAGATATCGAAGTAAAGAAAATTGCAGATCACGTAATTGAAATTCCTGAAACAGATGAACTACTCGTTCCTTTGGTGGCTGTAGTTCCCTTGCAACTCCTATCTTATCATATTGCCGTAATGAGAGGCTGCAACGTTGATCAACCTCGCAACCTGGCAAAGTCTGTTACAGTTGAATAAAAACTGATATCAAATACTAATAATAATAAAAGCCTCCCAAGTGGGAGGCTTTTTTCGTGCATTCCCGCCTATTCAGTCGGGCATTCGTAGATTCCCTGCAGCAGGCAGGCGTACCCTTAGGGAATCCCACCTGTTCAGTCGAGCAGGCGTAATCAATGCCTGCAGCAGGCAGGCGTTACATTCGTAGATTCGTACCCGAAGGGATTCGTAATTCGTTACATTCGTTACGTTCGTAGATTCGTACCCGAAGGGATTCGTAATTCGTTACATTCGTTACATCCGTAGATTCGTACCCGAAGGGATTCGTAATTCGTTACATCCGTAGATTCGTACCCGAAGGGATTCGTAATTCGTTACGTTCGTAGATTCGTACCCGAAGGGATTCGTAATTCGTTACGTTCGTAGATTCGTA
>Ga0105046_10004451_pt1 | contig 22302 bp, 23 predicted proteins | sample MAT03_FD_78385 | JGI IMG/M metagenome (GOLD analysis project Ga0105046, IMG submission 78385) | Freshwater microbial communities from Lake Fryxell liftoff mats and glacier meltwater in Antarctica - MAT-03 (megahit assembly) | ecosystem: Environmental > Aquatic > Freshwater > Ice > Liftoff...
CGGATCTGAAGTTGCGAATTCTCGTAGAGCAGGATCCTCAAATGAAATAAAAAGGTGCTTGTCAAACCATTGTTTAGCTAAAGTTGTCTTTCCAGATTGTCGGGGCCCAAGAATTGCAATAACTGGAAAGTCAATATATTTGCCTAGGGTTTTTTCCATATCACGCTTTAAAAACATTTATCACCTTTGATATGTGCTATTTTAAACTCAAACTTTAAAGTAGCACATTTTTACAGTCTAGGTCAATTATACTTTTATTATTGTATGACATAAGCTTAAATAGTGGTTTATTATATTTTTTCATGTTTAATATCCTATAAGATATGGTTATTAAAGAAAGTATGACCATGAAATTTAATTACGATCTAAATTATAAAGAAATTGATTTTAGAAAAAATCCTGAGCGTTATCAAATAGGGAGAGGTGAACAGCGTGTCTTATTTGTTGAGCCTTATAAGTCAGAAATAGTATCTTATTGGCGATTTAAGACCCCAGAGATTGCTAAAGAATCTGCGGAAAAAATTTATGAGCTTTTTTTAGAGTATAAAAAGCAAAATGATTTTGTTGGTATGGATATGGCTCGGAAGTTTCTTCAAATGGGATTTACTCGTTCACGTCGATATGCTAATCATAAAAGCGGGCGCAAATAGAATGAAACTTGAACAATAATTTTGCCGAATCATTTTGATGAAGAAAAGGCAAAATCAGCAGTTTTGTTTTATAAAAAATATCTTCAAGTAAGAAATGATCCTTTTTATATTAAAGCAAAAAAACGTCATCTAGAGACTTATGATAATTAAAAGATAACAATATTAAATTTTCATTATAACTTCTTTAAGACCTGCAGTATTATTGATAATTATATTTTGGTTTTGCTACAATTGTAATGAAATCAATAATAAAAAGGATTGTAATGAAAAATTATAATTATTTAATAGCTTTTGTGAGCTTAATGGCAGGTAATTTAGAGATTAAATCGACAGTTAATTTGTACATTCAAAATGATACGCCAAAAGTAATTGAGTTTGACCGAAATAGAGATCGTACGCTTTATTCAGTAAATCCTGGGGCGAGAAAGGCTACGCCTTCGGAGCATCTTAACTCAATTGATGCAAAATATTCCGATAATGTAGTCTACCGTAAATTAGATATTGCAGATGCGATTAACAATGCTCAAAAGGATGGTATTAGCTCTGTTATACACATAGTTCCGGGAAGCTTATATGGAATAAAAGTCGGACGAATAGATCAAGTATATGACAACATAGTAATTCCGCTTGCAGTAAAAATGGAAGTATTAAGACCTTTAGGATTAACATTGAATCAAGTTGATGTTCCTAAGTTTGATAAAGATATAGCTGCTAAAATATTGGGTGGCATTAGTACTACCAGTACTCCAAAAGAAGCAGAAACGGCATATTTAAAATTGGCTGAAAATCGAGATCGAAATGTAAGTGAGCAGGTAAATGATTACAGGGGTTATCTGTTAACAAAAGCATTGAGATCATTTAAAGTTTAAACATATAAGACCTTGCTCGTCGTAAGAGACTAAAGACAGTTCGTTGTCAGAAGTTGAATTGGCCTTTGATCCAAATGCCAGATTGGCTAAGGGTAGCTAATAGATGTCGTGCGCCACTGAACTCAAATTCAGCACCAACTTCTATTTCCGGCTCCCATGGAGTGTTATAAAACGTATAGTCGATATTTATGAACAGCTTATGAGATAGTTGCTTAGGCACTCTGGCTGAATTACAATCTAGATCGTCTATTGATACTATTACCGGAGGATTTGAGGTGCTAGCTACTGTCAAATCATTGCTATTTGTAGAACTATCCCAAGTGATTGCTACTTGATCTGCTGGCAAATTAATGGGTAAGGGGAAATCGGTGAATTCGACCGTGGACATAGTAGCAAAGGTTTGTGTGGAGTTTAGAGGCCCATTACTAACTATTTGACCGGTGGCTGTATCGAGTGCTCGATAGCATACACCTTCAGTTTGCTTTATACCAAACTTTCTGTGTAGCAAATCCGAAGGAAATATCCTAGGAACGATTCTTATGTTTTCTGCAGATTTGCACCATAAATTATAACCGAAATCGAAGCCCCAATGGGCTATATAATAGGAGAATTTAAATGCTGCATCTATGTTAAAAATAGAGCCAACTCGAACGGCCTTAGTTGCATAATCAATTGAGTTTAATAAGTTGCCATTATAACCATCATCCTTATTTAATTCTTTTAGTAACATATACCTGCTAAGGGGGCCATTTTCTATAAAATCAAATGATCGAATTTGGAATGTCTTAAAATAGTGGTTAATGGTTACAAAATAATAGAAACCAAAAGATTGAGTATCTGTTTCAGCAAAATTTAAGTAACCTTCTGATCCAGCCCCGAGACCCCAATTTTTTCCGGCGCCTACTACAGGCTCAAAAAATATTTTAGAGTCTGGCCTATTTCCCCCGGGGATGGTAGTCATTAAAAATAGTGCAAAACGATAGGTATCACTCATCAGAGCATTCCAACCTAAAATAAGATCAAAATCTGCTATGCCGATTCTTTTTTGTTGAGTAAATGGTACTTTCCCAAAATCAAAGGGGGAATTCATATCACCAAAGGTTCGCTCTCCTGCAAGCGCTTCTTTTATGCTAGATAAAGATTGTATTTGGTTGGTTGCCATATAACAAGGTAAGAAGGTCTGGTCAATATCATCTGCATTGTTATGCTCACAGCAATTGATTCCTAAATTCCAATAAGTAACAACAAAAGGCGCAAATAATCTCCAGTAGAGTCCTTTGCACCAAAAATCCAGAGAAAGGAAATAGTTAAAATCTACTATAATATTTTGAATTCGAGGCTTAAAACATATTTTTCCTATAAAATTAGTGGGTAAGCCGAAGTTGTCTGCAATCAAGTAACCTGGAATAGTGCAAGCGTCATTTGAAATTACATTACTACCTTGAAAATTTAAGCAGGTATTTCCAAAAAAATAGTGGGCTATATGATCATTATCAAATGATCTAGTATATTCAAATGTTAAAGATATATTACCAAAAGCCTGTTCTAGATTTAAGGGAACGTACCCTTGCCATCCAGCCAATCGTCGCGCATTATTAGATCCTTGGCTTCGTGGCAAATAAAATGTTTTTTGACCGCTAGGAGAACATTTTATTTGTTCATCTCGTAAAGAGCAATTATTAGCTTGAGTGAATGTTGTGCTGGAGCAACTTACTAATGAGCAAGTTAAAAAGAATAACCAAAAGATGATTCTGTATCGAATATCTCCGTTATTGAGGATCGTATTAAATAATTTTAGCTTCATAAAACTTCTTCTATATATCAATAAAAAACTCTATTTAGGGCGAACTATACCTGTAAAAAAATGTAATGTAAAGCGCTAGCGTACCTAATTACACATGATGTGGCTAGTGCTAGCTGATTGTTATTCACTAAGCTTAACTGATACGTGAATTAGTGCTTAAAATGCTTGTTAAAAATTTATTTATTTATTTTTATTGGGCTAATTATGGTTTTTCAGTATCTAATTTGATATTCTATCTCAAATTGTTAGCAGGAATACCTGGGGAATTACTATGATCTACTATTTACAATTATTAGGGAATACTGTTTTTGGGTTTTGGGGATTATCCACATTCTTTATAATTCGTATTCTGCTCATTGTTTTCTTGATTTTAATTAAGGCAACGAAGTTTAAAAAAAATGCATTTAAGCTTTTTATAAACACGTTATTTATACCTATCACTTCAGTTTGGTTGAGTATTAATGCCGTTGAGATTGATAATGTGTATTTAAGCGGCTCTATAGGTGACTACCTTAAGCACATTTTACTTAGCTATTATACTATGGATTCGCTTGAAATAGTTTTCGCATTATGCTTATTTGTTCTGACTATCTCTGCAAGACGTTTTTTAGTAATACGATATATTTTTAAAATAATGTTCTTAAGTGTTAGTTTAATTGTTAAATTGCTTTTTGCTTGCCTAAAAAACATTGGTTATATTTTGGGTAAAAAGCCTAAGAAGCAAAGCAATGTTTATATGGAACAAGATACATTTTGGAGCGACCTTTTTCGATCGCCTGAAAAAGATGTTAGAATAGTGATCAAGAATGAAAAAGAGAATACATCTTCCTCGTTTTCAAAATTTAGTAAGAGTGAAACCTTAAATGAACCAAATAGGTTAGTGGAACATTCTGAAGAAAATGAGTCTCAAAAAAAAATATCATCGGAAGATTTGATAAATTCGCTTTTTGGGCAAAAAAATCAAAGACCTGATGATCTTGAAAAGCATACTGAAGCGGATGTCCTCCTCATTCAGACAGCCCTCCAAAGAAAATACTCTGATTATGTATTACCAGAAATTGAGCGTCCGATAATGAGACCTCAAGAAATGGACATCAATAATGATGATCTGGGACAAATTCTTGAAAACAAGCTTGAAAATTTTGGTATTAAAGGGAAAGTTGTTTCTATCACTCAAGGGCCAGCGGTAACTTTATTTGAATATCAACCGTCAGTGAATACTCGAATAAGTACTATTTTAGCGCGTGAAGACGATTTAGCCCTAGCTTTACAGGCTATTAGTTTACGAATTATAGCTCCTATTCCAGGTAAATCGGTTGTAGGTTTTGAGCTTTCAAGAAAAAAAAGAGAAGTCATATCATTCGCTGAACTTATTAATAGTCCTGAATTTACCGAATTCGATGGTTATTTGCCAATGATTTTAGGTAAAGATACTTTAGGTAATAATGTTGTAGTGGATCTCGTTACGTTGCCCCATTTACTGGTAGCAGGGTCAACTGGCTCTGGTAAATCCGTGGGTCTAAACTGTATTTTAAACAGTTTGCTTTGTTGTAAAAGTCCTGATGAGCTAAAGTTAATTTTAATAGATCCCAAAAGATTAGAGTTTTCTTATTATAATGATATATCTCATCTTATATTTCCCGTTATTGTAGATCCATCGAGAGCTATTCAAGCATTAAAATGGGTGATTAAAGCTATGGAAGAGCGTTATGATGTTATGGCGCAAAGTAATGTAAGAAACATTTTCGAATATAACAAGCTGAGCACTGCTGAACCCTTGTCATTTATTGTTATAATCATAGATGAATTGGCGGATCTTATGTTTACCGGTGGCAAAGATGTAGAACTTTTATTGACCCGCATTGCTCAAATGGCTAGAGCGGCAGGAATACATTTGATCGTTGCTACTCAACGTCCTTCAGTAGATGTAATAACCGGTTTAATTAAAGCTAACTTTCCTAGCAGAATTGCTTATCGTGTAACATCAAAAATTGATTCAAGAGTTATTCTAGATGGTCATGGTGCTGAAAAATTATTGGGTAGAGGAGATATGCTCTATTCTGATAATAAAGGAATGTTGCATAGACTTCATGGAGCTTATTTATCAGACGCTGAAATTGCAACTATTGTTGGGAAAATAAAGGGACAGAGAGAACCTCACTATGAAGACCTTAATGAGCTTGCGGGCTCGATGGATGGTGAGCGTGATGCTATCTATTCTGAAATTGTTAATTATCTAAAGTCGAAAGAAGAGATTTCTATTTCTTCGTTACAAAGAGCATTTAAAATTGGGTACAATAGATCTGCCCGTATAATGGACCAGTTAGAGATTGATGGTTTAATACTTCCGGCAAGTGGTTCCAAGTTGCGAAGAGTTCTAAAAGATTAACGGTATTTTTTGTAAATGCTGATTATTTCAATGTTTTTTTGAATGCGTATGTCTATCCGCTTGAAATTACAATTAATAAAAGATATCTTGTATGTCGAGTATATTTAAAATTTATTTCTTTACAATTGTAAAAAATAGATTGGTGATTTAATACAAAATTAGTCTTAATTGATAATATTAAAGTAAGGGAGTTTTACTATGCGTTTTAATCGTGAATTTATTCAATCTGTTATACCCACGGTTCAATTTTTGGGGAAACCTATTTCTCAGGATATTGAACTAACAATAGACGTCGATGATTTTGGTGATAAAAAAGCTTTTATTGCTTTTAAAGATAATGATAATGACTTTGACAATACTGCTGATATGTTCAAAGCTCTTGAAAATGGTGTTTCTTGCTTAATTATTAATAATGAGCAAAAAAATTTATTAGAGGCACATGATGCAAGCTTCGGAAAAAAAGTTTCTGTGATACTATTTTCAGCTGTTAAACAAGCATTAGTAGATTTAGCGGTTGCATGGCGTGCTCAATTATCTTGCCAAATAGTGGGAATCACTGGATCTGTTGGAAAAACTTCTACGGTGAAAGCATTTGAGAATATTTTAGAGCTAAGCGGTTTGCCGTTTATGTCATTTGAAGTGGTTGAAAATCAACATATTAATGCATGTTTAACCATTCTTAATATTAAGCCTGAAACCAAAGTTGCAGTCGTTGAAATGGGTGTAACAAAAAGAGGCGATATGTCAAAAATGGCTGAAGTGATTCGTCCAACATCCGCAGTTATTACCTCAATAGGTCATAGTAATATGGAAGGCCTTGGTTCTATAGTAGATATTGCAAATGAAAAGAAAGATATCTTTAAATTTTTTAAAGAATCTAACATTGGGATAATTAATGGTGATCAAACTATATTATCAACTATTTCTTATAAACACCCGACCGTTAAATTTGGTTGCAAGACTACGAACCAAGTGCAAGCTAGAAAGATTCAAACAGGAAGTGCTAATACTCATTTCGTTTTAAAATTCTATAAAGATAGATTTAAAATTTCTTTAAATACAAATCACATTGGTGGGATAATGAACGCCTTGGCAGCAGCTGCAGCTTCCTATTTAGTGGGTATCTCAACTGATATTATAATGGAAGGTATTCAAAAGCCGATATCCATACATGGTAGATTTGAACATAAGAAATTAAACTTTGATAAAGGTGTACTAATTAATGATTGTTATAGTGCTACTCCCGAGAGCATGAAGGCAGCACTTTTAGCTTTTGAAAAGTTTGAATCAAAAGGCCAAAAAATTGCCGTTTTAGGCGATATGCAAGAGCTTGGTGTGAATAGTCCTTTCTGGCATAGACAACTTGGTAGATTTTTAAGAAAAGTGTCTTCATTGAATCAAGTAATATTGGTTGGTGAGATGGTTCAATGGACCAAAGATACAGTACCAGTTGGTTTAAACTTTGAGCATTTTAATGATTGGAAAACCGCTGCAGATTACTTAAAAATTAAGCTTGATAAAGAAGCAGTAATTTTGGTTAAAGGATCTCAGAAATTACAATTGAATAACTTGATAGCTGAATTATCTAATTCAACAAATTAATAATAATACATTAGCATATGAACGAAAAAACTGAATATCACATTCCGGTATTAATTGCCGAAGTTCTAGAATACATGGCTCCAAAAGAAAACGAAGTTTATGTTGACGTAACCTTTGGTGGCGGAGGTCATACTGAAGCGATACTAAAGGCTAATCCTTTATGTAAGGTTATAGGAATTGACTGGCATCAAGAAGCATTAAGCTTGAATGGTGAAGCTTTAAAAGAAAAATATGGAGATCGTTTAGAACTTATTAAGGGAAGCTTTGGCCATCTAACAAAGCTTTTAAAAAAATTAAACATAGCTAAGGTTGATGGTATTTTAGCTGATTTTGGTACTTCGCAGTACCAAATATTTCATGTGCCCGGCCTTTCATTCCATTCCAAAGAAGTGCTTGATATGAGAATGAGCCCACAACACCAAAAAATTAAAGCTTATGATATAGTTAATTATGCTCAAGATAGAGAGCTGCTAAAAATATTTAGAGAATATGGTCAAGAGGCTCATGCGCATAAAGTTGTACAGGAGATTGTTAGATATCGCAAAGAAGAAGGTAAAATAAAAACAGGTGAACAGCTTGCAAAAATTATTGCGTCAGTAATTAGATCAAAAAGTAGACATATCCATCCTGCTACCAAGATATTTCAAGCATTAAGAATTGTGGTAAATGATGAATTGAACAATATAAAGTCATTGCTTGCTCAATCTTCAAAATTGCTTAATGATTGTGGAAGGCTAGTATGTATAAGCTTTCATTCTTTAGAAGATTTCTTAGTAAAAGATTTTTTAAGGGAGTATCAGTTGGAATTTGAGGCGTTAACTGATAAAGTTGTACAAGCATCGGAATCTGAATTGATAAGGAATCCTTCTTCGCGGTCAGCAAAGTTACGAGCGGCCAAGAAATTGCCCTGTTAGTTTTTCACTAGTCTTGAATTATGTTACCTATATTATTTTTATGCTTAAGATTTTATTGACAATTTTGTGATGGATGATTATAATTTTTTATGTAAATTTAATACTTTTAACAACTTATGCATGCGCGTCATGCAACTGCTAAGGACTGCAATGAAGATTACTGAAGTGAAAGTTTATCCAACAAGAGAAAACAGTAGGCTTAAAGCATATGCAACAATTGTATTTGAAAATTCATTCATCGTCCGTGATCTAAAGGTTATTGAAGGGCATAAAGGTCTTTTTGTGTCAATGCCATCACGTAGACGTAAAGACGGTTCATTCAGAGATATCGTTCATCCATTGAACTCTGAAACCAGAAAAATGATCGAAGATTCGATCATTGAAGAATACGGCAAGACTGCAGCCTCTGCGCCATCTGAAATGGACAGTAACGACAGTATCGATTTCTGATAAAAAAATTAGTTGGGGTGTAGCCAAGCGGCAAGGCACCAGGTTTTGATCCTGGCATGCGTAGGTTCGAATCCTGCCACCCCAGCCATTATAAAAAAATTCTACTTATTCTTATCAAATTTATTTTGTTCTTATCTTTTTTATAGATTTTAAAATTACATTTTTTGAAATAATCTTATAGCTTTTATTACACAATAATTTTTATTTTTGTTTTCCCCTATCTCGCTCGCAATTAATTTTTGTGTTTGCTTCTTTATATGAATACAAATTAGAACTTAATAGAAGGGTTTAGGCGATAAAAATTGTTAGAGATATTCTATTAAAGAGCCTCATTATTTTGAATGGGTGATTTTGCTTGTGATATGGTTATTCATGATTAAAGAACATTTAATCGAGTATTTAAGAGTGGTTCTTGATGTTAGAAAATTATTTGCGTAAATTATATCATGTGCATATTATAATCGTCAACCTTGAAAAATGTAGTTCCTACACTGTTGTAACTGTTTAAAAAGCGACATTTCTAAAGAGTTACAACAGGAGTTGAGATATAGATAACACAAAGTCCCTATGATCATAATAATCAAAGGGACTTTGTAAATATTTTATTAAATAATATACGATATGTTAATTTAAGCTGGCCTTTCTAGCAGGTTTCCATCTTTTTAATAGTTCCCTGCAAAGCGCATCTTTGGGGTTAATCTCTGGATTATTCAAACAAGCTGCAGTTGCTTTTTCAAGACTCAGGTTAAATGTTGTATGATCGTATGCAGTTTTATCAATATTATTTAGTGATGGTATTAAAGTTTTGTTAACCGCTTTCTTTATACCTTGCTCTTTAATTGACTCAAAAAGTAAGTTTTCTAGTAGGGCGAAGAAATCGGTTATAATGTGTTGTAGTTCTTCTACATTATCTTGATCGGAAGATCCTTTTCGGTACATGTCTTCCATTAAACCGTTTTCTATAGATTTTTTTAACACTTTTTTTAGAGGTTCTTGCTCATTTTCAAAAAGCCATCTTAATAACTCTAAAAGTTCGTACGAAATAACAAATTGATTGTCGAATGGTCCTTGATTCATAATTTACCTTAAAATTTACTTTAAGCGGTCTGATAGCATCTGCTCATTAATTTTTCTTAGACGCTCTACTCTTTGTTTCATTGGTGGATGAGTGGAAAATAGGGCACTTATACTTTGTCCAGTGAATGGATTAACAATGAACATATGGGCTGTTGTTGCTCTTGCAGAGTCATTATCTCTTAAATGCGCATAGGGCACATTGTTTTGTAGTTTTTCTAATGCTGATGCTAATGCGAGTGGATCATGAGAAAGATGTGCACCAGATTCGTCCGCTAAATATTCTCTTGATCGTGATATTGCTAATTGAATAAGTGATGCTGCAATAGGCATCAAAATAGCCATAAAAAGTAAGGCTATCGGATTAGGTCTGCTTTCTTTGTTATTATTAGATGAGGATGACCAAAATGCCATATTTTGCATCATGTTAGCTACATAACCTATTGCGGATGCCATAGTAGCAGCTACACTGCTTACTAATATGTCTCTATTTATAACATGAGATAGTTCATGGGCTAAAACGCCCCTAAGTTCTTCTGTTGTTAATATGTCTAAAATGCCGGTAGTAACAGCAACTGATGCGTGTTTGGGATTTCTGCCCGTTGCGAAAGCATTTGCCATAGGAGTTTTTACAAGCCACATTTTAGGCATTGGAATGTTCGATTTTTGAGCTAAATCTTCAACCATTGAATAGATCCAATCATATTGGTTTCTATCGAGAGGTTTTGCTTTGTAAAGATTTAAAACCATCTTATCTGAAAAAAAATAAGCAAACGCATTAAACAATAAAGATATGACGAATGCTACTATAATACCATTATAACCACCTAGTAGACTTCCTATTACCATGAGGAGGCCAGCCATAGAGGCTAATAATATCGTTGTTTTTAATTGGTTCCACATAATTTCTCCTTATTTTTCTTCATCAAAATTGTATGTATCAATAATATTCTCAATAATATTCAGTTTTTTATGTTTTGGATTTTTGTTTTGACTATTATTTGCTAACGAAACGCTCGCTATGTTTTTTAATGATACTATTTTGTCAGAAACTTCTTTGATGTTTATTTTTTTGATTTCACTTTCTTGAATAAGCTCTTTTTGTGCTTTTCTAAAAACTGCATTCATATCTTTTTGCATCTTTTTTATTTGTTTCTGAAGCTTTAATATCATTTCTACACCGGCTAAATTTATGCCAAGTTGATGTGTTAAATAAATTACTTCTTCAAGCTTATTAACATCTTCTTCTGAGAATAGTCTAGTATTTCCTGAAGACCGCTTAGGATTAATTAAACCTTCTTTTTCGTAAAGTCTAATAGTTTGCTGATGTACCGAAAACATTTTCGCTACAGCTGAAATAGAGAAGTACCCCTTTTTTTTTCTCATATTTTTATACAGAAGAAAGTTATATTTATGAGTTTTTTACCAAAGTATACACCAAATTTTAAAATAAAACATTATCGGTTTAAATTATTCAGTGTAAAACGATAATTCAATGTTCAAGTATGTACATCTAGATACAACTTATTGATTTAAAACTACATAGTCGAAATTGACAGCGTCTTTTCTTTTTTATCAACACCTTTTGTAGTTTATTTATTATGGTGAGCATCGATAAATAAACTATATTTTTATTAATGGTATCACATTTTTACTGAAAAACATAGATTTGAAGCTCCCTTTTTGCTCAACAGGGATTTATTACATTTCGAAATAAATATAATATTGTTGTTTTTTATTGAAAATTAATTTTCAATATTGATATTTTTAATTAGTTTAAAATTATTAAAGGGGGGAGTAAGGATGAATAAAAGATTTTTAATAAGGATGTTAATCCTAAAAAACTTTTATCTGCTTGGTGCAATAGGGTGTATGGACAATAGTAAACATACTTACATTGCAGACGGGTATGACTATAAAAATTACCATTATGTGCGGTGTACTTGTCCATGTGAACGATATCAGCAGTTGCCAGAAAGGGGTAAATGTATGAAATGTGGTCATTATGGAGCCCCTTCTTTAATTAATGGGGCGGTCTAAGGCCACAGTCACTTTTTTGGGGCGGTAAATCTGACTATTAAACATTAGTAGAATTTAAAAAAATGCCAATAACGAGGTATTTATTGGCATTTTTTGTTCAAATTTTATCGAATAAAAAAATGAATATTACAAGTTTTGCAAATTGTTTTCAATGGTTTTAGCAGGGCTATATAAGAACGGGTCGTTTTTTTGTAATTCTGATATAAATCTTTGAATAGGTGGTCCATAGCTTGAATCTTGCAAGGCAGAGCTTATAACTGATTTAATCCAGGACAAGGGATTGCTTACATCATATCTGGTACCTTGAACTTTGAAAGCAAACACTCTTTCATTTTGTTGCATCATATGCGAAACCGCATCATTTAATTTTAGTTCTTCTGAAGCATAGGTGCTCAAATATTCCAACGAGTTGAAAATTTTATAGGAAAGAACGTATCTACCAACTATCGCTAATGAAGAGGGTGCATCTTTAGCTTGGGGCTTTTCTACTATGTGTGATAACTGAAACAAGTTTGGGGTAATTTGTTTTTTGATGGCTACAATGGCTTGTGAGGATACTTGATCGGTTGGTATTTCTTGTACAGCTACAATGCTTGCTTTTTCTTGTCTGGCGATTCTGATTAATTGTGCGAGAGCCGCAGGCTTACTGATTATAATATCATCGGGGTTCGCAATAGCAAAATATTCCTTATGAATGGAATTTTTTGCTAACAAAATTTCATGGCCTATACCGAGGTTTTCTGTTTGTTTTATATAATTAAAATTTGCTAATCTGATGATTTTGTTTATGCCGGATAATAGTTCATTCTGTTCTCGTGGATCCCCTGAGGATTCTTCTTGAGCTGAGGCATCAAAATGATCAATAATAGAATTTTTACCTTTACCTGCGATAATAAACAAATTATTAATCTCAGACTGCAGTGCTTCTTCTGCTAAATATTGGATTAATGGTTTGTTTAAAAGAGGCAACATTTCTCTTGATATTGTTTTAGTAAATGGCAAAAACTTTGCTCCAGGACTCGCTGTCGGTATTACTAATTTTGATATCTCCACTATCACTCCTTTTTTATAATTAACTAAATTGTTGAAGAAAATCTATTTTATTACTATGAAGTAATCTAATATCGCTTATTCCATATCTTAACATTATCAATCTGGTTAATCCGAACCCAAAAGCAAATCCTGAAAATTCTTCAGGGTCTATATTAACTGCTTTTAAAACATTTGGATGAACTAATCCAGCGCCACAAATTTCTACCCACCCCGTTTTTTTACATGTTGAACAACCATGTTTGCAAAAAGGACACGTCATATCTATTTCTACGCCAGGCTCTACAAAGGGAAAGTAGCTTGGTCTCATTTTTATTTCTAAATTATCTTGACCGAAAATAGCTTTTAGGAAGTTTTTCATGGTACCAAGTAAATGTGCCATTGATATATTTTTATCTATCACAAGACCTTCTAGCTGTTGAAACATGAAATCATGAGAGCTGTCAGTCGCCTCATTTCTAAAGCATCTTCCGTGAGAGATAACTGCTAGGGGAGGTTTCTTGGTTAACATTGTGTGAATCTGTGCTGTAGAGGTGTGAGTACGAAGTAGTTTCCCCGGCAAATTAAGCCAAAAAGTGTCATGTGATTCTCGAGCAGGGTGATCTTTAGGGATATTTAATGCATCAAAATTATGATATTCAGTTTCTACTTCCGGACCGTAGATGATTTCATAGCCCATCGAAATAAATATGTTTTCTACGTGCTCTATAATCAATGTAGATGGATGAAGAGAACCCTTAAGTTCCTCTATGTTATAAGCGGTGACATCAAAGTTCATTCTTTTGATAGCCTTAAGCTTTTCAATTTCATCATCGATTGATTTTTGTTTAGCCGAAAAAAGTTCTTCTGTGTTTTGCTTGAGCTTGTTTAACAGTGGACCAAATTCTCTTTTTTCTTCGTTTGAGAGACTCTTGAGTAATGTCATTAAGTTGCTTAAAAGGCCATGGCGGCCAAGATACTTAACACGTAATGCTTCTAGATTCTCATAGTTTGAAGCTTGTGTGATTTCAGCTGAAAATCCTTGGTGAAAAAGTTCGATCTGGTTTTTTAAATCTTTCATTTTATCCTATCGTATCATAAGTGCGTAAGCAGCCCGTTGGGGCCTGAAAGAGCGCAAGTTAAGTACAATGAGTTAAATTTTTAAATATTTCTTCTTCATTATTGAGTTCTTACAATACTGGAGTAAACTTATTGTGTCATTCTCTTTTATTCTTTGAATTAAGGTTCTCATTTAACAGGTGCTTTATAAGCTAATGTCTTTAAATTACAATAATTGCTTATAATCCATTCAGGAACTCCCGGTAGATCTTTTAAACTTTTGATTTATCTTAACAAACGCTTTTGTTGTTGGCAATGACAAAAAAAAGTGGCAGGGCTGGTAAAGTTATATACTGGTTATTGTGTATTAATCGGTTAAGAGAAGACCAAATTTAAGATTTTTTATTTACTAGGTCAAAATGACAAATAAATAATTGACAAAATAACTGAGATATATACAATTATATTTATTGAATTATTGCTGGAATTACTCAGTAATATGCCGAGGTAGCTCAGTGGTAGAGCAGAAGCCTGAAGAGCTTCGTGTCGGCGGTTCGATTCCGTCTCTCGGCACCAAATTTTCTCAACATATATGCACGCCGAGGTGGCGGAATTGGTAGACGCAAAGGACTTAAAATCCTTCGGGCATTCGCTCGTGCCGGTTCAAGTCCGGCCCTCGGCACCAGTCTTCGTTTATTCGGGCCTTCCGGCTCTGGAAACTACGACTGGCAAACGCCATCAACCTTAAAAGCTAACTAGCTCGCACAATTAAAAAAACCATACCGACAAAATTTTAATCGACTCTGGATAGCTAATGTGCTCAACTATATAATGACTAGAGTTCCCAACTTCAAATATTTTCGTTAATAATTTCTTAATTACAAATTTATCAGTGAACTTTCAACCTTTTCTTCAATAACTTTGATTGTTATTATTTTTTTCAGTAAATATTTAAAATAAAAATTAAAAGAGGGGATGCACGGTGTTAAAAAAACGTTTGCTATTTTCTTTATCAGTTTCTTTTTAAACAATATACTCTTTTCAGAATCTATTACAGATTTATATATAGATCACACAGTAAATCCTAACAAAATAGAACTAGCTCTTAATGCCCTTGATTATGTGAGTGGAGCTTTAAAAATAATTGCAACGCCCAATATATTGCCGAAAGAGTTTCTGTTTTTTTTGGGGTTAGATGCTTTTAATAAGTTTTTAATAGGGTGTAATGAATGTAGTAAATTAACGAAAGTTAGTTGCTTAGTGGGATCAAAAAATTTTTTATACAGCGTTAATGATATTATTGATATGGCAGTGAGTGAAACGAAAAATTTATCTGAAGAAGATAAATTAATGCAATTTATTTGGTTAAATTTAAATAAGTTTATGCCCATTTCTATATGTTCTGTAGGTCACTTATATTGGTTTGGAGGTAACTTCGGTAAACCTTTTTTTGACTCTAATGAAACTAAGGGTGCTCGTAAATTATCATCGACTTACATGCATTATATAGGAATCGATATACCATTCTAAATCTCAGACACCATTTTGTTTAATGATCTCAATGTGCTAATATCTATATTAATTTTAATCAAAAAATATGATCTTAAATTTAGGTAAAACAATGTTTAAAAATATATTCTTATCACTAATAATGAGTTTACTGGTTCAAAATATATATTCTATGCAGGGTGCAAATGAGGGACTTAATGCTAATCCTGAACTAAATTTCGATAAAATTGAACTTGGTTTAGATATAAGTGATTATTTAGGCGAAAGCTTGAAAATTGCAACTATGGGCAGTGCATCTGAAAGAGGGCTGAAGGCTGTATTTGCATTTAATTTACTTAATAAATTTTTAATAACTATTAAAGAGATAAGCAAATTATCTGGATTGGATATATTAAGAAAAAACACAAATACTCTTTATCAATCTCGAGAAGATGTTATAATTCGTTTCATAGGAATTAGTACTGTCTTAATAATTTCATTACTAAGATCCGCTTGGAAAGGTGAAATTGATAATTTAGGTATCTTTAAATTAATTACGGGATTTGGCTATATTATAGCTAATATAATTCCTCTTAGTGAAATAGCCAAAATTGTAAAACATAATCAAACAACTGTTCTTCAAAAATTAAATCAAGAAAAAATGATGCAGTTTGGTTGGCTCAGTTTTAATAAATTTATGCCAATTATTGCGTATACATTTATTCAATTGCGTAACTCAGATGTTGGTTTTAGTAAGCATTTGTTTTTAACGCTTGGTGATGCTGAATCTAAAAAAGTTTCGGCAATATATAAATATTGTAGCTTAGCTGCCGGAATTTCAGAAATATTACGAGTGCACCGGCAAGCTAAGTTTACTAAAATTTATGATGTTAATTTTGCAACTAACCTAAAAACTTCTTAAAGAAGCCTTTAATTGAATTATCTGATTCTGCCACTTGTGTACCTATTATATCTGCATAATCCTTAAGCGATTTTTCCGCTTCGGTTGATAGATTTTTAGGTACATCACATTGGGGAACTATTATTAAATTGCCGCGTCCTTTTGATCGAATTTTATGAAAGCCTTTACCAGTAATGGTTATTGGTTGTCCGATTGGCCATCCTTTAGCAACTTTTATCGTTTCTTTCGATCCATCGATATTTTCGAACTCGATTTGAGACCCAAAAACAAACTGAGGATACGTTAATAAAATTTTGCATTCAATATCATCTTCAATACGTTTAAATTTTTTATTCGGCGTAATAAATACGTGTAAATATAAATCTCCAGCAGGTCCGCCAAAAACTCCAGCATCACCATTGCTCGGCATTCTTAAATCAGCACCATCAAAGACACCCTTAGGAATGTTAATAGTTACTGTATCATACTGTTGAGTTCTTGTTTGACCTTGGCATTTGACACAAGGATGAGTAATTATAAAACCTTCTCCCTGACAAGCTGGACATGCTTGAGAGTACATAAACATACCATTTCTGAAATTGATTTGTCCCATTCCTTGGCATTGTTTGCAATGCTCAAAGCTGGTATCATTTTGAGATCCTTTGCCTTTACAATCGGTACAAACGACATAATGATATAACTTAACTTCTTTAGTGGTTCCTGAAAAAGCTTCTTCAAGAGTTATAGTAAGATTTTTTGTAAGATCATGACCTTTTTTAGGAGTAGGACTAGCTTTTTTAGTTTTTTTTCTGCCATGGCCTCCAAACAAATCGCTGAAAATATCCCCGAAATTAGAGAATATATCATCCATATTTACGTTGCTACTATCAAAGCCACCGCCTGCTTGAGTATGGCCAAATTGATCATACTGCTTTCTTTTTGAGGCATTAGAAAGCACTTCATAAGCTTCTGTTGCTTCTTTGAACTTGTCTTCAGCTTCTTTGTTGTCTGGGTTTCGATCTGGATGATACTTTAAGGCTAGCTTTCTGTAAGCTGCCTTTATTTCTTCAATAGTTGCGCTTTTAGCAACTCCAAGTAGTTCGTAAAAATCTTTTTTGGCCATGTTTATTCAGTTTTTTGCTACAGTTAGAATCTATTTTATTAAAATTATATCATAAATCCAAAAAAATGATACTTTGCTTTTTGTTCTAATTCTAACTATAATTCAAGCCTAAAAAATTTAAAAGAAGCACCTTAATGTATAAAAGCGAGTGTTTTTATCAATATTAATAAGTATCTTAGTTGCAAAAGGTAAAGCACTAACCTTAAATCTTTGTGGTATTGGAGATACTATTATATCGCGTAAAAATCTTTTGATATAGTCATCTACTTCGGTGATCCCAGATGTTTGAAATTTTGCTATCCTTACCGTACCTTTATTTTGAATTTCTAAATTTACATTTAGATCCGTTTTTAACTCTTTTCCAGAATTTAGGTACATTCCTGGGGTCCTTCTAGCGGCTTCTTGAAAAGCCTTCTTTATTTTTTGTATATAATCTGAAATTTTTAATTCCCCTAATCTTTCATTTACCAAAGACTCTTGGGCATAAGGTGAATTATTCCCATTGATTGAATGCGAAGGGCTGTTTACGGACTGAGAATTACCCAATGATGATTGTTCTTGATAATAGGAATTTTTGAATGCTTGAAAAAATGCGGCTGGTGAAATAGCAGATCTAGTGGTGGCCGGTTGGGTTGTGCTTGATGGTGTATAAGTTTGAGGGACATTTGTATGGACACTGTTCGAATAATTTAAATTGACAGCAGTTCTTGATTGCTCGAACTGTTTCGTTGCCGGTTCGGATTGAGAAATAAGTTTCTGTTCAGGGCTTTCAATTAGGGAAACTTTAATTGAATGTTCTTTTTGAGTATTCTCTAGAACTAATTTTGCCGGCATTATATCTGCTTGATTCACCGTCTCATGTTCTTGTTGGAATGCTAATGATTTTGTTAATTCTAACGGCGCTGGCTGTTCGAGAACTACCTTTTTTGCCAATTGATTTTCTTCCTGTTCAAATGATACAGTTGCCTCCTGCGATCCTGCTTGAGCAAGGTTGCCTGATTCAGATTGTTCTTGCGCATAAGAATCTGGAGTCAAATGCTCTTGATACGATTTTGTGCTATAGCTATATAACAAAAATAAAACAGAGATATGAAAAATGAAAATTACCAAATAAGTAAAAAATCGTAATCCTGTATAGTGCTGTGTCATCATAAGCTTAAAACCCCTTTAAATTTAATTAATAATACTTTTTTGGTTATTCTAATATCAATAAATTAATAATATGAATATTTTGCCAAGATCATTTTATATGTCTGATACTGTTCAAGTAGCTAAGAATCATAACCGATGCTCATTCAGAACTGTTTTTAGGCGACGCTCCAGAAGTTTCCGATCGATATATTCTTGCAACTTCGCGAATCGATATTTCATTAGCTAAAGATACACTTTGGCGATTTATTTTAGCCCAGAATTCTCCCCCTTACAACAAATGAACAAAGTATTTTGTTGCTAATAGAAAACTATTCTTGATACAATTATTATTACAATAGTGGTGTTAAATACATTCGTTTTTCTATGTGTATAAAATAAAAAGGGGGAATGGGAGGTTTTAACCACAAGTTTAATTTGAAGCATTGAAAGAATTTCTCTATTAATAATGATAGGCGATTTTATTGGTACGGTAATTTATATGAAATTTAAGGGAGATAGTATGAAAAAAAAATTATTTAGTAAGGCTTCGTTTTTTGTAGGCCTGGCTTTTCATTCAGCTTTTGGGGCTGAAGTCGACATACATAAAATTTTTAATGGTCTGACCAATACGTTCGACACTTTATCTGCAAAAAACGGATTGCTTGCCGATTTGGATACTGTTTTAAATAATGCAGTCAAATTTCAGGCTTTTTCAGATTGCCAAGCGAGATCATTACAAACCGGGTTACCTTACCGATTAATTACGCGAACTATTAAAAAGGCGGGTCAGCAGGATATTAAGATTTCTTGTGCTGATTATAGCGTTCCGCTTGAATCAATAAAGTTTATGTTAAATGTAATCAATAATAAGGTAATAGGTTCATCAGCTAATCCTGGACTCTTTTCATCTATTGTTCAAATTCTAGAAGGTGCGGGCAAGGATGTTGAATCGATTCAATCGACCGTAAAAGAGATTCAGCTTTTATTGAATGCTTTTGAGGAAGTAATTGATTGGTTGCAAAAGTCATTAAAGGTAGATCCAGCTGCGAAGGCCGCTACCCTGGTTGCTGAAGATGTTGGTAAAGAGGGAGATAAAAATCATATAGGTTATATACCGGCAGTGGAGACTCAAAATTATTATCAAATACTCGAAATTTCATCCGAAGCTACTCTTGCCGAAATAAAGAAATCTTATAGAAAGTTGGCCTTAAAGTATCATCCGGATAAAAATCCCGCTAAAGAAGCTGAAGAAAAGTTTAAGGAAATTGCACTTGCTTACGCTACATTATCTGATGCTCCTACAAGGAAAGCATATGATACAGCAATTAAGACTAAGTAATTTGTAGAGAGTATTACGGAGATAACATGAAAAATTTATTATTTTTAAGTGCGTTGTTTTTGCTCGTTGTAGGGTCATCCTTTTTGAATAGAGCAGATAACAAGCAAATAGTCCCAGTGAAACATGGTTTACAAGATGTAAAAGATAAACAAATAGTAGTTGCACCACCAATAAAACCAACTGAATCTGCAGTAGAGAAAGCTAAAAGAATAGCATCAATTATTGTGCCAATTCTAACCAATATTTCAATATTAGCTAAATCTGCCTTTAAAATAGCTGTAAATTTTAAAGATATAAAGCAATCGGCGGAACGACTTAAACCGGATGTTGAGTGTTTAACTAATTTGAAATCTGATAGTTGTAATGGAATCAGCTGTGCTACACTTTCAAAGTGTGCAGGTACAACTTTAAGTGATTTGTTAAGAGTTATGTACCCTTTCTTGGAGGCTATTATTGGTTCGGTTGAATCCAATGGTTCGGTAAAGCCTGGCACCTTATTTGCTATTGTAGATAGTGCGGAAAAAATTCCCGGAGTTATTCCAACTACTTTATATACACAATTAAAAATACCGACATACAAACCTAAAGTTGATGCAGTCGTGACCAAGTTGGCTGCATTTAGAGCTAAATTGCCACTATTTACTAAGAAATTTGCCGATGCGATGGCACTATTAAATGGTATAGTTTTATCCTTAAATCCGGAAATGTTTGTTGATACTATTCCGGTGAAGGCTCTTCCAGTGATTAAAGAGTTGGAAAATGGCGATGGCTTATCGAAGGATATCGTTAAAGATATAGATACTGTTTTAGCTTTACCGGCTCCTTTAGTACCGGTAATAGAAGGTTAAAGTTTTCTTTATTGATGCCCAGAAAACTTAGCCTTTTAAGGCTGAGATGAATGGGCATCCTTTGGTGAAAGTAAACAAGATATGCCATTAAATAAGCGCATTTTTAGTTGCTCATCATGTGGCATGAGTGTTAATAGAGATTTAAATGCAAGTAAAAATATAGTGGCGGCCGGGATGACCGTCTTAAAGCTTGTGGATGGAAATGACATTGGTCTGCCAGATGAAGCAAGAATCGGTGGCCTTTAAGCCCCCGAGGTTCAATTGGTTAAAGCGGTGGTATTTGGCCGATTTCAAAAAAAATCAAATATGACTTGAGAGCTTTTAACTAAAATTATTTCTACTAAAAAAGAATTGAGAAATGTACCAATTGTGGCTGGTTTTGATTTTGGTCATACAATCCCGATATTTACCTTTTCAATTGGTGGAAAGGCATATTTAAGTGCGATTGATGGTCAAAAAATAAATTTAATATTAAATTTATAACTAAATATCTATATGTTTATGTACGAATGGTTAGCTAATTTAAATACAATTGCAATTACCACCACGTTTATTATAGTTATTATAAGCAAAAATTTTTTAGAATTAAGAGCATTATGAAAATTATAAAAGATAAAATTTATTTAACAGAGCTTTTGGAAATGTCTAAAAAGATGCACCAAATGTTAGTGAAGGCAGTTGTAGATATTGAGCAACAAATTATGGTAGTTGATGCTGAGTTACACGCTGATGAGGAAGAATTATTGCTTGAACATGGGTCAAACCAGGAAAGCCTTTGGGGGATTAATTTATACCCTCACAAAATAAATTCCGATAACTGGATAGAATTTGATTCTATGATTAACTTGCGTCCATCATGGGGTAATTCATCGCGAAGTGTTGAAGATGTTAAAATACAACAGAAGATATTAACAACTGTAAATAAGTTGGTTATAAAGTGATAATACATAAAGAATTAGCAGCTGGGAGATGGTTTGCTTTTTCGTTATCTGAGCAATTAGCAAATGTTGGAATGGATATAGAAAGAACAATTAAATGGCAAAACCAAGGTGATCTTATTCAAAGTAGATTTGCTTTTGAAAGAGCTCTTGAATTGTTAACCTTAACAATAATGGACCCAAAACACCGTAGAAGATTAAAAGAGCTTACGCGAGCTCGAGAGTTACTTATTGATCATTTTGTTTACGATAATCAGTATCAAACGAGTGATGAATCTTGGCAAAAATATTTTATGTATTTTAGTTATCGAGCGGCAGCTCAGAGAGGAAAGTAGTGGTTATTTTAATGATTGGCTAAAAACTCAACAGATCTTAGCTTAATGAATAACTATTTAAAACAGTGTACAAAATCCTCCAGTTGTATTTATTGGTGTATGAGCAGTTAATAAATCTATGACATCTTTCATTATAGAGAAGATTAAAAACAAAAAGTAATTGGTGCAAGAAAGAAAAAATCATGAAAGTTATGCCTTTAAGAAACGATAAGCATATGGTATAATAGCACATATGTTTACCATTAAAACTAATGCTCTATGACCACTATTCAAAAGACATATAAATTTAAATTAGCTCCCAATAAAGCATTAAAAGAAG